>JACDJA010000163.1_pt1 | contig 89532 bp, 82 predicted proteins | sample 7449241 | NCBI WGS metagenome assembly JACDJA01 (sample SAMN14253289, study PRJNA609438) | sludge metagenome | isolation source: initial anaerobic sludge | collected 2018-12-20 | reverse complement strand
TACCCCGCTGTGACGCCTCGTATCCGCTTCCTGTTCGTCAGGCCAGCGCTTTGCCTTCGGCTTCCTCCAGATTCGCAGTTACCCGCAACACCCTTGCCGTTCAGCTAACTCTTCCCCTTGCCGGGCGAGTAGAGGACTTTTACCTCCGAGTGGGTGCGCCCTGCCGGGCGCACCAAAAAAAGCCCCTGGACGATCCAGGGGCTTTGTAGTTTCCGCCAGAGAGACGGCATGTAGCGCGGGCACGAACAGCATCCCACCCTACGGTACTGCCTTCAGGTTAACGGCAAACCTCAGGGCGTGAACTCCACCCGATTGGCCACTGATTGGTAGGCCTCGATCTGATCAAAGTTCATGTAGCGGAAGATATCCTCCGACATGGCATCGATCTGGTCGGCATACACCATGTACTCCTCGACCGTCGGCAATTTGCCCAGGATAGCGGCCACCGCCGCCAGTTCGGCGGATGAGAGATAGACATTGGCGCCGGTACCAAGACGATTGGGGAAGTTTCGGGTGGAGGTGGAAACCACCGTGGCGTTATCCCTTACCCGCGCCTGGTTACCCATGCAGAGGGAGCAGCCGGGCATCTCCATCCGTGCCCCGGCCTTGCCGAAGGTGGCATAGTAGCCCTCTTCGTTCAGCACATAGGCATCCATCTTGGTGGGGGGCGCCATCCACAGACGGGTCGGCAGATCGTGCTTGCCCTCCAGCAACTTGCCGGCCGCCCGGAAGTGACCGATGTTGGTCATACAGGAGCCGATGAACACCTCATCGATCTTTTCGCCGGCCACTTCAGAAAGCGGCTTTACATCATCCGGATCATTCGGACAGGCCAGGATCGGCTCTTTCACGTCGGCCAGATCGATCTCGATTACCGCGGCATACTCGGCATCCGCATCACCCTCCAGCAACTCCGGGTTCTCCAGCCACTTCTCCATTCCCTCGATGCGCCGCTGCAGGGTACGGGGATCCTGGTAATCATTGGCGATCATCCACTTCAACAGGGTGATGTTGGAGTTCAGATACTCGATGATCGGCTCCTTGCTCAGCTTGATGCTGCAACCGGCCGCGGAACGCTCGGCCGAGGCATCGGACAATTCGAACGCCTGCTCCACCTTCAGGTCGGGCAGGCCCTCGATCTCCAGTATACGGCCGGAAAAGATGTTCTTCTTGCCCGCCTTGGCAACCGTCAGCAGGCCCTGCTTGATAGCATAATAGGGAATGGCATTGACCAGGTCACGCAGGGTGATGCCCGGCTGCATCTTGCCCTTGAAGCGCACCAGCACCGACTCCGGCATGTCCAGAGGCATCACCCCGGTGGCGGCGGCGAAGGCGACCAGACCGGAACCGGCCGGGAATGAGATACCGATCGGGAAGCGGGTGTGGGAGTCACCGCCAGTGCCCAGGGTATCGGGCAACAGCATGCGGTTCAGCCAGGAGTGGATGATGCCGTCACCCGGACGCAGCGCCACACCGCCGCGGGAGGATATGAAATCGGGCAGGGTGTGATGGGTGGTGATATCCACCGGTTTCGGGTAGGCCGCGGTATGGCAGAAGGACTGCAGCACCAGATCGGCGGAGAAGCCGAGGCAGGCCAGATCCTTCAGCTCATCACGGGTCATGGGGCCAGTGGTGTCCTGGGAACCGACCGTAGTCATCCTTGGTTCGCAGTAGGCACCGGGGCGGACGCCCTCGACACCGCAGGCACGGCCGACCATCTTCTGCGCCAGCGAATAACCCTTGCCGCTGTCGGCCGCCGGCGCCGGCGACTTGAACAGGGTGGAGGGTTCAAGACCGAGCGCCTCGCGGGCCCGGGCGGTGAGGCCGCGGCCAATGATCAGCGGGATGCGGCCACCGGCGCGCACCTCGTCCAGCAGCACATCGGTCTTCAACTCGAAACGGCACAGTTCTGCTCCGCTCTCATGACTCTTGACCACGCCCTCGTAGGGATATACGTCGATGACGTCGCCCATGTTCAGGTTGGCGACATCGCACTCGAACGGCAGTGCGCCGGCATCCTCCATGGTATTGAAGAAGATCGGCGCGATCTTGCCGCCCAGACAAAAGCCGCCGGCACGCTTGTTGGGGATGAAGGGAATATCATCACCCATGTGCCACAACACTGAGTTGGTAGCCGATTTACGCGACGAACCGGTGCCTACCACATCGCCCACGTAGGCCACCGGGTAACCCTTCTCCTTCAGCGCCTCAATCTGCTTGATCGGACCCACCTCGCCCGGCTTGTCGGGGTTAATCCCCTCACGCGCCATCTTCAGCATGGCGTTGGCGTGCAGCGGGATATCGGGACGGGACCATGCATCCGGCGCCGGGGAGAGATCGTCGGTATTGGTTTCGCCGGTGACCTTGAACACGGTCAGGGTAATCTTGTCCGCCAGTTCCGGCTTCTGGGTGAACCATTCACCCGCGGCCCAGGACTCCAGGATCGCCTTGGCATAGGCATTACCGGCATCCGCTTTCTCCTTCACATCATTGAAGGCATCGAACACCAGCAAGGTGTGGGAGAGTGCGGCAACAGCCGTTGGTGCCAGCGCATCATCGTCCAACGCCTCCACCAGAGGCGCGATATTATAGCCGCCCAGCATGGTGCCCAGCAGTTCAGTCGCCTTCACCCGGTCGATCAGCGGACAGTCACAGTTGCCCTTGGCTACGTCGGCCAGGAATGCGGCCTTTACATAGGCGGACTGATCCACGCCGGCCGGGACACGGTGGCTGATCAGTTCCAGCAGATAGGCTTCTTCACCCGCAGGAGGATTTTTCAGCAGTTCAACCAGCTGAGCAGTCTGTTCGGGGTTGAGCGGTAGCGGCGGGATACCCTCCGCGGCACGCTCTTGTACGTGTTTACGATAACTTTCCAACACCGAGTGATCCTCCTGGATAGATGCCTGGATCAGGCTCTGTTTCATCTGAATTTTCAAGGAATTTAGTGTTCGCCATACAAAGGACGAGGGCTATTTATAACCCAATTCCGGAAAAAATTCCGCACCGCAGCAGAATTTTTTCGGGGATTATTGAAAATATTAGGACAATCATCCTTTTTACATATAGCAGATGCGGGGATATTACCCCATCATGCCGGCTTTAGCGAGCAGTCCCAACCCGCACCGCAGCCTCACTCCTGGAGCGAGGGAACCCGGTATTACCTTTGGTCACCGGCCGTCACCGAATGGTATAATCCGCCGCTTTACCGTACTTGGTTTTGATAAACAGATGCAGGCACGCAGGAATCCCATGGAACTCTCTACTCTTACGGCTATATCCCCGGTTGACGGTCGCTACGGCAGTAAAACCACTGATCTCCGTCCTATTTTCAGCGAATACGGCCTGGTCCGTGCCCGGATCCAGGTGGAAATCCGCTGGCTTCAAGCCCTGTCACGCAGTCCGCAGATCAGCGAGGTGGCGGCGCTCAGCGCAGAGGCCGAGGCCGTGTTGAACGGAATTCTGGACAACTTCAGTACCGAAGACGCCAGCCAGGTGAAGGAGATCGAACGGGAGACCAATCACGATGTCAAGGCGGTGGAATATTTCCTCAAGCGCAAAATTGCCGGCAACAGCGAACTGGAGGCGATCAGCGAGTTCATCCACTTCGCCTGCACCTCCGAGGACATCAACAACCTCTCACACGCCCTGATGCTGCAACAGGGACGGGCGCAACAACTGCTGCCGGAGATGGACCAGTTGATCAAGGCCATTCGCAACCTGGCCCATGCCCATGCCGACATCCCCATGCTCTCCCGCACCCACGGTCAGCCGGCCTCCCCCACCACCCTGGGCAAGGAGATGGCCAACGTGGTCTACCGACTGCAACGCCAGCGCGATCAGGTGGCCAAGGTACCGCTGCTGGGCAAAATCAACGGCGCGGTGGGCAACTACAATGCCCATTTTTCCGCCTATCCGGATATCGATTGGGAGCGCTTCGCGCAGCAGTTCGTGGAGTCGCTGGGGCTGGTATGGAACCCCTACACCACCCAGATAGAACCGCACGACTACATGGCCGAACTGTTTGATGCCACGGCCCGCTTCAACACCATCGCCATCGACTTCTCCCGCGATATCTGGGGCTACATCTCACTCGGTTATTTCAAACAGCGCACCATCGCCGGCGAGGTGGGCTCCTCAACCATGCCACACAAGGTCAACCCCATCGATTTCGAGAACGGCGAGGGCAATCTGGGTATCGCCAACGCCTTGTTCAGCCACCTGGCGATGAAGTTGCCGATCTCCCGCTGGCAACGTGACCTGACCGATTCCACCGTGTTGCGTAATGTTGGGGTCGGCTTCGCTTACACCTCCATTGCATTCCAATCCATTCTGAAGGGCATCAGCAAGCTGGAAGCAAATGCAGCTATCCTGGCCTATGACCTGGACCACAACTGGGAAGTACTGGCGGAACCGATTCAGACCGTTATGCGGCGATATGGTATTGAAAAGCCTTACGAAAAGCTGAAAGCACTGACTCGCGGACAGCGCATTGGCGCCGATGAACTGCGCACATTCGTGGATGGACTGGAGATACCTGAAGCGGCCAAATCGGCACTGAGGGAACTGACGCCCGGTAGTTATATCGGCAACGCCATCGACCAGGCAAAAAAAATCTGACCAGCTTGCGGGTCGTCAGCAATGGTGATGGTTTAATCGCGGCTGAAGCCGCTTCTCCTACAACAGCGTATTTTTGAAGGAGCGGCTTCAGCTGCAAAACGATACAGATCCTGCCTTTTCAGGCTGTCCCTGATTACTTCATGATCACATCAAACTCAACCCGGCGGTTCATTGCGCGACCCGCCTTGGTATCGTTACTAAAGGCCGGTTGCGACTCGCCCGCACCGCGTGCCTGAAGCTTGCTGGCATCCGCACCCTCGCTGATCAGGTAGTCACGTACAGCGTTGGCGCGACGCTCCGACAGCTTCTGGTTATAAGCCTCTGAACCCACGCTGTCAGTGTACCCGGTAATAATCACCGATTTGACGGCATCGTTGCCCTTGAACTTGGCATAGCTGCTGTTCAGCACATCGGCGGAACCGAATTTCAGTTTGGCACTATCAAAATCAAACAGCACAATGTTGTCGATGACCACCTTCTCCATCTTCGGCATCGGCTTCATCATGATTTCACAACCATCCTTGTCGACCTTCACACCGGCCTTGGTACCAGGACACTTGTCCATATAGTCAGGAACCCCATCGCCGTCAGAATCGAGCGGACAGCCTTTGGCGTCAACCGGGGCGCCGCGTGGTGTGCCGGGACACATATCCTTGTCATCGGTTACGCCATCGCCATCAGAATCGACCGCCACCACGTCACCACAGGCGACCATCTTCTCCTGTATACCACCCGCGGTCAGCCAGCACTCACCGGCACTGTTCATGACGACACCCCTGGAGGCATCGATTGCGTAACGGTTATGGCTATCAGCCAGCCCTTCCACAGACAGGGCCATACCGCCAATCAACCCCAGAGGAGCAAGCATTGCGATAAGTTTTTTATGTTTGAGTTGTGCCATTTTTTCCTCTCTGAATTATTAACCATGGCGGCTGATGTGCAGACATCTTCTGCCTTGAAGTGGTGATCGAGACCCGTCCAGCTATAGGTTGCCTCGACCTTGTTCTTTTTGCTTCTGTTGCTAAACAGCTTGTCACAGCCCTTATGGGATATCCAGGGTGCGAAACAAATTATTACAATTAAAAATATCCCTGCAATTCACCGGAAAATCACTGCGCTGTCCGCATTTCCTGGCTGCCTGGAAACGCAGGGCAGAACCGAAAAGCATTCACCCGCACCGGCTACTGAACAACAAGTATAGTTGATTTTGTTACGAAAACCTGACCCACCGATACAGGATACGGCGGCTAGGCTAACCGCAGCACTTCTTGAACTTTTTTCCACTGCCGCAGGGGCATGGATCATTTCTGCCGATCTTGGGTGCCTGATTAATCTTGGTTTCAGGAATAACCAATTCACCATCGACAAAGTACCACTCACCATCCAGTTTGCTGAAGTTACTCCGTTCACGATGGTGTCGCGTGACCCCCTTCTCCTTGAATGTCGCTATGAACTCCACAACACCTTGCGCGTCCCGCTCTCCTCCCTGCTCACTCCTGACAATCTGCAAACCAAGCCATTCCGAGTTTTCCGCCCAGCGCCGGGTGGCATCCACATCATGATCAACACGATGATCCGGGTGCAGGCTGTTACTCAGAAAAGCAATTTTTTTCAGTACAAAGGCGCAATAGCGCGCCCGCATCAGGCTCTCTGCGGTCATCGCCTTATGTTCACCATTGATTATCGGTACACAGCAGTCATCGGCAGGTTTATTGGAACCACAAAGACACAGCGACATCGGAAAATTTCTCCTGAACAAATGATCGGTAAATCGTTTAAGTATGCAGTTATCAAGGCATCGAAATCATCATACGCAGATGACCGGGCATTATATATCCTTCCTCTATCACAGATTACTTTCGCTAAGACTTATCGTGACAGCTATAAGGATCTGTCAACCCAGGGGCAAACACAAAGAGATCATGACAACACACCGCCGGGGCACCAGACCATCCCGATCATAGGCCGAGTTCCCGCCAGCGCTTTTCAATACGCTTGATGGAAACCGGGTAAGCCGTTTTCAATTCCTGGGCAAACAGCGATACCCGAAGCTCTTCCAATGCCCAGCGAATCTCCTCCAGCCGCTCATCCGTCCGACCGGCTTTACGCTCCCGCTGATCACGTTCCGACCACTGCTGATAGAGTGTCTGCATTTCGCGCAACAACTGCTGGTCACGGGCGGCCGCGTAATCGAGTTTTTCCAGCCGGCGCTGCAGGGCCGCCAGATAACGCGGTAGCTGTCGTAGCTGTTCCATCGGGGTCTGTTGCAAGAAACCCCTGAATACCAGACGATCCAACTGTTGACGCATATCGGTCAGTGAAGCCATCCAGTTGATCTGACCGCAGGCAGCCAGTTTTTTGGATAGCTGCTGATACTGCTCCAGGATCTCGCCGGCAAGCCCGCATATCGTATTGGCCGTCGGCACCAGTTGCGGCTTACATTGATCAATGCGGGCATTGAAAGCTTCGGCATCCCTGATTTCCGGCCGGTCAGCAATGAATGTCAGATCCACAGTCAACGCCACCAGCTCCTGCTCCAGATCGATTGAACCGGCCTCGTGCTGGTCTGGCAAAACCGGGGCCTTGGCATACTGAATGCGCATCTTCTGCAAGTGAGGAATATTCCGCCGGATATACCGAATATCCTTGGCCAACCTGAGCATCAGCAACCGACCCACCCCCCGGCGATGAGCCGCCATGGCATTCTGCTCGGAATCGACTATTCGGACCGCCACACCGCCTTCTACCTCCACCAGTGCGGGAAAGCCGGGTAACCGGACCCCAGCACGCTGCAGGGAGACGGATTGCGGCAGGGGGCCAAAGTCCCAGTCGGTCACCCCTTCCCGTTCCAGACCGGTTTCGGTGGATTGATGGAAGCGTGAATCATCCTGACTGCCGTACTCTTTTTTCAATGCCTGCAGATCACGGCCGGCAACAACCGTCCGACCCGCGTCATCCACGACCTGGAAATTCATCCGCAGATGAGCTTCCACTCCATTTTCCTGCCAGGCGTCTTCCGGAATATAGACACCTGTCAGCTTGTGCAGCTGTTCAGAAAGCTGCCGGGTGAGCGGCTTGTCTGATGGGGCCATTGCCCCGAGGCAGGCATCGGCATAATCCGGCACCGGCACAAAGGACTTGCGTAATGCCTTTGGCAGTGATTTCAGCAGGGCGATAATCCGATCGCGCAATAGTCCGGGAACCAGCCAGTCGGTGCGCGCTTCAGAGACCTGATTCAGCACCACCTGCGGAATCTTCAGACTGACGCCGTCCGCCTGATCACCAGGATTGAAGTGATACTTGAGCGGCAGCCTGAGTCCATTCATCTCCAATGTGTCGGGATAGGCATCCGCCACATCATCGGCCTGGCCCGCCATCAGATCCTCAACCCGCATATGCAGCAGTTTCGGCTGGTCCAGACTCACCTGGCGCAGCCACTTTTCAAACTGTGCCGTGCTGTATATGCCGGCGGGAATACGTTTATCGTAATAGTCGAAGATCACCTGTTCATCCACCAGCAGATCCCGTCTTCGGGTCTTCTCTTCCAGCAGATGGATGGCGTCGATCACCTCCCGATTATGCCGCCAGAATTTGGCCCGGGTATGGAAGTCCTGATCCACCAGCGCCGAACGGATAAATATCTCCCGCGACTCCAGCGGATTGATGGGGCCGTAATTGACTTTGCGCCGGGGTACAATCGGCAGGCCAAACAGGGTGATGCGGATATAAGCCGCCACCTGGCCGCGTTTTTTCTCCCAATGGGGCTCGGAGTACTCCTGTTTAATCAGATGCCCGGCGATCGCCTCCACCCACTCCGGCTGGATCCGGGCAGCCGTTCTCGCATAGAGTTTGCTGGTCTCAACCAGTTCGGCCGCCACCACCCATTTGGGCTGTTTCTTGAACAGGGCAGAACCGGGAAAAATAAAAAAATGGCTGTTGCGGGCACCCAGGTATTCCCGGCTGTTGCCACTCTGGCGCATGCCGATGTTACTCAACAACCCGCTCAGCAGTGACTTGTGAACAGCCTCGTAATCCGCCGCTTTTTCATTTTCCCGATGCCCCATTTCATGCAGCTGACCGCGCAACTGGTGATGAATATCGCGCCACTCCTGCACCCGGTTCCAGGAGAGAAACTGGGCACGGCAATGGGCCTGAAATTTGCGTCGGGAGAGATGGCGCTGGATCTCCTCCAGGTGTCGCCAAAGGTTGAGCGTACCGAGAAAATCCGACTCTTCATGCCGAAACTGCCGATGCGCCTCGTCCGCCGCCTGCTGCTTATCCATGGGACGCTCCCGTGGATCCTGCACGCTCAACGCGGCGGCAATCACCAGCAGTTCACGCAAACAATGATTTTCCGTGGCCGCCAGCAGCATGCGGCCCACCTTTGGATCAACCGGCAGGCGGGCCAACGACCTGCCGATCGGCGTCACCCGCCGATCACTATCCACGGCCCCGATCTCTTCCAGCACCCGGTAACCATCCCGGATCAGTCGACTGTCCGGTTTATCGACAAAGGGAAACTGTTCAATATTGCCGAAACCCAGCAGTTTCATCTGTAGAATGACCGAAGCGAGATTGGTGCGCTGAATCTCCGGCTCGGTAAACTCCGGACGAGCGGAGAAATCCGCCTCGTCGTAGAGCCGGATACAGACACCGGCGGCAACCCGGCCACAGCGCCCCTTGCGCTGATCCGCACTGGCCTGTGAAATGCGTTCCACCGGTAACCGCTGTACCTTGCTGCGATGGCTGTAGCGGCTGATACGGGCATAGCCCACATCGATGACATAGCGGATGCCAGGGACAGTGAGCGAGGTTTCCGCCACATTGGTGGCAAGAATAATGCGCCGGGCACCCCCGCTTCTGAATACCCGCGCCTGCTCGGCAGGACCGAGCCGGGCATACAGCGGCAATACTTCCGTCAATTGCAGCTTGTGCTTGCGCAGACTTTCCGCCGTCTCGCGGATTTCACGCTCGCCACTGAGAAACACCAGGATATCCCCGCGATCGATCCGCGACAGCTCATCCACCGCCGCCAGTATCGCCTGTTGAATCGCGTCATCCCGCTCGCTGCCCTCCTCCGGCGGCGGGCGGTAACGCACTTCCACAGGAAACGTCCGCCCACTGACATTGATAATCGGCGCATTCTGAAAATGTTTTGAAAATCGTTCCGGGTCGATGGTTGCCGAGGTGATAATCAGCTTCAGATCGGGGCGTTTCGGCAGTAACTCTTTCAGATAACCCAGCAGAAAATCGATATTCAGGCTGCGCTCATGGGCCTCGTCGATAATCAGGGTGTCGTATTCATTCAGATAGCGATCCTGCTGAATCTCGGCCAACAGCATGCCGTCGGTCATCAGCTTGATATGGCTGTTGGGCCCAACCCGGTCATGGAACCGCACCTTGTAGCCAACCGCATCACCCAGTTCCCGGCCCAGCTCTTCGGAGATGCGGACGGCAAGTGCACGGGCGGCGATTCGCCGCGGCTGGGTATGTCCGATGCGCCCGAATACACCGCGGCCCTGCGCCAGGCAGATTTTTGGCAACTGAGTGGATTTTCCTGATCCGGTCTCCCCGCACAGAATAATCACCTGATGCCGGTCGATCAGTTCTGCAATCTCTTCCCGTCGCTCACTGATTGGCAGTTCTTCGAGAAATTGCGGGTGTGGTAGTTGCAGCTGTCGCTGCTCTGCCGTCTGCAGTGACTGTTCAAGCCTGGCGGACAACTGCGTCAGTCCATCTCCCAGCGGTTTGCCTGCGCTTTTTTTTCTCTGCAGAGCCCTGATCTGCCTGCGCAACAGATGACGATCCTGTATCAGGCAGCGATCCAGTATCTCAAAGGTGGGAATTGACTCGACATTCACAACAGCAGTCCGTTTATCGGCGGTGCGGCTATTTTACAGATTTACACGAATCGAACACATATCCGTAAAGCGGAGGCTCTTTTCTGGCAGCGCATATTGATTCAGCGCATTTACCGCGTTAATTCTGCGGAAAATATCTAAAGAAACACCCCGGCACGTCGCCATAGAGAACGGAATAGGTATCGATCCATATCTCCACTCGCGGATACAGAGAAACAACCTGAACACCGGGGATCCTTAAATGAAACAAGCTATTAACACCTCTGCCAGAGGACTATCCATCAGCACCAAGATTGATCTTGCCCTGGTGGTGCTGTTTCTCCTGATTCTGGTCGTCTCTGCCCTCTACCAATTCAACAGTCAACGAAACCTGGTCGAGCACCTGGTCATGGATCAGACGGAAACGCTGGCCGACAGCTACTTCGATAACGTCAACACCCTGATGTTGACCGGAGGCATGGCCAACAAGGAGATCCCGCGAAAAAAGGTCACTTCACGTGAAGAGGTGCTGGATGCCCGGATCATTCGTGGCGAGGGCATTACCAAACTATTCGGCGCCGGGACAGAACAGAATCAAATCCGCGATGCGCTGGACAAGCGCGCCCTGGCGGGTGAGAAGATCGACTCCCTCTACAAGGATGAGACCGGCCGCGTGCTGACGGTGATTCTCCCGATGCGCGCCGAAAAGGATTATCGCGGTACCAACTGCCTGCTCTGCCACCCCGTTTCCGAAGGGGAGGTGCTGGGAGCCGTACGGGTAGACTACTCATTGAAAAAACTCGACCAGACCGTACTGAAAGAGCTCTGGATGAATATCGGGCTCAACTCGGTGTTGTTGATCACCGGACTACTCATCATCAGCTTCATCCTGAAAAAGCTGGTGGTTAGCCGTCTGCGCAGGGTGACGGATGTGGTTCACGCTATCGAGCGGCAGTCCGATCTCAGCCTGCGGGCCGAAGTGAACTCAAACGACGAGCTTGGTGGGCTGGCCATCGCCATCAATCTGATGATGGAAAAATTCAGCTTGATCATCCAGCGGGTCAATGGCTCGACACTGAAGCTCGCCGAGGAGTCCGGGCAGTTGACCCATATCACCACCCAGAGCATCGAGGGGGTACGTCGCCAACAACTGGAGAGTCAGCAGGTGGCTACGGCCATGACCGAGATGGAGGCCAACTCCAACGAAGTCGCCAATAGCGCGGGCAATGCCTCTGTGGCGGCCAACCAGGCTGATGCCGAAGCGCTTGAAGGAGGCCATGTGGTGAACAACGCCATTGCCTGCATCAATACCCTGGCCGAAGATGTCAACCAGGCGTTTCAGGTCATCCGGCAACTGGAGAGTGACAGCGATGGCATCGGCAAGGTGGTGGAAGTGATCACCAATATCGCCGAACAGACCAATCTGCTGGCGCTGAATGCGGCCATCGAGGCTGCCCGCGCCGGTGAACAGGGACGCGGCTTCGCCGTGGTGGCCGACGAGGTCAGAACTCTGGCCACCCGCACCCATCAGGCAACCCAGGAGATTCAGAACATGATCGAGGGGCTGCAGCGACAATCCCAGAATGCGGCGAACATGATGTCCCAGAGCCAGCAACGGGTAGAAACCAGCGTCACCGAAGCGGCTCATGCCGGCAGTTCACTGCACAAGATTACCCAGTCGATCAACACCATCAGCCAGATGAATGAGCACATCGCCACCGCCGCCCAGCAGCAGAGTATGGTCGCTGGGGAGATCAGCCGGAATATCACCGCGATCAGCGATGTCACCGGGCAGACCGCCGATCACTCCGAGCAGATTGCCCAGACCAGCAGGCAACTCGCGGAGCTGGCTGCGGAACTGAAGCAGATGATGGGACAATTCAAGGTGTGACAGGCGGTTCAGGATAGAGCGTGCAAAGCACGGGCTCTACGTATCAGAAGGGTCGACAACGGGTCCGATCACTCAAACCGCCCGGGAAAAACGGCCGTCAATCACGCCATGCCAGCCACTTCAGGCCAACCCAGGCATAAAGACCACCGGCAATAAGCCCGCCGGTTGTCCCTCCCAGTATGGCCCCCATAATCTGTTTAAACTCTACATGGGCGGCAGAAGCTTCCGCCAAATGATAGTTTGCCAGCATCGCCTCATGCACGATCCAGATACTGCCGGCAACCACGACAGAGAGCGCGCCCGCCACCAGCGACCCCACCATAGGCAGCGGTAATCTGCACTCCAGCCTGTTGATCACCTTGAAAATCCCGTAAATGTAGAAAGTCCCGGTAATCGGGACCAGCAGAGCCGTGGTGAAATAGTTATTGAAGTTCATGCCCATACGGGTAAGTAGCCACAGCAGGATACCGGCAATCATACCTGTGATCAGACCGGTAAGGGCCTTCATCAATGCCCCGCTCACCTCATGGTGGGTATTCCCATAAATGAATCCGGCCACGACACCTGCCAGCAAGGAGATCACCGCCATCTCATTCAGCTGCTGATTTTCAGAGAGTATCAAATAACCGATACCGGAAAATGAACCGGCAAGCGTGCCAATAATGGCCACCTGAAAAGATCCATAGAATGCCGCGCCCACGGCACCGGCGAATGCGGCTGCCGGAATGATCACCAGATCGCTGGAGATAAATGGTGCCAGCATCCCCGTGAAACCGATATAGAGTCCTCCAAAGATACTGCCGACGAAGCCCCAGATGATCGCCCGGACAAAGATATCGGACCTTTGACTGTGATAGCCGGTGCCTTTTGAAAAATCTGATGCTACGGACGACCCAGTGCCATCACGTCGGAGGGCAATACTGCTTGACTGTTTCATGAGAGCTGCTTTTTCACCGGTTATGGGTAAGGGGAGCGGAAATATACATCCGCAAAACAGCCCCTCCCCCCATTTCGGGAGAGGAGGCCGGAAGGGCGCTGCCGTCCTGTCAGGTTACTTTCACCTGCACCACCTCTTCGCCATCCTCATTGGCCAGGTGTATAGCGCAGGCGATACAGGGATCAAAGCTGTGAATGGTGCGCAGAATTTCCAGCGGCTGCGTGGGATCATGCAACTGGTGATTGTCCTGCAGTGCCGCCTCATAGGCGCCCGCCTTGCCTTCAGTGTCTCTCGGTCCGGCATTCCAGGTGGAGGGAACCACGGCTTGATAGTTTTTGATCTTGGTATCCTTGATCACAATCCAGTGACCCAGGGCACCGCGCGGGGCCTCCATGTAACCCGCTCCCTGGCACTCGCTCGGCCAGGTAGATGGATCCCACAGTTTTTCATTGAAGGTGCGGCTGTCACCAGCCTTGATATTGGCGACCAGATCGTTGTACCAACCCTGCATGCTGTCAGCCAGAATCTTCGACTCCAGTGTACGGGCAGCGGTTCGACCCAGTGTGGAGAAGAGTGCTTCAACAGGCAAATCCAGCTTTTTCAGGGCAAAGGTGGCCAGCTCCCTGGTCGGCTCATGCCCCTTGGCATAGAGCAACAACACCCGGGCCAGCGGCCCCACTTCCATCGAATTGTTCTTCCAGCGTGGCGACTTCATCCATGAATAGGCCTGCTCTACATCCAGATGTTTATAAGGTGGTTTGGGTCCCGTGTAATTCAGGTTGGTCTCGCCGGCATAAGGGTGCAGGCCCTTCTCCTTGCCTTCATCATAATCGTACCAGGAGTGTTTGACATACTCCTGGATCTGCGAGGCGTCATGGACATCAATCTCATGAATAGTGCTCAGATCACGATTCAGAATCACCCCGGCCGGGAACAGGAAACCGGACGGATCACTCATGCTGGTCGAAGGCAGGTCGCCATAGCACATGAAATTGCCCAGACCCTCGCCCCGCTTGAACCAGTCCTTGTAGAAAGAGGCCACGGCCAGCGTATCGGGCAAATAGACCTGATCAACAAACTCCCGCATCTGGTTGATGATATCCTGCACCTGTGAGAGCTTCTTGGCATTGATGGCGGAGTCGGAGTTGAGATCAATAGGCGATGGCACACCACCTACCAGAAAGTTGGGGTGTGGATTCTTGCCACCAAAAATCGTATGCAACTTGGCCACATCCCGCTGCCAGGCGAGTGCCTCCAGATAGTGTGATACGGCCATCAGGTTGGCTTCGGGCGGCAGCTTATAGGCCGGATGGCCCCAGTAGGCATTGGCAAAAATACCCAGCTGACCACCATCGACAAATCCTTTCAGCTTCTTCTTCATATCAGCGAAGTAGCCCGGTGAAGATTTTGGCCAACTGCTGAGGGACTGGGCCAGCTCGGAGGTCGCCTTGGGATCGGCATTCAGGGCAGAGACCACATCCACCCAGTCGAGGGCATGCAGATGATAGAAATGCATCACATGGTCAAGCATGAACTGCGCACCGATCATCAGATTCCGGATCAGCTGGGCATTTTTGGGTACTTCATACTTCAGGGCATCCTCCACCGCACGTATCGAAGCCATGCCGTGCACCAGCGTACAGACACCGCAGATACGCTGCACATAAGCCCAGGCATCACGCGGATCCCGACCCTTGAGAATAGTTTCGATACCGCGCACCATAGTGCCGGATGAGTAGGCCTGACCGATATTGTTGCCATCCATCTGCGCTTCAATACGCAGATGCCCCTCAATACGCGTGATCGGATCAACGACAATGCGTTCGCTCATATCTCTGTTCTCCCGTAGCCGCCCCTCTCAATGGTGGACGGAGTTTCGCGCCCATGGCGCTACTACACAATTTTTTGTTATGGACCATCCGCCATGCCAAGCGCGGAGAATCCGGCATTACGCTGCTGGTGTCGCTTCGTCCACAACCAGGTGATCGGCAATCATCTCGGAAAGACCGACAATCGGCATCTCGATGTTGTACTCCTCGAGCCCCTCCTCGATCACCAGTCGACAGTTGGCGCAGGCGGTGACCAGTACATCGGCACCGGTTTCCGCAATCTGATCTCTCTTTCTCTTGAACGCCTTGATACGCAGCTCATCCGCATCTTCATTACTGGAGACACCGCCACCACCACCACAGCACCAGGCCAGCTTGCCACGCTCTTTCATGTCGACAAAATTGCTGGTAACCATATCCATCAGACGCCGTGGCTCATCGATCACACCACCCTTTCTGACCAACGAACAGGGGTCATGGAAGGTATGACGCTCCGTCTCAAGATCCTTGGTCTTGATCCGTCCGGCGGCACGCAACTCGTCCAGCAGTTCCAGGATATGCACTACCCGAAACGGAAAAGGCCGTCCGATCAGATTAGGGCCTTCCCAGCGAATAGCCGTATAGGCATGACCACACTCCGGGCTGATGACATTTTTCACTTTCAGCCGCTCCGCACCATCTACGATACGTTGCACCAGGGTGCGGGCAATATCACTGGAGCCGATCTGAATGCCGGAATTGGTGGCTTCAAACGCCGTGGAACAGAGGGTCCAGCTGACGCCTGCCTGTTTGAAGATTTTCGCCAGCCCCTCGAGATACTCCGGGAAGTTCATGATCTCCATGGAAGAGAGCAGCGCCAGGTAATCGGCCCCCTCCACATCCATCGGAATCTTCAGGCCACTGTCCGCCTCGATATGCTTTATCTGCGCCTCCAGGGCACTGAGCTTGACACCCATGGGACTACCGATGGTAACCGCCCGGATGGACGCGCCCTTGACCCCTTCCGGCGCATTGCCCGAGGCCACCATGCCCTCGCGGGTTTTGCGTATCATGTAGGCGATATCATTGCCGACCGGACAGATCATGGAACAGCGGGCACACAGGGTACAGCTGTCGTAGAGCAGCTCCTGCCACTCCTCCAGCATCTCATCGGTCACTGGCTTGTGCAGGCCCAATGCTCTTTTGACTTTACCGATCAGGGTGTATTCAGATTCCCAGACACGGCGAAGCGGTTCCAGCTTATAGATAGGCGTGTATTTGGGATCACCCGTTTCGGTGTAGAAAAGGCACGCCTCGGCACACATACCGCAACTGACACAACTGGAGAAGAATGCGGCAACGGGCGCATCGATCTGCTCTTTCAGGGCGTTGATACCCCGTGCAAGTGTGGCTTCACTCATGACTCAACCCCCCGACGGCCACTCATGGCGCCGTTATACCAACGCGAAAGGAAAATGGTAAACGTATGCATCAGCTTGGTGAATGGAAAAACAATCATCAGCGCTTCCACGCTCAGGATATGCAGCCCAAGAATTACCGGATAGGGATTCACCATACGATGATACGCAAGATAGCCCGTAAGTATCGGCAGGAAAGTCAACGTCCAGACCAGCCAGTCCTCCCAGGTCGTGATCTTCTGCATAACCGGATTCATGATGCGGTGCCAGAGTCCGGCCAGCAGGCCGACAATGGCAAGCACAGCCGCTGCATCCACGATTGGCGTCGGCAGTCCGGGCCAGCCAAAGCCGAAGGTGGCACGAAACAGTTCAATGTGCGGTACAAACAGAAACAGACTGACAAACAGGCCGATATGGAACATGTACCCGGTCACCACTGTCAGTGGCTGTCTTCTGAACGTACCCAGATCCGGAATGGATCTTGAGAAGACTGTTTTCATCCCAGGGCCGAATTCGGTGCCTTTGGGCTCCGCCAGGCTCTGCTTACGACCCAGTGAAATGATCTCGAACAGCCGCAGGATAATACCGATGACGAAGATAGTGACGGCGATATCGAATGCCGTACCCTTTGTCCAGATGAGAAAGTCCATCGGTTCATTCATGATGTTTCTCCAGATCGTCAATAGTGACGGTACCGTGCGCCTTCCGGGCTTCATCCTTGGTTTTATAGTTGAGGCCGGCAGCGGCAGCACCCAACGCGAGGCCGGCGGCGGCGGCAAACGCCACGGTCTGCGAGTTGTCGCTGATCGGTACCGAGAGCGCATTGTAGAAACCGCCCGCATCCCAGAAGCGGGGCTCGGAACAGCCCAGGCAACCATGCCCGGATTCAACCGGCCAACTGGTTCCCTGATTCCACTTGGTAGTGGCACAGGCGTTATAGGTCATCGGGCCTTTACAGCCGAGCTTGTAAAGACACCAGCCGGCCTTCGCTCCTTCATCGTCAAAGGTTTCGGCAAACAGGCCCTTGTCATAGAAGGGACGTCGATAGCAGCGATCATGGATACTCTGGCCATAGAACACCTTGGGACGGTTGTACTGGTCCAGGTCGGGGATTGTGCCAAAGGTCAGAAAATGCGCCAGTACACCGGTAATCACGGTGGGAATTGGCGGGCATCCGGAGACATTGATAATCGGCTTGTCTGTGATGATATCCGAAACCGAAACCGCACCGGTTGGATTGGGGTTGGCCTGGGGCAGGCCGCCGAATGCGGCACAGGTGCCCACTGCAACGATGGCCGCCGCATCCTTTGCCGTCTCCTCCAGCATCTGCAGATTACTGATGCCGGCAATGGTGGAGTAGCCCGGATCGCCTAATGGAATGGAACCATCCACCACGAGAATATAGCTCCCTTTATTCTCATGCATGGCGGCCTCCCGGGCCGCCTCGGCAGCCTCACCCGCGGCCGCCTGCAGCGTGTGATGATAGTCTAGGGAGATATAATCAAATATCAGACTCTCCACCGATGGAGAGTGGCTGCGAGTCAGCGACTCGGTACAACCGGTGCACTCCTGAAAGGAGAGCCAAATGACCGAAGGACGTTTTGCCTTTTCCAGTGCGGCGGCAATTGCCGGAACCATGCTTGGCGGCAATGCCATCAACGAAGCGGTTGCCGTACAGAACTTCAGGAAACCGCGCCGCGAAACCCCGTGACGCCTGAGGCTGTCGCCCAGGGTACTGTTTTCAGCCATGTTACCTCCCTAATCTATTACTGGTTTCTGTTGTGTTTTTTCTTTTCATCACACGCAACTCCGTATTTGCCTGTGCTGCTGTCTTAATCCGGCTTATGCATCTCGTCATCCAGAGCCATATCCAGTTTATCGAGGCTCTCAAACATATCCTCTTTCTGGGCGCGCAGCAGTTCCGGAATCTCAATCACTTCAATCTGGAATGCAATACGCTCCGCTTCACTGTTGTAGTGGTCCACTATCCAGACACCGCTGAAACGGGACTCCTTGACGGTGGTTTTACCCAGGGAGTCCAGTGTCGCCATCACCTCGCCCTGACCCAACAGGCCAAGCAGCCGCTCTTCATCACCCGGGCCAAATGGTATCGCACGCAGATCAATAATGGTGGACTCACCGGTACGCACCAGCCGCTTCAGTGCGTGGCGCACCTCATGCAGCAACGGTAGTGTATTGTGGGTCATCGCTGGCATCTCCGGACTTGTGATCAACGTACAGTCCCTTTGGTCAAACAGGCTCATATACTTAACTTTTCCTTTAGCTCAAGGTTATCCCTATTGAGCAAATTTCATGATGATCCAGGTCATCTTACCAATTGCTTTATGAAAAATATTACGTATTGGATAACAATGAGTTAGATTACATAAACATCGCCGCACGGCGCTTTAAAAGGCGCAGGAATTAATCCGACAAGCATCACAACCCTTGGCGCTCTATTGACCAGCGATCAATCAAATCGACCACCATTTTGGCGGCCTCCGGTATCGCTTGAGACACCCGGAATGAAGGCAGCTCCCCCCAATCCAGATTCTCCGGTTCAATACCGATCAGCGCCCGTTTGTCCGGATAATGATTAGAGAGACGGGCGATATCCAGCAGATCGGTAAGACCAACCTCATGGACACTTTGGCGATTTCCCGTCAGGTAGCGATCCATCTCTGAACCTTCATAACAGACGACAGATCCAGGATTACCCCCTGTTCTGGCTGCATCAACCACTATCAACTGATCATGTTCAGCCAACAAGCCAGCCAATGAAAAGCTCAGTGTACCGCCATCAACAAACGACACACCCCTTATTTCTGGATACTGTTCCTGTAACCGATTGATGACATGGATACCCACGCCCTCATCCGTCAGCAGCGTATTGCCGACACCCAGCACCAGGATTGTTCTGTCTTGCTTCACGTTAGGCTATCCAGATGGTTATTTATCCGTTTCATTAATGTACCTGATTATCCATCTGACCCAGCCATAGTCAGGGAAAAAATGGCCGCGGATCCTTTGATTTCCCAACTGTCTCATCGCCTGACCGGCAGGGTACTGTTGGTTTTCGGATAGCGACCTGTCTGTTACGCCAGTGCCAGATAACTGATTTTATTACTATGTGTGTCGATTCCATCCTTAGATCCGCAAGCGCTGCATATCCCTGCACCACCCCTCGCGTTCATGCGCGGCTTTATAAACGCTATCCCGCCCTGACTGAGCTTTTTGGGTAACCAGATTAATGTATTACTTATTAATAATACTATGATCTCAATCAAAACCGCCCTGAACCCATACCGCTATCCTATAGTTGTGGTACTTCACTTTCAGCTGACCTAGATCGGAGGGATGATATGAAAAAATTTAATCGAATACTTGCTGCCGTACTCATAGCCACCTCTGCGGCTATGGTGCCCTTATCTGCAAATGCATTCTGGGGCTGGGGACCCTGGGACGGATGGGGTGGACCCTGGTCCGGTGGGCCGTGGGGCGGTTACCCCTACTACGGTGGTTATCCCTACTACGGTGGCTATCCCTACTACGGTGGCTATCCGCCCTATGGTTACGGTTATGCGCCCTATGGGTTCGCCCCCTATTACGCCACCCCCTATCTGCCGGCACCCCCCCAGCAACCAGCAGCTCCGGCCAAAACGGATGAAGCGGAAAAATAACCGATAATTGAGGGCTCTTGGACACCACCTGCGTCTGCCCTGTGACAGACAGGCGCAGGTGGTAAATACGGGTCCAATTCCGCTTTTTCCCCGGAACCAAAACTATTCGTTGTGAACCAACTTGCAGTCAAACACAATATATAGTGTTTGATCTATTTTCTTTTCTTTTCCGTAACTTACCCTATCCAGCAATCCCCATGGTATTTTTAAGCCATTGATTTAATTATTTATTAGGGAAATCTTATGCTTCTTGAACACACTTGACAGGTGCCGCCAACGGCCATAACCTTTCCCCATCAAAACACAACATATTGTGTTTTTACGCCAAACACGGAAAGTAAAGCTACAATATATAGGAGCTGCCCATAAACACCGATCGTTCACTAATGGGCAACCAAACGCCAGATAACCACCCACTTATTCGAAGTACTTGAAGTATTACACTGAAGTTGAATGTGCATACGCCCGCCAGCAGCAAGAAATTCGATGGGGCCGTAGAGCACAATAACCCTATAATAAGAGCCGAAGGATCTGTATGACATGAAAAGCGCCCATCTCAAAGCTGTACCCACTGCCGCCGTGGAGATTCCCTTGCAACCTGCTTCACTCGATATCTGGAATAGCAAATACAGGCTGAAAGCAAAGGATGGCACCCCTGTAGATCAGGACATCGATGGTACTTATCAGCGGGTTGCCAAGGCGTTGGCCGAAATCGAGCTGACTCCCGAATTACAGCAAGAGTGGGAAGAGCGTTTTCTCTGGGCCCTGCGCCGTGGCGCCATCCCGGCCGGCCGTATCACTTCAAATGCCGGCGCCCTGGAACACAAACCGGCCACATCGACCATCAACTGCACCGTGTCAGGCACCATCTATGACTCCATGGATGAGATCCTCGGCAAGGTACACGAGGCGGGACTGACCCTGAAAGCGGGTTGCGGCATCGGTTATGAGTTCTCCACCCTGCGCCCACGCGGAGCCTATGTCAGCGGTGCCGGTGCCTACACCTCCGGCCCCCTCTCCTTCATGGATATCTACGACAAGATGTGCTTCACCGTCTCATCCGCCGGTGGGCGCCGTGGCGCCCAGATGGCCACGTTTGATGTGGGGCATCCCGATGTCATGGATTTTATCCGCGCCAAGCGTGAAGCCGGGCGCCTGCGCCAGTTCAATCTCTCTCTGCTGATCACCGAAGAGTTCATGGAAGCGGTGAAGCAGGACGCCCAGTGGGATCTCGCCTTCCCCATCTCGGAAAAAGAGCTGCAGGAAGACGATATCGATCTGACTGACAGTAAACAGATCATCTGGCGCGAATGGCCCTACAAGAACGGTTTTATTGTTGACGAAACCGGCACCCGGGTAGCCTGCAAGATTTACAAAACCATCCGCGCACAGAGGCTGTGGGATGTCATCATGTCCTCGACCTATGACTATGCCGAACCCGGCTTCATCCTGATTGACAAGGTCAACGAGATGAACAACAACTGGTTCTGCGAAAACGTGCGTGCCACCAACCCCTGTGGCGAGCAACCCCTGCCCCCCTATGGTGCCTGTCTGCTGGGTTCGGTCAATCTGACCAAGTTTATTCGCAAGGCCTTTACCCAGGAGGCCGCCTTTGACTGGGCGGAATTCCGCGAGGTGGTGGCGGTATTTACCCGCATGCTGGATAACGTGGTGGAGATCAATGGACTGCCGCTGGAAGAGCAGCGCAAAGAGATCGAACACAAACGTCGCCACGGCATGGGCTACCTGGGGCTGGGTTCCGCCATGACCATGCTGGGCATGCAGTACGGTGACGCCGCCTCACTGCGCTTCACCGAGAAAGTGACCAAAGAGCTGGCGATGGTCGGCTGGCAGACCGGGCTCGATCTGGCCCGGGAAAAAGGCCCGGCTCCGATCATGGAGCAGGAGTTCACCATCACCAAGGAGATGCTGACCCAGCGCCCGGAAATGGCCGTGGATAACTGGAAAGTTGGCGATAAGATCAAGGGCAAGATCCTGCACGCCCGATACAGCCGTTACATGCAGCAGATTGCCGCCGAGAACCCCGCTCTGGTCGAGCAGATCGCCGAGGATGGCTGCCGCTTCACCCACCACAGCTCCATCGCCCCGACCGGCACCATCTCCCTGTCACTGGCCAACAACGCCAGTAACGGTATTGAACCGAGCTTTGCCCACCACTATGCGCGCAACATCATTCGCGAGGGTAAGAAGAGCAAAGAGAAAATAGATGTCTTCAGTTTTGAACTGCTGGCCTATCGGGAATTGATCAACAAGGAGGCGATGCCCTACTCCGATGAAGCGGATAAACAGTTGCCCGAATACTTCATTACCGCGGACAAGATCACGCCCAAGCAGCATGTGGATGTACAGGCGGCGGCACAGAAATGGATCGACTCATCCATCTCCAAAACGGCCAACGTACCAACCGATTTCGATTACGATGCGTTCAAGGATATCTACCTCTACGCCTATGAGCAGGGCCTGAAAGGCTGCACCACCTTCCGCTTCAATCCGGAGGCGTTCCAGGGCGTGCTGGTGAAGGAAGAGGACCTGGCCAACACCACCTATAAGTTCACCCTGGAAGACGGTACCGAGATCGAGGCCAAGGGTAATGAGGAGATCGAATATGACGGCGAGATACACACCGCCGCCAACCTGTTCGATGCCATGAAAGAGGGTTACTACGGTAAATTCTAGACCGCGGTAACAGACCAGATAGAAAGTACCAGACTCAGGTCTGACACAGAGGATTCAACCGTTCAGTATCCACTGACAGGGTTTAAGCAATATGGCAATCAAGATTGACAGTAAAATCGTAGGCTACAGCGTTGTCAAAGAGGAAGATGCCCCAGCCCCCGTTGAGGCAAAGGCAGCGGAAAGCAATATCATCCACATGCATGAGAAGGTGGCGCGCCCGGAGATGCTGTTCGGCTCCACCTACAAGATCAGCACTCCGCTTTCTGAACATGCCCTCTATGTCACCATCAACGACATCATCCTCAATCACGGCACCGAACATGAGGTACGCCGCCCCTATGAGGTGTTCATCAACTCAAAGAACATGGATCACTTCCAGTGGATCGTTGCCCTGACCCGAATCATCTCGGCGGTATTTCGCAAGGGTGGGGACGTCACCTTCCTGGTGGAGGAGCTGCGTTCGGTTTTCGACCCCAGCGGTGGCTATTTCAAGAAAGGCGGCAAATACATGCCCTCACTGGTGGCCGAGATCGGCGACGCCATTCACTGCCACCTGGTGATGATCGGCCTGCTCAAGGAAGAGGGTCCGGACGAGCACCAGCAGAAACTGATTGATGAAAAACGCACCCAGTACGAAGCGTCGATCAACCTGCGCGACAAGGAGCACACCAGCGACTTCCCAGAAGGCGCCCAGCTCTGCAAGAAATGCAATACCAAGGCGGCCATCATGATGGACGGCTGCCTCACCTGTCTCAACTGCGGTGATTCCAAGTGCGGTTGAGCCAACCAACGTAACAGACAATCGGCCCGTTGTGAGGTGGAGCATAAGCTGCAAACCTGTGCGCATAAGATGCAAAATCGGCTGGCATAACTTGAAAACCGAAAAGGCAGGCGGTAAGAATTTCGGCGTGAGCGGCGGCTAACGACATAGAGCAGACGATCATCTTGTGGCTGTTCGACAAGGTTGTCGGCTGATAAACCCAGAAATATTAAGGAATCAGCTTCCATGGGCGGGATGCCTCACTTCAGAATTATCCCTAAAAATAGAACACTCGTAGAACTAAATGTCGGAATCGCTAATATATTGCGCCGGATGTGCGGGCTGTATAATTAACCTTTGGACGTCATAATTGTCCGCACGTACAACAGTCAGGAGAGAGGCTAATGTCCGACGAACTCGCCAAGGTAACAAATACCGTCCGCGCTTTCGCAGAATGTTGGAATCGACACGATATGGAAGCGTTTGCGGAGCTTTTCACACTGGATGCAGAGTTCGTAAACGTCGTGGGCTTGTGGTGGAAAGGAAGAGATGAAATCAAGAAGGCTCACGAGTTTACGCACGCAACGATGTTCAAGAACAGCCAATTAACCATGTCCGATGTTTCCATCCGATTCCCCGCAGAAACCATCGCCATTGCTCGCTGTCGGTGGGTTCTCGAAGGGCACCTCTCTCCTGAGGGTAAGGCTCTTCCTGCCCGCAATGGCATTCTTGTCCAGGTACTTTCCCGAAACTCGGAAATATGGTCGATCATCGACTCTCAGAATACGGACGTCATTGAGGGCGTGCTGTCTCGTCCCCAGTGAGGTGTGCTGCCTAACGGATAAACTAAACAGAAGCGCCCACAACCGCATTGAGTCCGACGCCTTGCCTTTCCGCTGCGCAGCTTTTTTCTCCGGTTATGGCTGGCGCTAGGTGCGGCAGACGCAAATTGGAGGTCGTGATGAAAGAGCAAGATTTTTGGCGGCTAGAGGAGCAGTTTTGGACTAGTGGCGCCGGCTTTTATGAGCAACGCTTGTCCAGTAATGCGCTCATGGTCTTTCCTGAGCCCGCTGGAGTGCTTGACCGCCAAGCCACCTTGGAATCGATTCAATCTGGTGCTCGCTGGAAGAATGTCTCGTTCACAAGTAAGCAATTCGCTATGCCGGCTCAGTCCACTGCGATTCTCGTCTATTCGGTCAAGGCTGACCGCGGCGGCCCCGACACTACTTACTCGGCGCAGTGTTCTTCTACTTACGTCCTGTCTTCTGGCGACTGGCAACTCGCTTTGCATCAGCAAACACCAACTGACTGAGCCATAGTGGTGGCCATCCCTAACAATTCATGTGTCAGTTTTATCGGGGGAGATCACTTTTCACCGCCGGTGAATTGCGGCGTTATGCGTCGCAAAGGGCACTCCGCCGCTGCCGCAAGTTGCTGGGGTTAACCACCAACTCGATCGGAGAGTCAAATGAGAAAGCTCAAAATCATCGAACACATCTCGCTGGACGGCGTGATCCAGAACTCCGCTGATGACGGCGATTTCCCCTACAGCGGCTGGGAAGGGCCCTATCGGACCCCTGCAGGCCTGGACGCTATCCTCGCGGCGCAAGGTGAGCGCTTCGATCTGGTGCTTGGCCGTCGCACCTACGATATCTGGTCGGGCTACTGGCCAAAGGCACCGGGCAGTCCGATGGCAGACCGCTTCAATGCGGCAACAAAGTACATCGCCACCCACCATCCGGAAAGTCTCGCATGGGGCCCGTTCGAGGGCTTTGGACCGGACATTATCGAGGGCGTTCGCCGCATCAAGTCGCAGGACGGCCCGGACCTTATCCTCTGGGGTAGCTCCACGCTTACATCGCCGGTCCTCGAACATGTGCTTGCGGATGAAGTCCTGCTGATCGTCTACCCTGTCCTGTTGGGCACCGGGAAACGCTTCTTCGCGGAGGGAACTCCGGCACGCTCATTTGAGCTCGTCAGCACGCAAGCAATGCCGTCTGGCATCATCCTCAATGCTTACAAGGTCGCCGGGCCCTTGAAGGCCGGGCAAGAGAATTGAAATAGGCGAACGCGATTGATTGGGGTCAGATGAAAACTATTCATGGACCTACGTGTGCGATATTGGTTTTTTCATCTGATGACCCCATACTCTTCCTCCCCCACACGTTCGATATGGCCTATTGTCATTCAGATCGACAATCAAACCTGTTTCGCAGATGCCCAGGCCGCCCAAACCACTTGACCCCGGCAAGCTGGTTTTTCAATGATCGGCGCCTTGGCCGGGTGGTGTCCGTCAGTTATCGTGACGTTTGCTATACCCAATATTCGAAAACAGCCGACACTGGATAAATCATCGCTTGCGCGGGGGTTATTCCTTAAATACCGGCTGCCGGCTGATTAATTTTGCGCCACTGTGAACTCGCCTCTTATAATCGGATGACCCAGTCAGCGCTCTTGCGCATCACTGCCTTCACACTACAGTTCAACCAAGGAACATAAGATGCCGAAAAGTAAAACTTTTATAGCCATTGCGGCCGCCACTCTGATGTTCAGTGCTGTCGCCAGTGCTGAGTACAAGAATGAATACACAGTCTCCACCGTCCTCCCCTCTGCATTCCCCTGGGGACAGGCTGCCGATAGATGGGTAGAGCTGGTCAAAGAGCGTTCTGAAGGACGCATCAATATGAAGATCTACAGCAACTCACAGCTCGTCTCCGGCGACCAGACCAAAGAGTTCTCCGCCATGCGTTCCGGCCTTATCGATATGGCGGTCGGCTCCACCATCAACTGGTCACCACAGGTGCCGGAACTGAATCTCTTCTCACTTCCCTTCCTGATGCCTGATTACGCCGCCATTGATGCCATCACCCAGGGGGAAGCCGGAAAAGCCGTTTTTGCCGCCATTGAGAAGCGTGGTGTGACGCCACTGGCCTGGGGCGAAAATGGTTTTCGGGAGCTCTCCAACTCCAAGCGGGAGATCACCCAGCCCTCTGACCTGGAGGGCTTGAAGATCCGCGTTGTCGGCTCGCCCCTGTTCCAGGATACCTTCACGGCGCTGGGTTCGAATCCGACACAGATGAGCTGGGCTGACGCCAAACCGGCACTCACCACAGGTGCTGTCGATGGACAGGAAAATCCGCTGTCCGTGTTTAACGTAGCGCGAATCGATCAGGTCGGACAAAAATACCTGACCCTGTGGCACTACATGGCGGACCCGCTGGTGTTTGCAGTCAGCAACCGGGTCTGGAGTCAGTTCAGCCCGGAAGATCAGGCGCTGTTGAAACAGGCCGCAATGGATGCCGGCAAATGGGAGATCGAAAAATCCCGCGCTGAATTGAACGAAACCCTGGCGAAGATCAAAGAGCGGGGGGTACAGGTCACTGAACTGACACCCGAGCAGCATAACGCCTTCGTTGCAGCGACAGCTTCCGTTTACAAGAAGTGGGGCCCGCGTATCGGTGAGGCACTGGTGAGGCAGGCTCAGGACGCCATCGCCAACCGTAATAAATAAGCCCTACCCTGTGTCGACGCCCGCCATTTCCGGCGGGCGTCGTTGTCTGATCCGGAGTTAGCATGTCTGTCCGCCCCCCCAAGTTCAGACCGGAAGCCTGGCTGGCCAGCCTGTCACTGATCGCCATCTGTCTGATCAGTCTGGGTAATGTCATTGTGCGCTATACCACGGATGCCTCTTTCGCGTTCACCGAAGAGTTTTCGGTCTTTTTTCTGGTCCTACTGACCTTTGCCGGGGCTGCCGTTGCCGCCCGACATAATCAACACATCCGTATTGAGTTGATCGAACACCATCTGCCGCCAGGCGCCAGAAAAATCATTTTCGTGTTGCAGTGGTTGGCTGGCATGGTCGTGCTGGGGGTGACCTGCTGGTATGGCGGCAAATTCGCCCTGGAGGAGTACCAGTGGGAGTCGCTATCGCCGGGGCTGGGGCTGCCAAGCTGGATCTATGTGATCTGGCTGCCACTGCTGTCAGCCGCCATCATGATCCGCATGACACAGAACTTGCTCGATCGTCTGCGTGGTAAGGAAGGAGCAGCGGTGATTCATGAGTCCTGATCTGCTGATGATTGGCAGTTTTCTGCTATCACTTCTGCTGGGGATTCCGGTAGCAATCGCGCTCGGGTTTGGCGGCGTGGTCGGTATTCTGGCCGGACTCTCACCGGATATGCTGGCAACGCTGGGCACCAACACCTATAACAGCGTGGCGAAATACCCCCTGATCGCAATCCCGCTGTTTATTCTGACCGGCCTGATTTTTGAACGGGCCGGGGTCGCGGCCAGTCTGGTGCGCTTTGCCCAATCGGTGATTGGCCCGCGTCATGGTGGTCTCGCCGTGGTCACCGTACTGGTCTGCCTGATCATGGGGGGGATGAGCGGTTCCGGCCCTGCGGATGCGGCGGCTGTCGCCATGGTGATGCTGCCCAGTATGCGCAAAGCGGGTTATCCCGCGCCCTTCTCTGCCTCGCTGATTGCGGCTTCCTCGTCAACCGCGATCCTGATTCCGCCCTCGATTGCGCTGATTCTCTACTCTATTGTGGTCCCGGGTGTCGATCTGCGCGCCCTGTTTGCCGCCGGACTTTTTCCCGGCATCCTGGCGGGTCTTTCACTGCTGGTTCCAGCGCTCCTTCTGGCACGAAAATATGGTTGGGAAGATCCGAAAGAGTCTGAGCGTCCGCCATTCTGGCCCAGTCTCAAGTCGGCACTGCCGGCACTCTTTGCGCCTGTTATTATTCTGGGTGGCCTGCGCTCCGGACTGTTTACACCCACGGAAGCGGCAGTGGTTGCGGTCACTTACGGCGTGATAGTCGGCAGTCTCATCTACCGCAATCTGAATATCAGGCATCTGTTTAACCTGATGACCGAAGCGGCCATAACTTCCGGCGTGGTCATGTTCATCATCGCCCTGGCTGGTATCTTCGCCTGGGCGGGAACCACGCTCGGCACCTTTCAGCATCTGGCAGACGGGCTGCTGTCCCTCTCTGATAACAGCTGGATACTGCTCGCACTGGTGATGCTGTTGGTGCTGATTGCCGGCATGTTGCTGGATGCGATATCGATCTACCTGATCCTGATCCCGATTGTATCGCCGATGATGAATCACTTCGGCTGGAACCCGATCTGGTTCGGTATTCTATTGGCCATGAACATCGCCATCGGCCAGTTCACGCCACCGGTGGCAGTCAACCTGATGGTGACGACCCGGATCGCCAACATCCGACTGGAGCATACACTTGGCTGGGCGATGATCTTTATGGTCGCCATGATGTGCAGTCTATTGCTGGTCATGTTGCTACCGGGGATCGCGCTCTGGTTGCCTGAGCACCTGGGTTATGTCGTGGGGAAGTGGTAACACGCTGGCGAGGTTCACTTTCAATGGCTTATAGCCGCCAAAAATGGCGGCACGTCGCTGTGTTGCTGAAACCTTTGAATTGATCAGCGGTTTCCCGACGCCCCGGGCGGGTTTCCCTATTCATCAGTCAACTACTGGTTGTTATCCCGCGTTACATCGCCTGACAGATACAAGACCGCATCCGCTCGTCAAATGAATATCCCCTGATCATTTTCCAGAAGGTCAGTCACGGCCCCGTCTGGCTGCCTATCACAACAGCCCGGCTCAGCAAAACGGTAATTTTGGACTAACTTAACAGTAGCGGTAATGACAATTTAAGGGCACGAAATAGACAACCCAATAACCAGCGAGCAGGAACTGCCCGGCCAGAATCTTCTGGCAATTGCCAAAAAATATACCTGGCGCAACAGGCACAACCCTCCATTCATCATCCATACAGACAGAAGGGAGCAGAGGTCGATATGAGTAAAATCGGATTCATCGGAGTAGGCATCATGGGCAATCCCATGGCCGGACACCTGCAGGCGGGCGGGCATCAGCTTTACCTGGTGAGACACCGCTCACCCCTTCCCCAGGCACTGCTCGACAGCGGTGCCGTGGTATGTGACTCCGCCAAGGCCGTGGCCGAGCAGGCAGATATCGTGATCACCATGGTGCCCGATACTCCCCATGTGGATCGGGTGCTGTTTGGCGAGGACGGGGCCGCTTCAGGTTTGAGCCCCGGAAAACTGGTGATCGACATGAGTTCCATCTCACCGATCGAAACCAGATCTTTTGCAACCAGGATCAATCAGCTTGGTTGCGATTATCTGGATGCCCCGGTATCCGGCGGTGAAGTGGGTGCCAGGGCAGCGACACTCACCATCATGGTGGGGGGACCGGACAGCGCATTCAAAAAGGCCAAACCGCTGTTCGAACTGATGGGCAAGAACATCACCCTGGTCGGGAGTAACGGTGCCGGCCAGACCTGCAAGGTGGCGAATCAGATCATCGTCGCCCTCACTATCGAGGCGGTGGGCGAGGCGCTGCTTTTCGCCTCCCGGGCCGGTGTAGATCCCGCCGCTGTGCGAGAGGCACTGATGGGCGGTTTTGCCGGCTCAAAGATTCTCGAGGTGCACGGCGAACGCATGATCAAGCGCACCTTCGACCCGGGATTCCGTATCGCCCTGCATCAGAAAGACCTCAATCTCGCGCTCACGGGAGCCCGTGAACTGGGCTTGAGCCTGCCGAACACGGCCACCACCCAGGAGCTGTTCAATGCCTGTGGCGGAGATCTCGACCACTCTGCGCTAATCAACGCACTGGAGGCGCTGGCCAGGCATAAGATTGCGTGAGACCGGCCATCAGTGGGGGCAACCCCCGCCGGGTATAGCTGGTTCGGTTTCGGGTGGATAAGCCAAGCCGGTAGGCGCATCCACCATTGTGGCGATGGATGCGCTGTCGCTTATCCACGAAGGTACTTTACCAACCACCTTCTCCCCGGAGGAGATTTATCAAACACGAGGAGATCAACCATGCCAACCGTCCATATCACCGTCGATCAAATGGATCACTCATCATCCCGGGGAGAGGCTCGTGGTCACTCGCACATCATGGACCGTCCGGAAGCAAAGGGCGGGCAGAATAAGGGACCCATGGGTGGTGAAACTCTGCTGATGGGGCTCGGCGGCTGCTTCATGAGTAATCTGTTGGCGGCGGCCAAAGCGCGGAACATGGAGATCAGCAACGCCAAGATCAACATCGCAGGGGAGCTTGCCGATGGACCGGCCCGCTATACCGATATTCACATGAAAGTAACGGCACAATGCTCCGCGCCCGCGGAACTGGAAAAACTGGTTACCATCGCCGAACGCGGCTGCATCGTCGCCAATACGCTCGCCAAGGCGGCCAATCTGACGATCAAGTGTGGATAACCTGACGGGAGGATTTGACCTGTAGGAGGCCCGCCCCGGGCCGAATTCGCGGCGAGGGCGCCGCTCCTACGGGCCGATTCTCTAGTCCAAATCGACATCAACACATAACCCGGATAAGGCCTTTATTTCGTAAGCAGTACCTTGCCGGTCAACCGTTACTGTTGTTGCCTTTGCCGCGCAGCGTGTGCCAAAAATCATAAACCGCAAGCAGCGAGACGAAGCCAATCACAATAATCAGATCAATCTCCGGCACGAACCAGGCGACCACCCCGAGAAAGACGATCATCGTGGTCAACGCCATGATGGCCATGATCTTGTCTGTCATATCGTTTGACCTATCTGAGCACAAAAACAAAAAAATGCGATTTCGTTGCTTTCTTCATTCTCAATGGCTTACAACCCTCCAAAATCTGACATATTCAGGCTCCCAAGGTGTTCACCAACCAACGCGCCGTGCGTAGCAGCCGCCCGTCGGAGTGGCGGCGGCCGACCAGTTGCACGCCGATCGGCAACCCGTTGGCACCCGTCAGCAACGGCAGGGTCACTGCCGGTACACCAACGAAAGACCACAATACATTGAACGCCGCGCTGCCGGTACTGCCGAAACCGGCGGGTGCCTCGCCAGCCACAGCCGGCGTGACGATGGCATCATAGCGGTCAAATATCTCTTCCAGACCGGCATAGAGCGGTTCGCGCCAGTCGTAAGCGGCCAGATAATCGACCGCACTGATCCCGCGGCCCTCTTCGATCGCACTGTGTGTCTCCTGCGCGAGACGCTCGGATCCCCGGTCATAGTAGTGCCGCAGATTGTGTGCAATCTCGGCCAGCATGACGCGACGATGTGCCGCCGCCCCCTCACTGAAGATCATGGGTAGCTCAACTTCGTCGCAATGGTCGCCGAGTGCGGCAACAAGCTCCGCGAAACCCTCGGCGCTATCCGCCTCGATACCGGACCAGGCCGGTGTCTTGACGAATGCCAACTGTGGCGTCACCGGCGGGTCGGACAGCGCGGTATTGAGGATCTGTGGCGCGGCGGCGGGGGTCGTGTCCGGGTCGGCCGAATCATCTCCAGCAAGCACATCGGCAAGCAGGGCAACATCCGCAATGGTTCGACCGAAGGTCCCCACGGTGTCGAGTCGGCGCGAAGTACGCAGGACGCCGCTGCGCGGGATCAAGCCAAAGGTCGGCTTGAAGCCGACCACGCCGCAATACGAGGCGGGCCGGATCACTGAACCGCCGGTCTGGGTACCGACCGCAAACGGCACCATGCCGCTTGCCACCGCTGCTGCCGAGCCCGAGGAAGATCCTCCCGGGGTATGTGCCAGGTTTTGCGGGTTGCGCGTCTTGGCGGGAGCCAGGTAGGCACACTCGGTAGTGACTGTCTTACCGAGAATCACTGCCCCGGCGGCGCGCAGGCGTGACACCAGCCAGGCGTCCTCGGTCGGCCGCCGGCCGGCATCGAGCGCGTTGCCATTCTCGGTCGGCAGGTCCCGGGTATCGATGATGTCCTTGATACCCACCGGCAGGCCGTGCAACGGCCCGAGCGGCCGCCCGGTCTGGCGATAGGCATCGAGCCGCTCCGCCTGGTTCATAGCATAGCCCTGATCAATGCTGGACCAAGCCTGGATTGCCTCTTCGCAAGCGGCGACCCGGCGCAGACATGCGGCGGTCAATTCAACAGCGCTCAGCGCGCCGTCGGCAATCCGTTGGCGTACCTCCAGTGCGCTCAGATCAGTCAGGTCGGGGGTTTTCGTCTCTATTTTTTGGTGCTCAACGGCCATAAATCAAGTCCGGCAGCCAGAAAGTGATTCCGGGGAAGTTGTACAGGATTACCATGGCAAACAACACCATGGCGAGATAGGGATAGTTGCCCTTGAAGATCTGGTTCAACTGCACGTGCGGTGGCGCGATACCCTTCAGATAATAGGCCGACATCGCCATTGGGGGCGTCAGGAACGAGGTCTGCAGATTGAGCGCAACCAGGATGCCGAAGAAGAGTGGATCGATGCCGAAGTGCGGCAGCAGCGGCAGGAATATCGGCACGAAGATAATGATGATCTCGGACCACTCCAGCGGCCAGCCAAGCAGGAAAATGATGATCTGCGCCATGATCAGGAAAACCACAGGGGAGATATCCAGGCCTGTGACGAATTCGCTGATGATCTGCTCTCCGCCAAGATAGGAGAACACGGAAGAGAAGGTCCAGGAGCCGACGAACAACCAGCACACCATCGCCGTTGTGCGCAAGGTCAGATAGACCGATTCACGCAGCCGCTGCCAGGTAAACGCCCGGTAGGCAAAGGTGAGCACGAGTCCACCAAGGGCGCCGACCGCGGCCGCCTCGGAGGGCGTTGCCAAGCCGAACAGGATTGCCCCCAGAACCGCCAGGATCAGAAAGGCGAGCGGAAAGAACGAGGTCAATAGCCGCACGATAATTTGAGCGACCGTGAATTCACCGACTTCTGCCCGGGTCGGCTTGGGTGCCAGCTGCGGCTGCAGCATGGAACGAGTGATCACATAGACAACATAGAGTCCAGCCAACAGCAGACCAGGGAACAGCGCGCCGGCATACAGCTTGACGATGGACACACCGGATGCTGCGGCATAGACGATCAGCATGATTGACGGCGGGATCAGGATACCCAGTGTGCCGCCAGCACAGATCACCCCGGATGCCAGGCTGGTGTCGTAGCGTGCTTTGAGCATCGCCGGGAAAGCGAGCAGACCCATCAGGGTAACCACTGCACCAACAATTCCAGTGGCAGTGGCAAACAGGGTGCAGGTAATCAGCGCCGCCACCGCCATCGAACCGGGTATATGGCGTGCAGCGATATTCAGTGTGTGGAACAGGCGGGCAACGATATTGGCGCGTTCGACGATGTAACCCATGAACAGGAACAGCGGCACCGCTGTCAACACGTCATTGTCCATCACCGAGTAGGTCTGGTTCACGAACAGGTCGAAAATCCGGTTGTTGAACAGGCCCTCGATCCACAACTGGATCTGCGTCAGCTGATCCGCATCCGCGATGACCGACTTGTCATAGGCGCGCCACATGCGCCCGGCGTCAAAATAGGCGTAGTAGCCGAACATGATCCCCATTGCCATCAGCGTGAAGGCAACCGGAAAACCCAGCAGTATGATGAACAGAAAGATTCCCAGCATGAACAGCGCGATGACTGGATCAGACATGGCTCAGTGGCGCTCCTGGTCGTTGTATTCTTGTTTTAGCCCGCGCGCGTCTTCGCGCGCGGTGTCCGAAGCGAAATGACCGGCCTCGTGATCCATTTCACGCGCCAGTTGTACCTCGGTCTCCTCAATCTCCTCGGCGGCAACCAGCCATTCGCCGGTGCGTATGCAGATGATACAACGGAACACCTGGGCGATTCCCTGAATAAACATCAGGATACCGGCAACGACAATCACCGACTTGAACTGGAAAATCGGAATCCCCGCCGGACTGTTTACACTTACTTCGAGATAGCGCCAGGAGCGTTCCGCATACTTCCAGCCGGAGATGATCAGCGCGAGCACACCGGGAAAAAAGAACAGGAAATAGAGCACCAGTTCGACACGCGCCTGTGTGCGAGGCTTCCACAGCCGATAGACAAAATCACCTCGCACATGCCCACCACGGGAAAGGGTGTAGGCCCCGCCCATCATAAACAGGGTTCCGTAGGTGATGTATGAGAGATCAAACGCCCAACTGGTCGGTGAGTTGAAGCCGTAACGCACCAGCACTTCATAACCGACACCGATCGCCATGACCAGGATCAGCCAGGCGAATGCCTTGCCGAACCAGGCCGAAAGCCGGTCCGCAAAATGGATATAACCCAGCATTCGTGCTCCTGTTCCTTAGATATCTGCCTACAAGACTCAGACAGGACCCTGCGACGATGACCAATCAGACCGCCGCAGGGTCAACCGGAGATTGCCGCTCAGAGCTTCAAATTACCCGGGAAGTAGTGACTGTACGCCAGGGTATAATCCGGAGAGTTCATCAACTCGTAGAATACCACCCGTTTGACCCAGGCACGCTGGCTGTCGAGCACTTTTTTCATATAGGGGTCTATCTCAAGCTCGGGAATGATCTGATCCCACGCCTTGAGTTCGGCATCGAGGATATCCTTCGACGTGCGGTGCACCGTCACCCCGTACTCCTCCTGCAATGTCTGCAGATCCTTGGAATAGTTGTCCAGTGCCATCGCGGTGTTTGCCGTGCTAGCGGACTCCACGCCAAATTCGAGCATCGCCTTGAGGTCGTCGTCGAGATCGTCGAAGAAGTCCTTGTTGAACAGGAACTCAAAGCTCTCGCTGGCTTGGTGATAGGACGACAGGTAGTAGTTCTTAGCCACATCCTGAGCACCAAAACGCATGTCCGACGAGGGGTTATTGAACTCAAAGGCATCGATGACACCTCTCTCCATTGCCGGTACGATCTCGCCACCCGGCAACTGGGCAACACTCATGCCCATCTTCTGCATCAGATCGGCAGCCAGACCCACGGTACGGTATTTGAAACCCTGCAGATCCGCGGCGGTATTGACCGTGCCCTTGAACCAGCCAAACGGCTGTGCCGGCATGGGAAAGCCGAGTAAGCCATACACGTTGAGCCCCATGATGTCCTGAGTCAGTTCGCGGTACAACTCCCTGCCGCCACCGGCATTGAACCAGGCGAGCATGGTGGTGGCACTGCCGCCAAATACCGGTCCGGTACCAAACAGCGAGGCCGCCTTGTGCTTACCGTACCAGTAGACCGGCACCGAGTGCGCCGCATCCAGTACACCGTCACTGACCGCGTCCATCACCTGAAACGCCTTGACAACAGCACCAGCGGGCAGCAGATCAATTTTCAGGCGACCACCCGACATGCGTTCGACGCGCTCAGTATACTGGCGGGCGAAATCCATCCAGATATCGGATGATGGCCAGGAGGTCTGCATCTTCATAACCTTGGGGGCGGCTACGGAAATCATCGGAAATCCAACCGCAGCAGAACCCACCGCCGCGGCAAGTCCACCTTTCAGAAACTTGCGCCGGCTGGTTGATGTTTCGTTCTGTTCTGAACCGGTCGCCACGTCAACTTTTTTTATTTCATGTTTCATCTAGCTCTCCTCCCAGAGTGGGTGCCATGTTTCAACCTGTTGTTCTTACTGCATTGAAATGTAATCCTGCTCCTTCACCTACCAACATCTATATGAATTCCCAAAAACAGCATAGGCAATCGATCTCCATCTATCCGTCCGTTGCCTGTAACAGCGCCGCCACCCAGGAAAGCCCGATTAAAGCCATCCTTATGCTACTGGAACCCCCGAAATATTCAGGAGTTCTAGACTAACCGGTCAAGCGGCTCTTTCCCGGAGATGATCGCATCAAGGTTTTCCAGTGCCCTGAATCCCATGGCATCCCGGGTTTCCCGTGTGGCGCTGCCGACATGGGGCAACAAAAAAACATTCTTTAGCTCCTTGTAACGGGGATCGATATTCGGTTCATTGTTGAATACATCGAGTCCGGCGGCAAAAAGCCTGCCTGAACGCAACGCCTCGATCAGGGCATCGTCATCCACTATGGCACCACGTGCGGTATTCACCAGTATCGCGTTATCCGGAAGTAAGCCAATCCGTTTAGTATTCATCAGATGGTCTGTTTCGGGAGTGGCCGGACAATGCAGCGAGAGAAAATCGCACTGGGGAAGCAGCTGTTCCACGCTCTCGTGATAGATGGCACCCGCTTCTAGATCCGGGGAGAGTCGGCTGCGATTGTGATAGTGGATCTGCATGTCGAAGCCGCGCGCACGTTTAGCCAGGATCTGACCCACCCTGCCCATGCCCAGAATCCCCAGGCGTTTACCAGTGACCTGAATACCCAGCCCGCCGATCGCGCTCCAGTCACCCCAGCTTGCGGTACGAATCTGCCGCTCACCCTCATAAGCCCTTCTGGCCGCGCCGAGCATCAGCAGCATGGCGATCTCCGCCGTCGCATCACTGAGCACATCCGGCGTGTTGGTGACGATGATGCCACGCGCTTTGGCGGCATCCAGATCGATGTGGTCGAACCCTACCGAGAAGCTGCAGATTGCGCGAATGCTGTCCGCCAGGCGCTCGATAACCGCCGCGGTAAGCTTCTCCGTGTGACAAGGTATGATCGCGTCCGCACCGGCTGCAAGCTCGACAAGCTCGTCACTGGTATAGACCTTATCATCGCTGTTGAAACGGGCGTCGTAATCACGGTCCAGGCGCGCCTCGACCGCATCCGGAAGTTTCCGTGTCACCAGTACAATGGCTTTTTTATTCATTGGCTGTACTGCGTAGTCTTGACGCCACTTTTGACCCCCTTCGCCGCATGGACCAACCTTAAATTCCCCATTTACGGCTGCATTGCCACTATGATCATGGCCGTAAATCCACGATATTTAATCGTTCTCATATCCCATACCAGTGTAGGCGAAGATTTCAAAAATTCGAGAAAACAATGCCGAGTTGGCACAAATTGTATCTGACGGGCAGGAGCTTCCGGTTTCCTGATTACCTATTTCGCTCAGCCACAGTCAGGAAAATATCAGCCGCGAATGAACGCTGATAAACGCGAATCGTATTATTGCGTAAATACTCCATCCTCTGACTGGGAGGATTCAGCTCTTTTTTGGGTAGAAGTTGGTACAGTTACAGCATGATTAGATAGCTGATTTTATTATTTGCGTGTATTCCATCCTTCGGTCCGTAAACGGTGCACCTGCACCACTCCTCGCGTTCATTCGCGGCTTTATTTTGATCGATAACCGAGACTGGCTGAGCTTCGCGGGTAACCAGGCCCGGTTTTGGCCGGGGACAGCGCTATTATAAACATACCCCCGACGTTATTGAGACGGTGTCACAAATCCGCAACTCCTGTCAATTTATGCCATGCTCTTTGAAGATGAAGACCGGCCCCCGTGCGTGGAACGATCGCGCTGGCTATTATTGGTGTTCCAACTGCCATGGTGGCCCGGGAAAAACGGCTTAACCCGGGGAGAAGCGGACGTGCAACTTCCACACAAGAGATCTCTGTGTCGTCAAACCAAAAATACACGGCCCTGGCGGGTTAGGCGGGATACCGGGACAAACCAACCTGCCCTTCGTGCCATTAATGGCGCCGCTGACCCTGTTTACCCTGAAACGCACTGCCGGGGCTGACCGGAGCATGAGCAGATTGGAAGACTACACACTCGGTTTTATCGGACTCGGTCTGATGGGGCGCCACATGTGTCTGAACCTTCATCAGGCCGGCGCCCGCCTGTTCGTCCATAACCGCAGCCCGGAAACCGCCAGGCAACTTGAAAGACCTGGCATCGTAGCTGTCGCATCGCCCACCGAGGTGTCCCGCTCGGCGAACATCATCCTGTTGATGGTCGCCGACACCCCCGCGGTGGAGCAGGTTCTGTTTGGGGAATCGGGCCTGATTAAGGGTCTGCAGGAGAATGCCCTGGTCATTGATATGGGGACAACCGCTGTGGTTCCCACCCGGGAGTTCGCCAGACGCCTGAGCCAGGCCGGAGCCGATTATATCGACGCCCCGGTATCAGGCGGGGAAATCGGCGCCAGCGACGGCACTCTGACCATTATGGCGGGTGGCAGTACTGAATCCATACAGCGTGCCATCCCCCTCTTCAACGTGCTTGGATCAAAGTTCACCCATGTCGGCGATATTGGGGCCGGTCAAATCGCCAAAGCCGCTAACCAGATCATCGTGGGATTGAGTATTGGTGCCGTTGCCGAAGCACTGACACTGGCCAAGAGTGCCGGCGCAGACCCGTCAAAGGTTCGCGAGGCACTGATGGGCGGTTTTGCCGGTTCGCGGATACTCGAGGTACATGGTCAGAGGATGATCGAGGAAAATTTCAGGCCGGGTGGAAAAATAACAACCCAACACAAAGACCTCGTTCAGGCGCTTGAATTGGCCGCCCTGTACGGCCTGGATTTACCCGCAACCAAACTCAATGCACAGCTATACAACGCCCTGATCAACCAAGGCCTGGGCAATCTGGATCACAGTGCATTGATCAAGGTATTAAAAGGTCAGTAACCCTCAGACCATCATGCCTTGTCAGCAGTTGTCGGTTTCCATTTGTAAGGCGGCAGTTCAGCCATGGCATATAGCCGCACGGTCTACTCCAGCCCCAGTGGCACTACTTGGCGCAGAAGTCACAGACCTTCTGCTGCCGTGGGCCGGCAGCCGAATTCGGTGATGCCCTCTCCGAAACGGGCTTGCAGAGAACGCTCTAATCACTACATGGAGGATGTTATATATTGGGAATTGGCCATAAAAAAACCCCTGCAACTAATTGAATTAACAGGGGTTTTTATATTGGCGGAGAGACAGGCCCCCAATATTACATTCCGCACCGTTCGCTATCGTTCTATTCATCGTTCATATTCAGTCACTTATAAACATCATTCGTTCTGGACAATTCGGTATCATTCGCTATAATCCTAGTTAATTGGGGGACCGTTCGGGGGACCGCATAGGAATAGGATTCTTAACATGGCCATTCACAAGCTATCACCACGCAAAGTCGAGACAGCAGGACCGGGTAAGTATGAGGACGGCGCCGGGCTTCGTCTAGTCGTATCCCCTGCCGGTGCCAAGAAATGGGTGCTTCGGTACACCATAGCCGGGACGCGCCGGGAGATGGGCTTGGGTAGCCTGCCCGATGTGGGGCTTGCCGAAGCCCGGGAAACCGCCAGCAGATACCGTAAGCAGGCAAAGGCCGGTATTGACCCCATCGAACAGCGACAGGCTGACAAGGCGGCGCAGTTGGCAGAGAAACGAAAAGGAATCACATTCGATGAGTGTACCCGCGAATACCTGGCCAGCAAGTCAGTCGAGTTCAGCAACCCCAAGCACAAACAGCAGTGGACCAACACGCTACGCGACTACGCCAGCCCCATCATCGGCAACCTTTCAGTGGATGACGTGACATTGCCCCATATCGTCAAGATCCTGAAACCGATCTGGCAGACCAAAACCGAGACCGCCACCCGTGTACGTGGCCGTATCGAGTTGGTGTTAGCCTGGGCCACCGTCTCCGGCTTCCGCGAGGGTGACAACCCTGCCCGGTGGAAAGGCAACCTTGATGCCGTACTACCCAAGCCCACGAAGTTGAAGAAGGTCAAACACCACAAAGCTATTGAATGGGAAAAAATAGGCGAGTTCGTGCAGGCACTCCGCAACCGTGAAGAGTCGGCAGCCCGGGCGCTGGAGTTCCTGATTCTGACCGCTACCCGGTCGGGCGAGGTGCGCGGCGCCTTATGGGGTGAAATAGACCTGGATGCCAAGACCTGGACGATCCCAGCCGAAAGGATGAAGGCGAACCGGGAACACACCATCCCGCTTTGTGACGATGCGGTGAAGCTGCTGAAGTCCCTGCCCCGCTCCGAAGAGAATGATTTTATATTCCCCAGCGCACGGGGCAAGATGCTGTCCGATGTGGTCCTTGCTAAACCTCTGAAGGCGATAGTACCGGAGGCCACAGTTCATGGCTTCAGATCCACGTTTAGAGACTGGTGCGCCGAGTCCACCAACTACCCGAACGAGGTTGCCGAGATGGCGCTTGCCCACTCCATAGGCAATGCAGTCGAGAAAGCATACCGGCGCGGTGATCTGCTGACCAAGCGCACCCGGATGATGGCTGACTGGTGCAAGTTCATCAACACCCCGGCGAAGTCTGGCGAGGTGATCAACATTCGCGGCAAGGAGGTTGTATAACAATGTAACACGTGTGTTACATCAGTTTTTACAATTTGAACGGTTAGTGATACCTGAGTATAACTAGCAATAACAGATGCATGGTCGCTGCATAAAACGCCGACCCGTCATAGCAGGATGACGCTAAGCCGGCCCTGCCACGCGAAGGTTGACGTATGACTCGCATCCATACCAGCGCCTTCGGTCAAACGTGAAATAGCCCTGATCCAATATTCAGCCAGAGTGGCGGTGGGAGAAGATGTGTGACTACCCGGTCATGCGTCCCACTATATACCGCGCATGATCCAAACCCGGAGATCATGCAATGGCTGATCCACTGAATAACCTGGAAACCCTGCCAGACGATGCCCTGGTCGGTGTACGCACGGTTGCAGCAATGCTGAGCTGTCATACAAATACGGTATGGCGACTTAGTAAGGCAGGTAACATCCCCGCCCCGATCCACATCGCAACCCGCACGGTTCGCTGGAACCTTGGAGAGCTGCGCACCTTCATTAATGGGGGTGAATCGTGAGAAAGATCATCTTCAAACGCGATGTGCCGATCTCGAACACCGTCCTATGGCAACTTCAGAAGGACGGGCTATTCCCCCATTCATTCAAGCTGCACGGATCAAAAACCGTTGCTTGGTATTCTGATGAAATCGACAGGGTTCTAGCCCTGCGCGCTGCCGGTGCGACTGATGCCCAGGTAAGGCAACTCGTCGATCAGATTCACATCGAGCGGAAACGGGCAGCCGATGCAATCATAAACGGAGGCGCTGCATCATGAACGAGGACAACACCAATGCACCTACCACCCCCGCCAGTCGAGATTGTGACACTGCTGGCCCTGACTCTGCTGATAGTCGCCAAACTGCCCGGCAGTATCTGACCCGATACCACGCCGCGAACGAATGCCTGAAGTTTTTGAAATCGGAGCACAGCCGACAATACGCAATCATGCGTCAGGCCGATCCAGTACGCACTGAAGCGCGCGTGCTTCTGGTTGAGTATTGCCGCCTCGCCGGTAACGCCTGGATCGATCCCGCAGACGAGCTGTTCGCCACTATCAGGCAGTTTCTCAGCGACACCGCACAACAGCGCCCCCTATTGATCGACATCAGCTGTGCGCTTGCATCGGTAATGGTTTGGCAACGCGCGCCACGGAATCGATCTGTAGCCCGGTTCCTGGATCGCGTTGAAGCTTTGATTATGGACTGTGTTGAAAAAGAAAACCCCAGCTCCTGAATGGCTGGGGTTTTCAGAGGTACGTAAGAATGAACGTTACAGATGAAAATATAGCCGACCGGAAACCGGTGGTCAACGAACACCCATCATGCCCCGCCAACTACATCCGACACGGGTGGAAACTCGTGCCAATCCCTCCGGGGTCCAAAGGTCCCCGGGCGAAGGGGTGGAACAGGCCCGAGTGTGCCATCAGTGACCCGGCACACCTGCCACAGGGTCATGGCGTCGGACTGGCGCACAGTTTTAGCGGAACCGTAGCTATCGACATCGATCAATGGGATCGGGCAAAGCAGGAACTCAGCGCCCACGGTATCGACCTTGAGAAGCTATATACGGCCCCGGACGCCGTGACCATAGAATCAGGAAGGCCGGGGCATGGGAAGCTGCTCTTCGGTCTGGCGCTACCCAGTAAAAAGCTGATTGATACCGACACCAATGGGATGAAGTACAACTACATCGACTTCCGCTGTGCTACCTCCAATAACCTCACCGTCCAGGACGTATTGCCTCCTTCTACCCATCCTCAAACCCAGCAGCCCTACCAATGGGGTGGCCGGGGGCACTGGACCCGGCTGCCGGAGATCCCTGGTCCCTTGTTGGCGTTCTGGTGGGGATTGATCAAACAGGATCAACAGCGAACCATCAAAGATGGCGCCGGGGTCAACGCCTCCTGGGAGGACGTACAGAGTGCACTGGAGTACATACCCGCAAACATCGATAGGGATGGATGGATCAGAATCGGGATGGGCCTCCATTGGGCCGGGGTTCAGATTGGAGACCCGGAGACGGCCTTTCATGTCTGGGACGAATGGTCGGCACAGTCTCCCGAGAAATATAAGGGACAAAATGACCTGGTTACACAATGGAGATCGTTCAGGGCGGACAATGGCCAGAGTGTCACTCTCGGGACACTTTTCGAGATGGCCAAGACATACGGATGGACCCGACCCCCTGTTGATCCTAACGCGCTTTTTGCTGGTGTTCAGGCATCCACCGAAACACCTTCGAGCACTCCCACATCGGAGACCGTCCACAAGTCATGGGGTGAACTGTCATCCCGGATCTTTGACCCTATCGACTGGGTTATCTCTGACCTGATCCCGCCCGGTGTTTCCCTGCTGGTCGGCAGACCCAAGCAAGGCAAGTCGTGGCTGGTCCACGCTATGGCTCTTATGGTGGCCGCTGGGCGTCCGGTATTCGGTTTACAGACGAGCGGGTCCGCTGTCCTGTACTTGGCGCTGGAGGACTCCGAGAGGCGCTTATACGGTCGCACAAAGCTGCTCGTCAAGTCCTACGGGCTATCCGATGCAGAACTGCACAGTAAGTTCTATTACATGACCCAGGCGCCGATGCTGGGTGATGGGTTGGAGGCTGCACTACAACAGAAGATGGACGAGATTCCCAACCTTCGTCTGATCGTGATTGATGTACTCGCCCAGGTCCGACAAGGGCGGCGCGGCAACCAGTCGGTTTATGAAGCTGATTACGAGGTGGGTAAACAGTTAAAGACTGTATCGGCCATGTTCCCCGATGTGGCAATCCTGGTTGTCCATCACGCAAACAAAGGTGGAGGCGATGCCCTGGACAGTGTAAGCGGCACCAATGGCTTGTCCGGTGGCGTCGATAATATTTTCACATTGATGCCCGGCAACGCCGGGATGGAGCTGCACATCAATGGCCGCGACATCGAAGACTCTTCAACCATCCCCCTGACCAAAAGCCCGGACAAGATGTGGACCCTTGCCAGTCGGCAGGAGGCCGCCGAGATGATGCGAAGCGATACCCGCGCCGCCGTGGCTAATGCGATGCGGGAAGGTGCGTCCAGCCCGAAGGAGATAGCCGAGGCTGCCGGGTTGCCGGTTGCCACCGTGGATAAACAACTGTCCCGAATGGTGAGGCAGGAGGAAGTGATCAAAACGGGCCGGGGCAGCTATGTGCTGGTTGAGATATGAACCCAGTGGGGTGTTCGATGGGTGGTTTTATGGAGTTCTAAGGTACCCCCGTCAGAACCATCAGACTTTCATATTCATTCTGACAAACACCCGAACCTGATGGGGGGGGTACTAGGAGCAGAAGCCGGAAATGGGCAAAAAAGCTGATGAATCTGACGGATCTGACGGGGGTACCTAAGGACTATTGAATCTGACGCGGAAAACCCTACCCCGTCAGATTGAGCGACCATCGAACACCCCACTGGGTATATGAACCGCTACCGGGTCGGACACTCGGCAATTTAGGAGATTTTAAAAATGTCACTACTTGAAAAACTCAACTTGCAAAAGCCTACCCTTGAGCAGGCAAATGCAACCGTGAATAGTCTTATCCGCAAACTCGAACAGGCAACCGGCAAAGCGGCCACCGCTGAAGCCGGGCTAAACGCTGCCCTGCTGGCCCACGAAGAAGGCAGCATTGATCAGGCAACCTTGACCAAAGCCCGGAAAGCCGCTACCGAGTCAAGGCAGGCCGTGGCAGACACCCAAGGCAGCCTGACAGCAGCCCGTCAACGTCTGGCGACTGCTGAAGTCCAGGAAGCCCAGACCGAACGGGAAACCGCCCGACAGGCTGCCGTTGAACTGGCAGCGGAGCGGGTGAAGGCGGCCCGGAAACTTGAGAAGGATGCCGCCACCCTCGCCGGGTCAATCAATCGGCTGCACGAGCTCAGCGGTCGGATCAACGAGTTGAGTTACAAGCTTGGTATGGGGTCCGGGCAGATCGACACGGCGGCCTGTCTGATCGGCCCTACCGGACCTTTCGACGCCATCAGGGAAACTCTGTGGTTACACGAAATCGAGTTCGGTAGCCCGTTCTCAATATGGGAATTACAGCGCCGCCCGTCACTGGTTGAGAAACTGGAAGCAGCCCAATCTTACTTGGAGAAATCAGCATGAACGACACGACAGTAAACACAGAATCAGGAATGACCGAATCCGGCAGCTCCACCGTTGAGATCGAGAGCGGCACCTTCACCGCTGATCAGCTTGCCCAGCTTCAGGAGTGGGCGGAGGCCGACGGGTGGTTGCCAGAAGAGGCCACCGGGGAAGCCAAGGAACCCGGAGAGGCAGAACAGCTCGATCTGCAAACCTCTCAGCCCGATGTGTTTGGCGGTGAAGTAAATGGCACCGCCTATCAATTCGATCAACCTGCCGATGAGTTAACCGCTATGCCCATGGAGGAGCAGAAGCAGATCCGGGCGGCAATGGCAGCCGAGGGCATCCCCGCCGATATTGGAAATGAGATGGCCCGCCGCTGGAATGAGCTTGCATCCCAACCCTTCAACCCGGAAGCGTTAACCCTCAGTCACAACCAAGGCATGGCCGATCTTGAGCGGATGCACGGGGACCGGGTGCCGGAGGTGATCAAGGCTGCAAAAGGTGAAGCCGAACGGTTGATTAAGCGTGTGCCTTGGTTAAAGGCGGCACTCGAAGACACAGCGCTCGGGAATGATCCATGGGTCGTTTCAAGTTTGGCGAATTTGGCCCAGGCCCGACAGAGCAAAGGCGGATGAGTGGCGGCTTTGGTGTTGCCACGGATGGCAGCCCATAACCCGCATGTGCGGACTTAAATAACAAAGTAGCAGGTATCCCTATGAAATCATCAACCCGGAACCCCGGAACCCCAGTGGGAAGCGTCCAGGAAACCCCATCAGATGCCACCGTTACCCGGCCACCGGCCACCCTTCCCGAGTGGTTGCTACCGCGCCCCGATCTTGACGGCCTGCTGGGGTATCTGCGCAACGGCAAAAGCCTGACCGCCTTCTGTCGGGATCGAACCCTCGACCCCGGCACCCTTCGCCGATGGATACATGCCGATGCCGAACGGCTGAACATGTACCGGGACGCCCAGGCGCTGGGTGCGGAGCTGATCGAAGATCAGATCATGGATATATCAGACGGGACCGACCAACCCAACGGCATCCCCAACGACATTCAGCGCGATGCGCTCCGGGTGAACACTCGCAAATATCTGCTTGAGGTGTGGAACAGGGACAGGTACGGCAGCAAGGCCAAGGTCGAGGTGGGCCTATCCATAGACCTTGAGCCACTGATACAGGAGGCACGGCAGCGTATTGAGCGGTCCAAGGGCAGGACAATCGAGGGAGAGGTGGTCAACGATGGCCGGACGTAAAAAGGGCAACCTGTCGGCAGTGATCGGCTGCCACCTGAGCTACGCTGACAAGGCCCAGATCGAGCACCTCAGCCCCGAACAGCTCGATACCTGGGTCGATGCCCGACTTGTTGCCAAACACGCCCGGCAGGCTGAAAGAGAGAAATCCCGCTTGACCCCTAAAGCACAGCGGCCCGATTGTGGCGCTACCACTAGGGCTGGTGGCCGCTGTCGAGCTAAACCCGTGTGGGATCGGGAAAGGAATCAGCCAAGGAACGGACGCTGTAGGCTACATGGTGGCCTTTCGACTGGGGCCAAGACCCCGGAGGGCAAGCGGCGGGTGCTGGAGTGCTTGAAGCTGGGGCCTATTGCTCGACGGGAACAAGCGGCTGCCAGACGAGCAAAAGCGGAGGCTGAGAAGTGACCCCGCGAACCGCTATTTAAATATCTCAGCACATCGAGATGTAGTCCATTTTCCGAGTGTATCAGTTACCGGTGTGATTGACAGAATTTGGCCACTTTCGTCTGTATGTATTTTCAGTTCACAGAACACATCTATCGCCCCTCCTCCAGTAGTAGTAGCTGTCCCCGAGTAGCTATATGGGCTGGCTGTTCCTGAGAAGGTGGTTGTCACAGGCATACTGTAAGTGATTATTCCGGAATTCCAAACGTACACATAACCGCCACTATTCAATTGATACTTGCTATGCGGAATCCCATGATCTAACACAAATTGATCAAAATTTTTCCCGACATACTTACTCGTAGCATTAGTCATGGCTTCCTGCGTTGTGGTACACCCAGGTAGCGCGAGCAAGCCGACAATCAGGGCAGTGATTAATCTATGTTTCATTTCGATCCCCTAAACGGTTTGTGACAAGGTTGTGACGAATGACTAGTCGTTAATTAAGTTCGTAGTTCACAAAACTATTCCATTCGTCAATAGCGTCTGATGCTGCATCCTGGTGGTGTTGTGCTGCATCGTTCATTTCATCAACAAAATCTGAAATACACCGCTTATAGCGATCAACATCATCCTTGAAGCTATCAATCTCCCACTGTGAGTTGAAAGAGTATGGCTTTGACGGCTTCATGCATGAATGAGATGGCTGGAACATATCCCCAAATGCGGGCTGAGAAATGAGCGCGAAAAGGACAAGTGTGGTTTTGATGTATTTATTCATTGAATGCTTCCTTGGTTGTGCAAGAGGGTAAGCGATCATTAAGCAATCGAATGCAGCATTCCCCAACAAACAACATGACCTGGCCCCTTTACCGAAAAGAGCGAGCGACATTCCAGTTAACGACTTTAATGCCGAAAACTTGATAGCCTATGGATATTTTTAAAATTTTATTTTCAGCCGGGAAGTACATCCCCCCACGACACAGAACAACCCGGCATCCCGGCCCCCACCCCCGGGGTACCCCCCTATGCCTGGATTCGATATGCAAGGATGCGCGGCTACCGGTTGCCCGGAGGTGTGGCGCCGGGTGGTGTGGGGCTGCCGATCTGCTGGTGGATCTGTCGAATGAATGGACCAATTAACCCGGTATCAGGTCTTATGAACTACCCGGCTACACCATCGAATTGAAACAGAAAGGGGGACTGACTGGGGGACCGATAGACGGCATCCTTGCCTAACTATCTGATTTGCATAGTAATTATGCTTTGAATTGGCGGAGAGACAGGGATTCGAACCCTGGGAGGGCTACAAACCCTCGCTGGTTTTCAAGACCAGTGCATTCAACCGCTCTGCCATCTCTCCAAAATTTTGAGCTGCGAAGAATACCCGATCCACACAGGTTTCGCCAGTCTCTGCAGACACTATTTTTGGAGACTTGATTTATTGAACTTCCACCTCAATTCAGTATGCTATGATCATTCGAAAGCCATGAACCAACATACTATTAAATAGTCATACTAAACAGATTGGCTGTTCTGGAAGACCTAACTAACCATCGGATTTATTGGAGAAGCTGCAACATGAATCGATTTAACCAGACTATCGCACAACCGGCACAGAGTGCACTTGCGGTAAACAAAGTCATCAAGAATACCTACATGCTGCTGTCAGCCACGCTGTTCTTCAGCGCCATTATGGCGATGGTCTCCATGTTCTTTGCCATGCCCCCCATGGCCTACCTGATTTCAGTGATCGGCGCCATGCTGTTGGGCATGTTCGTGCTACCGCGTACCGCGGACTCATCTGCCGGTATCGGGGTGATTTTCCTGATTACCGGTCTGCTCGGTTTTGGCCTCGGCGCCATTCTGACACTCTACCTGCAACTGCCCCATGGCCCACAGACCATCGCCACCGCCCTGGGTGGAACGGGTGTGATTTTCCTGGGTCTCTCGGGTTATGCCCTGACCAGCAAGCGTGATTTCAGCTTCATGGGTGGGTTTGTGTTTGCCGGCATGCTGGTCATGATCGTGGCCATTATCGCCAATATATTTCTTCAGTTGCCTTTCCTGTCACTGGCTATCTCTGCCGGCGTGATGTTGCTGATGAGCGCCTACATCTTGTTCCAGACCAGCCAGATGGTGAACGGCGGCGAGACCAACTACATCTTTGCCACCTACAGCCTGTACATGGCGATTTTCAATATCTTCATCTCCCTGCTGCAGATTCTGGGCATATTCGGCGGGGATGAATAATCGATACGGCTGACAGGGCCCTTTCAGACCCCGGCTGATGCCGGGGTTTTATTTGGAGGAGTCGATGGATAATATCTGGTTGCAGATCGCTCTGGCCGTCACCATGGGGATGATGCTGTTCTTCCTCTATCCGAGGGCCAAGCAGTGGATGCAGAATGGACCCAAAGCCCAGCAAGGCGACTGGATGGCGGCGGTGATTCCCCTGCTTGCGGTGGTCGGTTTCGTACTATTGCTGATCATGCTGGTCTGAACAGAGGCATAGTGTTTTTCACAACAATAAAAAACGCGGCGCAATGGCCGCGTTTTTTATTGTTGTGAGTGGATCAAACCAATCGCTCAAGCCCACCCATGTAGGGCCACAGCACTTCAGGAACAGCGATGCTGCCATCGATCTGCTGGTAGTTCTCCATCACGGCCACCAGGGTACGCCCAACCGCCAGTCCGGAACCGTTCAGGGTGTGCACCAGTTCGGGCTTTCCGGTTTCCGGGTTGCGCCAGCGCGCCTGCAGACGGCGCGCCTGGAAGTCCTCGAAATTGGAGCAGGAAGAGATCTCCCGGTAGGTGTTCTGCGCCGGCAGCCACACCTCGATATCGTAGGTCTTGGCAGCGGAGAAGCCGATATCACCGGTGCAGAGCGTCACTACCCGGTAAGGCAGCCCCAACATCTGCAGGATTTTTTCCGCATGGCCGGTCAACTCTTCGAGCACCGCATAGGACTCCGCAGGTCGAACGATCTGGACCATCTCGACTTTTTCAAACTGATGCTGCCGGATCATGCCCCGGGTATCCCTTCCATAGGAGCCGGCCTCGCTGCGGAAACAAGGCGTTTGGGAGACCCATTTGCGCGGCATATCCGCATCTTCGATAATCGCTCCGCGTACCAGGTTGGTGACCGGGACTTCCGCTGTCGGAATCAGGTAATAGGGTAATTCACCTGACAACTTGAACAGATCTTCCTCAAACTTCGGCAGTTGCCCGGTTCCCTGGAGACTGTCGGCATTCACCATGAACGGGACATAGGCTTCCGTGTAGCCGTGTTCACGGGTGTGGGTATCCAGCATGAACTGGGCCAGGGCCCGGTGCAGTCGGGCCAACGGCCCCTGCATGGTGACAAAACGTGATCCGGTGATCTTTGCCGCCGTCTCAAAATCCAGCCAGCCCAGGGCACTGCCCAGGTCCACATGGTCCCGGGGCTCGAAATCAAACGTCTTTGGTTCCCCCCAGCGACGCTCCTCCCGGTTGTCCGACTCATCTTTTCCATCGGGAACCGAGCTGTGGGGAATATTCGGCAACCCCAGGGCGATATCACTCAGCTGTTCCTGAACGCTGGTCAGTTCATCCTGGGCGTTCTTGAGCTTTTCGCCAAGATCGGCAACCTCAGCCAGCAGTGGCTGGATATCCTCCCCGGCGGCTTTCGCCTTGCCGATCTGTTTGGAGCGGCTGTTGCGCTGGTTCTGTAACTCCTGAGCGGACACCTGCAGGCGCTTTCTCGCCTCTTCCAGAGACTGGATGCGCGCCACATCCAGCACTACGCCGCGCCGCTTCAATTGGCCGGCAATCTCTTCAAGTTCGGTTCTCAGTAAGCGGGGGTCGAGCATTTTTTATTCACCACTGTTGACTGTTGCCGGCCAGCTGACGATGTGGCCAGGCTTGATGAGAGAATCGAGGTGCACCAGCACCTGGGACACCTTTTCAGGCGTGTCAAAAAATTCCAGGATAATCGGCAGATCCAGGGAGAGATCGAGCAGCGATGATGAATGCAGGATGCCCGACTGGCCAAATCCGACTATTCCACGAAATGCTGTTACCCCGGCTATCTGTTCCCGGTCGTGCAGCAGTTTCAGCAACTCCTGGTACTGGTGTTTCCCTTCGGTCAGGTAGATACGGACCATGGTTACCGGCTTGTCACTCATAACTGCCTCCCAAGAATCACCCCGGCCCAACAGGCGAGCACACAGGCACTGACCGACAAAACCATATTCAGACCCGCTTTGACGAAATCCGCCTGTTCGATCAGATTGATTGTCTCGATGGAAAAGGTGGAAAAAGTGGTGAACGCACCCAGAAACCCCACCAGCAGAGCGGCCCTGATCTCCTGGCTGACGCTCATCCGCTCCAGAAACAGGATATAGAGGAAGCCCATCGCCAGCGAACCCAGCACGTTGACCGCCAGGGTGCCATAGGGAAAACCTCTACCGAACACGCCGTAGATACCGTTAGAGACCCAGAAACGCATCAGTGCGCCGATGGCCCCACCTGCTGCAATGGTCATAACCTGGAACAATGTTCACGCCCCGACGGCATTCAAAGGGGGCTATTTTACACACTGTCAGTTGCCCGGGACACCGGACAACACGATTAAACCGCTCAATCTTCCGGCTTTTTGCCCCGCGCCTTTCTGTCCAGGGCACGCAACCGTTCAAGTTTCTCGGCGATTTTGATCTCCAGTCCCCGTTCGACCGGGTAGTAGTAACGTCTGGCCGGCAGGGTATCCGGGAAGTAGTTCTCCCCGGCGGCGTAGGCATCCGGCTCATCGTGGGCATAACGATATTCACGCCCGTAGCCCAACTCCTTCATCAGACGGGTCGGTGCATTGCGCAAATGTACAGGGATCTCGTGGGTACCGGATTCCCGTATCTCCTGCATCACCGCCTTGTAGGCGGTATAGACCGCATTGCTCTTGGGGGCACAGGCGAGATAGAGCACCGCCTGGGCGATCGCCAGCTCCCCTTCCGGACTGCCCAGACGCTCCTGGGTCTCCCAGGCATTCAGGGCGATAGTCAGGGCGCGTGGATCGGCATTACCGATATCCTCCGAGGCCATGCGTACTACCCGCCGGGCGATATAGAGCGGGTCACAGCCGCCGTCGATCATACGGGCGAACCAGTAGAGAGCGGCATCCGGCGCGGAGCCCCGCACCGACTTGTGCAGTGCGGAAATCTGATCATAGAAGGCATCGCCCCCTTTATCGAAACGCCGCAGATTGCCGCCAATCACCTCCTCAACCGCGGTACGACTGATCTCTGCTCCGCTTGTCAGATCAGCCGAAATCTCCAACAGGTTCAGGGCACGCCGGGCATCACCATCGGCGGCTTCTGCGATCAGCCGCCTTAACTTCGGATCAAGCTGCAAGCCACGCTCACCCAGGCCATGTACCGGGTCACTCAGGGCCTGGTCAATAATCTTCTCCAGATCCTCCGCGTCCAGGCTTTTCAACACATAGATGCGCGCCCGGGAGAGCAAGGCGTTATTCAGTTCGAAGGAGGGATTTTCGGTTGTGGCGCCGATAAACAGCACCGTGCCATCTTCCACATGGGGCAGGAAGGCATCCTGCTGCGCCTTGTTGAAGCGGTGCACCTCGTCAATGAAGAGTACCGTCTTCTGGCCGGTCAGCCGTTGTGCCTCACGTGCCTTGTCCACCGCCACGCGGATATCCTTCACGCCCGAGAGCACGGCAGAGAGGCTGAGAAACTGGGCGCCTGAATGACGGGCAATCAGGGTTGCCAGGGTGGTTTTGCCGGTTCCAGGAGGCCCCCAGAAAATGAGTGAGTGCAACCGATCGGACTCAATCGCCATGCGTAACGGCTTGCCCTCACCGACCATATGGGCCTGGCCAAGAAACTGATCCAGGGTGCGCGGGCGCATCCGGTCGGCGAGCGGACGCATCAACTCAGGGGCATCTTGTGAAAACAGATCGTTATCTGACACCCGATTGCCTGTGCTTAACGTTGATAAAGGTCGTAATAATCCGGTCGGGTAAAGACAAAAAAACCGGGCTTGAAGGTGGGATTCTGCTGGATATCGTAAAACTGGAAGCGCGTGACCTGTCCGAAGGCGTCGGTCATCTCCATGCGTTGCAGCAGGTCATCACGGAACGCCAATAATACCCGGATAAACTGGCTCTCCTTGTCGCGGGGAATCAGTTCCACCCAGGCAAAACCCTGACTATCACCAATATCGATCACTTCAAAATGTTTCTCCACCGGATCACCACCGATCAGAAACATGGCCGGTGTCCCCTGCAGGGCGCTCTCCTGGGTCTGCACGCTCACCTGCTCCAGCTCCGGATCCAGCAGCCAGATCTGACGGCCATCGGCGATGATCTGCTGCTTGTCAGGCTCCGAATAGTCCCAGCGGAATCGACCGGGGCGCTGCATGGAGAAAACTCCCTGGGAGCGTGCCGCCTGGTGCTGCTGGGGATCCAGTACCGACTGTTCAAAACGGGCCTGCAGACTCTGCATGTCACTGAGGAAGCGATCCATCTGCTGCAGTGAAGTGCTGGCTGAGACAGGGGCCACAAACCACATCAGCAGTAACAAAAGCCTGTTGCAGATCTTCAAATATTTAATCACATCACATCTCGGGGGGTGGGGGTGCCAGCACCTCACGGTTACCGTTGGACTGGGCGGGAGAGACAATACCGGTCCGCTCCATCTCTTCAATCAACCGAGCGGCCCGGTTGTAACCGATTTTCAGACGACGCTGCACTCCGGAGATGGATGCGCGCCGCGATTCGGTCACAATCTGGACGGCTTCATCATACAGGGGATCACTCTCTTCGGTATCCCCCGCTTCACCAGAGAGACCCGGAATCATCTCGGTTGGTTCCCTCAGGATCTCTTCAATATAGTCAGGCTTACCGCTCTTTTTCAGATGATCGACCACGCGGTGCACTTCATTGTCATCCACAAAGGCCCCGTGCAGTCGCTGGGTGAAACTGCCACCGGGCTGCAGATAGAGCATATCGCCATGCCCCAGCAGATGTTCCGCGCCCATCTGATCCAGGATGGTTCGGGAATCGATCCGGGATGAGACCTGGAAGGCGATGCGGGTGGGGATATTGGCCTTGATCAAACCGGTGATCACGTCCACCGAGGGGCGCTGGGTGGCCAGCAGCAGATGGATGCCGGAGGCCCGTGCTTTCTGGGCCAGACGGGCAATCAACTCCTCAACCTTCTTGCCCACCACCATCATCATATCCGCCAGTTCATCGATAATGACGACGATATATGGCAGGCGCTCCAGGCTGGGCACCTCCTGGGCCTCGAACAGAGGATCCGGTTGAAACAGCGGGTCCTTGAGCGGTTCACCGCGCTTTTCCGCATCACTCACCTTTTTGTTATAACCGGCGATATTGCGCACGCCCAATGCCGCCATCAGGCGATAGCGCCGCTCCATTTCGCCCACGCACCAGCGCAGGGCATTCGCCGCTTCCTTCATATCGGTGACGACCGGCGTCAACAGATGGGGAATACCTTCGTAAACAGAGAGTTCAAGCATCTTCGGGTCCACCATGATCATGCGGACCTCTTTTGGCGAGGCCTTGTACAGCAGGCTCAAGATCATCGCGTTGATCGCCACCGACTTACCGGAACCGGTGGTACCGGCAATCAGCGCATGGGGCATCTTGCCCAGATCCGCCACGGCGGGATTGCCGGCAATATCTTTACCCAGTGCCAGGGTCAGGCGGGATTTGGCCGAGTCATACGCCTCCGACTTCAACACTTCGCTCAGGAACACCATCTCCCGATGTTCATTGGGAATCTCCAGGCCGATGACGCTCTTGCCCGGTATCACCTCCACCACCCGGACGCTGATGGTAGAGAGCGCACGCGCCAGATCCTTGGAGAGGTTGGTAATCTTGCTGGCCTTGGTGCCCGGTGCGAGTTGCAGCTCAAACAGGGTGATAACCGGCCCCGGGTGCACCGCCACCACCTCTACCTCGATGCCGAAATCCTTCAACTTCAGTTCGACCAGTTGCGACATGGCGGCCAGCGCCTCCTTGGAGTAGCCAAGACCGCTCTTTCGGGCCTCATCCAGCAATCCAAGTGGCGGCAACGCCCCCGCCTCTACCGTATCGAAAAGCTGAACCTGCTTCTCCTTTTCAACCCGCTCGCTGGTCTTGACCTCCCGAATGACCGGCTCGATCTTCGGGGGTACACGTTTCTCGATACGTTTCTTCTCCGCCTTGAAAGTCTCACTGCGGCGTTTTTTGACCTCCCGCGCCTTACGCGCCTCTGCCCATCGGCCCTGGAATGACCCCAGATAACGCAACAGCCGCAACACCAGGCCGCCGACACCATCCATCACCCGGAACCAGGAGATTCCGGTGAACAGGGTGAATCCCGACAGCATCAAAGCCAAAAGCAGCAGCGTTCCGCCAGCGAAACTGAAGACCGTGATCAGCTGTTCCTGAAAAAACGCACCCAGCATGCCACCCGACCCACCGGGCAGAAAGGTGGCAATATGGGAAAGATGCAGTGCGGCCAGGCTACTGCCGGCGCTCAGGGTCAACAGAAATCCGACCCAGCGCAGCGAGACCATGGAGATATTCAGCGTGTTATCCGGATTTCGCTCCTTGAGTATCAGCCAGCCGCTCCAGCCGATCATCAAGGGAAACAGGTACCCCAGGAGGCCAAAAAGATTCAGCAGTACATCGGCCAGCCAGGCTCCGACCAGTCCACCCGCATTTTCCGCAAACTCCCGCGGGCCGGCATAGGACCAGCCAGGATCATTGGCGGAATAGGTCACCAGCGACAGCATCAGGTAGGCCGAGACAGCCACCAGCAGCACCAGCGCGCCCTCCCGGAGCCGCTGTCCGGCAACGCTCCCCCCGCTATTCTGCAGTTGTTCCGTCTGACTGGCTTGAGCCACCTGATTCACCAAGATTAAAAATAGATTTTAAATTATATAGTTAGAGTAGCTATTTAGTCTAATTTGATAGCTATTTTCTGTGCAAGGTATCGTCTGAACCGTTGGAGAGAATATTGGCTGAATCGACGAAAAGAGTCTTTACCCTCCATCACGCTTTACGTACCATCGTCACCCATCTAGCCTTCGGCGCCGAACCTGAAGGCAGCGGGCGTTCTCCGTCACCGTATGGAAACCCTCACCATTTGACCTTTACACTGCCTGGCCCACCCCTGTCATGGAAGTGGTTCAGTCTGCATGAACATTCGCAGGAGTGATTATACATGAGTGATACCAAGCATTGCCGACTTCTGATCCTCGGATCGGGACCCGCGGGCTATACCGCCGCCGTCTACGCCGCCCGGGCGAACCTGAATCCGGTGCTGATCACCGGGATGGAACAGGGCGGTCAATTGACTACCACCACCGACGTGGATAACTGGCCGGGTGATTTTGCCGGTGTGCAGGGACCTGAACTGATGGATCGCATGCTGAAACATGCCGAACGCTTCGAGACCGAAGTGATCTTCGATCATATCCATACGGCCGAACTGACGCAGCGCCCGTTCCGTCTGACCGGTGACCAGGGTAGCTATACCTGTGATGCGCTGATCATCGCCACGGGCGCTTCCGCCCAGTACTTGGGCCTGGAATCGGAAGAAAAATTCAAGGGTCGTGGCGTTTCGGCCTGTGCCACCTGTGACGGCTTCTTCTACCGGAAACAGAAAGTCGCCGTCATCGGTGGTGGCAACACCGCCGTTGAAGAGGCGCTCTATCTCTCCCATATCGCCTCCGAGGTGGTCGTAGTCCACCGGCGGGATAAATTCCGCTCCGAAAAGATTCTTTCCGACCAGCTGATCCAGAAATCACAAACCGGCAATGTCACCATCGAATGGGATCATGTGCTGGATGAGGTATTGGGAGACCAGAGCGGTGTCACCGGCATGCGCATCAAAAACGTCAAGGATGGTAGTACCAAGGAGATCGACCTGATGGGCATTTTCATTGCCATCGGCCACAAGCCCAACACCGATCTGTTCAAGGGGCAACTCGAGATGCAGCACGGTTATCTCACGATTGCCGGCGGACTGGAAGGCAATGCCACCCAAACCAGTATTGAGGGTGTATTTGCCGCCGGCGACGTGGCTGATCACGTCTACCGTCAGGCAATCACCTCCGCCGGCAGCGGCTGCATGGCGGCACTGGATGCTGAACGCTATCTGGATGCAAAAGAAATGGCAAAATAGGTGGCAAATGGACACCAGGTTGATCCGCCAACCCGGTGTCCCATACCTCTGATCCGTCTATTTTTCGCTATTTTTCAATTGCAGCACACAGTTATTCAGTAACACCTCCTGAAGCCGGTTGACCTGCAGAAACGAAATGCCACAGCAATACCGGGTATCTTCAGGATCCTGCTTGTGACTGACCACGGAGCGGTTGCAGATCTCGGTCAGCACCCTGATCTGCTCCTTCTCTCTGCAGACATCGATATCCAGCTTCATCACCAGCCGTTCGCCCTTGCGGCCCAGCGGCTCAATGCTCTCCAGCTTTGCGCCGGTCATGCTCAAGTCCTTCACCAACACCGGCTGCCAGGCATCGTCATTGTTCAGCATCCGGGTATTTTGAACCAGGGCCGGCAGATTGGTACTGACCCTTTCCGCATTCCGTACCGCAAGACTTTCGATCTCTGACGGATAGCTCATGTGGAGGTGTGGATAGGGCTTGGAAGCCGAATGGGTTACCGTGGACACAAATCCCAACACCTTGCTGCCATGTAGAAGACGCACAGCAAAGCGCGACCCTTCCTTGATGAACTGTACTTTTTCATGAACCATCGGTGTGGTTACAATCACCCCTTTTCCCGGCAGGGAGCCGATCAGTGTCACAGTGTAGCGATCATTAAACTCGGGTGAGATGCGCTGCAACTGGAGCAACTTGCCGACATGTAGGTTGAGGATGTTTTCGGACATGGAATTTATTTCGAGATAACTATATTGTTCATATCGCAGAGATTCATAAAAAAGGCAAGCGCTGGCACATATGATTTCATTGCTTGACCCAGACAATCCGGAACAGGCGTTTCCACCTGTTGAAACGGCAGAGCAGGATCCAGACGGCCTACTGGCAGTCGGCGGTGACCTTTCACCTACCCGGCTGCTGAACGCCTACCGACAGGGCATTTTCCCCTGGTACTCATCTGAGCAACCGATACTCTGGTGGTCTCCCGACCCCAGAACCGTACTGTTCCCGGATCGTATCAGGATATCCAGAAGTCTGAGAAAAAATTTACGTAACCGCAACTACCGGGTCAGTTTCGACACGGCCTTTAGCGATGTACTCAATGCCTGCGCCCTGCCGCAACCCGGCCGCGAAGAGACCTGGATCACTACGGAAATGAAACAGGCCTATACCCAACTCCACCGACTGGGATTTGCCCACTCCGTGGAGATCTGGGAACAGAATCGCTTGGCTGGCGGCCTCTATGGAATCGCCATCGGCCGGGCATTTTTTGGTGAATCCATGTTCAGCCGGGTACGCGATGCCTCCAAGATTGCACTGGTACATCTGGCCCACGCCCTGGCCGAGAGGGATTTCGGCCTGATTGATTGCCAGGTTTACACCCCCCATCTGATATCGCTTGGTGCCGAAGAGATTGAACGCAGGCACTTTTGTGATCTGCTACAGCGTTTCTGCAGCCATCCGGGCTATATCGGTAGCTGGACCGGGGGTATGGATGCATCGTGAATCCGGAGAATCCAGGCTGCTGCGGCTCTACCAGTCACCGGCACATGACTGTGCCTATCTTGAGGGGAGAACAGCCAGAAGCCTGTTTGCAGACCCGTACCGGACGCAATCCATGCCGCTCTATGAGACGCTGATTAATCAGGGTTTTCGGCGCAGTGGAGAGATGATCTATCGTCCCGATTGTCCGTATTGCAGACAATGTATTCCGTTGCGTATACCGGTCAATGAGTTCCAGCCACGGCGTATTCAACGCCGCATCTGGAACCGGCAGCAGATGCTCTTCAGGGTAGTCGAACAGCCGGCAGAGTTTGATCCGGTCCACTTCGATCTGTTTCAACGTTATATCCGGTCACGTCACCCCGATGGCGACATGGCGGCCACGACCGCGGAAGGTTATCGGCAATTCATCTCCAGCAGTTGGGCGCGCAGCAGCAGTTTCTGTTTCTACCAGGGAGAGAGACTGCTGGCCGTGGCGGTCACCGATATTCTTCGGCAAGGATTATCAGCCGTCTACACGTTTTTTGATCCGGAGATCGAACAATCCAGCCCGGGAGTATTCTGCCTGCTGTGGCAGATAGCCGAGTGTAAAAAACGCCGACTGCCCTGGCTTTACCTGGGATACTGGATAGCCGATTGTCGGAAAATGTCCTATAAAAGCCAGTACCTCCCTCATGAGGCGCTGATCGATGGAAAATGGCTCAGGGTGGAACGGAACGGATCAAAAAAAACACACCCGGCATAATGCCCTCGGCAAGCCGATCGTAATCAGGACAAAGTACTTGCCTTATGCAGATTTTCACTCATAATTGCCCGCTTATTTTAGCTGGCAATGTGCTATAATCCGCGGCCAGCAACTCAGGGTAACCAGGAAACCGAATGGCAAAAGAAGATTTTATCGAGATGGACGGAACGGTCATTGAGACCCTCCCCAACACCATGTTCCGCGTTGAGCTGGAAAACGGCCATGTCGTTACAGCCCATATCTCCGGCAAGATGCGTAAACACTATATCCGCATTCTCACCGGAGACACCGTCACCGTTCAGTTGACCCCTTACGACTTGAGCAAAGGCCGCATCACCTACCGGGCGCGCTGACCGAAGTCATGCGCTGCGTCAGTGTATGGCGCAGCCCTCCATCTCCAGTGCAAGTTCGCCATCCACTACCGTCACTCTGATGTGGCCGCCTTCCGATAGGGAGCCAAACAGCAGCTCCTCGGCCATTGGCTTTTTGATCTTCTCCTGGATAAGACGCGCCATTGGGCGAGCACCCATAGATGAATCATAGCCATGTTCCGCCAGCCACACCTTGGCTTCATCATCCAGCGTCAGGGTGACATGTTTCTCTTCCAGCTGGCCTTCCAGTTCGAAGATAAACTTGTCTACCACATGGCTGATGACATCCAGCGGCAGCGCCTTGAACTGGATGATCGCATCGAGCCGGTTGCGGAATTCCGGTGAAAACAGCTTCTTGATCGACTCCATGCCATCGCTGGTGTGATCCTGGGGAGTAAAACCGATGGAGGCCCTGGCCATCTCGCCGGCACCGGCGTTGGTGGTCATGACAATCACCACGTTCCGGAAGTCCGCCTTGCGGCCATTGTTATCGGTCAGCGTGCCGTGGTCCATCACCTGCAGGAGCAGATTGAACACATCTGGATGTGCCTTCTCAATCTCATCCAGCAGCAACACAGAGTGCGGGTGCTTGCTGATCTCCTCGGTCAACAGCCCTCCCTGATCATAGCCGACGTATCCAGGGGGTGCGCCAATCAGGCGGGAAACCGTATGTCGCTCCATGTACTCGGACATATCGAAGCGGATCAGTTCAATACCCAGAATTCGCGCCAGCTGCCGGGTAACCTCGGTCTTGCCCACACCGGTCGGTCCGGCAAACAGGAAAGAACCCACCGGTTTCTGCTCGTTGCCGAGCCCAGAACGACTCATGCGAATGGCCGAGGTCAGGGTGGAAATCGCCTCATCCTGACCATACACCACCATCTTCAGATTGCGATCCAGATTTTTCAGTGCTTCCACATCGGAAACCGAGACACTCTTCGGTGGAATGCGGGCCATTTTGGCAATGATATTCTCGATATCCTCCACCTCGATGGACTGCTTGCGATTGTCGGCATCCTGGAGCTGGACACTGGCGCCGGCCTCATCGATCACATCAATCGCCTTGTCCGGGAGGTGGCGGTCATTGATATATCGCTCGGAAAGCTCAGCAGCCGTGCGCAACGCCTCATTGGAGTAGCTGACATGGTGGTGTTCCTCGAAACGACTCTTCAGCCCCTTGAGAATTTCAATCGTCTCCTCTACCGACGGCTCTTCAACATCAATCTTCTGGAAACGACGGGCAAGGGCCCGATCCTTCTCAAAGATGCCGCGGAACTCCTGGTAGGTTGTGGAACCGATACAGCGCAATTCCCCAGAAGCCAGCACCGGCTTGATCAGATTCGAGGCATCCATCACTCCACCGGAAGCGGCTCCGGCACCGATAACCGTATGGATCTCGTCAATGAAAAGGATGGTATCCGGTTCCTTCTTCAGTTGGGCCAATACCGCCTTGAGTCGTTTTTCGAAGTCGCCCCGATATTTGGTGCCCGCAACCAGGCTACCCAGATCGAGAGAGTAAATGGTGCATTTTGAAAGAATTTCCGGCACCTCCTTGTCGACGATCTTTTTCGCCAGTCCTTCCGCGATGGCCGTCTTACCGACACCGGCTTCACCCACCAGCAGCGGATTGTTTTTCCTGCGTCGGCAGAGAATCTGGATGGTCCGTTCAATCTCATGGAAACGACCGATCAGCGGGTCTATTTTGCCCTGTTTCGCCTGCTCGTTCAGGTTAGTGGAAAAGCTGTCCAGCGGATTGGAAGACGGTGAATCTACTTCAATCTCTTCACTGCTGCGACTGACTTCATCCCGCTGTTCGGACTCGCCGTGAACCTTGGAAATGCCATGGGAGATATAGTTAACCACGTCAAGACGCGCTATATCCTGCTGGTGCAAAAAGAAAACCGCCTGAGACTCCTGTTCACTGAAAATGGCGACCAGCACATTGGCGCCGGTCACCTCATCCCGTCCGGAAGACTGGACATGATAGACGGCGCGCTGGAGCACGCGCTGAAAGCCGAGTGTCGGTTGGGTTTCATGTTCCGTATCATCCGGCAGCAGCGGCGTCGTCTCCTCAATGAACTGATCAATATCCCGTCGCAAGACCTCGGTATCAGCGCCGCATGCCCGCAGGACATTGGCGGCGGTCGGGTTATCCAGTAAAGCCAGCAGCAGATGCTCTACCGTCATGTACTCGTGATGTCTGTCCCGCGCCTCCATGAAGGCCTGGTTCAGGGTGAATTCTAGCTCTTTACTTAACATGGCTGACCTTGGCTTCCTGGTAACAAGCGTGACTGAAATGGGTACTACAACCTATTGACTATCTATGACTACCTAACCACCTGACAGTTCGAAACATGCAGCATCAGGCCTCCTCCAGGGCGCAGAGCAACGGGTGCTGGTGACTGCGCGAGAACTCATTCACCTGGGCCACTTTCGTCTCTGCCACATCCTTAGTGTAGACCCCGCAAACGCCAACGCCACGGGTGTGTACATTCAACATAATCTGGGTGGCCTTCTCACGACCCATCTTGAAAAAGGATTCCAGCACCAGAACCACAAACTCCATCGGTGTGTAGTCGTCATTCAGCAGCAGTACCTTGTACATGGGTGGACGCTTGAGCTTTGGCTTGGAAGTCTCAACCGCCAGACCATCATCATCGTAAGGATTGGTTTTATCCGTCATAGCCTAATTCTAGTAAAAATAAAATATCCGTAAATAGCATCCGGTCGAACAGGCGAAAGGGAAATTTGCTTCCCACCACCCGCGTTACCGGTTCGTTGATTATCCCCTATTACGCAGCAAATTAATCCATCCCGACAACCCTGTTATTCTCTTGTGAGATGTCTAATGTTTGACCAACCGGCCCGAATCGCTATACTAATTGGATTGAGGGGGGTAGAAAATTAATTTATGATCCGCGTGGGATTTTTCTACCCGCTTCACATTCGTGATCTGCACAATCCAATGGGCAATAGCTTAACAATAATAGCCCCGCCGTCTGTGTAGAGACGGAATAAGTCTGTACTGGAGTACTGGAGGAGTACGCGTTATGGCAACTGGCACTGTTAAATGGTTCAACAACGCTAAAGGTTATGGTTTTGTAACCCCTGATCAGGGAGAGCAGGATATCTTTATCCACTTTTCCGCTATCAGCATGGATGGCTATAAAACCCTGAAAGAGGGCCAGAAAGTTCAGTTCGAACTTGAAGAAGGCCCCAAAGGCCTGCACGCGGCTAATCTGCAGTCTATTGCTGAAGCCTGAGAAACTTGCGTAACACCCGCCACCACCTGCTCCTGGTGGCCAGGTGGTGGCGGTGGCTTTATTTAAAAGCGCTTCATTGACCGGATCTCCATCCCTGAGTCGTCTGGTGTTGGCTCTTGCCTTTCGTATCAATCGTTGGTCAATAAAACAAGCCCGTGATGCATGGCATCCGGGCTTGTTTTATACGCGCACTGCAGTGGGGTTACATGTTCGCAATCATCGCTTCACCAAATGCCGAGCAGCTCAGCAGGGTTGAACCCTCCATCAGACGCTCGAAATCATAGGTGACGGTTTTTGCCTTGATCGCCCCGGACATGCCCTTGACCACCAGATCCGCCGCCTCGACCCACCCCATGTGCCGCAACATCATCTCCGCGGAGAGAATCAGCGAACCTGGATTCACCTTGTCCAGACCGGCATACTTCGGTGCCGTACCGTGGGTTGCCTCGAACATGGCCACGGTGTCGGAGAGGTTGGCGCCGGGCGCGATGCCGATGCCGCCCACCTGCGCGGCCAGCGCATCGGAGATGTAATCACCGTTCAGATTCAGGGTGGCAATCACATCATACTCGGCAGGACGCAACAGAATCTGCTGCAGGAAGGCGTCGGCAATCGAGTCCTTGACGATAATTTCATTACCAGTCTTGGGGTTTTTGAAGCTACACCAGGGGCCGCCATCGATCTCAACCGCACCAAACTCATCCCTGGCGATCTCATAACCCCAGTTCTTGAAGGCACCTTCAGTGAACTTCATGATGTTGCCCTTGTGCACCAGGGTGACCGAACTGCGATCATTATCGATGGCATACTGCAGCGCCTTGCGGACCAGGCGACGGGTGCCATCACGTGAAACCGGCTTGATGCCGATACCGGAGCACTCCGGGAAACGGATCTTGGTGACACCCATCTGATCCTGCAGGAAGTCGATCACTCTCTTGACGTCATCGGTGCCCTCTTCCCACTCGATACCGGCATAGATATCTTCCGAGTTCTCCCGGAAAATGACCATGTCGGTCAGGTCTGGACGCTTCAGCGGGCTCGGGGTTCCCTCGTAGTAGCGAATCGGACGCAGACAGACGAACAGATCCAGCACCTGGCGCAACGCGACATTCAGCGAGCGCATGCCACCACCGACAGGGGTGGTTAGCGGTCCTTTGATGGATACGGCAAACTCCTTGACGGCCTCAAAGGTCTCTTCCGGCAGCCAGGTGTCACCACCATAAAGATTGTTGGCCTTCTCCCCTGCAAAGATCTCCATCCAGGCAATACTGCGTTCGCCACCATATGCCTTTTCCACCGCCGCATCGATCACCTTGATCATCACCGGGGTGATGTCTACACCGATGCCATCACCCTCTATATAGGGGATGGTCGGGCGATTGGGAACACTGAGGGAAAAATCGGAGTTAACGGTAATTTTTTCACCGTCGGCCGGAACTTTAATCTTGTCATATGCCATGCGTGTTTCCATCGTTGTCCAAAAAAAAATAATTCTAGCATCGGCCTCATAGTTAGGCGAAATTTTTTTTGTTTTTTAATAGGATATTCGTACTATTCCGTCGTATATCTACATTCCAGAAACAAAACACACTGGTTGCACGCCGGTTTAACCCGACAAGCCTGCTTTGCATGCTGCACGATCAAGGCGTGATATTCATTATAAATTGCTGCAGTTGCACCAAGCGCCCCTTCAACGCGGGCTCTCAACAGTTCATAACGCTCACTACCGGACACTAATCCAAATCTTGAAAAAATACGCCGTGTGTAGGCATCAATCACGAAAACTGGTCGTTGAAAGGCATAGAGCAGGATGGCGTCCGCCGTTTCCGGACCTATACCCTTGACGGCCAGGAGCCGTTGACGCAGTGCAGCGGTTGGCAGCGCCTGTAGCCGCTCGAAACCCGTCTCATACAGTAACTGGCAGAGGTTCTTCAGACGCGTGCTCTTGAGATTGAAATAACCTGCAGGACGCAGCAGATTCGCCAATGTGGTATCCGAACAGTCGAGAATTCGGCCGGCATCGAGAAGATCGGCCTCCTTCAGATTGCTGATGGCTCTCTCCACATTGCACCAGGCGGTATTCTGGGTGAGCATGGCCCCAACCATCACCTCAATTGCCGTCTCGCCCGGCCACCAGTGTTGCGGTCCGTAGTGGTCCAGCAGGATATCGTAAATATGACTGAATGGGTGGCGGGAGGCAGTAGCTGAATTCATCGTCTGGTTGTTGTGCGCCTGCGTTGCACTTTTTCCTTGCCGCGATGGGGGCGCCTCTTGGGCGCGGATTTCGGTGTGGCGCCAGTGGCCATCAGCAGTTCACTCAACTCCTCGGGAGTCAGTTCTCTGTGTCGCCCGACAGCCAGACTGCTATCCAGAAACAGCGGTCCGAAGCGTACTCGCTTCAGGCGGTTCACCCTGAGATCCACCGACTCCCACAAGCGCCGCACTTCCCGGTTGCGGCCTTCCATGATAACCACGTGAAACCAGCGATTGCGTCCCTCTCCACCTGATTCCACAATATCCTCGAAGCGAGCAAAGCCATCATCCAGCTCGACCCCCTCGACCAACTGCTGCAGCTTGTCGTGGGTGACATCACCATTTACCCGTACCGCATATTCCCGTTCGATCTGTTGTGCAGGGTGCATCAACTTATTGGCCAAAACCCCATCCGTGGTAAAAATCATCAAGCCACTGGTATTGAGATCCAGACGACCGACAGCAATCCAGCGACTACCCACCAGTTTTGGCAGCTGGGAAAATACCGTGGGTCGTCCGCCCGGATCATCCCGCGTAACCAGTTCACCTTCCGGCTTGTTATAAATGATGACTTGGGTCTCCTGCTTCTTGAGCCGCCATGCCCCCACCTTGGTCCTGCCGATATAGATGGTATCTTCCGGTGTTACCCGATCCCCGAGCCTGGCCGTTTTCCCGTTCACCGAAACCTCGCCCGCCTCTATCTGGCGTTCAATTTCACGGCGCGAGCCGAATCCTGCGTTGGCCAGTACCTTTTGCAAACGCTCACCCGATTCAGCAGGTTGTGATCTATTCTTCATGCTTTGTCTCTTTCGATACCGGCCATTCAGTCGGGGACACGACCTCTGATGCGACAGACTTGTCATCATCCGGCGCGCTATCCGGGGAAACATCTTCCAGTGATCCATGCGGCAGATCATCCGCGTGAATTGAAATGACATCGGCAAGTTGCTCAACGGATACATCAACACCTTGGACGGCATCATCGCCGGACAACGTGCTGCCGGGCTCTGCCAGTTCCAACTCCCGGTTGATCGAATCCAGATCCCGTATCTGCTGGAGGGTGGGAAGTTCATCCAGACTTTTCAGGCCAAAATAGTTCAGGAACTCCCGGGTGGTGGCATAGAGTGATGGTTTTCCAGGTACATCGCGCGTCCCAACTATCCGTACCCATTCGCGTTCCAGCAGGGTTTTTACGATATTACTACTGACACTGACGCCCCGGATCTCTTCAATCTCCCCCCGGGTTATCGGCTGCCGATAGGCGATCAGCGCCAGGGTTTCCATTAACGCCCGGGAGTAACGGGGTGCCCGTTCATCCCACAGGCGTGAGACCCAGGGAGCAAACTCTTCACGCACATTGATACGAAACCCCCCGGCCACTTCCGCAATCTCGATCCCGCGACCGTTATACTCTTCACTCAGGGTAGTAATCGCAGCCCGCAGATCCCTTTTATCCGGCCGCTCCTCTTCCAGGAACAGCTCCTGCAGTCGCTCGACCGTCAAGGGAGCACCCGCGGCCAGCAAGGCGGCCTCTACAATCTGTTTCAGTTTTTCCATCGTCGATATATCAGCCAATCCAATCTTCCGCCGTGGGCCCGGTACCCAATGATTTGTGCAGTAGTCCGCCGGGAAACTCAAATGGCCTCCCCACTTAGTGTTCCGCCCTGGATACCGCCTTGACATGGATGGCGCCGAAACTCTCGGCCTGAACAAGGTCGATCAGGCCCCCCTTGATCAGTTCCAGCACAGCCAGAAAGGTTACCACCACACCCAGACGTCCTTCTGCAGGATCGAACAGGCGGGTGAATTCGGTGAAGTTTTCAGCGGTGATCCGCTCCAGGATTCCGGACATCTTTTCACGCACCGATAACGCTTCCATCTGCACATGATGATGGCTGAACATATCAACCCGGTGCATCACCTCTTTCAGGGCAAACAGAATCTCCCGCAGGTCCACATCGGGTGAGCGACGCCGGATTATCCGATCCGGCACGTCGGCCTCTGCCTGAAACAGGTCTCTACCCAGTCTGGGCAGATTGTCAATATCTTCCGCAGCCTGCTTGTAGCGTTCATACTCCTGCAGTCGCCTGATCAGTTCGGCACGCGGATCACTCTCCTCATCTTCCAACTCTTCCTGCCGCGGCAGCAGCATACGGGATTTGATCTCCGCCAGCATGGCGGCCATCACCAGATACTCCGCCGCAAGTTCCAGGCGAATATCCTTCATCAGGTCAACATACTCCATGTACTGGGCAGTGATCTCGGCAATGGGTATATCCAGAATATCCAGATTCTGTCGCTTGATCAGGTAGAGCAGCAGATCCAGCGGCCCTTCAAAGGCATCGAGAAATACCTCCAGTGCATCCGGGGGGATATAGAGATCCTTCGGAATGGTGGTCCAGGGGGCCCCCTGTACCACGGCAAAGGGCATCTCTTCCTGCTCGGGATGCGTATGCACGGGCAGACTCAGTTCCTTGTCAGACATGTTGTTCCCCGCACAAGGTTGTCTCTGGATTCATGATACTCCGATCATTTTATGAAAATATCGCCATTGAGCGCCATCCTTCAACAACTAGCGATAATTCAGGCTCATGGCATGGCGAACCTCGACCATGGTCGTCTGAGCCATATCCCGCGCCGTTTCGCACCCTTCGGCGATGATTGAGCGCACCAACTCCGGCTGGGCCTCAAATGCCCTTGCCCGCTCCTGAATCGGCTTCAGTTCTTGCAATACTGCATCGATCACCGGCTGTTTGCACTCAAGACAACCAATCGCAGCGCTACGACATCCCTCCTGTACCCAGGTCTTCACGCCTTCGCTCGAGTAGATCAGATGAAATTGCCATACCGGGCAACGATCGGGGTCTCCCGGGTCTGTGCGGCGTACCCGGTTGGTATCGGTCGGCATGGTGCGTAACGCCTTTTCAATCACCTCCGGGTCATCCCTGAGGGCAATCGTGTTGCCATAGGATTTGGACATTTTCTGGCCGTCCAGTCCAGGCATTTTGGAGGCTTTTGTCAACAGTGGCTGGGGCTCCGGCAGAATCACGCGACCACTCCCCTCCAGATAGCCGAACAGCCGGTCGCGATCATTGACCGTGATATTCTGCTGACTGTCGAGTAACGCCCGGGCCGCATCGAGCGCCGCCTGATCACCCTGTTCCTGGTAGGACTTGCGATAGCGGTTGTAGAGCTTGGCACTTTTTTTACCCATCTTTTTGATGGCCTGCTCCGCCAGGGCTTCGAATCCCGCCTCCCGGCCATAGATATGATTGAAGCGACGCGCCACTTCCCGGGTAAACTCGACATGGGACACCTGGTCTTCGCCCACCGGCACCAGTCCCGCCTTGTAGATCAGGATATCGGCGGCCTGCAGCAGCGGATAACCCAGGAATCCGTAGGTGGCCAGATCCTTCTCTTTTAGTTTCTCCTGCTGATCTTTATAAGTAGGCACCCGTTCGAGCCAGCCCAGCGGGGTAATCATGGAGAGCAGCAGATGCAGTTCCGCATGCTCCGGCACCTGGGACTGAATAAAGATCTTCGCCTCTCCCTGGTTCACCCCGGCCGCCAGCCAGTCGATCACCATCTCCATGACGTTATTGGGAATAATGGAAGGATCTTCATAGTGGGTAGTCAGGGCATGCCAGTCGGCCACAAAGAACAAGCACTCATATTCGTGCTGGAGAGCGACCCAATTTTTCAAGACACCGTGATAGTGACCAAGATGAAGACGGCCAGTCGGTCGCATGCCGGACAATACCCGGGCATGTTGTGCAGGAACAGAGTTCAAGATTTACCCCTTAATTTTATGATACAAACAGATCTCGAAAGACCAGATTAACGATATTGGACTCAGGTAGTAAGTCAATTGTAAAGCTAAACAACGGCCAAATAAGGAAACCCAGGACCCCGCTCACCAGGAGACCGATAAGAATAAAAAGACCAAATGGCTCTAACCGTGCAAAATAACCTGCATAAGGCGCTGGCAACAACGAATACACAATGCGTCCACCATCCAAAGGTAGTATCGGCATCAGATTAAGAGCCATCAGCAGCACATTGAACAGGACACCCGCGCCGCCCATATAGATCAGGAAGAACGCGGGCAATTTGGCGACACCAATAAGCAATACCCCTATTTTGATTATCAGGGTCCAAATAACCGCCATGCTGAGGTTTGCAGCCGGTCCCGCAAAAGCCACGAGAGCCATATCCCGGCGTGGATTGCGGAGCTGGCGCCAATCAACAGGCACCGGCTTGGCCCACCCGAATATAAACCCGCTCAACAGGTAGGAGAAGATAGGAATCAATATCGTACCAATAGGGTCTATGTGTTTAAACGGGTTAGCCGTTACCCTACCCAACATAAAGGCGGTCTGGTCACCCAGTCGCTTGGCGACCCATCCGTGTGCGGCCTCGTGCAGGGTGATGGCGAATAACACCGGGATAATCGAAACCACCACCTTCTGAATTGTGTTCAAGCTTTCCATCTGGCAATTATATCCGTCTCATTTCTGCTGGCACCCGTTCAAGACTCGAACAGGGCGGTATCGCCCTTGCCCGCACGCACCACCACCGGGACATTGCCCTCCATGTCCACCACGGTGGTATCCTCAAAGCCGCAGTAGCCGCCGTCAACCACCAGATCCACCTGATGACTGAGGATATCCCGCATCTCATAGGGATCGGTCAGCGGCAGCTCCTCACCCGGCAGAATCAATGTCGAACTCAGCAACGGTTCATCCAACTCGGCCAGCAGAGCCTGGGCAATGGCATTATCCGGTACACGAATACCAATGGTCTTCTTTTTTGGATGCTGCAGTCGCCGCGGAACCTGTTTGGTTGCCATATGAATGAAGGTGTAGGGACCGGGGGTCAGGTTCTTCAGCATCCGGTAGTGCTGATTTTCGATTTTGGCATAGATGGCAATCTCCGAGAGATCGCGGCAGACCAGGGTAAAATTGTGCTTGTAATCCAGTTGGCGAATAGTGCGAATCCGCTCCATTGCCGCCTTGTCACCAATATGGCAACCCAGGGCGTAACTGGAATCGGTGGGATAGACCACCACACCACCCTGACGAATGATCTCGACCGCACTGCGTATCAGGCGCAACTGTGGATTATCGGGATGTATCTGAAAAAACTGTGCCATGACTTAATGTGTAGAAAATAAGAGAAAAATCGGCAGGGAATCAGGCCGAAGCACTGGCTGCAAAAGCGGGCCAGTCGTGCCAGATCGGAACGACATTATCCGGCAGTGATTGCAGCCTGCCCAGGTCGGTCCAGGGCGTCTCGGGTCCATGATAATCGGACCCCACAGAAGCCCGCAGCGAGAAATCGCGGGCATGTTTTGCCATGGTAAAGACCTCATCCTTGCTATGGCTTCCGGAGACAACCTCCAGGGCCACGCCACCGGCCTCCCGAAACTCGCCGATCAGGTGCCTCAGTCTGGTTCTGGTCATACCGTACCGGGCCGGATGGGCGATCACCGCCTCACCCCCTGCACCGCTGATCCATTCAACCGCCTTATCCAGATCAGCCCACTCGCCGGCGACATGTCCCGGTTTTCCCCGGGTCAGGTACTGCTTGAAGACCTTTCGCATATCGGCAGAGTAGCCATGCTCCACCAGAAAGCGTGCGAAATGGGTACGACTGATCAGATGTCCATTAGAGTGCCGTCTAGCTTGATCATAAGCGCCTGATATTCCTGACTTTTCCAATCGCCGGCCGATCTCCTCAGCGCGCCAGCTGCGAAAACGGCGCAGCCCGGCGAGCCCGGCCTGCAAGGCATTATTCCGCGGATCAAAGCCCAGACCGACAACATGTACCACCTGGCCACTCCAGGTCACCGAAATCTCCACCCCGCTGATCAGACAGAGCCCGGTATCCTCGGCGGCCGTTGCTGCCTCGGCCAAGCCATCCGTAGTATCGTGGTCCGTCAGCGCCAGCACATCGACGCCTGCCGCCACGGCACGGCCCACCAGTACCGAAGGTGTCAGGGTCCCGTCAGAGGCCGTAGAGTGAGTGTGGAGGTCGTGACAGAGATTCATATCCGCGCATTGTAACCTAAAGACCCGCAGATTGATTCACTGCTGCCATCTCATTCATCAGCATGTGCGCCGCTGAAGAGCACCGCTCCAGTGCCGACACAATAGAGATCTATGCTATCCTGACACAATCATCAGCCGGATCTAATTTAATATCATGAAGTTTCTCAGCGATCTGTTTCCCGTCATACTTTTCTTCATTGCCTATAAAATGTATGACTTTTATATAGCGACTGCAGTGATTATCGTCGCCACCATCGTGCAGGTCGGTTTCAACTGGTTCCGGCATCACAAGGTGGAGAAGATGCACCTGATCACCTTGTTGTTGGTGCTGCTGTTCGGTGGTCTGACCCTCTATCTGCAGGATCCCCTGTTCCTTAAATGGAAGCCTACCGTCGTCAACTGGTTATTTGCCGTAGTGTTTATCGGCAGTCATTTTATCGGTGGCACCACGCTGGTGGAACGAATGATGAGCAAAAGCGTTGCGCTCCCTCCCCCGATATGGATTCGGCTCAACCTCGCCTGGACCCTGTTCTTTGTCATCATGGGTACAGTAAACCTTTATGTAGCCTTCAGTTTTTCGGAAGCGACCTGGGTCAATTTCAAACTGTTCGGCATGCTGGGAATGACTGCGCTCTTTATTATTGGACAGGCTTTTTATCTGGCAAGATTCATGGCTGAACCCGAGCAGAATACAACACCGGAGGAGAGTTGAGTGTTTTATGCAATCATGGGAACGGACCGCGAAGAGAGCCTGGAAGCCCGCCTGCAGGTGCGCCCGGAACATGTGGCCAGAATCAAGCAATTACAGAGTGAAGGCCGGCTGCTATTGGCGGGTCCGCACCCGGCAATTGATAGCGAAGATCCCGGGCCGGCCGGTTTCAGTGGCAGCCTGATTGTCGCCGAGTTTTCCAGCCTGGAAGAGGCCAGGGCATGGGCAGATGACGATCCCTACACCCTGACAGGGGTGTTCTCGCAGATTTCGGTAAAGCCTTTTCGCAAGACGCTTCCCTGAGAACCCGCAAAACCTGACGCCAGCAACAATAAACAGGCAGACCGGGAGCCTGCCGGGTTGACCGATCGCAGCAAGGGAGAGCCCGTTTGTTCAGCACATCAATCGCTCCAGGCGATTGAATGAAATTCCTGAAAAACCACCGTTCGCCCTGAGCCTGTCGAAGGGAGCTTGTCGGAGGATGTTTCCAGATGATTGCCTGAGGTTCATGGTTCGACAGGCTCACCACGAACGGGACAGGCTCACTACGAACGGGACAAGCCCACCGCGAACGAAAATCATCCGTTCATCCTGAGCCTGTCGAAGGAAGCTTGTCGAAGGATGTTTCCAGATGATTGCCTGAGGTTCATGGTTCGACAGGCTCACCACGAACGGGGCAGGCTCACCACGAACGGGGCAAGCCCACCGCGAACGAAAATCATCCGTTCATCCTGAGCCTGTCGAAGGAAGCCTGTCGAAGGATGTTTCGAGGCGAATCGTGAACTGATGCAACGAGAAACGATCGGAAAATATGGCTAATTCCAGATTTTCCGCCATGGGTCAATGTAAAACCCGACAGGCCTCACCCCCCAGTCATGGACATCACGCGCACCACCTGATCCGGATTGGTATTGAATTCGTGTTTCTCCGGTTTTCTCTGGATCGCCGCCAGAATCTCATCCTTCAGCTGATCATCAGAGAGACCCCTGCGTAACAACGGTTTCAACTCCAGTTTGTCCTGTTGCCCCAGGCAGAGATAGAGCGTGCCTTCTGAAGAGAGCCGCACCCGATTACAATCCTCACAGAAATGCTGCGACATAGGGGTGATAAAACCGATCTTGATGCGCTTATCGGCTATTTTGAAATATTTGGCGGGTCCGGCCCCCTTCATGCGTGCCGGTTCCAGCTTGAAGCGTTGTTCCAGAATCTGCCGAACCTCGTCCATCGGCACATAAAGGTCCCGTGCCTCCTGCCCGGCAGCGCCCACCGGCATGGTTTCAATGAATCGCAGGGTGAAGCGGTTTTTGATACAGAAATCCACCATATCACCCACTTCATGGAGATTCAGGTCCCGCATCACCACCATATTGATCTTGATTGGATAGAGATCGACCCGTTTCGCCTCCATCAGCCCGTCGATCACCTTATTCAAGTCTCCCTGGGTGATCCGCCGAAATACTTCCGGATTGAGGGAATCAAGACTGACATTGATACGCCCTACCCCGGTATCCTTGAGCATCCGCGCGTGTTGCGCGAGATGAGAGGCGTTGGTACTCATCGAGAAATCCTCGATATCCGGTAGCGCGGCAATCCCCCGGACCATCACCTCGATGTCTTTATGGATCAGCGGTTCACCGCCCGTGAGGCGCACCTTGCTGACACCCATTTCGCTAAACACCCGGATCAGCCGGATGAACTCATCCAGCTTCAGCCGATCCTCGACTTCGGTAAATCCTTTAAATCCCTTCGGAATGCAATAGAAACAGCGAAAATCGCAGCGATCCGTCACTGAGAGCCGCAGATACTCGATCTTTCGATTAAAACGATCAATGAGTGCAGTCATGGTTTCTCATCCAGGCGCGTGAGGTGCAATTGTTTCGTGTTATCAGTTAAAAAACAATAGCCCGTTGGACAGATCCAGCGGGCTATTATTGGTAAAGCCAGTCCGGGCCATCACATGCCCGGACTTTGATGGTTATCTCAAACTCAGCCCGCACCGGGCATATCTTCTGCCGGGTCATAGCCCTCAGGCAGGGAGTGGGCAATACCCTTGTGACAATCGATACAGGTGTAGCCCTTCTCAATCGCTTCATCATGGGAATCGGCACTACGGCCCTCCTGGCGGGTGAAGTCCATGGAATCAAAGTTGTGGCAGTTTCGACACTCACGGGAATCGGTATCCTTCATTGCCTTCCAGACATTCTGCGCCAGTTGCAGCCGTTTGGCTTCGAACTTTTCAGGCGTATCGATGGTACCCATAAACTTGTGATAGAGTTCGTTGCTGGCCTTGATTTTACGCACCACCTTATGCACCCAGTCCTTGGGTACATGGCAATCAGGACAGGTCGCGCGCACCCCGGTTCGGTTGGTAAAGTGGATGGTGTCCTGTAATTCCTGGTAAACATTCTCTTCCATCTCATGGCAGGAGATACAGAACCGTTCCGTATTGGTAGCTTCCATGGCGGTGTTGAAACCACCCCAAAGAATAATACCCAGCACGATACCGACCACCAACAAACCCACTACGCCACGCTTAGCACCCTTATTCATATTGCGACCCCATTATCTTCTTTATTATCTCTGCCGGAATCATACCCACGCACGAGATTCAGGTAATTGCTTTCGATCAAAAAATAACCCCCGATCCAATCGGGTTGAATCGGGGGCATGTTCAACATCTACTGCGGGTGCTTATTTCGCACCTTCAAACTGATTGTTGACAAGCGGATCCGCATTCAACTGAGGCGCATGGCACTGGTTACAGAAGTAGCGGCGGGTAGAGATGGTTTCCAGAACTTTTCCATCACTTGAAACATAGTGTGAGTCACCTGCCTTTGGCGCTTTTTTCTGTACATAGGTCTTTTCAGAATGGCACGTCATGCAGGTGTTTGTTTTAAGATTGATAGTATCTTTATCAATATTATGCGGGATCATTGGCGGCTGGATCTTGTAGCTGCGCTCCACAGGACCCTGGGTGATGACCTGCTTGCGCATCGGATTTTCGTCTGCTCCCGCAGTCAGGTCCTTATCACCCCGAAGCGAGGTGACGCCAGAGATGGCGCCCCCGGTGAACATGAGTGTCACCATGGCAACCATTAGGGTTACGATTACTTTTTTCATCTCGATCTCCATAAAGCTCTAAATCATGATATCCGGATATTTGATGGTCTTGATCAACCAGGATCAGACAGAGTGTTGCACTCCATCTTCACGCTGTTTTCCGGATGCGTTCACCATCAGGTTGTTAAAACGGGTACCAAACTGGAATACATCTTTTGCACATACATCAATACAGCGACCACAATTTGTGCAGTTGGCAGAGAGGATAACCGGCCCAATCCCCTTCTCCGCACCCTTCAAAGCGGGCTTGATCACCTGCTTTTCCGGGCAGACTACAAAGCAGTCCATACAGTCATCACAGCTCTCCCGCTTAGCTGCAACGATTCTGATTACACTCCCGGTACCCAGCAGGCTATAAAACGCGCCGACCGGGCAGACTCTTCCACACCATCCATTTTTCGAAATGAACAGATCAAACAGGAAGATTCCCACAATCAGAATCCATGCCATGCCCATCCCGAAAACAATGCCACGGAACAGCATTGAGACCGGATTGAACAGTTCCCAGACCAGCGAGCCGGTGATCAGTGGCAGGACCAATGTCAGTCCCAACACCCAGTAACGGGTCGACTTCGCCATCTGTGAAGCGGTTTTGATACCGAGTTTTCGACGTAACCAGGCAGCGGTGTCTGTCACTATGTTTACCGGGCATACCCAGGAGCAGTAGACCCTTCCTCCCACCAGCAGATAGAAGGCAATCACAATGATAACGCCGACAATAGCCGACAACTCCGGCACCACACCCGACAGCACCGACTGCAACAGGACATGCGGATCTGTAAGCGGCAACACATCCAGCGTCATACTGGCCGCCAGATTACCTTTCACTATCCACAATCCCACCAACGGGCCAAGCAGGAACAGAACCAATACAGACACCTGGCTTACACGGCGAAGAATCAACCACTGATGGGCCTTGAACCAGCCCTTGGCGGCAATGGCATCAGTGCCTACTACTGACTTATCAGCCATTATTGATCCTCCAGTCCACGGTTAAGACGATCCAGCGGATTTGCGGGGAACGGCTTCGGCTGCTGCCCCTCGGGTTCCACTATCAGGCCCTTTCCCTGCAGGTCGTAGCGCACCCCTTCGGGAAGGTTGTATTTGTGCTCTACGTCCGGTGTCACCAGAGACTTTCCTGCTTTCTCCTTCTCTTCCCAACCGAGTCGATAGTGTCCACCCAATTCTCCCTTCGCCAGATGGATCGGGAAAACCTTGATGGCCGCCTCTTCGAGGATGCAGGCTTTTTCACAGAGTCCACAGCCGGTACAGGCATCGGAATGCACAATCGGTAAAAACCGCGCGTGCTTTCCTGACCGAACGTTGTGCTCGTACTCCAGTGTGATCGCCGTTCCCCGAATCGGACAGACATTGAAACAGACTTCACAGCGCAAGCCCTGAAATGCGATACAGGTCTCCTGATCAACCAACACGGCAAGACCCATTCGGGCATCCTTTATGTCGGTCAACCCGTGGTCCAGGGCGTTGGTTGGGCAGGCTACAACACAGGGGATGTCCTCACACATCTCGCACGGATCCGTCCGTGCATAAAAGTAAGGCGTGCCGGTCGCCACCTCATCCCCCAACTGCCCCAACGACAGCATGTCGTAAGGGCAGTCCCGCACACACAGACCGCAGCGAATGCAGGCACCCAGAAAATCCTCTTCCGGCAGTGCCCCAGGCGGCCTGATTGCCATCGCCGGCAGCGACTCGGCCTGTCTTGCATAAAAGCCGAGCCCGATGCCCATAAGGCCTACGCCACAGGCGGTCTTGAGCGTTTGACTCAAAAACTGCCTACGGTTTATACCTTTGCTTGTACCATTACCTGAATCTGACATCTCATTACTACTCTGTTATCGATTCGGCATTCCAGTTTGAGCGTTCAACCGGTTTTCACCGGTCGAACCCCAACCACCCGTTACGCCTTGACGACCTTCACCGCACACTTCTTATAGTCCGTCTCTTTGGACAGCGGATCGGTTGCATCCAGGGTCAACTTGTTGACCAGGCGGCTGGCATCAAACCAGGGGATAAACACCAGTCCCTCGGGAGGACGGTTACGTCCGCGAGTCTCAACACGGGCAAGCAGTTCACCCCGACGGGTCTGCAGCTTGGCCATCTGACCGTCACGCAGTTTGCGTTTTTTGGCGTCATTCTTATGCATGAACACCAAGGCATCGGGCACTGCACGATGCAGTTCAGGTACGCGATTGGTCATCGATCCCGAGTGCCAGTGCTCCAGTACTCGACCGGTACAGAGCCAGAGATCGAACTCTTTATCCGGACTCTCGGCCGCCGGCTCGTAAGGCGCGGTAATGATGTTGGCCCTGCCGTCAGGCTTGCCGTAGAACTTGACACCTTCCCCCTTGGCCACGTGTGGATCATAACCCTCGCGGAAACGCCACAGGGTCTCCTTGCCATCGATAACCGGCCAGCGCAGACCACGCGCCTTGTGGTAGGCGTCGTAGGGCGCCATCTCATGACCTTTCTTGATGATGTTGTCCGCGGAGTTGAACATCCGATACTCTTCAAACAGGCCCTTCTGCGGATAGAAGCCGAAGTGCGCCATCTCATCGTTCTCGTAGACGTTACCCTGACTGTCCTTGACCTCCTGAACCGGGAACTTGTCAACCTGACCATTGGCATACAGCACATCAAACAGCGTCTTGCCTTTGTACTCGGGTGCCTTGTCCAGCAGTTCCGCCGGCCAGATCTCCTCCATCTGGAAACGCTTGGCGAACTCCATCATCTGCCAGAGGTCCGATCTCGACTCGCCCGGTGCCTTCACCTGCTGACGCCAGAACTGGGTGCGCCGCTCGGCATTACCATAGGCGCCCTCTTTCTCTGCCCACATAGCGGTTGGCAGAATCAGATCCGCCGCCATGGCGGATACTGTAGGATAGGGATCGGAAACCGTAATGAAGTTATCCGGGTTGCGCCAGCCGGGATAGGACTCCTCATTCAGGTTGGCGGCCGCCTGCATGTTGTTATTACACATCACCCAGAAGGTATTCAGCTTGCTGTCTTTCAGCATGCGATGCATCAGCACTGCGTGAAAGCCGACCTTTCCGTTCAGGGTCTCTTCCGGCAGTTTCCAGACCTGCTCGGAGAACTTGCGGTGGGCCGGATTGGCCACCACCAGATCCGCCGGCAGACGGTGACAGAAGGTACCCACTTCGCGGGCGGTACCACAGGCGGAAGGCTGACCAGTCAGTGAGAACGGGCCGTTGCCGGGCTCTGATATCTTGCCCATCAGCAGATGAATGTTATAAACTAGGCCGTTGATCCAGACACCACGGGTATGCTGGTTCATGCCCATGGTCCAGTAGGAAGAGACCTTCTTGTTGGGATCGGCATAGACCTTGGCCAACTGCTCCAGGTTTTTCACCGGCACGCCGGAAATCTCCGAAGCCTTCTCCACGGTATAAGGTGCAACCGAGGCGGCATACTCTTCAAAACTGATCTTGTCCAGATTACCCTTACCGGCATTTTTCGCCGCCTTCTCAAGCGGATGTTCGGGACGCAGGCCATAACCGATATCGGTTGGAGTCTTGGTGAAATTGACGTGTTTACCAATGAAGTCTTCGTTGTAGGCCTTGTTCTGAATAATGTAGTTGGCAATGTAGTTGGCGATTGCCAGATCCGATTGAGGATGGAATACCATGCCGTTATCGGCCAATTCAAAACAGCGATGCTCGTAGGTGGAAAGCACGTGCACTTCACAGTTCGGTTTGGTCAGACGGGTATCCGTCAGACGTGACCAGAGAATCGGGTGCATCTCCGCCATGTTGGCACCCCAGAGCACAAATACATCAGCATGTTCCAGGTCATCATAGCAACCCATCGGCTCATCAATGCCGAAGGCACGAATGAAAGCACCTACTGCAGAGGCCATGCAGTGGCGGGCATTGGGGTCCAGGTTATTGGAACGGAAGCCGGCTTTCATCAGCTTGGATGCGGCATAGCCTTCCCATACGGTCCACTGACCGGAACCGAACATGCCAACCGAGGAGGTCATCTTGTCAACCGGCTGGCCGGCGTTTTTCTCCATGTCCTTCTTTAGGCAGGCCTTCCATTTTTCGGCCATTACGTCGAAGGCCTCATCCCAGGAGACCGGTTCAAACTTGCCGTCTTTGGCAAACTGCCCACCTTTTTTTCTCAGCAGCGGCTGGGTCAGCCGATCCTCTCCATAGAGAATTTTTGGCAGGAAGTAACCCTTGATACAGTTAAGTCCCTTGTTAACAGGTGCATCCGGGTCGCCCTGGCTGGCAACCATTTTTCCACCCTTGGTTCCAACCAGAACAGAACAGCCGGTACCGCAAAAACGGCAGGCTATCTTGTCCCAACGAATACCGTCGGCATCGATGCCGTCGGCGGTTGCGGCATTGGCCATCTGGATGGCTGGCAGTGTCACACCCGCTGCCACGGCTGCTGCTGCAACCGCATTGCTCTTTACAAAGTCACGCCTGGTCAGTTTCACTTCATTACCTCCTTATCAGCAGGTTCTTCCCCGCAATAGTGATAAATCATTACCGTATTGATTACACCGGTTACATCATTGAATTTGGCCATGGTGTCGGCCAATGCATCATGGCCATCCCCTTCCAGGGTGACAATCAGCTTTCCTGCCTCGACTCCACCATGCACCTCGACTCCTTCGAATGCTTCTAAATGTGCCTGCACAACACCCGCCACTTCTGGCTTGGCATGTACAATGGCGCTGCATATATTCATCGTCGTGTTTCTCTCCTCAATTTACGCGGCCTGGTCGCGTGGTTCGTTTATTGCGTAAAGGGTTACTGCTTGTATGGGGCAGACGGCAAAACAGGCGCCGCAACCCGTACACAGGTCAGGATCCAGCAGTGGCCTGGCCACCCCACCGATCTCCAGCTTGAAAATGATTGCCCGTTCATCGCACACTTCACCGCAGGATCTGCAGATAACGGCATTCAGGGAGAGGCATCCGGACTGTATGGACGCCTTGATTTTCCAGGGTATCCGTGTCGATTCCGCATCATGGAGCAGCGCACCCTGTCGACAGGCAGTTACACAGTCTGCACAGAAATCACATCCTCCACGGGAGAAATCCATCTGGGGAAGCTTGCCGCGTCCGGCAATGATCAACTGATCGGGACAAGCCGTGATACAATCGCCACAGCCATTACAACACTCAACAAATTCCACTTCCGCCAACGCCCACGGGGGCCGAAACGGGGATTTTTCTCCGCTCATGTCTCCCCTCAACAGTTGTGCACGGCTGACGTTATGCTTCATAAACTCGGGCTTTCGGAACTATTCACTTACTTAATGAGAGGATTTATAGACCTGCCCACCACCACCAGCGTTGACCTAAATCAAGTTTCTTTGGCACCCTCGGGTATTGTTGACCTACATCAACAAACACCCGGAACATACAATCAAAATATTTTATAGGGCGCGGGGGATATCACCTTCGATACACTGGCCGGCTATGCGAAAATCACCCTCTCGACTACCTGAATAATCGCTGACATGACCGATCCGCAAACATCCGGCTCCACGATCCTGCATGAGCCAATGCAACCGCCACTTCCCGGAAATCAGAATGAACGCATCCAGTGGGGGCGTCTCTATGGCATGAGCGATGCCCTGGCGATCACCTCCGCGGCGAGATCCTTCCCGGGTATCACCCTGGTGATCGCCGATGACGCCCAGAGCGCAGCAAAACTGGAGGATGGGTTAAGATTTTTCCTGAAGGATGCCGCCATACCGGTGTTTGGATTTCCCGACTGGGAAACCCTCCCCTACGATATTTTTTCACCCCTGCCCGAACTGGTATCGCAGCGGTTGCTGACACTCTATCGTCTGGACAAGATGCGCCAGGCGGTATTGATCGTTCCCGTCAGTACTCTGCTGCAACGGCTGGCACCCAAAAGCTACCTGCAGGCAAACGCCCTGTTGGTGAAACCGGGTGATACGCTGTCACTGGAGCGGATGCGCCGCCAGTTGGAACAGGCCGGATATCAGTCTGTCTCCCAAGTGGTGGAACATGGCGAATACACCATCCGTGGCTCATTACTGGATATCTTCCCGATGGGGAGCAATATCCCGTACCGAATCGATCTGTTTGATGAAGAAGTAGAAAGCATACGAACATTTGACCCTGAAACCCAAAGGACCCTGGACCGTGTCGACGCTATCGAATTGCTCCCCGCGCGGGAATATCCACTGGACGAAGCCGGCATTACCCGTTTCAGGCAATCATTCCGCAACACTTTCGAAGGCGACCCGCAACGCAGCCTGATCTATCGGGAAGTATCCAACGGCAATGCACCGGGGGGCTTGGAGTACTACCTGCCGCTCTTTTTTGAACAGACGGCAACCCTGTTCGACTTTCTCCCCGAGCAATTGCTGACCATTCGATCATCTGAAATCCGGGAATCTGCTGATCAGTTTCTGGCGCAGGTCCAGACACGCTACGAACAGCGCCGCCATGACCTGGCGCGCCCTCTGCTCAGTCCCGAACAGCTCTATCTGGATACCGATCATCTGCTGGCAAACCTGAATCGGGGGATGTCGATTTGCCTGCAACGCACGGAGATAGAGACCCGCAGCAAGGGATACGGTGATTTCTACAACTTTGCAACCCACTCCCCGGAACCACTCAGTATCCAGGCACGCGCAGAACACCCCGCAGCGGCACTGCAGGCATTCATCGCGCGGGCACCCGGGCGGATCCTCTTTATTGCGGAGAGCCCCGGGCGCCGCGAAATGCTCAAAGAGACCCTGGCAGGTTATGACATCCGCCCTAAGCCAACGGAGAGCTGGCAGGCATTTCTCGATACCGATCACCCCCTGATGCTGACCGTTGCACCCCTGGAACAGGGTATCTGGCTGGACCAGGCCGGACTGGTGATCATCACCGAGAGCCAGCTGCTGGGTGAGCGGGTCCGACAGGACCGGCGCAGAAAAGCCAAACAGCGCGATGCCGACCAGATCGTCCGTAATTTGACAGAACTGCATATCGGCGCCCCGGTAGTCCACGAAGACCATGGCGTGGGGCGTTATCTCGGACTGCAGGTGATCGATGTGGGCGGTATGAACACCGAGTTCCTGGCCCTGGAGTATGCACGGGGCGACAAACTCTATGTCCCGGTTTCATCCCTGCATCTGATCAGCCGCTATGCCGGAGCCTCTCCAGAAACAGCACCCCTGCATCGTCTCGGCGGCGACCAGTGGGAACGGGCCAAACGCAAGGCTGCGGAAAAAGCACGTGACGTGGCGGCGGAACTGCTGGATATCTATGCCCGCCGGGCGGCCCATCACGGCTATGCCTTTCCCCCGCCCGGGAGCGACTATGCCGCCTTTGCCGCCTCGTTCGAATTTGAGGAGACGCCGGATCAACGGCAGGCCATTGAGTCTGTGATTGCCGATATGACATCACCCCACCCGATGGATCGTGTCGTGTGTGGTGATGTCGGCTTCGGCAAGACTGAAGTGGCCATGCGTGCGGCCTTCATGGCTGTCCAGGGGGGGAGACAGGTGGCGATACTGGTTCCCACCACCCTGCTGGCCCAGCAGCATTACGAGAACTTTTCCGACCGGTTTGCCGACTGGCCGGTAAAAGTCGAAAGCCTGTCCCGTTTCCGCACCAGCAAACAGCAGAAAGGGATCATGGATGGACTGGCGGCGGGCACCGTGGACATCGTGATAGGCACCCATAAATTGCTCCAGGAGAGCATCAAGTACAAAAATCTCGGCCTGGTGGTGATCGACGAGGAGCACCGCTTCGGCGTGCGGCACAAGGAGCGGCTCAAGGCGCTGCGCAGTGAAGTAGACATGCTGACCCTGACCGCCACACCGATTCCCAGAACCCTGAATATGGCCATGTCAGGCATGCGCGATCTCTCCATCATCGCCACCCCGCCGGCGGCCCGGCACCCGATCAAAACCTTTATCAGTCAATGGAACGAAGCCCTGATCATCGAAGCGTGCCAGCGTGAGATCAAGCGTGGTGGACAGGTCTATTTCCTGCACAACGAAGTCAGCACCATCGAGAACACCGCCAACAAGCTGGAGCAACTGCTGCCCGGCATTCGCATTCAGGTGGCCCATGGACAGATGCGCGAGCGCCAGCTCGAAGAGATCATGCGGGATTTCTACCACCAGCGGTTCAATATTCTGGTCTGCACCACCATTATTGAAAGTGGCATCGATGTCCCCAGCGCCAACACCATGATCATCAACCGGGCCGACAAGCTGGGCCTGGCGCAGTTGCACCAGCTTCGGGGGCGGGTCGGACGCTCCCATCACCGGGCCTATGCCTACCTGATCACTCCACCGCCGAAAACACTCACATCCGACGCAAAAAAACGCCTGGAAGCCATTGAATCACTTGAAGATCTCGGCGCAGGATTCACCCTAGCCACGCACGATCTGGAGATTCGCGGCGCAGGTGAACTGCTGGGTGAAGGCCAGAGCGGCCAGATACACGAAGTGGGATTCAGCCTCTACAGCGAACTGCTGGAGCGGGCGGTCAAGGCACTGAAGGCCGGCGAGCATCCTGATCTGGATCGCCCGCTGGATCATGGCGCCGAGATCGATCTGCAACTCCCGGCCCTGCTGCCGGATGATTATCTGCCCGATGTCCATTCACGCCTGGTGCTCTATAAGCGCATCGCCAGTGCCGGCTCCCATGCCGAGTTGCGTGAGCTGCAGGTGGAGATGATTGACCGATTCGGCCTGCTGCCGGAACCGGCCCGCAATCTGTTCGGTATCACCGAATTGAAGCTGAAGGCCAACCCTCTGGGTATCCGCAAGATTGAGGCAGGGCCCGCCGGCGGCCGTATCCTGTTTGACGGTCAACCAAAAATCGATCCTGATCAGATCATCCGCCTGATCCAGACACGCCCCAGGGAGTACAAGCTGGATGGCGGTGAAAAGCTGCGTTTCTTCAAGGATCTCAGCCTGCCGGAGAGACGCATCCAGCAGGTCGCCGATATTCTGGACGAGGTGTGCGGCTAAGAGCCTGTCGGAGGATCTTTCCAAGGGCTTGACGTCGGATAGCCGTGGTTCGACAAGCTCACCACGAACGGGACTGCTCACCGCGAACGGGACATGCTCACCATGAGCAGGATATTCCCACCACGAACGGAATACTCTGACTGGAATCGTGCCAGCCACCTTTCACCCTGAGCTTGTCGAAGGGAGCCTGGCGGAGGATGTTTCCAAGGGCTTGACGTCGGATAGCCGTGGTTCGACAAGCTCACCACGAACGGGACTGCTCACCGCGAACGGGACAGACTCACCACGAACAGCGGAAGGCCCACCACAAATGGAAATCACCCGTTCATCCTGAGCTTGTCGAAGGATGTTTCGAGGCGAATGGTAGACCTATTTAACAAGAAAGATTGTAAAATATAACCAAATCCGGATTTTCCGCCGCCGGTCAGTGCCAAACTCCACGGGCTCCTGGTGATTCCAGTCACCAATTAGCGCTATACATTTTTTTCTGTGAAAGGGACAATCGCCCTTTCGCCACGAACACACGGTTCTTCTGCTAGCGTCCAACTTATGAAACTGCTCCAATCATTTATTGCGATACTGCTGAGCTGCTACGCCCTGACCTGCGCTGCCCAGGCGGCGGACGCCGCGCCCTGGTACGATATTGAGCTGATTCTGTTCAAACAGGGTTCATCCGGTAATGAATCCACTGAAAACTGGCCGGAAGACCCGGGTAGCCCGGACTGGGCAAATACGGTCAGCCTGCATTCCGCACCGGCGGATGATCCCTTTCAACCCTACACGCTGCTACCCAAATCATCCTGGCGGCTGAATGCAGAGTACAACGCCCTGCAACGCACCCGAGGTGAAATGGAGCCGCTGTTCCATCAGGCATGGCGTCAGCCGGTGACGACGAGGAATGCCGAGGCGATCTACCTCGGCCCCACTTTTCAGCACCCGGACGGGAGTCCGCCGGCGCCGTTTGAAGGTGTGATCAAAATCAGCGTCAACCGCTACCTGCATGTCGACCTCGATCTGCTGCTCAGGGGCGCCAACGAATTGCCCCCACCCGCCAGCCCCGAACTGCTGCCAAGCCCGAATCGCGGCAGTATCCGTTTCGTCGGAAAGCGACGTATGCGCAGTGGAGAACTGCATTATATCGATCACCCCAGAATGGGCGCACTGATTCTTATCAGCCGGATCGAGCCTCCCAAACCGGAACCCGTCCAGGCAGTCGAGCCCGCCCCGACGGCTATCACCACACCCGAGCCGGACAGCACGCCCAAGGCAACGGACAAACCACTGCCGCCAGCTTCCGCCAACTGAATCAGGCCACTATTCAGATACTATGAGCGGCTATTTTCTACCCGTCGGCCTGTTACTCGCTTTTCTGCTTGCCTGGGTTTCACCTGAGACGGGAACCACCCTGCAACGCATGGGGCTGATCCCCTGGATGGTGGTCGCCATCTTTCTGGTCAATGGCTACCAGACTGTCATGAGTCAGATACCCCTGTCTGGAAAACTCTGGACTACCGCACTGATTGCGATTCTGATCAATCTGCTGATCAGCCCTTTTCTGGGCCTGGCGATTGCCGGTCTGCTGGCCCTTCCGGTCGGCGCCGCCTTGGGTTTGATCGTCACGGCGACAGTTCCCTCCACCCTTTCATCCGGGATCGTGATGACCCAACTGGCCGAAGGTGATGGCGTCAAGGCACTGTTCCTGACCATCCTGCTGAATCTGTTGGGGGTATTCACCATCCCGCTTTTACTCCCGGTGGTGCTGGAAAATGTCGGTAGCCTGGAAATCTCCCACTGGCCGCTGCTCAAGCAACTGCTGATTATTGTCCTGATACCCTTTGTGCTGGGCATGTTGGGTCGCCGGGTCATCCAGCTCCCACCACGGCACTGGCTGATCCGCTACCTGCCCTCCGGCTGTGTAATCATCACGGTATGGATGTCGGTCTCGGCCTCCAGCGACACCCTCAAGGAGATTAGCCTGACGCTGATTGGCAGCATGCTTTTGGCGGCTATGCTGCTGCACGGGGCACTGTTGCTGCTCTGTCTCGGTTCACGCCGGATTTACCAACCGGAGCGTCCCGAATGGATCGCGCTACTATTCATCGCCTCACAAAAGACCCTGCCGGTTGCGGTCGGCGTGCTGGCCGCGCTCAACCAGCCCATCGGAGTCGCCCTGGTGGCCTGTATCCTGTTCCATTTTCTGCAGCTGTTTGTCGACTCAATAATCGCCGCACGACTGGCAAGGTCTACAGTTGAGGCAGATCCTGTGGGATGATGCAGCGATAAAGACGAACCACCCGCTCAGGCAGCGACTGTCCAGGAACTCGGTCCAGGGGACGCTGTCGGAGCTTTACCGATGTTCACGCCCGCGGGGCTTACCAATCAGCAAGGATATTCGATGAAGCCAATTACTCTGTTCACACTCGCGCTGGCCCTGTTCGCAGGCAGCGCCATACTCCATGCGGCCCCGGATGCCCTGCTCAGCGAAGAGAGTGTCATTGGCACAGTGAGCGGCAAGGAGGTTCTGCTGTCGGATATTGAAGACCAGAAGATCAATGAGCTGCGCATGCAGCTTCACGATGCGCTTCAGGAAGCATTCATCAAGCATGCCGTCACCCAATTGACGACTGACTCGGCAGATTATAAAGCTGCCGCACCTGCACAGATCAGCGAACAACAGGTGGAGACTTTCTACCAAAAGAACAATCTGCAGGGTCGGGGCTCTCTGGAACAGTTGGCACCAATGATCCGGGAATATATGGAGGGCATGGCCAAGGCCAGGGATGATATTCAGATCTATCAGCGGGCATCCCTGAAGGGCGATATTACATCAAGACTGATCAAGCCAAAGGAGATGCTGCTGAATCTTCCGGTAGCCAGCGCCTTCATGCGTGGCAATCAGCAAGCCGGGGTCATGGTCATGGAGTTTTCCGACTATCAATGTCCCTTCTGCAAACGGGCCCAGGATACGGTAAAAGACCTGATCACCGAGTACGGTGACCGGGTGGCATTCGGTTATCGCCATTTCCCTCTCGCCTTTCATAAAGAGGCGGACGATGCGGCATACGCCGTTGAGTGCGCGCGCGATCAGGGCGGTTTTGAAGCCATGCACGAGATCCTGTTCAATCAATCCGATCTCTCCAGAGCCAAGCTGAAAGAGATCGCGAAGCAGATCAATCTGAAAGACCTGGAACAGTTCAACAGTTGTCTGGATAAAGAGCTGTATGCCGAGCGTGTGGCAAACGATATGGCCGATGGCCAGTCCGTGGGTATTACCGGCACACCGGGGTTTATTATCGGTTATTACGATCCAGGCGCCGGAACCCTTGAGGGGGAGTTGATCTCCGGAGCACAACCGGCGAATGTCTTTATCAGCGTCATCGAGAAATATCTTAAAGGTCGCTGAACCGGTACCGCCAATATAGAAAAAAGCCCGGTCAGGTAAACTGACCGGGCTTTTTGATTGGCGTCCCCTAGGGGGTTCGAACCCCTGTTACCGCCGTGAAAGGGCGGTGTCCTAGGCCTCTAGACGAAGGGGACTTGAATCGCCTCCATGTAATGACTGGTCCAGGATTTTTCCAGCCGTTCGGACCTCCTGCCCTGTTTATGTTTGGTGGAGCCAGGCGGGATCGAACCGCCGACCTCGACACTGCCAGTGTAGCGCTCTCCCAGCTGAGCTATGGCCCCGTAACAAGGCGCGCATGGTAAGGGATCCTGCCCTGTTTGTCTAGTTACCTTTGGCGATTTCCGGGGTTCTGTCGATTGCCTGGCAGGCGTACTCAAGTGCTTGGGTTAACGCCTTGATTCAACCATGACGAAGCTACGCTTGGACAACAATTTCAGCTGTTGTGAAACTTGAGGTGGTCTAATAGATTTGTACAACCCAGTTAAGCATAATCCACTTAACTGGGGTAAAGACGATGACAACACGAAAGAATTCAAGCTAGATGCGGTCAGTCTGGTGATTGATCAGAATTACAGCCGGGCCGAGGCAGCAAAGAACCTTGGCATCAATGCCCAGATGCTGGGTCGCTGGGTGCAAGAGCATCGGTCGGCCGATGGCCAGGCCTTTCGCGGCAATGGCAAGCTGACACCGGAGCAGGAAGAGATCAGAAAGCTCAAGGCCCAGGTGAAACGCCTTGAGATGGAGAGGGATATCTTAAAAAAGCGACGGCATTCTTTGCAGCAGAAACGCAGTAAAGTACTCGTTTATCACCCAACATAAGAATGCCTATCCCATCAGCCTGCAATGCCAGGTATTGGGTGTGACCCGCAATGGCTATTACCAGCACAGAAAACGTCTGAGTAACAAGCCGGATGATCCCGTGCATCAAGAGATGCTGGAGTGGGTCAAGGATATCGCTGAGAGTGCGGACCATGCCTATGGCAGCCGTGGGATGAAGAAGGCGCTCAATGCGCTGAGTTATCCGGTGAGTCGGAGCAAGGCCAGAAAACTGATGCGTGAGGCGGGCGTACAGGCCCGCCAACGCAAGAAATACAAGGTCACCGCCAACAGCAACCACTCGCAGCCGGTGTTTGATAACCTGCTGATGCGTGGGTTTGACGTGGCCCGGCCAGATCGGGTTTACGCGGCGGATGTGACCTATATCTGGACGCAGGAGGGCTGGTTATATCTGGCGGTGGTGATCGACCTGTGTTCACGTCGGGTGGTGGGCTGGAGCATGAGTTCACGCATGAAGGCCAGGCTGGTTTGTGATGCCTTGCAGATGGCCATTTGGCAACGCCGACCAGGGGCTGGTTTGATCCATCATTCGGACCGTGGGTCACAATATGCCAGCAAGGCGTTCCGCCGCTTGCTGACAGCGCACGGTATCCGCGGCAGTATGCGCAGGAAAGGAGACTGCTGGGATAATGCCGTTTATCCACTTGTAAACTGTTCTCTTATATACTCAATCAGTAACCTAATTCGAGCCGGCGTAAATTGACGAGATTGCCTAACCGCATAAAGTCCAAACGGCTTGGGGCAATACTGCCGCAAAATTTCCGTGAGGCGCCCATCCTTTAAAACATCTTCCACGATAAAGGTCGGTAGCAACGTAACCCCCATCCCTTGTATGGCTGCCTCTCTGAGCACTTCACCATTATTCGTCGAGAGCGGTCCAGTGATCTCGATTTCTTTGTTTGCGTGCTCCTCGGAAAAACTCCACTCCTCTCGCGTGCTGAGCAGGCTGTAGTGGAGGCAAGCATGTCCGGTCAGGTCATCGGGCTTCTGGGGCTCGCCACGGCGTGACAGATAATCGGGCGATGCGCAAAATACCCTGGGTATGGAGGCTATACGTGTTGCGATTAAGGAAGAGTCTTTTAACGTCCCGATTCTGATCGCGATATCGATACCTTCCGAAACCAGGTCTGAAAACCGGTCCTCCAGCTGAAGTTGTACCCGCAGTTCTGGGTAACGCCGCATAAATCCGGGCAGGATCGGTGCTATGCGCTGGATTCCGAAGCTTAACGGTGCGGCCACACGCAGGTTGCCCTTGATATTCTCGCGACCTGTCTGGATTCTCTCCTCAGCCTCTTCCAGCGAATGGAAGATGTTCAGCACATCCTCGTAAAACTGTTTTCCTGCCTCTGTGAGGTCGAGCTGCCGCGTGGTCCGGTTCAGCAGTTTGACGCTCAGTGCGTTTTCCAGACCTGAAACGCGCCGACTCACTGCAGCCGTACTCGCCTCTAGCTGCTCGGCGGCACGATTAAAGCTCCCTGCTTCAACCACCGTCACGAAAGCCTTCAAGGCGACTAAATCATATTCTTGCATATATCGTAATTATCAATTGCGAAATACCGTATTTATTGCGCGATCATAAACGCATAACCTGTGCTCAACAAGTCATCCGAGAGCAAAGCAGCATATTTATGAAAACATCTCGATCGCCGGTGGCCTGCTGGTCCTGGCGGCAACCGGTGCCGGTGCC
>JACDJA010000161.1_pt1 | contig 90109 bp, 76 predicted proteins | sample 7449241 | NCBI WGS metagenome assembly JACDJA01 (sample SAMN14253289, study PRJNA609438) | sludge metagenome | isolation source: initial anaerobic sludge | collected 2018-12-20 | reverse complement strand
TTTTCACGGGCAAGGTGACCGTCAGTCGTTTTGTAAAAAGAAATATCTCCGATAGTCCCTTTCAACTTGATAATACCTTTTTGTCTTGCCATCTCAATAAAATTTTAAATTCTCAACAAAACACCGTATTTTTAAACCACTACACGATTTTGACCTGTCACCCATTCCGAAAAAGTATTTTTTTACCGAAACAGCCGGTAAAAGATTCCATATCTCTAACATAGATGGAGTATAGATACTGTATGGATGAAGTATGGAAAGAGTATGAAAACTATATTATGAAGTCAAATCGAGTATGCATATTCCCAAAAGACGTCCAACGCATCACCGGAAGAAGTGAGCGATACGGAAGGCTACTCCTCCACCAAATCAGAAAGCATTTTGACAAAAAGCCGCATCAATTTATCACGGCTAATGAATTTGCAGAATTCACTGGAGTAGATTTAGAAACCGTAAGAGACTATCTCAAAAGTTAACAATTCAAACCAAATCTTATTATTAAAAATTCAGTATCTTTATTGCTAATTGAGTGCAAAACGACTCAAGGTATATTAGTGCAATAATACCAAATTTGGTTCCTCGGTTTTGGAACAAGGCTTAAAAGCCACATAATCAGTACAGTACATAGGCGTTATACTTCCTGTCATCCCGACTTAACGGAAAATGATCTGGCTGGGCCAGGTCATTTTTTATTTCCGGGAACGCCAAAAGTTTACTTTTGGAAGTGGGCGGAAATAAAAAATGCGAGCGCGGCAGGCGCTCATTTTGCATTTGCACAAAAGGTTTTTATTCCCTTCCTTTCTTCAAATTACAGGTTCTCGTTTTTTTTCTGTCCAAGAAATTGGCCCTGGCTCACGCCAAGGCCTTTCCATTTTTTATCGATTAAAATATTCCTCCCCCCTGCACTTCGTTGGCCTCTCGTTTCTTTCGCTCCAGACTTTTCTTTTCCCCACCACCAAAGCGGTAGGAAAAGCCAAAGTAAACAGTCTGACTTTCGGATTTGAACCGGCCTTCCTGTACCAACGGCCTTCCATTGGTGAATTCAAATTTCTTGGTGTTAAATACGTCATTGAAATTGACACTTAGGGTAGCGGCATCGTTAAGTAGGGAATAACGCGCTCCCAGGTCAACAAAATACATTGGTTTTGCATCAAATTGTAGCTCTTTGGAAGCACTGCGATAAAAACCGAACATCTGTAAAGTCAAATCTGGCGTGGCCTTAAAACTGTGGTTGGTCCTAAACGTCCAGGCCGTATTGTTGTTTTCCAAAGCTTCCGTGCCTACAATTCCTTTTAATTTTTGGCTGTACACCTCAAAACTCGAGTTGGTGCTCCACCAACCTGTGAATTTATAGTTGGCGTTGAGTTCCAAACCATAGGAATTATTGTCCTCAAAATTATCGAACTGCAGCAAAAGAGAACCTTCCTCATTGGGGTCTTCCCTAAAAACCTGGTTTATCTCATCGTTAATATTACGGAAGAAAACACCTCCGGTAAGAGATCCCTTTGCTCCAAATTTGCGTGTATAATTGAATTCCAGAGAATTGGTAAACTGCGATTTCAATTCGGGATTTCCCGTAACGATCAATCTTGGGGAACTCACATCGCGAATAGGACTCACTTGGTTAAAGCTCGGCCGGTCTACCCTTCTACTGTAGCTCAGTTGGTAGGAATTGGTTTCGCTGGGGGTATAATTTAAAAATCCGCTGGGGTATACATTCCAGTTTTCATCGCTGTACACCTGTACGTTGTTATACACCGCATCGACATTGAAATTTTCCAGCCTCGTGCCCACCTGAAAGGACCATTTTTCAAAGTTTTGTCCATAAGTACCATAAAAGGAGTAAATGTCCCTATTGTACTGATAGGTGGAGTTGTCGTACAAATCGCTGTTTGTAATATAATCCTTATCGGTGTCCATCAACTGCACCTCGGCGCCCATTTCGAGTTTTCCGGTATCGGACAAGGGGTTTTCATAATCTATGGAACCGGTAAAGTTTTTGCGCTTTTCGTTAATCAGATCGCGGTAATCCTCAAAACCATTAGTGTTTCCCTCAAAGGAAAAATAAGAATCTTCCTCGTGTTTAACTGTGTTGTAATCCGCCTCGGCAATAATTTTATGACCCACCTCGTCAAATTTATGGTCGAAGGCAAAGTTATAGGTACTGTTATCGTTGGTGTTGTTTATATCCAAAATTTGGGACAGGTCCAGACCTGGATCCACGGGGTAGCTAATGGACAAGGTACCGTCGGCATCTCCGCGATAACGATTTTGATTGGTATATAGCGAAAAGGTGTTTTTATCGTTTAAAAAATAATCCACTCCCAATTTATATAAATACGAATTCTGTGCGTGTAGGATGTCGATGGACTGTTTATAGTCGTTTTCGGGAAAATCGATTCTGCCCATGTTGGATTTCTTGCCCAGTTGGGTACCGAAATTTCCATAGAAATTGAACTTGTTTTTTCTGTAATTCAAATCGAGAGAGCCGTTTGACCGAAGGTTTTCTCCTACGGTCAAGCCAAGGTTCACGTTGCCGTTAAAGCCGTCGTTTTCATTTTTATGGAGCACGATGTTAATGATTCCGCTCATTCCTTCCGGATTGTATTTTGCCGATGGATTGGTAATCAGCTCAATAGATTTGATGGAAGTGGATGGAATTTGCTTTAACACCTGGGCCGCATCCATATTGGTGGGCTTCCCGTCAATTAATATACGCACATTGGGGTTGCCCCTGAGCGAAATATTTCCGTCCTGATCTACATTTACCGAAGGGATATTGTTCATGATATCCGCAGCACTGGCCCCCACGGTGGTTAGGTCTTTTCCCACATTGATTATTTTTCTGTCGATGCGTTGTTCAATGGTGGTGCGTTCGGCAACGACGGTAACGCTGTCGAGCATGGCCACATCGGGATGCAACTCGATATGCTGCAAATTGAGCGAAGGTTGGTTTTCGGAAATTTCTATTTGTGCGGAATACGTTTTGTATCCCATAAACTGCACTCTTAAGATATAGGTGCCGTTGGGAATCCTTTCGATATTAAAAGTTCCATCTTCGGCCGTGGCGCTTCCCGAAACCAGTTCGCCATCCAAACTGTTAATAATCACCGTGGCATAGGGAATGGGCTCTCTTAATTCCCCATCCATCACAGCGCCAAATATCCTTCCCACTGGCTCATTGGCAAAAACTGCCAAATTGATAAAAAACATGCTAAAAATCATTAATCGTTTCATAATAAGTTGATTTGATAAAGTTGAGGGAGAATCATTCTCCGTAATCCAAAAAAATCTTTTCCTATTGGGTTTTATGGGAAAAGGGATTTCATCCACTTCATTTAATAGATGCATAACATTGTACCTTGTTAAGCATAGTACATAAAACCACAACGCCGAAAATTGTAAGAGCTGCTCCCCTAATTGACGACCCTGCTATAGAATTGTTACAGGATATGTTTCAATTTTAACATGAATTAAGCGATGATACTGCAGCAAAAAGACGTTGTCAATCTTGCGGGAACTGCGAAAAACATTTTGGAATGCCCGGGTTTGCAAACTGATTTTTATCTCTATAACCGCTCCCATTCAAGAGCCGACATTTCTGTTAAACCCAAAAAAATATCTCGGGCGCACCCAGGATATGCCATAAGAATTTTACAAAAATAGCACTTATAGAGGCGATACCAGTTCCATAAACCAATCCCTGACTTCCCCTTCCAGATGGGGTGCCAATTTTTCCTGGACCATCTTGTGATATCCGTTTACCCAATCCACTTCTTCTTGCGAAAGCAAATCTTTCACGATAACGCTTTTAAAAAACGGACAGAGGGTCAAAGTATCAAATTCATAAAAAGTGTTCCATTCCGTTTTTTTCCAGGTCTTTACCACAATCAAATTTTCATGGCGGATGCCATATTTGTTTTCCACATAATAGCCCGGTTCATTAGACAGCACCATTCCCTCCTGCAATTCCACCGGATTCAAATCCTTGCGAATGCTCTGGGGACCTTCGTGCACGTTGAGAAAACTGCCCACGCCGTGTCCGGTACCGTGGTTATAGTCCTTTCCCTCTTTCCACAATGGCATCCTTGCCAAGGCATCCAGTTGTACCCCTCGGGTCCCTTTCGGAAATTTTGCCAATGACAACTGAATCAAACCCTGTAAAACCTTGGTGGCATCCTTTTTAAATTCTTCGGAAACAGGACCAAGGGGAAGGGTGCGGGTAATGTCTGTGGTGCCTTCCAGATATTGTCCTCCGGAATCCACGAGAATACTGCCCTCGGCTTCTACCTTTGCACTGCCTTTTGATTTTGCCGAATAATGAATAATGGCTCCGTTGCCTTTGTAGCCAACGATGCTGCTAAAACTTTCGCCCACAAAATTTTCTCCTTCCGCACGGAAATTCCGAAGTTTTTTGCCAATGCCGTATTCATCCAAATCTTCTTTTCCCACAGTATGGGTAAGCCAGTGGAGAAATTTTACCATAGCCACACCATCGCTTACCATCACTTTCTCAAAGCCCTCCAGCTCGGTTTCGTTTTTAACGGCTTTCATCAAATGCCCGGGAACGGGTTTTTCCACAATGGTATTGTTTTTTTTCACCGCTTCAAAAACCAATTGGTTGCTGTTGGGGGCTATCAAGACAGTCTCGCCTTTCATTTCCCTTAAAAAATCAAAGAAAGAATCATAGGCCTTAAGCTCCACCGCTTCCGCTTGCAATTGCGCCCGAGCCTCTTCATTTAATTTATCGGGGTCGACGAACAGAAAAGCCTTCTTTTTTGTCAGCACCACGTAGGCGAGGAAAACGGGATTGCTTTTTACATCACTTCCACGAAGATTGAGGGTCCAGGCAACATCATCGAGGCTGGAAATAATATGGGCCGTAGCCTCTTCTTTTTCCATCTCCTTTCTTATAGCCGCAATTTTTTCGCTCCCCGATTGGCCCGCGCGATTTACAGGATGTACGAATACTTCATTTTTACTGGGAATGGGCCTGTCTGTCCACACCTTGTTTAACAAGGGCATATCTTTTAATTTTCTGTTTTTGGCAGACAATTTTTTCTCCAGTTCTATCCAGTTGGCATGAGAGGTAGCCAAACTATTAACGGCTACGGTGGCTCCTTCCCCGGTTTGCGAAATAATCCAATCGATATAATTCGGCGTTCCCTCAATACCATCCTTAAAAAGATCGATCCCGGAGCCTTTCAATTCCTGTGGAGCCTGGGTGAAATATCGGCCATCGGTCCATAATCCCGCCTTGGTCAAGGTTATCACCACAAAGCCCGCAGAACCGGTAAAGCCGGAAAGCCACGAACGCTCCTGCCACTCGGCGGGCAAATATTCGCTCATGTGCGGATCGGCGGCATATACGATAAAGGCATCAACATTATTTTTCTTCATTTCGTCTCTCAGGGAAGCAACTTTTTCTTTAGCTGTCATAAATATAAATTTTGGAGGCATAAAATTACGCAAAGTCAAATGCACATAAAAAGATATTGCCAATAAATGGCGGCCGTGGCCGGCACACCGGCTGGAATTGATTGCCGTATTCCTTCTTAAACTGTCTCTGATTTTCGGAAGTTTCCTTTACATTTATTTCGCCATATCGACTCTAAAAATTTTTGGATTACGAAGTATTCCCAAATTCCTTCGGAACGATTCAAATTGAATGGTGATAAGAGATGGAGCGGTACATTTCCTCATAATGTTTAAATTGTGATGGTTTTTTCAAACCTTTCCGAAGAAAAACTTCTTCCGAAAAAAATTAAAAATTGAAATATGTTAAGGTTTATCGTTCTATTTCTGTTGCTATTCCCCTTTACTCTTCCCGCCCAATCCTATATCCGGCAGGGAAAGGGAGATTTCAACACGGTTTTGTACACCTGGGACGGCAAGTATTTACGACAAGGCAAAGGACCGTATAAGGACGTGATCTACACTTGGGACGGAAGGTATATCCGGCAAGGCAAAGGAGACTATAATCCGGTATTGGCTACTTGGGATGGAAAGTATTTACGCCAGGGAAAAGGAGATTTTAACACGGTTCTTTACACCTGGGATGGCAAGTATGCGCGGCAGGGAAAAGGCGATTTTCAAACAGTGTTATTTACCTATGACCATAAATACATAAGGCAGGGAAAGGGAGATTACAACACGGTTCTTTTTACCGTGGAAGGTGCCATTCCCATTGCGGTGCTGTTGTTTTTGGTGCTGTGAGAGCATTTCTTAACTTCGAAGTCTATTGTACTATAAATTCCTTCTCGCTAAGAAAATTTTAAGGTTTTTATTTTGAAATTAGGCCAATGACCAAAGAAAATTCCAATAATTCCCCGCTTCCGTTATTTTACGTAAGGCTCCCAAAGGCCGTATTTCTCCTTGACTATCCCCTTGGGAAATGCCAAAATAATAAGCAGAACTCCCAGAATGGAGCCGGTTAAACCCAGCAGAACGGAACTGCCTTCCACTATCCAGGGAACAACCGCCAAGGCCGCACCCAGAGGAATATTCAAATACCGTCCTACCCGAACAATTTCTCCCCAGCAAATTACCGACACCACGATAACCAACCCGCCGCATAAATGAAAGATATGCGCGGCCCAAGTATCGATGGAAACGTTATAAATTCCGGGAACAAACATGAGAAAAATACCAACTAGGGCAGAAAGGCCCAAAGTCCAAGGCACGCTCATTCCCCACACCGAAGCCTTAAAGATTTCGTAGGGCTTTTTGGGCAATTCAGATAAGGGGGCCGTGCGGGTATCATTATTTTTTTCAAAAGGTTCGCCCCCTTTCCAGAACACGGTCCACATGTTGTCGCCTCTTCTTTTCGCCTGCACCATGTGTTGGCCCATGGCGATAACTTCATCAAATTCCAAAGGGATCATGGGAAGCATTATGGCAGCGGCCAAAAGGCAGAAAGTACACCATTGTCCTACGACCAAGGGTTGTGAAATCACCAAAAATATATGTACCAGGCCCAAAGGGATTACCAGAATGCCAAAAATGGTGACCATCCATGGCATGGTGCGCCATCGGGCAGGACCGCCCATCCACCCCATCAAAAATTCAAAGGTATATGCCAGGGCACCCAAAGACGCATCGGAAATGGGCAAGGAGTGCGACATCTTTGAATTGAGGACGGCCATGGTACTTTCCCCGAAAAACGGATCCCATGCAAAATCGGAATAGCCTAACTGAAAAGCGCCCAAATACCGAGAAACCACCCATCCCATAAATCCCAAAACGATCATGATCCATCGCTGCGGCCAACTGGAAGGATTATACGACCACCCCGGAGGCACTTCAGAACCCATTTTCATATAGGTTATCATGTTGGGCATGCCGGGGATAAGAATGGTAAGGGCGATCAACAAAGTTCCCACCACCGTATCATTGAGATAAATAAATGCACCGGGAGCCCAGAAAATTACGGGTGCCAGATTTAGCCAAATGCCAATAAAGCAGATGAGCCACAGACTGACAGGACGGTTTGGCGTTAAAGTTCTCCATCCCAGCACAATCACCAAAATCCCGGAAATAATATCGCTCCATTTCATCACGGCCACCCGCAGGGCATCGCTAAGCCACACCTCGCGTCCGCCGGAAGGACGGGCTATTTCTGCGCCATACGAAAATGTAAGCGGGGAAAGCACCAGCCAGATACCCAAAATGATCAGGAACCAATACACCCACAGTGTCTGGTCGTGATGTTTTTTGAGCATTTGCATCCTGTCCATGGAATCCTTGTGCGAATCCATCATGGGCCGGGTTACTCCACGGGATGTCATTGAACCGTCGCTTTCCTCCATCGCGAGTACTTAATTTAAAAGTTTAGTAATCCTCATCACGCCAGTCGAGGATTTCCTGTAGAATTTGGTCCCTGCTTCTGTTTGTTTTTTCTGCAATGCGCTGGGTCATGTCGTCAAACTCCCCTTCGCGGTAAGAAACATCCTCCTCCGTGAGATTGGGATACGTTTTGCGGTAAGATGGTTTTATATCTTCCCATTTCTTCTCGATGTCCCTATCGTCAATATGGTCTGCCTGGGGCTGGGCAAAATGCTTCCCTTCTACCCAATTTAACCTATCTTCCCCAGCCCCATCCCAGAAGGAAGGATCTGTTGGGGCTTTGCCCGGTTCATTTGCAGGTGTATTTTTTTTAGTGGCCATAAGCGATGGGTTTTATAGTGAAATTTTAAATTTAAGCTGGGTTTTGCACCCAGACGTATGCTATAGAATTTTTTATTGATGTTAAAAATCCTTTATCCCATTAAAATCCTTATTCCTCGCAAGGACAAGGTCGATAAAGACTTTTGGCGAAGTATCTTAAATGTGGTTTTCATTTAATTGCTTAACAGGTTATCTCTGTTTATTTATAAGGAAATGGATCCTCCAAAAATCGTTATAGGTTTTTCTGCGGAACACTATTCACTATAAGCGATGGTGCTCAAAAGGGCATTTTCTGCTTGTCGCGAATCGAGACGCGTATGTTGTACCACAATGGGCACGTTGCTTTTTATCACCGAGGAATAATCCGTGTCCTTGGGAATTACTTCCGGATGTGATAGGTCGTTAAATCGCAAATGCAGGGTCCGCTCGCCTTTTACCTGCACCTTGTACGGCCCTGCCGGACCCCTCCCGGCAAAAAAGATATATATCTCCACTTCTGCCGTAGTCTTTCCCGTGTTGAGAATACAGGCGGTTTCATGACTGGTGAATTGTGGTTGGGGACCATTCCCATAAGCGGGAATATATCCTTCGGCAATTACCCACGTTTTTTTTCCTAAATGTTCCATGGCTGTTTGAATTTTTCAGATAAAATTATTTCACATAAAAAATTCCAACTATTAAAGAAATCACAAACAATTTTTAACGGCAAAATTTTTACGGAAGCAATTAAAAATGAGCAGCCGTGGCCTGTAACTTTATTCCTCTTTTTGTCTTGGACAACACATTTCGGCAAATAAAAGCATTAACCCAAAAAATATAAAACATGAGTGGTACAGTAAGCGATTTTATCCTAGAACGCATGTCCCAGTGGGGCGTTAAGAGAATTTACGGTTATCCCGGGGATGGCATCAATGGCCTTATTGGCGGGGTACAGCGGGCGGAAAAGGACGGAAAGGTGGAGTTCATCCAGGTACGCCACGAGGAGATGGCGGCATTTATGGCCTGTGCCCATGCCAAGTACACCGGACAAGTAGGGGTTTGCATGGCAACCTCAGGACCTGGTGCGGTGCATTTGCTCAACGGCCTGTACGACGCGAGGATGGATGGGCAACCTGTAGTGGCCTTTGTGGGTCAGCAGGCACGAATGGCATTGGGAGGAGACTATCAACAGGAAATCGATTTAATATCGCTGTACAAGGATGTGGCGGGAGATTACGTTCATATGGCAACGGTGCCAGAGCAGGTGCGGCATCTTGTGGATCGCGCCTTTAGAATTGCCATTGCCGAAAAAACGGTAACCTGTGTAATATTGCCAAACGACCTCCAGGAACTGGATGCGCCCGACGCACCACCCAGAATCCATGGCTCCGTACATTCAGGAGTGGGAATAACCGTGCCCACGGTCGTACCCCAGGACTTCGACTTGAAACGGGCGGCAAATATTCTTAACGAGGGAGAAAAAGTAGCCATTCTAATCGGTGCCGGAGCCAGAAATGCTTCGGAAGAGGTAATTGAGGTGGCAAATTTGTTGGGAGCCGGGGTAGCAAAAGCCTTGTTGGGCAAAGACGTACTGCCCGATGACCTGCCTTTTGTAACGGGTTCTATCGGACTGCTGGGCACCTATCCCAGCTATAATTTAATGATGGATTGCGATACCCTTTTGCTTATCGGTACCGACTTTCCCTATTCCGAATTTTTGCCTGAAGAAGGACAGGCCAAGGGGGTGCAGATTGATCTGAATCCGCGAAAACTGGGCACCCGATACCCCACCGATGTAAATTTGGTAGGCGACAGCAAAGACACTCTCAAAGCGTTGATCCCACTTCTCAAACGCAAGGAGGATACGGCTTGGCGTGAAAAAATAGAGAAAGAAGTAAAAACTTGGTGGGAAATATTGGAAAGCCGGGCCATGAAAAGTGCCGACCCCATAAACCCCCAACGCGTATTTTGGGAGCTAAACAAACACCTGCCGGAAAATTGCATCTTGGCTTCAGACTCAGGATCCTCGGCCAATTGGTATGCCCGCGATATAAAGATTAGGAAGGGCATGCGAGGTTCGCTTTCGGGAAAACTGGCCACCATGTGTCCGGGAGTGCCCTATGTAATAGCCGCAAAATTTGCCTACCCCGAAAAGGTAGCCATTGCCATGGTGGGCGATGGAGCCATGCAAATGTTGGGCAACAACGGGCTGATAACCATTTCAAAATATTGGCAACGCTGGAGCAATCCCAGCCTCGTTATCCTCGTGCTCAACAACGGCGATTTAAACCAGGTAACCTGGGAGCAACGGGTTATGGCCGGAAACCCAAAATACGAAGGATCACAAGACCTGCCCGACTTTCCCTATGCGCTTTATGCCGACATGCTGGGGTTGAAAGGAATAAAAATCAACGATCCCGACGAACTCGACCGTGGCTTTCAAGAAGCTTTTGCCGCGGATAGGCCGGTGGTCGTGGACGTGCTCACCGATCCGGAAGTGCCGCCCATGCCACCGCATATAAGCTTTAAACAGGCCAAAAACTTTGTTTCCGCAATGTTTAAGGGCGACCCCGAATCTATCGATATGGTGAAGCAGTCTTGGAAAGATGTCATTTCGGAATACTTCCATTGATAACCACGACTTTTCAATTACCGCCCCGAAAGTTCAAAATTCATGAATTTCCGGTGCGCAATCCTGGGGAGAATACCTCCTGCCCAAAGAAGTGCTCTCCTTCAATTTAACTACAATGGCAAAAAAATCTGGAAATATTGATTTTCCCATTACCAACACCCAAGTCCACGCCTATAAAATCCCCACCGAGGAAGGGGAATCAGACGGAACCTTTAAATGGGACCATACCGTTCTGGTATTGGTGCAGGTGGAGGCGGGAAATTGTCGGGGATTAGGATACAGTTATGCCAACGCCGCTACCGCCTTTATGGTGGGGCATGATTTGTTTCCCCTATTACAAAAGGAAAATGCGCTGGACAATACGCGCTTGTGGCAAAAAATGGTCAACGGTATTCGAAATCTGGGCCGACCGGGAATATCTTCCATGGCCATTGCAGCAGTGGACAATGCCTTGTGGGATTTAAAGGCCAAACTTCTGAACCTTCCCCTCTGCAAATTGTTGGGGCAGGTACACGACCAGATGCCGATATATGCCAGTGGCGGATTTACATCGTATGGGGCCGAAGAACTTTCAGAAAAATTCAATAAACTCAGGGAGGAAGGCCATAGCAAGTTCAAAATGAAGATTGGGCGCAACAAAAAAGACGATCTGAAACGTTTGGCAGCGGCTCGGGAAGCAATAGGAGACAATGAGTTATTTGTCGATGCCAATGGTGCCTACTACCCCAAAGAAGCTCTGGCGATGGCGGAAGAAATGACCCGGTTTAGGGTTCGTTGGTTTGAAGAACCGGTTACCTCAGATAATTTGGAAGGCTTGCACATGGTGAGGGAACACGCTCCGGCAAGTATGGACATCGCGGCAGGGGAATATGGCTACAGCCAAACATACTTCCACCGGATGCTCAGGGAAGAGTGCGTAGATGTACTTCAGGCAGATGCAACCCGTTGTGCCGGAATCACCGGATTATTGGCTGCCCACGGTTTATGTGAAGCACATCACCTTCCCCTATCTGCCCACTGCGCCCCTTCCCTTCACCTGCACCCGGCCTTGGCGCTACAACAAATGGTCCACGTAGAATATTTCCGAGACCACGTGCGCATAGAGAAGATGCTGTTTGATGGAGCGGCAACCGCAAAAGAGGGAAAACTCTATCCCGACCTAGATAAAAATGGAATGGGACTGGAATTTAAGTTTCAGGATGCCGAAAAATTCAAAATTACTTTATAATCACAGATCATGGCCACCAAGGAAGCAAAACAGTATAGCAGATTAGAGCAAGAGCTAAAAGAAGCATTGAAGGGGGAAGTGCATTTCAGCAACGACTACCGAGCCCTCTATGCCACGGATTCTTCCAATTATCGGCAATTGCCAGTGGGTGTGGTTTTTCCCATGGACAAGGAAGACATCCGCAATACTGTTGCCCTATGCCACAAACACAATCTTCATCTGCTCACCCGCGGCGGCGGTACCAGCCTTGCGGGGCAATGCTGTAACGATGGTTTGGTAATGGATTTTAGCAAGCACTACAATAAAATCCTCAAAATTGAACCGGAAAAAAGATGTGTGAGAATTCAGACGGGCCTTGTTTTGGATGATTTGAACAATGTGCTAAAGGAGCACGGACTTATTTTTGGTCCAGACCCCGCCACCCATAACCACTGCACCCTGGGAGGGATGATGGGAAACAATTCCTGCGGAATCCACTCTGTAATGGCCCAGATAGAAGATGGGGGAATCCGCACGTCAGATTTTGTGTTGTCGATGGAAGTGCTCACCTATCGGGGGGATGTTTTGGAAGTGGGGGAAACTTCGGAAGAAGAACTCCATAAGATCATTTTTAAAAATGACGAAAAAGGAAAGATCTACCTAGAGCTAAAAAGACTTCGGGATCAATATCAACAAGCGATTGCAGAAGGGATGCCGCAAATTCCGCGAAGGGTTTCGGGCTACAATATAGACGAGCTTCTTCCCGAGAACAATTTTAACGTGGCCCGTTCCCTAGTAGGCTCAGAATCTACCTGCGTGGTAATCCTGGAGGCTACCCTGCGCGTAATAAAAAATCCAAAAAAACGCAGTCTTTTGATCTTGGGCTATCCCAGTGTATATGAAGCGGGAGACCATGTGGTGGAGGTGATGGACCACAAGCCCATAGCCTTGGAAGGCATGGACTATAAACTGATTACCTATATGCACAAGCGCCATCTTCACGAAGACAAGTTGAGTCTCTTGCCCGACGGAAAAGGCTGGTTATTGGTGGAATTTGGAGCAGACACCAAAGAGGAGGCAGATAACAAGGCGAAAAAATTAATGCAGGATTTAAAGGAAAAAGCAGGAGATGAAGCACCTACCATGAAACTGTACGACAATCCCGAAGAAGAGGAAGGCGTTTGGAAAATAAGGGAAGCGGGACTTGGCGCCACGGCCTTTGTATCGGGGCTTGCCGATATGTGGCCCGGGTGGGAAGATTCGGCAGTGCCTCCTAAAAAAGTGGGAAAATATCTGCGCGACCTGAGAAAACTATTTGCTAAGTATGGGTATAATCCATCGCTATACGGACATTTCGGACAGGGGTGTATCCATTGTCGGGTAGATTTTGACCTGATTACCCAATCGGGGATAGACAAGTTCAAAAGATTTCTCGATGAAGCCGCCGATTTGGTAGTAAGCTATGGCGGCTCACTTTCCGGAGAGCACGGCGACGGACAGGCACGTGGACCACTACTCCACAGGATGTACGGTCCCAAACTCATGGAGGCCTTTCACAAATTCAAGGAAATTTGGGATCCGGATTGGAAAATGAATCCCGGAAAAGTTATTGATCCCATGGGCGTGGACGAAAACCTGCGATTGGGCACTGATTTCAATCCCAAGGACCCGGAAACCTATTTTAAATATCCCGACGACAAGGGAAGTTTCCACCGTGCAGCCATGCGATGTGTGGGCGTGGGCGAATGTCGAAAAACGAGCACCGGCACCATGTGCCCCAGTTATATGGTTACCCGTGACGAAAAGGATGTAACTCGCGGAAGGGCCCATTTGCTCTTTGAAATGATGCGGGGCAACGAACTGAAAGCCGATTTTAAAAGCAAGGAGGTAAAGGAGTCACTAGACCTTTGCCTTGCCTGCAAAGGTTGTCTGGGAGAATGCCCGGTGCATGTGGATATGGCGACCTATAAGGCCGAATATTTTGCCCATTATTATAAACGTCGCCTCCGTCCCCGGGCGGCCTATACCTTTGGATGGATAGACAAATGGGCCAAATTGGGTTCGGGAATGGCAGGCCTTGCCAATTTTATCACCCAGAACAAGTTCTTTTCGCGTATTGCCAAATCGATAGGCGGGATTGCCCCGGAGAGGGAAATTCCCAAATTTGCGCAAACCCCGTTTACCAAATTGTACAGGGGAAACAATAAGGAAATTGACTATTCCAATTCGGTGCTCCTGTGGCCCGATACCTTTAACAACTACTTTTTCCCCGAGGTACTCCAAGCCGGTGAAAAAGTGCTGCGAAGTGGCGGATTTCAAATAATCGTTCCCGAAAAGAAATTCTGTTGTGGCCGGGCCCTTTACGATTTTGGTATGCTGGACAGGGCAAAGGAATATCTGGAAAGGATCCTCAACGAGCTCAGCGACTACATTCAGGCCGGGATCCCCTTCGTAGGAATGGAAGCCAGTTGTATAGCGGTTTTCAGAAATGAATTGGGAAATCTTTATCCCACCAATGTCAATTCCATACGCCTGCAGCGCAGTTTTAAAACCTTGCCCGAATTTATTATGGAACACGAGGACCGGTTTCATTTCAAAAAACTCGGCCAGTCGGCCATCCTGCATCGCCACTGCCATCACAACGCCGTAATGGGATATGAGGCCGACAAAAAAGTAATGGAGAAAATCGGTGTAAAAGCCACCATACCCGATTCCGGGTGTTGCGGTCTTGCCGGAAGTTTCGGTTTTGAAAAGGGAACCAAATATGAAATTTCCATGAAAGCCGGGGAAAGGGTCATTCTCCCCACAGTACGAAATATGGAGGAAGACCTGCTGATCACAGACGGCTTTAGCTGTCGCGAACAAATAAAACACGGCACCGGTAGAATGCCGCAGCATACTGCCGAAATTTTAGCGATGGCCGTAGAATGAGTAAGCAATAAACAGGAATAATTTTTAAGATTGATATATGTTCAAGAAAATCAATAACCTGCCGGATGATATTTTCGGAATAGAAATAAATGGCACCCTGAGCAAGGAGGATTATGAGGAAATGGACAAACTGATTGCCGAAGACCGGGATGAAAAAGAGGATTTGAAATTTTTAATGGTTTTCCATGAATTTGAATGGGAGAATTTTGAAGCCTTTTGGGCCGATCTTACCATGGATATTAAATATTTGGGCAGGGTGGAAAAAACAGCGGTGGTATCTGAAAAAAAATGGCTGCACGCCATTACAGATGCCATTAACGTGGTAACGCCCAAAATGAAATCAAAACATTTTGAATTGGCAGAAAGAGAAAAAGCAATTCAGTGGTTGCAAGAGGATGATTAACACAAGTTTAATCGCATTTTTCGCCTAAGAGACCTATTGAACAAAACGGAGTTTAACATGAAACCTTTTAAAAAAATGGCACAAAGAACAGTAGTAATAACAGGAGCTTCCGCGGGAGTGGGACGTGCAGTGGCACATGAATTTGCAAAAAAAGGCGACCATATTCTGTTGATTGCCCGGGGCAAGGAAGGATTGGAAGGAGCAAAAAAGGAAGTGGAAGCAATGGGCGGAAAAGCTTGGATTTATGAAGCCGATGTTTCCAATGCCGAACTGATGGACAAAGCCGCAGATTTTGCGGAAAAAAACATCGGTCCTATTGACATTTGGGTCAATAACGCCATGGTCAGTGTTTTTAGCAGAGCCATGGACATGGAGCCGGAAGAATTTCAACGGGTAACCAACGTCACTTATTTAGGACAAGTGTATGGCACGATGGCCGCCTTAAAAAAAATGAAAAAACGCAACCGAGGAAAAATAATCCTCGTGGGCTCTGCCCTTGCGTTTAGGGGCATTCCACTGCAGTCTGCCTATTGCGCCTCCAAGCATGCCCTTCAAGGTTTCTTTGAGTCGCTGCGCTCAGAGCTGCTTCACGACAACATCAACATTTCCCTTTCCATAGTACATCTTCCCGCTATGAACACTACCCAATTTGGATGGGTGAAATCGCGGTTTCCCAATAAACCAAAACCGATGGGACAGATTTTTCAGCCAGAGGTCGCCGCCCGCGAAATAGTGAATATTTCTACTTCCGACGACAGAATGCGCATGGTGGGTTTCTCTACCGTAAAAACCATCTGGGGAAACAAATTGGTCCCCAAGTACTTGGATTATTATATGGCAGATCACGGTTTTCAGGGTCAGTTTACGGATAAGCCCGAAGATCCGGACCGGGAAAACAATCTGTGGGAACCCATTCACGAAGACCGGGGAACCCATGGCATGTTTGATGACCAGGCACAGGATTACAGCATTTACGACAAGATAAACGACAACAGAAAAACCCTCGCCCTGTTGGGCGGCATAGCCCTTGGCGCCACTTTAATCTCAAAATTTCTTACGGGAAACAAAGATTGAACAAATTGTGACAGATCGGGAAATAAAAGATACGATTAGGGACATCCTACACAAAAATTTAGTAACCGGCCACAGCAAGAGCAAGGATACCGACTTTACCTTTATCCAACCCTCGCCCGACCATTATAAATTCCAATACTTCTGGGATTGTGCTTTCCATGTATTTATCTTGTGTGCACTGAACGAAGCGGAATTGGCGAAAAAGTGCCTACGCTCTCTCTTCGCCATGCAATTGGACAACGGATTTGTTGGCCATATCCATTATTGGAACAACGTATTGCCCGCACGCATAACCGATTTGTTCCAAAACAGCCCCAGCATTGGAATCAATCTGCTGCGATCGCATACCAGTTCGCTAATTCAGCCTCCTTTTGTTTCTATGGCACTGGCGCAAATTTGGGAAAGCGACCACGATGAGGAGTACTTGCGCGAAATGCTGCCAAAACTAAAAAGGTATTTCGATTGGCTTCAGATAAACCGCGATTTTTACGGAGACGGCCTGCTGACCATCATCACTTCTTTTGAATCGGGCATGGATTGGAAACCTTCCTATGATCAAGTGGTGGGATATGAAAAAGATCAGGCCGGACCTGGATTATTTTGGAAGATGATCAATGTTGATTTTCAAAACTTTATCCGCAACTACAACATTGAAAAAATAAGAAAGCGGGGCAAATTCCTTGTGAAGGATGCCGGATTTAACACCGTCTATTTCCTCGCCTTACAATCCATGGCCCGGTTGTGCCGAAAGGTAAACGACCTCACCGGGGCCGAACGCTATGAATCTCGATCGGTACAGGTAAAAAACAGTATTTTAAACCTGCTTTGGGATCATGAAGATTGCGCCTTTTACGACGTTTCGGGAAGGGAGAACCGCCCTCTAAAGGTGCTTACCCCCACCATCTTTTTTCCACTTGCCATTGAGGGACTGGCCAATAAATTTCTCGATAAGGTTATGCAGCGGCATTACTTCAACAAAAATGAATTTTATCCGCGCTTTCCCTTGCCTTCGGTGGCAATGGACCACCCTTCTTTTAATCCGCATCAGTCGCTTTACCTCTGGCGTGGGCCCACCTGGATTTTAAACAATTGGTTTCTGCACCGTTTCATTTTAAAAAAACATTATCCTGAAGAAGCCAAACAATTGGCTACTGCGGTTAAAGAGCTCATTGCAAAAAGTGGCTTTCGGGAGTATTACAATCCCTTTACCGGCGAAGGCTATGGAGCCCGTCGTTTTACCTGGGCGGGATTGATAGTGGATATGATGGAAGTGGCAGACGGAAAGGGAAGCACATAACACTTTTTGAAGTTAATTTTCTAATTTTTTGAAGCAATGCCCAAGCCGTGGATTTTATAATTTGAATAAATAATAAATGCCGTTATGAAAATAGCAATAGTTTCTCCACTTTATGAAAGCGTACCCCCCAAACTCTACGGGGGAACAGAACGCGTAGTATCTTATCTTACAGAAGAACTGGTAAAACAGGGCCACGATGTAACCCTTTTTGCCAGTGGTGATTCGCAAACCGAGGCACGGCTTATTTCGCCCTGTTCCGAAGCGTTGCGACTGCACGAGGGGATTGTGGATTACCATTGCTATAACCTCCTGCTACTGGAATTGGTGCAGCAACGGGCTGAGGAATTTGACATCGTACATTACAATATAGACTATATGCATTTTCCATTAAGCAGAAGATGCGATGTGCCACAGGTTACCACGCTTCACGGGCGTTTGAATATTCCCGACTTGGTTCCGCTATATGAGGAGTTTAACGAAATGCCTTTGATTTCCATTTCAAATTCGCAGCGCAAACCGTTGCCCTTTGCCAATTGGCTTGGCACCGTGTACCATGGTCTGCCCAGCAACCTGTTGCAGTTTAACAAAAACGGGGGAGATTACCTGGCCTTCCTCGGAAGGATAAGTCCGGAGAAACGCGTGGACCGGGCAATTGAAATAGCCATTAAGAGCGGCTATCCCTTAAAGATTGCAGCCAAAGTGGACAAAGCCGACAAGGAGTATTTTGAAACAGAAATTGAACCGCTGTTGGCCCACCCGTTGGTCGAATTTTTGGGAGAAATAAACGAACATCAGAAAAACGAATTTCTGGGAAATGCAAAAGCCCTTCTCTTCCCCATAGATTGGCCCGAACCTTTTGGATTGGTAATGATTGAGGCCATGGCCTGCGGCACGCCCGTGATCGCTTTTAAGCACGGAAGCGTGCCGGAAGTTATCGACGAAGGATTTACCGGATTTATCGTCAATTCCGTGGAAGAGGCGGTGGAGGTGCTAAATGAAAAAATCCCGAATTTTAATCGCCAATCGTGCAGGGAAATTTTTGAAGTGCGCTTTACCGCCCAGCGAATGGCCAAGGACTACCTCCGCTTGTTTGAAAAACAAATTGAAATTGCCCGCTCCGGAAAAAATCTGGCAAATGCCTACAAGAGAAGGGCCTATAGGCAAAAAGTAATCAATCTTTCCTCAGAAGCCAAATACGGTTCCAGCCATGGAAAGTGAGCAAAAACATTTTATAAAGGCCAACAACAGTTCTACAAGTGCAAAAACCAACGTTCTCAAACAAGGGAACACTTTTGGTATTTTTGATTTCTCCGGCGACATCCATCAAATAGGCAGTGACAACCAAGGCCTATACCACGAGGGTACACGCTTTTTAAGCGAATTTGAGTTTATTCTGGTAAAAGAGCGTCCTTTATTTTTAAGTTCAGACACCACTTATGACAATGAAATGTTGATAGTGGACCTCAACAATCCCGAATTTCTCGATACCCAGGGCGAAAAAATAGGAAAAGGAAAACTCCATATTCTGCGCAACAAATTTCTAAATGCCGGCGTAGCTTATGAAAAATTCACATTTACCAATTATGCCTTGCAAGCGTTGGACATAGACTTTCAGATGAAATGTAATAGCGATTTCGCCGACATTTTTGAGGTGCGCGGGGAAAAAAGGAAGAAGAGAGGAAAGGAAAAGCGTCCAAGTTGCGACAAGCACGAAATCTTGTTGGCGTATGAAGGGCTCGATAAAATAGAGCGCAGAACCCGGATTCGGTTTAAACCCGTTCCCCAAGTGCTTTTCGAAAACGAAATGAGGCACAATATCAAATTGGAGCCCGGCGAATCCTTTGAAATGTTTGTGAGCATCGCTTGCGAGATAGGAAAGAATTCTCCTAAAATACTGCCCTATGAGAGCGCGTGGAAAGACAGGTTGCAATACAACGAAGACATTAAGGAGAGCATTGCCCATATTAAAACTTCCAATGAAAATTTCAACACTTGGCTCAACCGCTCTCGGTTTGACATTGTCACCATGGTTACCGAAACTAAATGGGGACCGTTCCCCTATGCGGGGATTCCTTGGTTTAATGCGCCTTTTGGAAGAGATGCCATCATAACTTCCATGGAATGTCTTTGGATTGAGCCAAAAATTGCCAAGGGTACCTTAAAATATTTGGCCGCCCACCAAGCAACCCAGGAAGATGCCTATAAAGACGCAGAGCCCGGAAAAATACTCCACGAAAAGCGCAGGGGGGAAATGGCAAACCTTCACGAGGTACCCTTTCAGGAATATTACGGCAGTGTGGATGCCACTCCCTTATTTATTTGTCTGGCCGGAAAATATTTGGAACGCACAAACGACTTAGCAACCATTAAAAAAATCTGGCCCAGTATTGAAAAAGCGATTAAGTGGATGGAAGAATACGGCGACAGTGATGGTGACGGCTTTGTGGAATACAAGAAAAAATCTGCCGATGGTCTTACCAACCAAGGCTGGAAAGATTCTGGCGATGCCATATTCTTTGAAGACGGCACCATTGCCGAAGGCAGGATAGCCTTATGTGAAGTGCAGGGATACGCGTATATGGCAAAATTGGAAGCGGCGAGAATAGCCTCGGCCTTGGATATGAAAGAAAGGGCAGCCAGTTTACGGGAAGAAGCCAAAGAACTAAAGAAAAAATTCAACCAAACGTTTTGGTCCAAAGGGAAGAATACATACGTTCTGGCCCTGGATAACGACAAACTTAAATGTGATGTCGTTACCAGCAATGCCGGACAATGTCTCTTTACGGGCATAGCCGAAAGATCAAAAGCCAAGAAGGTAGCAGATACCCTTCTGGATGATTCGATGTTCTCGGGTTGGGGAATTAAAACCCTCTCCTCAAAGGAAAAACGTTACAATCCCATGTCATACCACAACGGATCGGTTTGGCCACATGACAATGCCTTGATTGCCTGGGGATTTTCCAAATATGGACTAAAGGAAGAGGTGGCCAAAGTAGTTCGTGGCATGTTCCGAACCAGTGTGTATGTAAAATACCGACGATTGCCCGAACTATTTTCAGGATTCGATAGAAGAAAAGGATTTGGCCCCACGGCATACCCTGTTGCCTGTTCGCCGCAGGCATGGGCCGTAGGATCTGTTTTCTTGATGATCCAGGCCTTGTTGGGTCTGTCCATCGATGCCAAAAAACGCACTATATATTTTGATCAACCCTATCTTCCCAAATATTTTGACTCGCTCACGGTTAAAAATCTTATAGTCGATCCTTCAAATACCGTTTCCTTCAAGGTTTTTAAAAGAGCCGATACCGTGGAAGTGGAACTTCTTTCCCAAAATGCCAATGTAAAAATAAGTATCGACGGAAAAACCAAGGAAGCCGTTTCTTCTGCGGAAACAAAATCTTAAAGAAAAAGCTTATCCGCGCAAAAATTTTACCAACAACACAGTTCCTATCCAAATGTAGTAAAAACCGATCCTCCTACGATCAATGAACACTTCCCCCTAGTAAGAAAAATCCTTCTACAACCAACCCCTGGGACCGCAATTTCTCTTTAAGAATATCTATGCCTTATCGGGGTTTATCCGTACTTCAATTTTTCCCTCGCGCACCCGTACATTGAAGGTGGGCTGTGGCTCGGTAGCAGGGCCTTCCACCACACTTCCGTCTGCCAAGGAGAATACAGAATTATGCCATGGACACCGCACTTTACAGCCCTCCAATAAGGTTCCTTCCGACAAAGGTCCGCCCAAATGGGAACAGGTATGGGCAATGGCGAAAATTTTCCCCTCCTTTTTTACCAGAAGAACGGGGATTTCCCCTGCATTCACACATTTCATTTTTCCTTCTTCCAACTCGTTCTCATCCAGCACAGGCGTATAATCCGTGGGATATTCAGCGGAAGTGGCGGTGTGGTCCACCCCTACTTGTTTGCCATAAACCAGGCTTCCCCCTAAATAGGCAGCAACCCCGGAAATTCCGTAGCCCAAAAAGGCCAATGTCATTGCCGGACCCCGAGCCTTTTGTTTTCTAAGAACATAAGAGGTGGCATATAGAGCAGTGGCGGCAGCATTTAAAAGTCCGTGGACCAAACCTATTCTCCGTCTTTCCTTGGTAGTTCCGGTCCAATCGGTCAATCCGGAAATGGCCGATCCGGCCGCCCCCACCAGACCTACTGCAATAGCGGCATCGGCTGCTGCCTGGTAGTCCTTATTCCCCATAATTTCCACACTGTCCAAAACTGCCGCCGTGGTCCAAGCCCCAATGGGAATATCGGTCAATACGGGGTGAAGTGGGTGCCCCAACCAAGTTCCGTGTAAAAAATTCTTGATTTTCTTTCCGCCTTCCCCTCCCGAATTATACGCATCCAGAACAGTGGATTGCACAGCATTGGCAGTAGTATCGAGCCAATCTTGGCTTTCAACAAATTTCAGTAGCTTTTTCTCTTCCATGGTGTCTTTTTTTAGGTTGATTTTTTCTTCCGAAATCCTCAGAATTTCAATGAAGTGTATTTCTAGTTACGGAATTTCGCTTGAGAAAGGTACCCAAACATTCCACTTTTAATTCCTTTGAAAAATCAAATTATTAACGCAATAGATCCCTGTCATTGACTGAATTAAACGAAATTTTCCTAAAATCATGGATTGCTTCCTAGACGGCTTTTTGAAGCTATTTAATTTATTTATTGAAGTAAGATTTCTCTTATAAAAAGAAGACATTTAGTTTTCAATGTCAAAAAATGCGAAGAATGAAGACCATTATAGTATCAAACAGACTGCCTTTGCACATTAGAATAAAGGACAAAACCATTGAGACTGTGCCAAGTGTAGGTGGACTGGCCACGGGAATTAAGAGCATCCAGGACGAAAACAATACTTTATGGGTAGGATGGAATGGATTGGCCGAAGATGACGTACCCTGCGACCACATCAAAGACGAGATTGTCGATGCCGTAATCAAGGAAGACTGCATTCCGGTGGCCCTTTCGCATTATGATTTACAAAACTACTACAATGCTTTTTGCAACAGAACGCTCTGGCCTCTATTTCATTATTTTACCGAATATGTACACTTCAGCAAAAAATCGTGGGAAAGCTATAAGGAAGTGAACCGCAAGTTTGCGGAAGAAGTCCTCACCTATGCAGAGAATGACGATTTGGTGTGGGTTCACGATTTCCATCTTATGTTGGTGCCGCAGTATATAAAAGAAAAACGTCCCGATCTTTCGGTGGGATTTTTTCTCCACATTCCCTTTCCCGTATATGAGATATTCCGAATCTTGCCCTGTAGAACCGACCTGCTAAAAGGAGTTCTCGCCGCAGATCTTATAGGCTTTCACACCCACGATTACCAACGCTATTTTTTAAAGACGGTGTCGCGGTTAATGGATGTGGAGATTCAATGCAATGAGATCAACTTTCAACAGCACACCGTTCTCACCGGATGTTTTCCCATGGGAATAGATGTGGAAAAATTTGAATCGTTTAACCTGAAAGACCAAAGAGAGGAAGAAAGAAGCTCCCTTCAGAAGGAATTGGAAGAATACAAAAAACAACATCCGGATGTTACCCTTGTCCTCTCCATAGACAGAATGGACTACACCAAGGGCATACCGCAGCGGATCAAGGCCTTTTCCTATTTTCTAAAAAACCATCCCGAATACCGTGAAAAAGTACGCTTGCTGATGCTGGCCGTACCTTCCAGAAGCGGAGTGCCACAGTATCAGCAATTGAAAAAAGAAGTGGATGAATTGGTAGGAAACATCAATGGGCATTTTGGTACTATCGGCTGGTCGCCCATTTGGTATTTCTACCGCGAACTTCCCTTTGCCGATTTGGTCGATCTCTATAGAAACTGCCCCATAGCACTGTTAACTCCCATTCGCGATGGGATGAACTTGGTGGCAAAAGAATTTCTTGCCGCGCGTAAAGACAATACCGGAGTCCTGATTTTAAGCGAAATGGCCGGAGCGGCAAAGGAGCTTGGCGAGGCCATCCTCATAAACCCAAACAATTTTGAGGAGGTGGCCCAAGCTGTTTCCACCGCTATGGCCATGCCCAAACACGAACAAAAGCAGCGCAATAGTTTAATGCGGAAAAAGTTGAAAAAGCAAAATGTGCATCAATGGTCCAAGCTATTCCTAAAAACCCTGGCGCAGGCAGAACATCCGGAGGCCCGGGCGAAATATCTGGACAATATTGAATTTATGAAACTGGAAACCCGCTATAAGCAAGCGAGAAATTGCGTCTTTTTATTGGATTATGACGGCACCTTGGTCGATTTCCAGAACAGACCGGAGGATGCCTACCCCGATCCCGATCTTATCGACATTATAAAGAAAATTGCCTCTTATCCCAAAAACAATGTAGTAATTATTAGCGGTCGCGATAAGCATACTTTGGGCAATTGGTTTAAAAACCTGCGGGTAAACCTTATTGCCGAACACGGCACGTATTTAAGGGAGTGTTACAGATATGATTGGTGTGCCACCGGAAATCTACAGCAAGACTGGATGGAAAGCACCAAACAACTGATGGAACAGTTTGTGGACCGCACGCCCGGGTCCTTTATTGAGGAAAAATCCTATTCCCTTGCCTGGCATTATAGAATGGCAAGTGACAAAATGGGAAAAACCCATGCTACCGAACTGTTTTCGATTTTGCACGAATTGTCGGAACAGCAAAATTTAAAGGTGATCCACGGCAATAAGGTAATTGAAGTTGTCAATAGCGAAGTGAACAAGGGAGCGGCCGCACAACGGTTTCTGGCGGAAAGACAAGCCGATTTGGTCATTGCCATCGGCGACGACAAAACCGATGAATACATGTTTAAGACCTTGCGAAAAAACAGTTTTACCATAAAAGTTGGCACGGGCCCTACCCAAGCGTGTTATTACGTAAAAAACATTCAGGAAGTGAGGAGATTGCTGCGGAAATTTATCGCTATCTCCCGACAATTAACTGTTTCCCATTCCCGTAAAAACGAAAATTTACCCGCGGCCAGCGGAACCAAGCGGGCAGTAAATGCATAGAAATAGATGAGGAAACACAGGGAGAGAAGATGGCAGTAGAGGCAAGGCACAAAATGTACACCGAACAACCCCCAAGGATGACCCCAACTAAATTGATGAATCTAATAATCTTTCAACTGTTGTTGGGATGGTCTTTCTTCCATTGAATGTACTTTTGATACTGCTGTGAAGAAAGAATTTTCTCTAGGCTCTCGTCTTTTTCTTTATAGAGAGAATCATGGCTAAAAATTACCTGGTCGTTATCATCGCGAAGCCGTTTGATCTTTTTGCCGTATTCGTCTTCAAATTTGCGGATTTGGCTTGAATCCATATCCAAAAACTGATACATTTCTTCCATGTTTCCCACGGTCAGAGAGTTGTACCGGTCAATGCTGTCTGCCTGGGAAGGGTTATCTGCCCGATTGTCCATATTGTAATCTGGTGTCTCTACTTCATAGGGAGTTCCCGGGTCTTTCCTTTCATGGTTGAGGTTACAGGATACGGTTGCGAGGATTGCAAGTGCTGCAATGGCGTATTTTGCTGTTTTCATGGTAGTTAGATTTTATTATAGGACCGAAATTCGTATTTCAATTCAAGCCGAGACAAATTTCATACGAAACTGTTCCTGGAATGATTTCGGGGAACATTTGTATTTGTTCTTGAATATTTTTGAAAAATAACTTCTACTGGTCAAGCCAATGGAATAGACTATTTCGGAAATATTCATGTCTGTCGATTTTATCAGTTCAACCGCTGCCTCCAGCCGCACGTTTCGAATATAGTCTATAACGGTTCGGTTGTGCACGGCTTTGAACACCTCTTGCAGCTTAGATGGAGAAAAGCCGGTTTCCCTACAGAGAAAATCAACCGAATAAGAAAACGAAGGATTTTTGCGAATATATTCCGAAATTTTATGCACCTGTGCCAATTCACGAGAGGTAAAACCAATTTGCTCCGAATCTTGCAATTGCCTATATTCCAATAGCTGCTCCATCTTTAGCCCGAGAATCTGAAAAATCAATCCTTCCATCATCAATTCACTGGCCACGTTGTCGTTAGAGATTTCAGACAGCATATTGGCTTTTTCCAACAATTTCAGATAGGGATGCCCGATGAAGACGGGAAAGAGAGTATCTGTGTTCTCACAAAAATTCTTTTTAAAGCTATAATAAAAGGAATCGTTGAAGTTTGGCTTTTGATGCTGCGATTTGTCAAAGCATATCACTGCAAATCGATAGCGAACATCCGCAGGAATCTTAAACCGTATTCCCTTCACGCCTGAATCATAAACCAGCGCACTTTGATGGGGATGGAGAATATACGATTTCCCATTTTCAATATTCATGGACAGCTCGCCCTGCCACACATAAACAAAATAAAAACCCTCGTTTTCGTGGCCGTTTATGGAAATTTCATGTTTTGTGGAAGTGGAAAATGAATATTCCAAGTATAGGAAATCATTCATGATCGATTGCGAAACTTTTCCTTCGTCAAATTGAAAGTCTTTCGCCTCCTCTGCTTGCTGGTTTTTGCATACAACCTCATTGAAAACTGAGGGAATTTCGTGCTGCCGCATTGGTAAATATTTAATAATTATGCCCCTTTAAAGTCAAATTCGTAAACACGGAAGAAATAAAAAGTTGTATTCGACTTTTAAAAGTAATAATATAAATCGCAAAAAATTAATAATATTAACTTAATCATTTGCTAAATGAGATAATTTAGTGCGAATAAGTGTTAAAAAATGAAATTTGACACGGAAAAAAGAATGAATTCAAAATATTCTAAAACGATTTCTTTTCAAAAATCGAAAAATTAAATCAAGAAAATTTAGATGGGAAGCGAAGAAGAAAAGGGTCATTCATTTACCAATAGCGCATGCAGTACCCCAGGTACCCATCCCAAACAGGTAAGAACAATGTTTTCAAACAAGAACAAACCTCTGCCATGCCGTAAATAAACTGCCAAGGGAGGAAAAATTACGATAAGCAATGCGGTAGTCAATCCCATAACTTCTCAAATAAAAAACTTCTATCTATTCCTCTATTCTTTCGTTTTCCATTTGCACATCGGCCACTTGGGCACCGCCGAGAATCCCGGCCAACGAGCCCAGCAGCAGACAGAAAAACAGCAACAGACTATGGCTTTGTGCCCCAATTTCTATAAGGGCTCCTATATCGTTGCCCATGAGGGAGGAATAGAAAACCGTGGACAGGATGATATAAAGCGCCCACGACAAAAACCCGTGCAACGCCCCGACAATCCGGGAGAAACCTCCCGCACGCGCGGCGACAAGACCACCGCAAAAAACGGCTATGACATTGGACAAAATAAACCAAAAAACCACTCCCGAATCCATTAAGGGATTTGTTTGTGGATTTATGGTTATTATTCCCAACCCGGCTCCCAAAAGATTTAATAAGACCAACAGAGACAAAATAGTGAGCGTGCCCGCAAAAATACCGCCCCATGATATGCGCGCCCCGTTTCGAGGGTCACTGGTAAACTTTGTGATAATCTGTTTCATGAGAGAAACAATCTCAATTTAAAAGCCTAAGGTAGAAATGGAAAGAGGGAGTTTTTAATTCGAAAAAACAAAAATTTAATTTAAAAAATACAAATTTACCTAAGCAACTTTTAGAAGTTTGTCCGGAATCCGTGGCGGGCCTGTAAAAAATCCGATTCAAATACGTATAAGCCATGTGAGGATGTATAATTTTTACACGTTTTCCGTATACACAAATAGCAAGATTCTTCCTCTAATGCCCTATTTACGCAATGGCACAAGGGTTGCCTAGAGTATTCCGAAGAAAAAATTGCATTCACCCTAAATCTCTCACAGGAAATGAAAATGGAAACGGACACCCTCACAATCAAACACAATCACTCTACATATAACACCATTGCCAACCAAAAAACAGATGTAAAAATTCCCAACCAAAAACCAGATGTAAAAGAAGAACTGCCCTCCACAAAACGAGCCTCAAAAGACCGTTCCAGTCTATGGGGGCTATTTGTTTTGGGCAGTTCTTTTCTTTTACTCTTTGTTGCTACCTATCTTTTTTTCGCCCTTAGCGACGATTTTGCCCAATTTCACAATGATAGGATTGCCTCTTCTTGGGGATTTGCATTTTTAATGCTGGCCACCGCCCTATTGATCTTTAAAGCGAGTTTTTTTGTTTACACCTTGGTGCGCTATTTTAAATATAAACCCATAGCCTCGGTGGACGATGACCAGCTTCCCAACTGTACGGTAATAGTGCCGGCTTATAACGAAGGCAAACAAGTGTACGATACCTTGGTGAGTTTGTCGCAAAGCGATTTTCCCAAGGAAAAGCTACAGTTGCTCGCCATTGATGACGGAAGCAAAGACGACACCTGGTATTGGATGAAGGAAGCCAAAAAAATCTTGGGCGATAGTGTGTCCATTTATCAGCAACCAAAAAATATGGGAAAACGCCACGCGCTTTACCGTGGATTCAATTTGGGAAATGGCGATGTATTTGTTACGGTAGACAGCGATTCCATTGTAAAGCCCGATACCTTGAGAAATTTGGTTAGCCCCTTTGTCGTCGATGAGAACTGTGGGGCCGTGGCGGGCAACATTCGTGTGCTGAACAACCAAAAGGCGCTGCTTCCAAAGATGCTCGACGTAAGTTTTGTACTGAGTTTTGAGTTTGTGCGTTCGGCCGAAAGCAGCTTGAATTCGGTGTTGTGCACCCCCGGGGCCTTGGCTGCCTACAGGCGTACCGCTGTCTTCAATTGTCTGGAATCGTGGATTAACCAGACATTTATGGGAAAACCTTCCGATATAGGGGAAGACAGAGCCATGACCAATATGATCCTAAAACAAGGCCATAGCGTTCTCTTTCAACGCAATGCCTACGCTTACACCAATGTTCCAGAACGATATAAAGGTCTGTATAAAATGTTCATTAGATGGGGACGCAGCAATGTTCGCGAGAATATCGAAATGTCCAAATACGTATTCACCAACTTCAGGGATGGAAACAAATCGGGAACAAGATTGCTGTTTTTAAGCCAGTCCCTTAAGATAATAATGAGTTATCCCTTTATGCTGTTTATGCTCTTTTTTATAGTAACGCACCCCGTTTTGTTTTTGACCTCTACCCTCTTCGGAATTTTGGTCCTATCGAGCTTTCCGGTGCTATTCTATGCCAAGCGATACAATGTTTCGGAATCCATCTGGGCGTATGCGTACAGTATTTTATACACCTTCGGATTGTTTTGGATCACACCATACGCTATTGCTACGGCCAGCAGAAGAGGTTGGCTTACCCGCGGTTTGGCCGAGAAAAGGTAGTGCCAAAACAGCAGATACCAATTTCAGGTCTAGGAAAAAAGTCGGAGTTTGCATTAGCGGTTCTTTCTATTGATCAAAACCACGGCTATAAGTATGATAGCTATTCCCAACCACTGCAGGAAGCTCACCTGTTCAGATAACAAAAGGTAGGCACTCAAGACGGAAACGGGAATTTCCAAGGCGGAAATTATACTGCCCAGGCCCGTGCCAATTCTTGGCATTCCCTTATTGAATAGAACCGGCGGAAGAATGGTGCCAAAGAAACCGAGGAAACTGCCCCATTTTAAAAAAACCATCCAGGAAAAATCTTCAACAATCTGAAGGTTCCAGAAAGCAATGATTACCAAAAAGCCGCCAAAAACCAAATATTTGCTCCGCGTCCACAAAGACAGGGAAAGGGCCACTCTGTTTGCGGCATACATCACGCCTGTATAGCTGGCGGCCGCCAATAGGCCATAGCCAATTCCCCGAAGGTCCAATTGGATATCCGATTCAAAGAGTTTGGCGGCCAATGCCGTTCCTATCAATGCAATCGCGGCTCCGGCTATTTTTGTGGCATTTATCAAATGACGGGCAACGAAGAATTCCACCACCACTCCCATCCAGATAGTCTGCATAAGCAAAATAATTCCCACCGAAACAGGCACATATTGAATAGAGAGGTAATAAAAACTGGTGGTAAGGCCCAAAAACGATCCAAAAAGAACCAATTTCAATTTAGATCTTCGCGTGGGGGTCGAAATCGGTTCCTTGATTGAATTTCGGGTGGAGAAATGCGAAATGACCGTCAATACAATTGCTCCAAAAAGGTATTGCGAAAAGGCCAGGCCCGCAGTTCCAATTCCTTCATTGTTGGCAATCTTGACAAACGTGGCCAGAATACCGTAACTACAGGCACCTATGGCTATATAAATGGCACCCTTAAGGTTTTCGTTCATATTTTTTCGGGAACTTGGATATCATAAATCTACTGGCTCATTTGAGAACCTGAAAGGCAAAATGGTAATTAACGGCAACAGCGTAGTTGTCAATAACTAACATGACCTTTTTACTCTCACAACAGGAATAAAATTCAAGACAACATTGAAGATGTTCCGCCTCCGGAACAACCTTCGCTCACAACGGAATATTTCCGTGTTTCCGCTGGGGGCGCTGAACCTGTTTGGTCTCCAACATGGAAAAAGCCTTCAACAGCTTTCTGCGGGTTTCCCGGGGCTGTATCACTTCATCTATAAAACCACGCTGTGCGGCTATAAAGGGATTGGCAAATTTGTCGGCATATTCCGATTCTTTTTCCGAAAGTTTCAATTCCGGATCTTCGGCGGCTGCGATTTCCTTCCTAAAGATGATTTCACTGGCCCCTTTTGCGCCCATCACCGCTATTTCGGCAGTAGGCCAAGCAAAATTCATATCGGCGCCAATGTGTTTGCTGTTCATCACGTCATAAGCGCCGCCATAGGCTTTCCGGGTGATGACCGTTACCCGGGGCACGGTGGCCTCACTAAGGGCGTAAAGCAATTTGGCCCCGTTGAGGATAATTCCGTTCCACTCTTGGTCGGTACCCGGCAAAAAGCCGGGCACATCTACCAAGACCAATAAGGGAATGTTAAAACAATCACAGAAACGGGTAAACCGGGCTCCTTTAATGGAACTGTCCACATCCAGAACACCTGCCAAACTCATGGGCTGATTGGCAACAATGCCAATGCTCCTCCCTCCCAATCGCGCAAAGCCCACGATAATATTGTCGGCATAGGCTTCATGCACCTCAAAAAATGAATCGGGATCGATAATTCCCTCAATCACCTCTTTCATGTCGTAAGGCTTGTTGGAAGAATCGGGAACTATGGTTTCCAAAACATCCCGGTATTCCTCTTCCGCATTGAAGGGCAGCCTTTCGGGAGCACATTTGTTGTTTTGGGGAATATACCCGAGCAGGGTTTTAATCTGCTCCAAGCAAACAATATCGTTGGCAGCGGTAAAATGGGTAACCCCACTCTTTGAAGCGTGCGTATAGGCTCCTCCCAGTTCTTCGGAAGTAACATTTTCATTGGTCACCGTTTTTACCACATTGGGTCCGGTTACAAACATATAGCTGCTGTCCTGTACCATGAGGGTAAAATCTGTCATCGCCGGGGAATAAACGGCTCCTCCGGCGCAGGGGCCCATAATGGCCGAAATCTGGGGCACAACCCCAGAGGCCTGCACGTTTCTGTAAAAAATATCGGCATATCCTCCCAATGAACGAACGCCTTCCTGTATCCTTGCCCCACCGGAATCGTTTAACCCAATGATGGGAGCTCCCACCCGAACCGCGTGATCCATCACTTTGCATATTTTTTCGGCATGGGTTTCGGAAAGTGCGCCGCCGAAAACGGTGAAATCCTGGGCAAAAACATAAACCAATCTGCCGTTTATGGTGCCGTAACCCGTTACTACGCCATCGCCATAATAAATTTCCTTATCCATGCCAAAATCGGTGGTCCTGTGAGTGACGAGAATTCCCATTTCCTCAAAAGACCCTTCGTCCAAAAGATATCCTATTCGCTCGCGGGCGGTGAGTTTTTTCTTTTCGTGCTGCTTGGCAATCCGTTTTTCCCCTCCGCCTTTTTTTGCTTCAGAAATTAATTGCTTAAGTTTTTTGTTGTTGTCCATCATATACAAAATTGTTGATTTCCCCGGGCAGGAATGGTAAATGGCTTTTTGGAAAAAGACAAATTATTTTGGCAACCGCAGTTTTTCCGCATCCTTTAGGTATTGATTTAGGGCGAAAATTGCCGCCACCCTGGCTTCGGCCTCGTGCAATGGCTTTAATTTTTCTGCGGAATAATACTTTTTGACGAAGTTTGTATCAAAATCGCCGCTTCTGAATGCGTTGTGCTGAAAAACAAATTTTCCAAATGGCAGGGTCGTGCTTACTCCTTCCACTTCATATTCCGAAATGGCCCGCAACATGAGGTGCAGGGCTTCGTTTCTTGTTTTGCCATAGGTTATCAGTTTTGCCAGCATAGGGTCGTATTGTATGGGCACTTCCATACCTTCGGTAAATCCGTCATCCACCCGAATATTTTTTCCCTTGGGAGAGCGATAGGTTTCCAGTTTCCCAACAGAGGGCATAAAATTGTCCAACGGATCTTCGGCATAAACACGCAGTTCAAAAGCATGACCGTCAATGGTTAGGTCTTCCTGTTTAAAACCGAGATTATCCCCATTGGCAATCCTTATCTGTTGCTCCACCAGGTCTAGACCGGTGATAAGCTCGGTAACGGGGTGCTCCACCTGCAATCGGGTATTCATTTCCAGAAAATAGAAGTCGTGGTTTTCATCCAGGAGAAATTCCACGGTTCCCGCACCCACATAATCGCACGCTTTTGCCACTTTTATGGCTGCTTGGCCCATCAATTTTCTCTTCTCCTCGCTAAGGACGGAGGAAGGTGCTTCCTCCACCACTTTTTGGTGGCGGCGCTGGATGCTGCATTCGCGTTCAAACAAATGGACGATATGACCATGGGTATCGGCCAATACCTGTATTTCAATATGTCGTGGAGAAGTGACAAATTTTTCAATAAACACCGAACCGTCGCCAAAGGCATTTTCGGCCTCACTGATGGCGCGCTTCATTTGATCTTCAAATTCGGCCGCATCCTCTACAATTCGCATTCCTTTTCCTCCACCCCCGGCGGAAGCTTTTATTAAAATGGGAAATCCTATTTCCGCGGCAATTTTCTTGGCTGCATGTAAATTGGTAATGGCTTCATCGGTGCCGGGCACCATGGGAATATCGTATTTTTTTACCGCATCCTTGGCGGCGAGTTTACTGCCCATTACCCTGATGGCATGGGATCGCGGACCGATGAATATCAGTCCATTTTTCTCCACTTCCTCTGCAAAATCGGCATTCTCACTTAAAAACCCATAGCCCGGGTGGATGGCATCCACCCCTAACTCCTTGGCAATTTTAATGATGGCATCACCGCGCAAATACGATTGGCTGGAGGGAGCCGGCCCTACACAAACCGCTTGATCTGCAAAACGGACGTGCGGGGAATCCCTGTCCACTTCCGAAAAAATTCCCACCGTTTTTATGCCCATCTTTCGGGCGGTCTTCATGATGCGCAAGGCAATCTCCCCGCGATTGGCTACTAATATTTTTTCAATCATTCTTTTTCAGTTCAATTAGCAATTTTCCTTTTTCCACGGTGTCGCCTTGAGAAATGGTTACAGACTGCACTATCCCATCGCGAGGTGCGGTAAGGGCATTTTCCATTTTCATCGCTTCCAGCACACAGAGAAAATCTCCTTGTTTTACCTCATCGCCTTCGGCCACGTTTACCTCCAGAATAATTCCCGGCATAGGTGCGTGTATCTCATCTTCCACGGAATCGTTGCCCAGGGAAAGGCCCATTTCAGTAATTAATTGGTCCAGTGGAGTGTGTATTTTGATGCGGTAGATATTTCCGTTGAGTTTTATGCGGTACTGCCGCTTGACAAAATCTTCTTCCAATATCTCTGCGGAATACGAATCGTGCCCAAAAAGTATATGCGATTTTTCTTGCGGTTCTTTTGCGATAGTTTCATAAAAGGGCATCTCATCTAGATTTGTTACCTCCTCAGGAGAAAGATCGAAGTGAAATTGATCGTCCACAGAAACCTTGTACTGCTTATTCATAAGGGAAAATTTTGATAAAGATAAGGTTTGTTCCAGCTTTTGGCAAAAGGGAAAGGCGCATCCTTTTGTAAAAAATTCATTTTGAGTTTCTTATATTTAACCAAAATATAATTGCCATGAAAATAAAGCTGCTGTTTATATGGTTGCTCGCCACTATCACCTCCTGTGGCCAACCTGCAAAAAAGAACGACGTGGAATTAAAGACCGAGCCACAAACCTATACTATAGAAAAAGTGGTCCCAGATATTTCCATTCCCTGGGGCATGGTCTGGTTGCCGGATGGAAGTATGCTCATAACCGAAAAATCAGGGACCCTTTTTCATTTTAAAAATGGGGAAAAACAAAAAATAGCCAATGTTCCCAAGGTATATGATCGGGGACAGGGTGGATTGTTGGACATAGAACTGCATCCGAACTACGCGGAAAATGGATGGATTTACATCACCTACGCTTCCGAGGAAGGACCGGGAAAGGGAGGCAATACGGCCCTCATCCGCTGTAAACTCGACGGCAATTCGCTATCACAGATTGAAAAGCTGTACAAGGCCGAGCCCAACACCACCGGCGGACAGCATTTTGGTTCCAGAATTGAATTTGACAACGACGGATTTCTCTATTTCTCCATCGGGGAGCGCGGAGAGCGCGATGTCAACCCACAGGACATCACCCGCGATGGCGGAAAAATTTACCGATTGTATGACGATGGAAAAATTCCGGAAGACAATCCCTTTTATGGAGAAGCAGGAGCCAAAAAAGCGATTTTCACCTATGGCAATCGCAATCCACAGGGCATGGCCAAACATCCCAAAACTGGGGAAATCTGGATGCACGAACACGGCCCTAAAGGCGGGGACGAAATCAACATCGTAAAAAAAGGCGCCAATTACGGTTGGCCCGTGGTTACCTATGGCCTAAATTACAACGGAACCAAAATTACAGATGAAACCTCCAGACCCGGCATGGAACCGCCTATATACTATTGGATACCTTCCATTGCCCCCTGCGGAATGGCTTTTGTAACCGGAGAAAAATATCCCGGCTGGAAAGATAGATTGTTGGTGGGATCATTAAAATTTGGGTACGTGGAACTCCTTACCCTCGACGGAAACCGGGTGGTGGCACGAGAAAAACTAGCCCAGGATTTCGGCAGGGTGCGCAATGTAAAAATGGGCCCCGATGATTTAATATACATTGCCGTGGAAGGACAGGGAATTTTTAGAATGGTGCCGCAATAAATGGGAAACATTCCAAAAAAAAAATCCCGATTCCCGCGCATGTATTCCAGAGGCCACGATCGCGCCAAAAACCCAAATTCTATTTTGCCGATTTTTTCCTTCTTCTGTAAAAGTCGTATGCAAAATAGGCAATTACGGCAAGGACAAAATACATAAAATACGAAACCGGTTTTCCGCTTCCGCCAACGGTGGTGAATACCCGGTCCCATCGCACTCTCTTGTTGATGCTATCCCAGCTCATCCAGATAAACACGGGTTTGCCCACCACGTGGTTAAACGGAACAAACCCCCAGGTTCGGGCGTCCTCACTGTTGTTTCGGTTGTCACCCATCATCCAGTAGTAATCCATTTTAAAAGTATATGATGAAATGGGAACTCCATTGAGCAGCACATCGGTACCGTTTTGGGTAATTTTGTTTTCCACGCCCATCTCACTGCCCTCATACACTTCAATCAGTCTTTTGTAAAAGGGAATACTCTCTGGCGAAATTTCAACCGTAACACTCTTTTTGGGAATATAGACAGGACCAAAATAGTCGTTGTTCCACGGATATTTTCCATTGTTGGGAAACACGCTTTTTTCCCATTGTCCTTTTTTATTTTTTAACGGAATCACTTCCACCACATTGGGGTTGTTCTTCAACATATCGATGGATTCCTCTGAAATGGCCCGAAAATAATATATGCCGTTCTCTTGGTCGTATTCAAAGCCATCGGTAATATCATATCGGCCTACCAAGAGTTGGGGATTGAGCGGCCCGTTGGTCTTCAGGGCATATCGAAATTGCAGGCGCGCCCGGTCTGGAAGTTGGTTTTGTTTTCCGTTAATAAACACATATCCGTCCCGCACTTCCAAGGAATCGCCGGGCAATCCCACACAACGTTTTACGTAATTTGATTTTTTATCGATGGGCTTATAATAGTATTTGCCGTCTCCATACTGCTGAAAGGCATTGACCGTATCCACCGGCCAGTTGAAAACCACAATATCGTTTCGTTTGATATCCTGAAATCCAGGCAACCGGAAATAAGGAATCTGCGGTCGCGACAAATATGATTTTGTATTGATTATCGGAATGGTATCGTGAACCATAGGAAAAGCGATGGGAGTCATGGGAATTCGGGCACCATAGTGAAATTTGCTCACAAAAAGAAAATCTCCCACCAACAAGGTTTTCTCCAGCGAAGAAGTGGGAATGGTAAAAGGCTGCATTATATAACCATGCACGATGGTCGCTGCCACCACGGCAAAAAGAATAGAGCTAACCCATTCTCCGGTGGAGGTGCGGGGTTTAAGGCTTCGGTCTTCAATATAGGTTACTTTTTGGGTGTAGTTGATGTAGTATATGTACAATCCCAAGGTTATGATAACCAAAACAGTATCGGCAGTGGAGTTTCTACCAAAACTGCGAAGGGTTTCTACCCAAACGACGGGAAACATGATCAGGTTGACGATGGGCACAAACAATAGAATGGTCCACCACCAAGGTCTGTTGATTATTTTCATCAAGACCACCGCGTTGTAAACCGGAACGGCAGCTTCCCAAGTCTGTCTTCCCGCTATTTTATACAAACGCCACGTACCGGCAAAATGGATAACCTGTACAATCAAAAAAAATATAAACCAACCTGTCCAACTCATGCTATTTGTAATTTTGTTTATTTATTTTGTGTGTTGTTCGTCTTTAAGAGCAATTCATTGTTCCGTAAGCCCCAGCACATCTTTCATATTGTAAATTCCCTTTTTGCCGCGAAGCCATTCGGCGGCCAAGATTGCTCCTTTGGCAAAACCATCACGGCTTTGCGCCTTGTGTTCCAAGGAAATACTATCCACCCGGGAACTATACGTTACTATATGGGTTCCTTTTACGTCCTCTTTGCGCTCGGCGGAAATTTTCAGGATATCTTTTTTCTCCGCAGCAGACCCATCGGCTGTATCGAGTTCCCAATCTGCCTTTTTGCCCTCTTCAATAATCTGTTGGGCAATCGAGATGGCAGTGCCGCTGGGTGCGTCTTTTTTTTGCACGTGATGAATTTCCTTCACGGAAACATCGTATTCCTGCCATTGTGCCATCAATCGGGCAGCGTATTTGTTAATGCCGAAAAACAGATTAACCCCCACACTGAAATTGGACGCATAAATAAAGCTTCCGTCACGTTCGCGGCATAAGGCGACGGCCTTTTCGTAATTCTCCAGCCAACCGGTAGTACCGGAAACAACAGGAATCCCCGCTGTCAACGCTTTCGAAATATTTAAAAAAGCTGCTGCCGGTGTAGAGAATTCTATCGCGACCTCTGCCTTTTCAAAATCGCCTTCAAATGATTCCGAAGTGGATTTAAACACAATGGTATGGCCCTTTTCAACCGCCATATTTTCAATGGTTTTTCCCATCTTCCCATATCCCAAAAGTGCAATTTTCATAATGGATAAAATTAACTCACCTTACTATTCGCATTAAAAACGGTAGGATCCATACCAATTCCTTTATTTAAATCGATATGTCAACATCATGCCATACTGGGTTTGCGCATTGAGCGGATTCACATCGATACTGGGCTGCAGCGAAAGATCCTCCCTCACTTCATACTGCTGCAGATGCGCATCTACATTGGCATCTACAATGTTTAACAGGTAAAAAGCCACCGAAACTATTATGCTTATGCTTTTGTTCTTTTGGGCAGAACGCTGGGCATTGATCAACCGATCGTTAGAAATTATGGGCTGGGGCCCATTGCCATAAAACCCATCGTCAGTATATCCGGCCAATCGTCTTTTATACGCATCGCGAAACCGGTTGTAATCGTCGTCCTGTTGTTTATAAAAATAAATTCCCGCAGCCATACCCGCATAAATAATGGGAATCTTCCAATATTTTTTGTTGTAGGCCTGTCCCAATCCGGGTACTACGGCCGAATAAAACGCCGCTCTCGAAGGTGCCAGCGGATCGTATTCCACTATGGCGGGCAAGGAATCGCGCACAATTAATGTGCCTTCTGTCTTGGAAACCGCCAGCGTATCGGAAACCTGGGCAAAGACCATATTGCCGAAAACCAAAAAGAAAATATAGAAAAGATTATTTCTCACGGTGAATTAACTTCAAGATGCGGTTGAAGTCTTCTTGATTTTTAAAGGGCACCACCAATTGTCCCTTCCCCGATTTGGTAACCTTCACCTCTACCTTGGAGTCAAAAAGATCGGAAAGCTCCTTTTTTGCTTTTTTTGCATAAGGAGGAACAGCGGGCTTTGCCGGGGGATTTTTTTCCTGCGGATTTTTGTAATTCCTAACCAATGCCTCTGTGTCGCGTACAGAAAGATTACGGCTCAATATCTTTTCATAGATATCCAGTTGGTCGCCCAGGTCTTCTACATTGATTAGGGCACGTCCATGGCCCATGCTGATAAATCCATCGCGCATCCCCGTCTGGATAATAGGGTCCAACTTTAACAATCGCAGATAATTGGCTATGGTGGAGCGGTTTTTTCCCACCCTGTCGCTTAGCTCTTCTTGGGTAATATTTATTTCCTCGATAAGGCGTTGATAGGAAAGTGCGATTTCTATTGGGTCAAGGTCCTGTCTTTGGATGTTTTCCACCAGGGCCATTTCCAATGATTCCTGGTCATTGGCTATGCGTATATAAGCCGGAATAGTTTCCAGGCCCACGAGTTTTGAGGCCCTATACCTACGCTCTCCACTGACAAGTTGGTATTTGTCAAAATCGAGCTTTCTCACTGTAATGGGCTGGATCACCCCCAATTCTTTAATGGAGGAGGCCAGTTCGCGAAGCGATTCTTCATTAAAACTAGTGCGCGGTTGAAACGGATTTACTTCTATACTGCCCAGTTCCAACTCCACGATACTGCCCACAACCTTGTCGGCATTCTTGTCTTCCACAGATTTAATATCATTGGAGGGATCCTTCAGCAATGCTGAAAGACCGCGGCCCAAGGCTTGTTTTTTGGTCGCTTTCGCCATTTATTCCTTTTCGTTTTTCTTGATTAGTTCGTGTGCCAAACTTAAGTAATTATCGGCACCCTTACTAGCAGCATCATAACTGATAATGCTTTCCCCATAACTGGGTGCCTCGCTCAAACGCACGTTTCGCATGATAATGGTGTTAAAAACCATTTCATCAAAATGTTTTTTCACTTCATCCACCACTTGATTGGACAAGCGAAGGCGTTGGTCGTACATGGTGAGGAGCAGGCCTTCGATATCCAGGTTTTTATTGTGTATTTTTTGGACACTCTTGATGGTGTTCAGCAATTTCCCCAGACCTTCCAAGGCAAAATATTCACACTGAATGGGAATGATTACAGAATCGGCAGCGGTGAGGGCATTTAAGGTGAGCAAGCCCAAGGAAGGGGCACAGTCTATCAATATGTAATCGTATTTATCCTTTAGGTGGGTTATGGCCTTCCGCAACATGTATTCCCTGCTTTCTTGGTCTACCAGCTCTATTTCTATCGCCACCAAATCTATATGGGATGGAATCAAATCCAGATTGGGCGAATTTGTGGAAACAATGGTCTCTTCCGCAGTAGCGCTGTGCTCCAGCAATTGATAGGTCCCCAACTCTACTCCCTCCACGTCTACCCCCAGTCCAGAGGTTGCATTTGCCTGGGGATCGGCGTCTATCAATAAAACTTTTTTCTCGAGCACCCCCAGTGCCGCCGCTAGATTTACAGAGGTGGTAGTCTTGCCTACCCCTCCTTTTTGGTTCGCAATTGCAATAATTTTACCCATCTATTTGCTCGGAATTTTAGCCGTTAAAAGTACAATTATTTATGGGGATAGAAAATCATTTTTGTTAACACAATCGATTGCTCTTCCATCCAACGTCTTGACTTTTTAAACACTCATGAGGTAAACTATTGAGGTGAGGTTTTTCTGAAAAAGCGCCTCGTCGTTTTAAAAAAACTTTCCTTCCTTTTCATATTCCTAAAAAGGAAAACTTCTCAACCCTTGCCTTTTTTGCTTCGTATCATCTGTTCCAGAAGGTCCCACATCTCTTCGGGAATTTGGTCGAGCAGGTTAAATTGTCCGGCTCCTTTTAGCCATTCCCCTCCATCAATGACCACCACTTCCCCATTGATATATGCCGAAAAATCGGAAATCAGATAGGCGGCAAGGTTGGCGAGTTCCTGATGGTCTCCCACGCGCTGGAGCGGTACTTTTTTGGCAAGGTCAAACTTTTCCTTTAAATCGCCGGGCAGCAATCTGTCCCAGGCCCCCTTGGTAGGAAAGGGCCCTGGGGCAATGGCGTTAAACCGAATTCCATATTTGGCCCATTCTACCGCGAGAGATCGGGTCATGGCCAAAACCCCCGCTTTTGCCGTGGCACTTGGCACCACATAGGCGGATCCTGTAAAGGCATAGGTGGTAACGATGTTTAAAACGGTTTTGCCCTCCTCCTTATTGTCGATCCAATGCTTTCCAAAGGCTAGTGTACAGTTTTTTGTCCCCTTGAGAACGATATCGATAATCGTATCAAAGGCATTGGCCGAGAGGCGTTCGGTAGGTGAAATGAAATTTCCCGCAGCGTTGTTCAACAATACATCCACCGTACCAAATTCAGCGACGGAGGCCTTGACCATTGCCTCCACTTCGTCGTAATTCCGCACGTCGCACTGAACGGGCAATACACGTCCCCCCGTTTCCGCTTCCAGTTCTTCCTTTACCGCCTGCAACTTCTCCATATTGCGCGAGGTGATGACGATATTTGCCCCCAACTCGAGAAAATAAGTGCCCATTGCCTTTCCCAAACCACTTCCGCCGCCGGTGACCACAATGGTTTTACCCTTTAAAGCATCGTCGCGAAGCATTTTTGCCGTATAATCCATAGTTTTTATTTTGAAGTGTAAATGTAAAGATTAATTATCGATAGAGACGGGTTTGCGAATTATCATTAATCGCCAAGAAAGCCATAAATGCGTGTTAAATAAACTTTAAACGGTCTTTTCCGAAGAAGGGATTTTTCTATATTCAATTTTTAACCTCGCCAAACACCTAAAACAACTTAAAATGAAATCTAATTCCGAAGCGGAAACGGCTGATTTACTGGGCGATTTAAAACCGGGAGAGCGAACGGTTACCGAATTGCCCTACGGCGGCTACCTCTTCTTGGAACACGACGTTCCTTTTTTGGTCATTTATAGAAACATTGCCAACGACCCGGCCACGATTCGCCTGGCCCGCACGGGTGCTTCCTATTTGGTTGTGGGGAAAGACCATTTTTCCTATTTCAAGGAATTTGTCAATCAGCTTACCGAGAAGATGAGTGCCCGATTTGGCTCGTTTATCTTAATGGAAATCTACAGCGGTCCACCCGAGAGCACGGAATTTGTTATCCGAGGGCCTTCGCACAAGCTAAAGGTTTCGCTGGAAGTGCTCCGGGAGCAACTGCAAAAGGTAGAGAGCAGACGCTATGGCGGCAAGGAACTCACGGCCAGAATAGAACAGACCAAACGCCGGCAAGATGTGCTTCAGGATGCATTTTTCAGCATAGACGATATCAAGGAATGCGGTGGGACTTTTATTGGTTTGGAAATCCCACCCGTTTACCGCGATGCGAATGGCAATGTATTTCCGCTGTACTTTAGAAAATTCCAAAATGGTTTTGCCCAGGCCCTGCACAAGGCGGTCTTTGAATTTATACGAATCCAGACCTCCTCAAATATTGAAAGTTTTGCCGCTCTGGGTAAGCGCAAAATACATTCTGAAGTTTTTAAGATAGACAAATGCCTTACGGAAATAGAGAGCAGCTACCAATTTTTGCTGTTGGTTGCACCGGTGAATATCCAAGCTATTCGCGAATGTTTTTTCGAAACCGATTTTGAAAAGGTTTTGCCCTATCATTACCGGCTGCTGCCCATCGATCCCGATTTGCTCAAGCGAAAACTTTACAACCTCCGCATAGACGAGATCGACGATCCCGCCCTGGCCTTCCTTTTTGATGAAAAAAGAGAAGAAATAGCACAGCAACTCACCATGCTAAAAGAGCGCGATTCAAAAAACTTTTTTTACAACAGTGTGAGACTGTATGGGGCCATTGAAAAAAATGTGCTCGCCGCAGCCGAGAAAATACTCGCGACTATTTCGGAAAACAGCCAACAGGAAAATACAAAGTCACTCGATGCCCAAGGCTTTGAGAAACTCGCCGAGATCGAATTTGACTATTTCCGAACACAAGCCCCGGATTATAGAGGTAAGGTGCATATACGCGATGACGTAAATGTTATGATGGTCTCCAGAGGCGAATTGTACTTACCCTCAGATTACACCATGACGCAGACAGAGGCCGCAGCCTTGCTACAGCACGAGCTGGGAACACATGCCCTCACTTATTACAACGGCAGCCAACAACCCCTCACCCAACTGTCGCAGGGGTTGGCCGACTACGATCCGCTACAGGAGGGAATGGCGGTTCTTTCGGAATATTTGGTGGGCGGCCTCACTGGCAACCGTTTGCGAACCCTCGCCGGCCGCGTGATAGCCGGAGAAGCCCTTTTGGACGGCGCCACCTTTAAGGAGATTTTTGATCTTCTTCATAAAACCCATGGCTTCTCAAAATTTCCAGCCTTTAACATTACCTCCAGAATATGCCAGGGAGGAGGTTTTTTAAAGGACATCATTTATTTAAAAGGATTGATTCACCTTTGCGATTATCTGAGAGAGGGGGGCAATTTGGAATTTTTACTCGCCGGCAAATTCGCTTTAAAACACGTGCCGATGATCAAGGATTTAACAGATCGCGGGTTGTTGCAGCCTCCAAAAATAAAACCCAGATATATGGCGATGGAAGAGTATAACGAGCGTTTATCCCAGGTACGGCAGGGAATATCCCTTACAGACATGGTTTAGGCCAGCCCAGTATGAACAATAATCAAAGACAGGTGTGGCAATGGGCAACCGCTACTGTCTTACTTCAATTGAAAAAGAAAATGAAAATATGTTTTGTAATCAGCGACATTAAAACCGAGACCTGTGGCACTACGGTTGTAATTTTAAAAAAAGCCCATGAGCGCGGCCATGAGGTATACGTAATGAGCGTGGGAGATTTTATTTTCCACCGTGATGAAGACATCAGCCTGAGGTGCAAGAAAATTCCGAAGACGGTAAAGGGCGAAAAGGTTGAGGAATTCTGGTCACAAGTACAGGATGACGAGCTGAAATATCAAGTGGTGCCGAGTACCGATATGGATATATTATTCCTGCGGAACAATCCCACCGAAGAAACTTCAGACCGGCATTGGGCCGAGCATAGCGGCATTGCCTTTGCCAGGATGATCCAGCAAAGTGGGGTTTTGGTGCTGAACGACGCCTTTGCCATGAGCCATGCGTTTATCGATAAACTGTATTTTGAAGAATTGCCTGCCGAAATAAAGCCGAACAGCCTTATTACCCGAAACAAGGAAGACCTTTTGAAATTCTGGAAGGACAACGGAAAAAAGATGGTCCTCAAACCGTTGGAAGGAAGTGGCGGACAGGATGTTTATCTTATAGATGAAGATAAAAAGAACTTCAATCAAATTGTGGACACCTTGATTACCAAGGGATATATCATCGCCCAAGAATTTCTTCCCGACGTGAGCAAAGGTGATGTAAGGGTAATTCTTATGAACGGAAAAATCCTCGAGCAAGATGGACAAAAGGCTGTGATAAGAAGGGTGAGTTCAGATAAATCCGAATTCAGAAGCAATCTCTCTCTGGGTGCAAAAGCTAAAAAAGCCAAGCTCACACCTGCCATGGAACACATCGTTAACCTCACCGCTCCAAAGCTCATTAGGGACGGACTGTTTTTCGTGGGACTCGATATTGTCAAGGACAAGTTGATAGAAATCAATGTTCTCAGCCCGGGAGGATTGGATCATTGTGAAGAAATAGGTATACCCGATTTTACCGATACCGTTATCGATGCCCTGGAACGAAAAATAGTTTATATGAAACATTATAAAAATAAACTGAGCAACCGGGTATTGGCCACCATGGATTGAGAATTCGAGAAAAAATTTTAAAACAATAAAATGAAAGACGTACCAAGGATTTTAGGAGAATATACAAGCGGGAAAAAAGGACCATTGCTCTTCGTCTCCGGAGGCGTGCACGGCAACGAACCCAGTGGGGTATTGGCCCTGCAGAAGATTTTTAAAATCCTCCATAAAGAACAACCTGCCATCAAGGGCAGAGTGGTGGGAGTTTCAGGAAATCGGCGGGCCCTAATGGAGAATGTACGGTTTATTGATGAGGACCTCAACAGAGTATGGACCGAGGAAAATGTGAGGTCTGGCAAAGAAGATTCCCATGAAAAAAAGGAAATGTTTGACATTATTGAAGTGTTGAAGAAAGTTTCGGAAAAAGACCACACCAAACGGTATTTCCTGGATTGCCACACCACTTCTTCGGATAGTGAGCCGTATATATCGGTGCAGGTAGTCAATGACAACGATAGTTGGGCGCACGAGTTTCCTACCTATATCATCCGCGGTTTTTCCGATATTGTCAAGGGTTGCATCGACCATTACGAAAGCCGGATCGGCATGACGGGATTTGTATTTGAAGGAGGACAGCACGAGAGCAAGACTTCACAATTAAATCACGAAGGAATGATTTGGTTGGCAATCCACTACGCCTGCGGCCTAGACTTAAATGCACTCCCCGCCTATCCCGAGGCCGCGAAAATGCTCGAAGACAAACGAAAACACAGGAAAACCTTTGAAATCATCTATCGCCACGGAATCGATGACAAAGATGAATTTTCCATGGAACCGGGTTTTAGCAATTTCCAAAAACTGGAAAAAGGCCAGTTGCTCGCGCATCAAAATGGAAAACCTATTTATAGCGATTGGAACGACTACATTTTTATGCCGCTGTACCAAAGCCAAGGGAACGATGGTTTTTTCGTCGTAAAGGAAGTAAAGGAAGTTTGAAACCCTGGAGATTTTATCGGCATCAATCGTTAACCTCAGATTAAAATACCTGGCCTTGGCAGTTAAACCTTCTTAAAATTGATGCCGAAACAAAATCATGGGTTATATTGAGACTATGGAAAAAGTATTGGTAGCAGGTGCCCATGGCACCACAGGTAAAAAAATAATTTCACTTTTAAAGGAATCATCTCTTTACGAGCCCGTCGCTATGGTGAGGAAGAAAGATCAAATTCCGTTTTTTGAGGAACAGGGAGTCACCACTGTCCTCGCCGATTTGGAGGAAGATGTTAGCCAAACAACCTCGGGGATAAGCCGAGTAATCTTTGCCGCGGGATCCGGAGGAAAAAAGGTTAGGGAAGTGGATCAGGACGGTGCGAAAAAATTAATGGATTCCGCCCAAAACAGCGGGGTGAAAAAATTCGTGATGCTGAGTTCTATGGGAACCGATGCCCCTGAAAAGGCATCGGAATTAAAAGAATATTTAAAGGCTAAGCACAATGCGGACGAGCATCTTAAAAAATTGAACATACCCTACACCATTGTGCGGCCCGGCGCTTTGACCAATAACGAAGGCAAGGGCAAAATAGAATGGGCCCCGAAACTGAATAAACACGGGGAAATTCCGAGGGCCGACGTGGCAGCGACTTTGGTTTTTGCACTTGGAGATTCTGTGGCAAAAAACAAAACGTTCGAAATTCTGAAAGGCGATCAACCCATAGAGAAGGCTATAGCGGCAATTTGATTCCCCAGTTTCTTTTCCTAAATTGGCCCTTCCAAAATTATCATAATTGCGCAAACAATAATCTGGAAAGTTGTCTTAAGCACTTCTTCCTATCAATATAAAAAGATGGAAATTATTCAGGAAAAGATCAATACCTATGCGGAGGAACACTCTCAACCCGAACCAGAACTTCTTCAAAAATTAAATAGGGAAACCTGGCAGAAGATGATTGCTCCGCGAATGTTGAGCGGGCATTTTCAAGGCAGGGTCCTCAGCGTGATTTCCCATTTGGTGCGGCCCAAAAATATTTTGGAGATTGGCACCTATACCGGCTATTCCGCCCTCTGTTTGGCCGAGGGAATGCGGAAGGAAGGGGAGCTTCACACCATTGATATCAATGAGGAATTACACGATTTTCAAAGAAAATATTTTGATGCCTCGCCTTACGGAGACCAAATATTTCAGCACACCGGAGATGCCCATGACATTATTCCCACCTTGCAGAAAACCTTTGACCTTGTTTTTATCGATGCCGACAAGCAATCGTATCCCCAATATTTGGAGATTATTCTTCCGAAACTACAAGTGGGCTCGGTAATTTTAAGCGATAATGTGTTGTGGAGCGGAAAAGTACTGCAAGAAGCCAAACCAGACGATTTAGACACTATCGCCCTTGTTAAGTACAACCGAATGCTCAAGGAGCATCCGCGATTACAGACCGTGCTTTTGCCCATTCGCGACGGGTTGAGCATTTCAAGAGTCGCTAAATAATTTCTTGTTTGAGATAGTGCTCTGGCAAAGCCTATGACAAACATAAGCCATCCCCACCCCTACCAAAGCGCCTACAAATATATCGCTGGGATAGTGTACCCCAATAAATATACGGGATGACACAAAGAGCAAGGGCCATAAATAGCATATATAAATCCAGTGGGTAAATTTCCGCAGGGATAGGACGACAAAAGTTGTGATGGAAAAACTGGAGGAGGCATGGCCGGAGAAAAAGCTGTAATTGGTGGGTTTTTGCAGCACCCGTATCAATTCGCCCAACGCTTCTACGTTGTTGGGCCGCAAACGAGCTACGTACTCCTTTACCGCTCCGGTAAGAACAATGGTTATCCCGAAGGTAAGCAGTAAAAAGAAAACAACCGTTCCGCCCTTCCTACCGCGGTAATAATAAAAAATGAGAACGGCGAATAACAAAAACAGCGGAATCCAACTCTCGATCTGGGTGACAAAAAGCCAAAATTTATCGAATCGTTCAATGCCAAGGCCGTTTAAAAACACGAACAGCTCCCGGTCCCAATCTTTAAGGGTTTCCCACATTAAAATCGTCTTTTAACCGGACCTGTAATTTCCTCTACTTCTTCCTTTACCTTATCTATCTCCTTGCGAACATCCTTGCTGATGTCTACATCCATCCCGTGTTTTTCGGCACTTTTGGTGATTTCCGATTTAATGTCGTTGGTGGCATCCTTTATCTGTCGCAGCCCTTTTCCCAATCCTCTAGCAATTTCCGGCACTTTATCGGCCCCAAAAACCAAGAGTACAATAAAGAGAATAAAACCTATTTCGGCCCCACTGATAAAGAGAAAAAATGCCTGTAAAATCATTTTGCAAATATACTGAGGAGTTATGAGTTATGCCTTTGAAGCACAGTAAAATTTTTACCTCCCTCTTGTGAAAATCAATTTTGGGTGGCCTTTTGTTTAAACCGTTCAAACTGTCCTATGTGTTTCTCCCGAGGCCAAGAGTTGTTGGAAAGGTCAATGTCTGCTGTTTCTTCCTGCGGGTCGATTTGGATCTTACTGATTTCCTTTTCCGAAGGAATAACCTTTTTCACCTGCGCATCGTTCTTTCTCCATACTTCTGCCGGATACTTTATGTTTTCCGTTGTTCCATCGGCGTAGGTTATCTGGGCAATGATGGGCATGGGTATCCCTCCGGGCTTTTCAAAGACAATTTCATAGAAAAACTTCGGCTTTTTAAGTTTGGTCCTTTCTGCTAGGGGAACATTTTCCTCAATATAATCTTTTAAAGTCTGTATTTCATCGACGTTTGAAACCAGCATACTCTCATCAAAATCATCGCTGCCTTCCTCTACCAGATATACCATGGGCGCGAGGTCGTTTTCCGTAAACCCGCGTTCTGCCATAAGTTTTTTTACTTCGGAATTCATTTGGGAGGTGACAAATAGTTTTTTCACATTCTGAATGCCAATGTCCACGTAATCTGTAGTGTAAAACCATTCTCGCCAATACCAATCTAAATCTACCGCCGAAGCATCCTCCATGGTTCTGAAAAAATCTTCGGGAGTAGGATGTTTAAACTTCCACCGATTGGCATACACCTTAAAGGAATAATTGAACAGCTCCCGGCCCATCACCGTTTCCCTTAAAATATTGAGGGCCGCAGCCGGCTTGGCATAGGCATTTGCCCCAAAGTTGTAGGTATTCAAACCTTTTGTCATAATGGGAGCGAGCTCATTTTGATCTCCCGCCATATAGTCCACAATATTTCGGGCGGGCCCGCGGCGCGAGGGATATTTCGTGTGCGGTGCAATGGCTTGGGGATAGGTTTCGCCAAAATCCTGTTCGGCCACAAATTGCAAAAAGGAATTAAGCCCCTCGTCCATCCAGGTCCATTGCCGTTCGTCGCTGTTTACGATCATGGGGAAATAATTATGGCCTACTTCATGGATGATCACACTTATCATCCCCAATTTTGTTCTTTCACTGATAAACCCATCCTTATCGGGTCTCCCGTGGTTCCAGCAAATCATAGGATATTCCATTCCCTGATTTTTGGCACTGACCGATATGGCCTTGGGATAGGGATAGTCAAAAGTCATATGCGAATAAGTCTTTAGGGTGCTCGCCACGGTTCGCGTAGAGTAGTCTTCCCACAGCGGATTGGCTTCGGGCGGATACAGGGAAACTGCCATTACCGTTTTGTTTCCCATGGGAACGCCCATCATGTCCCACATGTATTTTCTAGAAGTGGCAAAGGCAAAATCCCTCACCTTTTCGGCCTTAAACTTCCACGTTCTCTTATTTTTTGCAAAACCTTTGGCCGCAGCTTCAGCCTCTTTCTGGGTAACGATTTTTACGGGATTTGAAAAGGAAGTCTGCGCCTGTTCATACCGCTTCATCATCTCCTTGGTAAAAATTTCCTTCCTGTTTTGCAGGTTTCCGGTGGCATCCAGGATATGGTCGGCCGGCACGGTGATGTTTACCTCAAAGTTGCCAAAGGGGAGGGCAAATTCGTCGCGACCCCAAAATTGGCTGTTTTGCCACCCTTCAACGTCGTTGTAAACGGCCATTCGTGGGTAAAACTGTGCAATGACATAACCTCTGTTGCCATCCTCAAACGTTTCATAGCCACTGCGCGCTCGATCCACCACATGATCATTGATATTGTACCACCACTTGATGTAAAAATCAAACTTTTCCCCCGGCATCAATTGTTTTGGGAGATTAATGCGCATCATGGTTTGGTTGATGGTATAGGCAAGCGGGTTGCCCTTGCCGTCTTTAACTTCTTGTATTTTAAACCCTCCGTCAAACCCCTCCACCATATAATCCTGGACAAAAGATTGGGCCAAGGCCGCCGGTTCTGCTCCTCTGGATTCTATCAAAGGCGTTTTCGAATTCCTTTCCCGCACATTTTGATCAAGCTGAACCCATAAATATTCCAAGGCATCTGGCGAATTATTGTTATATGAAATGGTTTCCTCGCCCGAAATTCGTTTGTTCTCATCATCGAGTTCCACATTGATCACATAATCTGCCTGTTGCTGGTAATATTGCGGACCTGGAGCTCCACTGGCGGTACGAAACATATTGGGAGTAGAAAATTCCTGATACATCTGCCTAAATTTATTGGTGTTGTAGTGGCCCTGTTGTCGAGCCTCATTCGGTACCGATTGGGAAAAAACGGGGAAAAAGCCAAGGAAAAAAACGGCAAGGGCAAAAAGACGGGTTGATTTCATATTTGATGATTTCTAATAACTACGAAATTTAAAATTTTATTCGCGAAAATCCAGCACTCCTGAAGGTTTGTCCTTTTCAAGAATTAGGCTTCTGCGACTTGTTTCGGTTTTTAGGTGGATGATGTTTTTTTGCTCGGGAAAAATTTCCATCAACACGGTGTTCTTCACTTTGATATTTTGAAAATCCACAACATCAATCGCCTCCAAATACGCCACCACCATGTCTGTTTCGTATTCTTTTCCTATGAATTGAAGCGGCACTTCAGCGCCGTTAACATAAACATGGATTTTTCGCAATAAATATTCCCGAATAAAATCATCAACTTTCCCCGATTCTTTTTTCGAATCGAGAAAAATCGGTTCCTTTTGCTGTTCGCGCAGGGCCGATTCAAGGTCGTCGGTAAAGATTTTTGTAATAATTTGAAGTGTCTGTTGTCCGGGCACGTATTCTATCTTTGTAATGCTGACATAGAATTTGTGGGCCGGGGAAGCCGATAGAACGGGAACCAGAAGCAACAATAACAGAATTCGACGATATTTCATTTCCAGTTCAATTTATTCTGGATTCCTATTCAGCCAAGTCTTTCGGAATATTTTTTGGAGCAACCGCATTTTACAAAAATAAGAAGGCATAGCGGGTAATTTTGCTATTCTCCCAATTTTTTATATTCCTCGCTCTTCTCGTGCAGAAACCTCATGAGCTCCAATTCGTTTTCGGGCTTCAGCAACCGGGCGTCCATTCCGTTTTCTTGGGCGTAAAAGAGGAAATCAACGGCCTTGTTTTCCGGAATTCCAAAATTATCTTCCACAAAAACTCGGCTAAAGCGTTGCTGCATGTTATTGCTCAGCAACTGTTCCTTTTCGGTTTTCTTTCTTTCCGTCAATTTTTTTCCCCGCGGAAAAAGCAATTGCGACACTCCGCCCAGAACCGCCAGAACATCAAGTCCGTTTTTTAAAGTATGCAGATTTAGGGCTTCCTCGGCAGCATTACCTTGAATGGCCGATTGTTCATCTCTTTCAAAACCGTACTCAAATTCAAGGGCCTTATAGCTCAAATCCCAATCGATGGACGAATAGTAGGTGGGAATTTTCTTCACGTCCACCTGAATATTTCCGGTGAGGTCATAGGGCCGCACGATCACCTCGTCCAATTGGGTGATGGCCGGATTGAGCATAATGTTCATGCGCTTGTTCTCGACAATTCCCTTGTCCACTACCACGGTAAAACTTTGGTACTGCAGGGCGTAAATCTGCAACCTGTCATTTTCGGCTACGGCAATTTTAAAACTGCCATCGGCATCGGTTATGGTTCCTTTTTGCGAGGATATATTGTAAACACTTATCCCTTCCGCATCTTCCCCCTGGGGAACAGAGATTTTGCCCTTTACCATAGTGCGCTCAATTTCTTGTGCCGAAACCGTGGAAACAAGGGATATCAGTATCAAAAAAAGTAGATTCTTTACCATTTCATAAAAGTACGGTTTTGTTTTATATGGAGAAGCAATAAGGTTTCAATTTCAATGGTTACTTTTACAATTCAGAAAAATTTTAAAATGGAGCCACAAGAAAACAACAAACGGGTTGATAAAAGAAATATGGTGATTGCCAGCACCAGCACCGTGTATGGCGGGGAGTACTTGGAATATCTAAATTCCGAAATGGCAGAACTCTTTAAAGATACCGAGACGATAATTTTTATTCCCTATGCCCGACCGGGAGGAATAAGTCATGACAGATATACCGAAAAGGCTGCAGAAGCCTTTGAGAAAATCGGCAAAAAGATTATCGGTCTCCACACATTTGAAAACCCTATAGATACACTCAAAGAAGCTACCGGGGTGTTTACGGGGGGCGGAAATACTTTTGTACTGGTAAACGCGCTGTGCAAGCTGGAGTTGATGCAACCGCTTAGGGAGGCAATTTTCAATGGACTTCCCTACTTGGGAACGAGTGCGGGCAGCAATATTTGTGGGGTTTCCATGATGACCACAAACGACATGCCCATAGTATATCCCCCTTCTTTTAAAACTTTGGGCGTGGTGCCTTTTAACATCAACCCGCACTATTTGGATCCAGACCCGAACAGCAAGCATATGGGGGAGACCCGGGAAACACGGATTAGGGAATTCCACACACAAAATACCGTTCCGGTCATCGGCCTGCGCGAAGGCAGTTGGCTGCGCGTGGAAAAAGGAAACATTACGGTTGAAGGCACGCTCCAGGCCCGAATTTTTGAACAGGAAAGAGCTCCTTATGAAGTGGATCCCGGCACCGAAATAGGAAAAGGTTCCAATATGCTGTAGCAGCTTAATCCTAGTGTAGCATCTAATTTTTTACTTAAACATTGAAAGAAAATGAGGCGAGACGATTTTATAAAAATCTCCGGATTGGCTGGCTTGGGCGTGGCATTGATGCCCACCCTGTCGTTTGTGAATTTTGGCCCCACCTTTACCAGAAACCAATTGATAGGAAAGGGAAAACCAGATATCGTTGGCAACAGCTATACCTCAAAAATGCACAAGGCGACCAAGACCGCTTTTGATAAAATGAAAGCCGCCGCTGCCAAGGAAAATATAAATATTGAAGTAGTCTCGGCCTATAGGAACTTTCAGCGCCAAAAGGAAATTTTTGAGGGAAAATACAAACGCTATACCAAGCAAGGCCTTTCTCCTGACAAGGTTTTGGAAAAAATTATTGAATACTCCACCATTCCGGGCACTTCCCGACATCATTGGGGCACGGATTTAGATATTATCGATGCCAGCGTTCCCCGACCGGCAAATGTGCTGCAACCGGAAAATTTTCATGGCACAGGTGCCTTTTGCAGATTGAAGGAATGGCTTAACCACAACGCCGAAACATTTGGTTTTTTTGAAGTTTACACAGACAATGGCAACAGGAAAGGCTTTAAATATGAGCCTTGGCATTTTAGCTATTCCCCCGTTTCCATTCCTATGCTCCGGGCGTACAAAGAACAAATCGATGTGAAGAAAATGCTGATGGAAGAGCATATAATGGGAAGCGAGCATTTTTCTCCCGAATTTATATCGCAATACGTAACGGAAAACATTTTAGACATCAACCCGAAATTGCTTCCGTGGGAAATCTGAAAGAGAGTTTTTCTTCCTTGGAATGTCCAGAATCCCGATGGTGCCGATTGCCGATCAGGGCCTGCACTATTTTTATTGGTTGTTTAGGATTCAGCCATCTTAGCCTGTTTTTCACAATGGGTTTGGCCGCTCCTTTGTATCTTTGCAGGATGGATAAAAAAGTTCTCTTAATGATATTGGATGGTTGGGGAATAACCCAAGATCCATCAGTTTCGGCAATTGCCCAAGCCAAGACTCCTTTTCTCGATTCCCTTTACTCTCGCTATCCCCATGCGCAATTGCGCACCGAGGGGCTAAACGTAGGACTGCCGGAAGGACAGATGGGCAACAGTGAAGTTGGCCACATGAACTTAGGCGCGGGGCGAATAGTATACCAAGATCTGGCCAAAATAAACATGGCGATTGAAAGCGGCACGCTTGCACAGGAAAAAGAATTGCACAAGGCTTTTGAATATGCCAAATCCCACCACAAAAAAGTTCATTTTATGGGCCTCGTTTCCAATGGTGGGGTACATTCACACATCGACCATTTAGAGGCATTGCTCAATGCTGCGCAAGACTATGGGGTTGAGGATGTTTATGTACACGCCTTTACGGATGGCCGCGATGTAGATCCCCATTCTGGGAAATACTTTATTGCCGATTTGCAGGTCCACCTGGCAAAAACCGGCGGAAAACTCGCTTCCATCATTGGGCGTTACTATGCCATGGACCGGGACCACCGGTGGCAGCGGGTAAAAGAGGCCTACGATCTTTTGCGGTTTGGCAAAGGTTCCCCATCCACCAACGCCATTGAAAGTATAGAGGATAGTTATGCACGGGGAATTACAGACGAATTTATCAAACCGATCTGCATGGTCAATGGGGAAGGAAAACCCATTGCCACTTTGGAAAAAGATGATGTGGTGATCTTTTTCAATTTTAGGACAGACCGTGGCCGGCAACTCACGGAAGTGCTTACCCAAAAAGACCACGAAGATTTTGGCATGAAGACCCTGCCCCTTTATTTTGTGACCCTTACAAGCTACGATGATTCCTTTGAAAACATTCATGTTATCTACTGCAAGGATAATTTAGACGATACCCTAGGAGAAGTGCTGGAGAAAAACGGCAAGAAGCAAATAAGAATTGCAGAAACGGAAAAATATCCGCACGTTACCTTCTTTTTTTCCGGGGGACGGGAAGTGGCGTTTGAAGGAGAAAAAAGAATTTTATGCCCGTCGCCAAAAGTTGCCACCTACGATCTAAAACCCGAAATGAGTGCTTATGACCTTCGCGATATGATCCTGCCCGAAATTGAAAAGGAAACGGCTGATTTTATTTGCCTCAATTTTGCCAATCCGGATATGGTAGGCCACACGGGAGTTTTTGCGGCTGCAGTGAAGGCTTGTGAAACGGTGGATACCTGTGCCAGAGCTATTGTTGAGAAGGCTTTGGAAAGCCATTATGCCACGATCATTCTGGCAGACCACGGCAACAGCGAGACGATGAGGAATCCCGATGGCTCGCCAAACACCTCCCACACCACCAATCCCGTTCCCATTATAGTGGTTGATCCCGATGTAAAAGCGGTAAAAAATGGAATTTTGGGCGACATTGCCCCCACCATTCTGCACCTGATGGGAATAAAAAAGCCCAAAATTATGGATCGGGAATCCTTGGTTTAAGCTTACTTAAAAAAAGAATCTACAAATTCGAACTTGTTAAACACCTGCAGGTCTTCCATTCCCTCTCCTACTCCAATAAATTTTACGGGGATTTGAAATTGGTCGCTAATTCCTATTACCACTCCGCCCTTGGCCGTTCCGTCCAATTTGGTTACCGCCAAGGAAGTTACCTCGGTGGCGGCGGTAAACTGCTTTGCCTGCTCAAAGGCATTTTGGCCGGTAGATCCATCGAGGACAAGCAGCACCTCATGGGGAGCGTTGGGAATTACCTTTTGCATAACCCGTTTTATCTTGGTTAGCTCATTCATCAGGTTAACTTTGTTGTGCAATCTTCCCGCCGTGTCAATAATAACCACATCGGCGTTTTGCGAAACGGCACTCTTAAGCGTATCGAATGCCACACTGGCCGGATCGCTGCCCATACTCTGCTTTACAATGGGCACTGAAGTCCTATCGGCCCAAATCTGCAATTGATCGATGGCAGCGGCGCGAAAGGTATCGGCAGCTCCCAAAACAACAGATTTTCCAGCCTTTTTAAACTGATAGGCCAATTTGCCAATAGTGGTGGTCTTCCCCACGCCGTTAACCCCTACCACCATAATAACATAAGGAGTTGCCTGCACTGGGATTTCAAAATCAGTGGCGTTTCCGGAATCTACTTCGCTCAACAGGCCGGCTATTTCTTCCCGTAAAATTTTATTCAGTTCATCAGTGCCCAGATATTTGTCCTTGGCAACCCGAGCCTCAATCCTGTCGATAATCTTAAGGGTTGTATTTACCCCCACATCGCTGGAGACGAGTACCTCCTCCAGATTGTCCAAAACATCATCGTCAACCTTTGTCTTACCGGCTACAGCCTTGCTGAGTTTGTCGAAAAAGGAAGTTTTTGTTTTTTCAAGCCCCTTGTCGAGGGTTTCCTTTTTTTCCTTTGAAAAAATCTTTTTGAATAGGCTCATGATGGTATATGATTAGGATATGGAAAGTTGTAGTTAAAATGGCTGGAATTTTAAAAAATACGAAAATACGAAAAGCCACCTTCGCAAAAAAGTGGCTTTTTTCTAAATATTTTAAAATCGGTTACTTTTTATTCAACCAATCATTGACCATTTCGGGAGGCATGATCGCTTCCTTAAAAATATATGCACCGGTCTTGGGCGACTTGACCATTTTAATTACCTGGGTCAGACGCTTTGAACCTGTTTGGAGTGTTGCTACTGATTTCTTTGCCATGTCTCTATATTTTAAACGATGGTTTCACCAATGTGAAAACATCCATTACTTAATCTCTTTGTGAACAGTCATCTTTTTAAGGATGGGATTGAATTTTTTCAACTCCATTCTATCGGGCGTGTTCTTCTTGTTCTTAGTGGTGATATAGCGGGAAGTTCCGGGCTTGCCAGATTCCTTGTGCTCTGTACACTCAAGTATCACCTGTACTCTATTTCCTTTTTTGGCCATGGTAACGGACTTTAATGATTATAGCAATTATTTGGTCATATAGCCTTTTGCACGGGCTTCTTTGATGACAGCTGAAATACCTTTCTTGTTGATATTCTTTATAGCGGAAGCAGATACGCGCAGAGTAACCCACTTATCCTCTTCTGGAATGTAAAAACGCTTTTTAAGCAAGTTTACATCAAACTTACGTTTAGTTTTGTTCATCGCGTGCGACACGTTGTTTCCAACCATCGCTTTCTTTCCGGTAAGCTCACAAACTCTTGACATTGCCTTAACTTATTTGAGTTATTTTTAAACAGGGTGCAAATTTAAACAATTAAATACAGATGCACAACAAAAGAAAATCAGTTTTTTAAAATTTCTTTCCGAAGCATTTCAAATGCCTTGTTGGCCGTTTTTTCAATTACGCGATAGCGGTCCTTTCCGAACTGGAATTTTTCGGAAATTGTTCTATTCGGGCCGGCAATGGCAATACAGACCGTACCTACCTCATCCTCTCCTTCTCCTTTGGTGGGACCTGCAATCCCAGTAGTGGCAATGGCATAATCCGAATCAAAAACCCGACAACACCGCACGGCCATGCTTTCGGCCACTTCCAGGCTCACTACGTTGTACTGTTCTATCAATTTTTGGGGCACTCCCAAAATTTTGGTTTTCAAAGAAGTCTCATAGGGAACCAACCCTCCCTTAAAGGAAGAGGAAGCTCCCGGATACTGTGTTATTTCTGAAGCTATCCTGCCTCCGGAACAACTTTCGGCCACACTGAGAAACATTTTTTTGGCACAGAGCAATTTCCCTATTTGTTCTACTATCGAGGTCTCATCTTCATATCCTATGGCGATATCGGAAAGAATTTTATGGAGTTCCTCCATCTTTTTATCTACCCTGTTTACCAGTTTTTCTCTTTCCGTGTCACTGGACAAAAGCCGAAGCCGTACTTTTCCCAAGGAAGGCAAATAAGCGAGCTTGATGTCTACGGGCAGCGACTGTTCAAAAGTGGCCAATCTTTCGGCGATGGCACTTTCCCCCATTCCATAAGTGATAAGGGTTTTGTGGTAGATATGGGGCCTAACAAACCGTTTGGCAATCTTCGGGAGCACCTCATCCTGCATTAAATGCCGCATTTCATAAGGCACCCCGGGCAGGGAAACAAATACCGTCCCCTCCTGCTCCATCCACATCCCCGGAGCTGTACCGTGCAAATTCATAAGGACACTGGCCTTGGAAGGCAGCAGGGCCTGGTTTAGATTGGCCGTTAAAGGCACCGATAACTGAAGCCTTTGAAATAAGTTGCGGATATTTTCCATCACCTCCGGCTTTTCCACAAGGTGATCTTCAAAGAAATCGCAAAAGGCCTGTTTGGTAATATCGTCTTTGGTAGGGCCCAATCCTCCCGTTATTATAACCACTTCCGCACGATATTTGGCCTCTGAGAACGCTTGAAGAATTTGGGTGGCATCGTCGCCAATGGATGTGATTTGATAAACCTGAACCCCGATTTTATTGAGCTCCCGGGAGATATAGGCTGAATTGGTATCAACTACCTGCCCAATAAGGATTTCGTCTCCTATGGTAATTATTTCGGCAAACATCCTACAATTGGAAGTCTTCTTTTAATTCGGCAAAGACATTGGTAAGAGTGGAGACCACGTTTTCCAGATGGGGAAGGATGTAGGCCTTGCTCTTGGCCGATTTTGACCATGCCTCAATGGCTGTAATCTCCTTTAAGACATCGATTCCGAACATTTCAATGTTCGGCTTCATCTTGTGTGCATATTGATATGCCAGGTCGCGATTTTCATTATGGATGGCCTCCTCCATGGAATACACATCTTGGTGGATTTCTTCCAGGAACGTCTGCACAAGTACTGCCATGAAGTCTTGATCCCCATCGGCAATTTGTATCAGATTTTCCTTCTCGTAATAACGGTTCATTTTTTATTTCACTTTTATCGAAAACATTTCCCTTCCTTCCAGAAACCCCTTCAGTTGGTCGCCCGAATTCACTGGGCCCACGCCTGCTGGAGTTCCGGTAAAGATAATGTCTCCAATTTTTAAGGTAAAATATTTCGAAATATATTCGATTAAAGCATCAATTTCCCATATCATCTGCATGGAATTGCCTTTTTGAACCTCTTTTCCATTGCTTTCCAAGCTGAATTCTAAGCTTTTAAGTTGGGAAAAATTATCTTTTTTTAAGAATTTTCCTACTACGGCGGCACCGTCAAAGGCTTTTGCCTTTTCCCAAGGCAACCCTTTTTCCTTCAACTGTTTTTGCAAATCGCGGGCGGTAAAATCAATTCCCAAACCTATTTCATCGTAATATTTATGCGCGAATTTTTTGTCGATATGCCTGCCAATTCTATTGATGCGCACCAATAATTCCACCTCGTGGTGAACATCATTGGAAAATTCGGGAATTACAAAGGGGTGACCTTTTAACAGAAGGGCAGAATCTGGCTTTAGGAAAAGAACGGGCTCTGGTGGGGCCTCGTTTTTTAATTCGGCAATATGCTCGGCATAATTTCTGCCTACGCAGATTATCTTCATCGATTTTATTTTTTTACAGTGCTATTCGTTCAAAATCTTATGCGACAATACTGAAATTTTTAAATATTCTAAAACCCTGCGCCCTCCGGGTCAAAAGTTTTAGAGTTTGGTATTGAATTTTTGCAAGCGAATGCGGGTCAATACCTTTTTGGTGTACAGCGGAAAGTCGGCATTGAGCAACCAGCCGAAATATCCTGAATCGCGCTCCATGATTTCTATAACAAGGCTGCCTTTGTATTTTCCGAAGGAAAAAACTTCAAGGCCATCCTCGTTGTAACTGATAAATCCGGCAAAATCCACATGGTCCTTGTGCGAGCTAAAGTCGGCCAGGAAACCCACGTCGTTCTCCAGTTCGGGATATTTGTCCAGTTGCGCTTTCAAAACCTCATAGGTGGCCAAGGCATCGGCTTCGGCACTATGGGCATTGGACAGATCTTTTCCACAATAAAACTTGTAGGCGGCTTCCAAGGTTCGCTTTTCCATTTTATGAAAAATAGTTTGCACATCAATAGCCAAAGCTTTTTTCATGTCGAAGTCTACCTCGGCCCGCAAGAGCTCTTCGGCCAGTAACGGAATATCAAATCGATTGGAATTAAATCCGGCCAGGTCGCTGTCTTTTATCAAAGCGTAGATTTTGGGAGCCAGCTCCTTAAAGGTAGGCTCCTGCGCAACCATTTCATCGGTAATGCCGTGTATGGCAGAAGATTCGGCCGGAATGGGCATTTCCGGATTTACCTTCCACGTGTGGCTTTCCTTGTTGCCGTTGGGATATACCTTAAGCACCGAAATTTCTACGATCCTATCCTTGGCCACATTGACGCCCGTGGTTTCCAGGTCGAAAAAACAAAGGGGCTTTTTTAAATTAAGTTCCATATTCTATAGTTTGCTTGGCAGAAAATTTTCCGTTATTGACTCATAATGACAAAAAGAGGGACTTGAAATTCGAAATCCCCCTTTTTCTGTCTATCATTTCAATGGATGAATGATTAAATTTCCCTATTGATATCCCAATCTTCCAAATAATCGGCCACTCTTTTCACAAATTGCCCTCCCAACGCACCATTGACCACTCGGTGGTCATAGCTATGGGAAAGGAACATCTTGTAACGGATGCCGATAAAATCGCCTTCGGGAGTTTCTATTACGGCCGGCACTTTTCTTATCGCTCCCAAGGCCAAAATACCTACCTGGGGTTGGTTGATGATAGGGGTTCCCATAATGCTGCCAAAGGTACCTACGTTGGTAACCGTATACGTTCCGCCCTGGATATCATCGGGCGCCAATTTGTTCTCCCGGGCTCTATGGGCCAGATCATTTACGGCCTTGCTCATACCCAAAAGATTTAGACGATCGGCATTTTTTATTACCGGCACAATTAGATTGCCATCCGGAAGGGCTGCGGCCATTCCCAGATTTATATTTTTTCGTTTTATGATCTTATCTCCATCCACGGAAATATTCATCATAGGAAAATCGCGAAGTGCTTTGGCCACCGCTTCCATAAATATGGGGGTAAAAGTTAGGTTCTCCCCTTCTCTTTTTGCAAATTTATCCTTCACTTTCTTTCTCCAGTTCCACACGTTTGTCACGTCTGCTTCCACAAAAGACTGTACGTGGGCAGACGTCTGTGTGCTCTGAACCATGTGGTGGGCAATGAGTTTGCCCATACGGGTCATTTCGATTATCTCATCCTCGCCGCCCACACTTACAGTGGGTTTGGGAGCAGGTGCTTTTTCCGCTTTGCCCTCGGATGCCGTTTTTGGAGTGGCAGCTTGACCTTTTTCAGCCTGCGAAGGGGCAGTGCGATCCTTTAGGTAGGCGAGGATATCGTTTTTTGTAACCCGGCCATCTTTGCCCGTGCCCTGTAGTTGGTCCAGTTCTTCCTGCGATATGCCTTCGGTTTCGGCTATGTTTTTTACCAAAGGTGAATAAAATTTATTATCGGTACTGGCTATAGGTGCTTGCGCGGTCTCGGCGGCAGCTTGAAATTGTTTTTCCACTTCTTTAACGCCCTCACTTATGGAAACACCATCCTCACTTTCTGCGGGAAGCGAGGTGGTTTCTGCGGCATCGGCATCGGTTTCAATAATCGCTATGGTCTGCCCCACCTGTACCACGTCATCCACATTAAACAATTTCTCTACCAATACACCGTCCACTTCACTGGGAACCTCGCTATCTACTTTATCGGTAGCAATTTCCAGCACGGCCTCGTCGGCCTCAATGGAATCACCCACATCTTTTAACCAATTGGTAAGGGTTGCTTCTGCAACGCTTTCGCCCATTTTGGGCAATTTCAATTCAAACTTTGCCATAGTAATATCTCAGTGTATTTGGTTTTATAAGCACAAAATTGTTCCACTTTTAAAAACACCGCAAAATTAGTTAAAAATTGTTCGTTGAAGGGGCCAAATTTCTTAAAATACGGTTGTCACTCCCTTTTGGTCGCTTTGGTCGCTTCCCACCATAAAGTTGCACCCGGGAGGTCTTATTCGAAATTGGTTTCCTTTGTTCCGCATTTTTTTCATCAATTTGAAGATTTCACCATAGGAAATATATTCGGCGTCAAAAACCACTAAACTTTGGTGTAATTCCACCTGTACCGGTAGCGATTGCGATATCATTTGAAATACCTGCGAAGTGGACTGGGAAAGGTTTTCCAGCAGTTCTACATTGTTAGTAACAATATATCTCTTTGAAAGCTCAACGGAATTTCGGTCCTTTCCCCTCTTGAATTTCTGCGCTTTTTTTGCCAGGGAAACCCCGAGATCCACCGATTTTTCCAGGAAGAAGTTTCGATTGAAATGCTTCTTGTAAAATATCTGCATCGCCCCGTAAAACCGTTCAAAATACTGTTGATCCTTTTGGGTGCTCTCTCCTTTGTAATGCAAAACCGTCGTGCTGCCCAAATAGTGGTTCTCCAATCCCTTTTGGGTAATTTTATAGGAAAGATCGATGTCTTCGCCATACATAAAATAGTCTTCATCAAAGCCTCCCACCGCGCGGTAAAGAGCGGTTTTCATCAACATAAAAGCCCCGACCAAAACATCGGTTTGCCCATGGTCTTCCTCGGATAAATGAGAAGTGTAATATTTTTTTGAAAAGCCACCGAGCTTCATCATGGAAACTCCCGGTGTGGGTAGGTTTCTCTTGCTTTCGGGAAGAAAATTGCCCGTTCCGTCCATTAGATACACGCCCAATGCACCGAGATTATCGGTATTGTCTGCATAGTGCAATGCTTTTGCGAAGGTATCTTCGGCCACGGCCGTATCGGGATTTAGGATGCACACATACTCCCCCGTTGCCTTTTCCACTGCTTGGTTATTCGCCTTGCTAAAGCCCAGGTTAACTCTGTTTTCAATTAAAGTTACCGAAGGGAAATGGGTTTTTACCATTTCGCAACTGCCATCGTGCGAATCATTGTCCACCACTATTATTTCAGCTTCCAGGTTTTCCACCGCGCGTTGAACGGAAAGAATGCACTGCTGCAAAAAATAACGTACATTATAATTCAGGATAATAACCGAAAGTCTCAAAAAATTATAAACTTTTTAGTGAAGTTTCAAATGGAATACGGTGCAAGATGCTTCTGCCCAGGGTAACTTCATCTGCATATTCCAGTTCATCCCCAACGGAGATGCCACGGGCAATCGTGGTGGTGGTAATATGGAATGGCTCTATTTGCTTGAAAATATAAAAATTTGTGGTATCGCCCTCCATGGTGCTGCTCAAGGCAAAAATAAGCTCCTTCACCTTTCCGGCCTTTACCCTTTCCACCAAGCTTTCTATATTCAGATCGCCCGGGCCCATGCCGTCCATGGGTGAAATTTTCCCACCCAAGACATGGTATTGGCCGCGATACTGACTGGTGTTTTCAATGGCCATCACATCGCGAATGTCTTCTACCACGCAGACCATTTGTTTGTCCCTATTTGGATTGGCACAGATTTCACACAATTTGTGATCGCTTATATTGTGGCAATTGACGCAAAAATTTATGTTTTCGCGCATTTGCGATAAGGTTTTTGCCAATTTTGATGTCTGCTCCTGGGGTTGTTTAAGGAGATGGAGCACCAGCCGCAAGGCCGTACGCTTCCCTATTCCAGGGAGTTGTGACATTTCTCCCACCGCATTTTCAAGAAGTTTTGACGAAAATTCCATAGCTGAATACTAGGCCGCAAGTTAAAAAAAATGCTTCAGAAAAATCGCTTTTTCCGAAGCATTCCCCCATCGCAAACAAATTCTTTATTTCTTTATAAATCTTTTGGTAGCTATGCCTTTAGACGTGTTGATACGAAGGAAATAGACACCGGCGGAAAGTTTTGATACATTGACCGAATACGAATTTCCAAGGATGGCATCGGAGTGGTAAATCAACAACTTTCCGCTAAGGTCGAAGATCCTGATTTCCGCCTCCACTGCTGTAGGGGAAGAAATGGACAATTGATCCATCACGGGGTTTGGGAACAAGTTGATGTCATTTCCGAAGACAAATTCCTCTGTATCCACAGTGGGTTCCACCAGTGGGGAAACCCAAAGCCCTCGACCATAAGTTCCCGCATACAACTGTCGGTTTTGCGTATTTATCTCCAGCTCGTTGATCATAACATTGGGCAGCAGGTTATTATACGGCTGCCAATCGGTAAACGTGTTATCAATATAGTAAATGCCATAGTCCATCCCCACATAGAGCCCGTCCTTTCCGTTATCGTCCCATACCAAAGCCAACGAACTAAAATCGGGCAGGTTCTTTCTGTAGTTTTCCCAAGTGGTTCCGCCATCGTTGGAAACCATTACCTTATTTGCAGAGGTTACGGCCACCGCAATTTTGTTGGGATTGGCCGGATGAATGGCAATGGAATTGATAGAGCCGCCGGGGAGGGCAGTCTGAACCCAATCTGTAGCGCCCCCATCTTCGGTTCTGTAAAGGAAATACGAGCGGGAGGCATACATTATTTGATTGTTTGTCGGTGCAATTTTAAGGTTGTTTAGATTATATCCAAAGTTTTGTGATATTGGGTTCCAGGTAGAACCATTGTTCGGCGACTTGTAAACGCGGCTGTACCCTACGTAGATGGTGTTCAAGGCCGTGGGATCTTCTTCAAATGGAGTTACCCAATTTCCAGAGCCGGGAGGTGTGTTAAGGTTTACATACGAACTTCCCCCGTTTGTGGAACGGTAAAGACTTCCAAATTGGCTGGTTCCAAAGAACATATTGATGTTGTTCCTGGAAATGAAGGTTTCCATGCCGTCTGCCCCTAACCAATCTTTCCAACCTGTGGCCGCGGAATAAAACGATGTGCCATTGTCCTGTGAACCGCCAGAAACGATAACATCCTCGGTTTGGCTGATGCCAATCTTGTAAAACTGCCTGATACTTAATCCCGTAGTCATGTCTTCATAATAATCTGCATTGATGGTGCCCGTGTTTGATGCTTTAAAGATTCCGCCATCCGTTACGGCATAAAGGGTGGTTCCATTAAACATCAAATCGTCAACATCGGCGTGGCAATATCCAATGTTTGCAGAAGCGGCATTTCCGGGAATCCAGTCTGAGGTGATGGAAAAATCCACCCCGCCGTTCATGGATCGCCATGTGAGTATTCCGGCAATATGCACCTCATTGACATCGGTGGGATTAACTGCAATGGCCATGTCGCGAGGTGCCTGCCCGCTATTGTCATTTCCTGTGGTGCTATAGCCAAAATAGTTCATCCCCGCATGGTCGAGCTCTGTAAAATTGTCGCCCTCATCATTGGAAACATAAAATCCGCCAAATCTCCCGTTGGAGGCTTCCAGCACATAGACCACTTCCGGATCGTCGGGCGAAACCCCTATCATCTTTGGACCGTTGGAAAATCCGCCAACAGGGGTAAAGCTAACTCCGCCATCCACCGATTTGTGGAAACCCGACCCCGAAGCATAGACTACAGACAAGTCGCCCGGTTTATACTCTATGTCATATCCCTTGTTATCGGAAACCGGTTGGGTCCACGAAACCCCTCCATCTGCAGACCGATAAATTCCCGCATTCTCTGCACTGGCAAAAATAATATTGCTGTCGGTGGGGTTTATTACTATTTTATTGATAAGACTGTTGCCCACAGTGCCCAAAAGATTCCAGGTGGCGCCTGCATCAATAGATTTAAAAATCTTTCCTCCTGTGGAACCAAAGAAATAGATTTGTGGGTTATTGGGATCAATAGCTACGGCATATACCGATAAATGCGAAAAATAATCGGTCAGGTGGGTCCAGGTTACCGCTCCGTCTACCGTTTGCCAGACCCCTCCGGTATTGGCTCCCACAATTATATGGTCGGGGTTTCCATTTTCAAAAGCCAATCCGGTTATCCGCCCTACCCCGGGATTCCAACCTGAAGTAGCTTCCCAATAGCTGGGACCTAGATCTTGCCAATTGTCTGGCAAAATTCTTCGGCTTCCGGCAGTTTCGTTAAGGTGTGCGTTCCAGCGTTCCAATTCAGCCAAACGTTCTTCTACCTTTGGCAGGTATCCATCGTCCTTTACCAGTCGCAAAGCGTTGTATTCCCATCGTTTAAAAGGCTTATAGCCGGTACCACGCCCTTTGTCCCTATTTGCAAAATAGGCCTCGGCGCTATCTATAACCGTTTGAACCGGATAATTTCCATTGTCTATCATCCTGCGATATTCTTGGGAATGGGCAGAAACCAAGCATAGGAAAAAAGCAGAAAAACATAATAATCTCAATCGCATTTATCTAATTTTTAATAAGTTAGGAATTGTATGGCAATAAATTTCCAAATGTATTAAAAATAGATATGGCTGCATAACCAAACTTTGTATTTTTACGGCCCTCAAGAATCACCAAGCACAACTACATGCAACCGATCACCATTCTTTTATGTATTGCCGCCTATTTTCTGGTTTTGATTCTTATTTCGTTTTTGACCAATCGCGGTGGAAGCAATGCCGATTTTTTTAAAGCGGGAAAACAATCTCCTTGGTACTTGGTAGCCTTTGGAATGATCGGTGCCAGCCTGAGCGGGGTTACTTTTATATCGGTTCCCGGTTGGGTAGAAGAATCAAAATTTAGCTATTTTCAAGTGGTATTGGGATATGTAGTGGGCTATGCCGTAATAGGAACGGTACTGCTCCCACTGTATTACCGCTTGAATCTCACTTCCATCTACACCTATTTGGAAGGGCGCTTTGGAAAGGCATCGTATAAAACAGGGGCTTCGTTTTTTTTGTTGTCCAGAGTGGTGGGTGCCAGCTTTCGGCTTTATTTGGTGGCCGTGGTATTGCAAAGCCTGGTTTTTGACCAGATGGACATTCCCTTTTGGGTTACGGTAACGATTACCATTCTTCTGATTTGGCTGTACACCTTCAAAAGCGGGATAAAAACCATAGTGTGGACAGATACTCTGCAAACGCTGTTTATGCTTTTGGCTGTGGGGGTGTCGGTATATTACGTCTCTACCGATCTGGGATTGTCCGGAAGCAATCTTATTGACTTTGTGGCCCAGAGCGACCTGAGCCAAATCTTCTTTTTTGACGATTGGAAATCGGGAGATCATTTTGCAAAACAATTTATCAGCGGGGCCTTTATAGCCATCGTAATGACAGGCCTGGACCAAGATATGATGCAAAAAAACCTCACCTGCCGGTCATTGAAAGACGCCCAGAAAAACATGTTCTGGTTTACCATTGTATTGACCATAGTGAACTTTATTTTTCTGGTATTGGGATTGTTGCTTACCGTCTACGCGGCCCAAAATGGCATCGATGCCCACAGGGACCAACTGTTTCCCACCCTTGCTTCCTCCAACGAATTTGGAATAGGGGTGGCCATCTTGTTTATCCTTGGGCTTATTGCCGCGGCCTATAGCAGCGCAGACAGTGCCCTCACCGCGCTTACAACCTCATTTAGTATCGATATTCTCGAGATAGAAAAACGGTATGACGAGCAGAAGCAAATATGGATACGCAAACGAATACACGTGTTGGTATCCTTGGTGTTAATTGCCGTAATCATGATTTTTAAATACGTGATTGCAGACGAATCGGTGATTGCCAAACTCTTCACATTTGCCGGATATACCTATGGGCCTTTGTTGGGTCTGTATGCCTATGGATTGTTTACACAATGGCAAGTAAAGGACAAGTGGGTGCCCTTGGTCGCTGTTGCCGCCCCGGTTTTGGGATATTTGATCAGTGATATCAGTGCGGATTACCTGAATTTTGAATTCGGATTTTTTATCCTTATTCTGAATGGTGCCCTGACATTTTTGGGGTTAGTACTGATTCGTGCCCAGAAGAACCAACGTGCAGGCCACTTCTGATTCTATATTGTTTTCGCGCAAAATTTTGTACAGGGCCGGATTTTCGGTGCCCGGATTGAAGATTACCCTTTTGGGGTTCAATGAAACGATATAGTCGTAATACTCTTCCTGCCGCTGCGGATTGAGATAGAGGGTGATGGTATCGATATCATTGAAGACCTTTTTTTCAACCGAAATATCCACACCGGCCACATTTCCTTTTTTCAAACCTACGGCCTCCACTTCATGACCGTGGTTTACAAGACGGTTTATCGCCAAATTTGAATAGCGCGAAGGGTTTAAACTCGCTCCCAATACCAATGTTTTCTTGCTCATATTCTTATTTTTCTGAAAATTACATTACCTCAACATAAGAAACGCTAAATCTTCGTTAAAACTGGCAAAGACACATAACATTTTCTGTTTTATTTCGTCTATAATAGTGCGATGACTTCATTATTTGCCGCAACAGTTTTTATGTTGATGGTTAGTGTTAATAGCTGCGGCAATTATGCAAACCCGGGGAGCAATTTCCTGGGTTTGTTTTTTTGGTGAAGATTACCACCTAATTATGGCACTTCCCCAAGTAAAGCCACTTCCGAAGGCTGCCAACACCACAAGATCTCCCTCGTTTATCTTTCCGGCTTCCCATGCTTCGGTCAGTGCAATAGGAATGGATGCCGCCGTGGTATTGCCGTACTTCTGAATGTTATTGTACACTTTTTCATCCGGTAGCCGCATCTTCTGTTGAATAAACTGTGATATTCGTAAATTGGCCTGATGGGGTATTAACATATCGATGTCTTCCACCTTTAGATTGTTTGCCTGTAGGCCTTCATTTATCACTTCGGTAAACCTCACTATGGCATGTTTAAAAACAAACTGACCATTCATGTAAGGGTAATACGGAATATTTTCTTGAGGATTTTCGGCTATTATCTCAGGCACCCAGAGTTCGGTGCTGGGACCTCTCAAGGAAAGTTCCTCCTTGTGCTTTCCTTCGCTGTGAAGATGCGTAGATAAAATTCCTCCGCTTCCTGAAGTATTTCTGGAAACGACAGCCGCTCCTGCCCCGTCGCCAAAAATCACCGAAACACTTCGGCCGCGCGTACTGAAATCGAGACCGCCACTGTGGTTTTCGCTGCCAATGACCAGTATGTTCCGGTACATGCCCGTTTTGATAAATTGATCTGCCACAGAGAGGGCATAGATAAAGCCACTACACTGATTGCGAACATCCAGGGCAGGAATGGTTCGCATGCCCATCATTTCCTGCACCTCCACACCTCCACCGGGAAAATACATGTCGGGGCTCAAGGTGGCAAAAACTATCATATCAACATCTTTTGCGGGCAAATTGGCCCTTTCCAAAGCAATCTTTGCTGCCTTTACCCCCATCACAGAAGTGGAGTTGCCATCGCCCTTTTTAATATGTCGCCGTTCTTTTATGCCTGTCCGTTCCTGAATCCAAGCATCATTGGTGTCCATAACTTTGGCAAGATCATCGTTGGTAACCACATTTTCTGGAACATAATATCCCAATCCGGTAATTTTGGAAGTGTACATTGTGTGCTTTATTTTAAATGACGCGGAAAGATAGGTATATACGTGCTTTCGGGGAAATATTTTTTGGAAATCATTATTGTGCGATCAAATTTGGCCCTCGCCGCAAAAACCAGATAATAAGTGTTGGCTGTTATTAATCAATTTTCATGACACTTATTCATAACATATAAGGCAAACCTTCTTATCCCTTCCCATCTCGGGATGGAAAAATTTGCCGTTGATCAAGTTCCCTACCCGCCGCCACCTTCCCCCTCAAGTTTCTTCGGTTTAAAAATTTAAAACACTGCCATGGGGAAGGAGCCTGTAGTTGAAGTAATCCAATAACGTACAACATTATTCTATGCATAACATCTAACGTCCCAAGTATCAGAAGCTTCTTGGTTCTTGGTTCTTTGTTCTTGCAGCGCCAGCGGTTCTGGTTCTTGCAGGGCCAGCGGACTTGGCTCTTTTTCCCGACAATACGGCTTGTAAAATTATGCTATCTGGGCATAATCGGCGTTTCCGTATTATTTTGAATATCTTTAACGCTCTAAAACTTGAAAAATGAAAAGAATTCCACTGCTTATTTTGTTGTTTTTGATGCCTTCATTGATTTGGGCGCAAGAAAAACTCACCTACCAAAAACCTCCCGCCGAAATTCTGGAATTGGTCGATTCACCGTTGGCACCGGCAGTAAGGGTCGATAGCGAGGGCGAAAACGTTATTCTCTTCTACCGCGACCAATACAAATCCATAGCCGAACTTTCCGAGACCGAATTGCGGTTGGGCGGACTGCGGATCAATCCAAAAACAAATATTGGCAGCCGAACTACCTATTACAACAACATTAAAGTAAAGAAAACCAGCGAGAAAAATCCGCGTCAAGTAGAAGGATTACCTGAGAATCCCCGGCTCTCTAATTTTACTATCGCACCAAATGAAAATTTGGTGGCTTTTTTGAACACCACTGAAGAAAGGGTAGAATTGTGGATAGCCGATATAAAAGTTGGAACAGCCAAAAAATTGGCCAATTTTCCGGTGAATGCCAACATGGGAGATCCTATCAACTGGTTTAAGGACAGCAACCATTTGTTGATCAAGGCCGTCCCCCAAGACCGAAAAGAATTGATCAATACCTCCGAGGCTGTACCTGCAGGTCCCACCATTACAGTCAGTGACGGTGAAAAGGCACAAAACAGAACCTATCAGGATCTTTTGTCCAGCCCCAGCGATGAATACAATTTTGAGCAGTTGGCCCTCTCTGAAATAAAAAAAGTCGCCACAGATGGCACGGTTGTACCCTATCTCCCTACTGCCATGTATGATGATATCGATTTCTCCCCAAATGGCGATTATGTTATGGTGAACACCATTAAAAGACCCTTTTCCTACATTGTGCCTTATTACAGATTCCCGTTTGAAACCACTGTCTATGACAAAAACGGCACAATGGTGAAAAAGGTAAATGACGTGCCCCTAAACGAAGTGCAACCCAAAGGTTTTATGGCCACGCGAATGGGAAAAAGAAATATGAACTGGCGGGCCGACAAACCCGCTACTCTTTTTTGGGCAGAAGCTCTGGACAAGGGCGATCCCGAAGTGGCCGTAGATTTTCGCGATGCGGTGTATGAACTGCCTGCGCCATTTTCCGGAAGTGGAAAACTTCTTCTGAGAACAAAAAATCGGTTTTCACGAATCATTTGGGGAGACGACAACATTGCCATTGCCAGAGATTCCTGGTGGAATGACCGGAATACCAAATCGTATATTTTTAATCCTTCCAATGCCAACCAGCAACCTAAGATTATCTTTGACAGAAATTACCAAGATCGCTATAGCGATCCCGGGGATTTTGTAACGACCAAGAATCAATTTGACGAAAATGTGCTGGAAATAAATAACGGCCACGCCTATTTAATTGGCGATGGTTTTTCAGAAAAAGGTCAGTTTCCCTTTATTGACCAATTCGATCTTCAGTCGCAAAAGACAAAGCGGATTTATGAATCCACCTATACCGACAAGCTTGAAAACATTTATTCTGCCATCGATATGAAAGAAGGAATTGTCTTGGTGCGAATTGAATCGCAACAGGAATATCCCAATTATTATTTCCGAAATATCCGTAAAAAGAATACACTTACTCCCATAACCTATTTCGACAACCCCTTCAAAAGTCTCCAGAATGTGCATAAGGAAGTGATTACCTATAAGCGCAAGGACGGCCTGGAGCTCGAGGGCACTTTATATCTTCCGGTAGGCTACGATTTGGAAAAAAAGGAAAAAATGCCCATGATATTGTGGGCTTATCCACGCGAATACAAAGACAAGAGCAGTGCCTCACAAAACACCACCAACCCCAACAAGTTTATCTATCCATTCTGGGGTTCGCCAATTTACTGGGTTACCCGTGGATATGTGGTATTGGATGGAGCGGCCTTCCCAATAGTGGGTGAAGGGGAAGAGCAGCCCAACGACAGTTTTAGGGAACAATTGGTGGCCAATGCCGAAGCGGCCATTGATGCAGTGGACAAAATGGGATATATAGACAAAGACCGAGTAGCCGTAGGAGGACATTCGTATGGGGCTTTTATGGTAGCCAATTTGTTGAGCCATTCCAACCTATTTGCGGCGGGAATTGCCCGAAGCGGAGCGTATAACCGAACCTTAACCCCATTTGGATTTCAAAGTGAGGAAAGGAGTTATTGGGATTCTCCAGAAACCTATAACACCATGTCGCCCTTTATGCACGCCGAAAAAATGAAGACGCCATTGCTCCTGATCCACGGAGAGGCAGACAACAATTCTGGAACCTACCCTATGCAGAGCGAGCGATATTTTAACGCCCTAAAAGGTTTGGGAGCGACCGCCCGTTTGGTTCTATTGCCCAAGGAAAGCCATGGCTATAGTGCCAAGGAAAGCATTTTACATATGCTTTGGGAACAGGATCAATGGTTGGAAAAATATGTGAAAAACAGGTCTTCGGAATTGGAAAAATAAAAAAGGGCGCAAATTTGCGCCCTTCCTTAAACAACCTAACCAATTAAATAATAGAATATTTTTACTCTTTCATAGCAATTGAATATTCAATTATTCTACGGGTAAAGATACCTATCCGTGTTCAATCAAAATGTTAAGAGATTAAACAAAGTTTTGTTAAAGTTTACAAGTACAATTTATAATTGTCAATTCGGACTTTTGCACCCAAATCGTTCATTAGGTTGTAAAGTCCGAAAAACGTTCGGTTGATGTACAGAAAATGCTTGGAACCTCTGTTCCCATTCATTTTCCGCAACTCGGTGTCTTTGGAATACCTATTGCTCAGTTCGGCTATTTTACCGAAAAAAGTTTCATCGGAAAAATCGAAATATTCATGGTGAAAGGGCTGGGTGAACAAAGAAAGCATTTCAAAAAACATCGCGCTGAAGAATTCCAATTCCTCTGGTGAATCAATGGGTTTTAAAATTTCCAGGTCAAACATCCTCTTTCTGAAAATCTCGGGATTATTCAGGTTTTTCGGATCGGCAAGTTCAAAGTAGGGAACGTAAAATTCTTCCGGAACTATTTTTACGCAACCAAAATCGATAGCAATTAAATTGGCCCGGTCGTCCACAAGAAAATTTCCGGGATGCGGATCGGCATGGACCCGCTTCAACTTGTGCATTTGAAACATATAAAAATCCCACAACGCCTGACCTAGCTTATTTGCTTTTTCCTTATCGGTATTGGTTTTGGCAAATTGCGATAAATGTTGGCCTTCCATCCAATCCATGGTAATAATGCGTTCGTTGGAAAGATCTGGGTAATATTGTGGAAACCGCAGGTGCGGGATCTTTGCACAGGCTTCTGTTATTTCTTGGCTTTGGGCCACCTCCAACAGATAATCCGTTTCCTCCAAAAGCTTTCCTTCTACTTCCTTAAAATATTTTTCGCTGTCCTTTCCCCTCAGATTGAACATTTTAATGGCTACGGGCTTCACCATTGCCAAGTCACTGCTTATGCTTTCCGCCACTCCCGGATACTGAATTTTCACCGCCAGCTCCTTGTCGTCTTTTTTCGCCCTATGCACCTGCCCAATGCTGGCTGCGGCCACCGAATGGGCATTGAATTCGTCGTATAAATTTTCCGGCATCTGTCCAAAGTATCGCTTAAAGGTCTTTCGCACCAGGGGAGCAGAAAGTGGTGGCACCTGAAATTGTGCCAGGGAAAATTTCTCCACATAGGCCCGCGGCATAATGTTCTTCTCCATGCTCAACATCTGCGCAACCTTGAGCGCACTTCCCTTGAGGTTTTTTAAACTGTCATAGATATCCTCGGCATTGCTTTCGTTGAGCTCGTCCTTTGTGTGCTCGGGATTGACCAGTTTTTTGCCGTAATATTTTAAATAGTTGCCGCCCACCTTAACGCCGGTTGACATCAATTTGGATGCGCGTTGGATTTTTTTGGTGGGGATTTTGTCCAAGGTTTTCATTATACCGTCTTCTCTTTCCATAAAAATTTTCCAAAATCCACAATACTCTCCAGGGGACTGCTGTCAAAAAGATCGAAGATTGCCCTTACCGATTTTTCAATGGCCACATCTGTATTTACAAAGGCGGTTGAATTATCGTCCATCCAAAAATTTAATAGAAAAACGGTTTGTAGCCAGGTGCCCTCAGAAAATACGCTCACGGGACTTTTAAGGAGCTTGATGTTCTGTATTTCGTTTTTCTCCCGAATCATCGCCGCAGCGTAATCTTTGATGCGGGTGCGAAGCCCCTTTAATTGCCGTATACTCGCTAATTTTCTGGGGTGTTCCCTCAACGCAAACAAGACATAGCTCCTATTGAGCGTGAGAAGTTCAAAAAATGTATAGAAAAAGCTCAGCATTTTTTCCCGATGCGAAAAGTCCCCATAATTTTCCTCTTTCCGTAAAAGAGCTATGGTCTGTTCGAAAAAAGAATTCCAAATTTCTGTCTGCAAGCCGTCCAGGGAGCCAAAATGGGAATAAAATTCCTGTTCCGATAATCCGTGGTCTTTGCAAAACTTAAACACACTGGTAGGAACGTGCTCCTTGGTCAATACCTCTTCCATGTAAAGCGAAAGGATCCTCTCCTTGGATAGAGGCCTTGCAGTTGATTGTTCTGCTGTTTTATCTGTTGATTCCATGATATTTAAAAGTTTCGGATTTTGGGGTAAAGATACCACATGTTCAATCTACAGCATGAAATGTTAAACAGAATGTTCTGTTAAAGTTCTCTGCCTAGCCGTTGTACTTCCATTTGAATGATTCTACAATGACAACTTGACAGAAAACGGATACTGGTATTTTATTTGAAACTCAACTAGCCGGGATTATACCAAGAATCAACAAAGACCATTTCAATTTATTGGAAAACGTTTTTTTCAAAATAATAATAACAAACTAAAACTATGAGCAAAGGAACTATTAATGTATCGGTAGAAAACATTTTTCCGCTGATAAAAAAATTCTTGTACAGCGACCATGAAATATTCCTTCGGGAATTGATTTCAAATGCCACGGATGCTACCTTAAAATTGAAGCATCTGGCCAACATAGGGGAAGCAGAAGGAGTAGAATACGGCAATCCAATTATTGAGGTAAAACTCGATAAGAAAAAAAAGGAATTGCGCATAATTGACCACGGAATTGGGATGACCAAGGAGGAAGTGGAAAAATATATCAACGAAATTGCTTTCTCCGGTGCCGAAGAATTTATAGAGAAATACAAGGATAAGGACGGGAAGGATGCCGGGATAATCGGCCACTTTGGCCTCGGATTTTACTCGGCTTTTATGGTAGCCAAGAAGGTGGAAATAATCACCAAGAGCTATAAAGACGCACCTGCGGTACACTGGACCTGCGATGGCTCTCCGGAATTTACCATAGAGGAAACCGACAAAAAGGAACGGGGCACAGAGATAATCTTGCACATTGCCGATGATTCCACCGAATTCCTGGAGGAATCGAGAATTCGCGAATTGCTGGTAAAGTACAACAAGTTTATGCCCATTCCCATCAAATTTGGCACCCGAACTGAGACTTTGCCCAAACCTGAAGACCAGGCATCGGGCGAAGCAGACAAAAAGGATGATGAACCGGCTCCTACCAAGGAAGTGGACAATATTATCAACAACCCCAACCCGGCGTGGACCAAACAGCCTACCGAGTTGGAGGACAAGGATTACAAAGAGTTTTATCGCGAGCTGTACCCTATGCAGTTTGAGGAGCCGCTCTTCCATATCCACCTAAACGTAGATTATCCGTTCAATCTTACCGGAATTCTTTATTTCCCTAAGATCAGCAACGATATGAGCATTCAAAAAGACAAAATCCAGCTCTATCAGAACCAAGTCTTCGTAACCGATAACGTAGAAGGGATTGTTCCGGAGTTTTTGACCATGTTGCGCGGGGTTATCGACAGTCCCGATATTCCGTTAAACGTTTCCCGAAGCTATTTGCAGGCCGATGGGGCAGTAAAGAAAATTTCGAGCTATATCACCCGAAAAGTGGCAGATAAACTTAAAAGCCTGTTTAACAACGATCGGGAAGGTTTTGAAAAGAAGTGGGACGACATTAAAATTGTCATTGAGTACGGAATGCTTACCGAGGATAAGTTTTTTGACAAGGCCCAGGATTTTGCCCTCTACCCTACTGTTGACGGAAAGTATTTTACCTTTTCAGAGTTGAAGGATAAGATCAAGGATGTGCAGACCGACAAAGATGACAAATTGGTTATTCTCTACGCTTCCAATAAAGAGGAACAGCATTCTTACATAGAAACGGCCAAGGAAAAAGGTTATGAAGTGCTTCTCTTGGATTCTCCCATTGTTACCCATTTGTTGCAAAAAGTGGAAAGCCAGGAAGAAAAAGTTTCTTTTGTAAGGGTAGACAGTGACCATATTGACAACCTGATCAAAAAGGATGAAGAGCAGATTTCAAAACTCTCCGAGGAGGAAAAGGAAAACTTAAAGACTTTTTTAGATGAAGTAATTCCAAAGGAGAAGTTCAACGTACAGTTGGAGGCGATGGACAGCAACGCCAATCCGTTTATCATTACCGAGCCGGAGTTTATGCGTCGAATGAAGGATATGCAAAAAACCGGAGGCGGCGGAATGTTTGGAATGGGCGGCTTTCCCGAAATGTACAACTTGATTGTCAACACCAATCACGAACTCATTGGGGAAATACTGAATACCAAGACCCAGAAAAAGAAGGAGCGATTGGTAAACCAGGCTTTGGACCTTGCCCGATTGAGCAAAAACCTTTTAAAAGGAGAAGAACTTACTGCCTTTATCAAGCGCAGTTATGAAATGATAAAATAAAAATCCACAATGGAGTTTTGGCAACGCCGTCCCACAATCTGGACGGCGTTTTTTTTCTTCGGAAATAAAAAAAGTAGGAAAAAAATCACTTGAATATTTCTGCCGAGACATCTTACATAAAAAAAATTATTCCAATCTTGCAAGCAGGTTCTGCCGCTTAATATTCATTAAAAAAAACACTTGCTTATGCTTCCTTGGCATCAATATCTAATGGGAATTCTTTACGTTCTGGCAGGAATGAACCATTTCAGAAAACCGAAAATGTACGAAAGGATAATTCCGCCCTATATTCCCGCGGCTTCCACAATGGTAATGGTTAGTGGAATTGCGGAAATGATCCTCGGTTTTATGATCATGAACAAGAATACGCAAGTAGAAGCTGCCTGGGCCATTATTGTAATGTTGATACTCTTTTTGCCCGTGCATATTTTTATGCTGCAGAACGATAAAGCTTCCCTAAAGATGCCAAAATGGGCTCTTATCTTGAGGCTGCCGCTTCAGTTGGCCCTTATATTTTGGGCCTACCAGTATACCTGAGATAGGCTAGGAAGAAAAGATTTCGTTCAAGAGAGTTGCCAAACGGATACCGCCTTTTTGCAACTGATATCGCAGAGTATCCATATATTCATACATATAGCGGTAACTCAGTTTTTCCCCACTTTCCGTACCGGCGTAAATTTGTTCGCAGAGGGCGCGGCTTTCATACATCCAGTCCAATACACTTCCGCTTTTAATGGCGCTCAGCTCCTTTGGGGAGAGCACATCGGCGTTTGCCGCCACTTCGGTATAGCTCATTCCATAGCTGTCCAACATCTTTGAATCCCAAACCTTGTGAAGATTGGTTCCCCTGTTGAACCACTGTACCTGAAAATCATTGCCTCCCTTGTCATCTTCAATCCCAATATGCAAGGGCTGATGCAGATCGCCCAAAAAGTGAACGAGCATCTTTAAATAAAAAACCTTGTCTTCGCGAGAAGCCTGAGGGTTTTTTAAGACCGAAATGCATCTCTCTATTCCCTGGATAATATCGCCCTGACCACTTTTGGGATAGTTTTCGTATTGGGTTCCAAAGGGAAAATTCACATAATGCCAAGGGTCGTATTTCTTAAAGCGCTTATCGCTTTTTATGTCATCTCCATAATTGGCAACAAAAGCCAGGGAATGGCCTTCCAACAGTTCATGCACGGCTTTCTTGGTTTTGGCGTCCAAGTAATTTTCGGCAATCTCTCCCACTACTCTATGCCCTGTCTTTCCCCAATCGTCTGCCAAAAGATTTTGCGCCGAGAAAAACGCCATGACAATAACTAAAATATACTTTCCCATAATCGATTTATTTTCCGCGGCAAAGATACCACTGACATTCCATTTTTAAAGATTATTTTTCAGGATTGTGCGAGGAAAGAAACAAGACCGCCTGCGCTACTGGAACCAAGAACCCTTCCTGTGTTTCTCGGAAGACAGGTTTTCCCGCGGGGCGTTATAACATTTTAATCGAACAACGATGATTATTTATGAAAATGGCTTCGGAAAAAAGACTTCCCTGAAACAGAATAAATTCCGGTGTCCGTGCCCAATTTTTATCTGCCCCCTTTTCGGGAAAAGAGAAAATATCACCCTGCTTTTCCAACAATTATTTTCCTATCTTTAATTTTTCGGCTATTGTCCAATTACATGCTTTATGAAAAAACTACTCTTTCTGATTTTCATTTTTTCCCTGACAGCCATAGGTCAAAATTCAGAATTCCATTCCGAAGAACTCCACATTACCCCGCTCGTGGATGGCACTCTTTTAACGCCAATAATAGATGGATCCCAACCCCTCGCAATAATTATTGGCGGTAGCGGACCCACCGATAGAAATGGCAATCAGCAGATGATGCAGAACAATTCCTTGAAATTCCTTGCCGAAGGCTTGTACAACAAAGGAATTGCCACTTTTAGATATGACAAGCGCATTGTGAAACAGATGAAAAAAGGCACGGTAAACGAGGGCGATATCCATTTCGGTGATTTCATAGACGATGCAGTGGAGGTTTTAAAGTATTTTCAAAAAGACAAACGGTTTTCCAAAATCTATATCATCGGCCATAGCCAAGGTTCCCTTGTGGGTATGGTGGCGGCCCAGGAAGGTGCCGATGGATTTATTTCCATTGCCGGGGCGGGGCAGGAAATAGACGATGTTATCGTGGACCAATTGGCCAAACAAGTTCCCGCCCTTATTGACAACGCCCGAACTGCCTTTGATGACATACGGGCAAACGGTGCAGCCTATAACTACCATCCGGCCCTTTCCTCCATCTTTAGAAAAGAATTGCAACCCTTCTTGTTTAGTTGGATGCAATACGACCCGCAGGAAGAGCTCGTCAAGCTGAACATCCCCGTTTTTATCATAAATGGCGACAAGGATATTCAAGTGGAAACTTCCGAGGCCGAATTGTTAAAGACGGCAAAACCCGATGCAGAATTTTTAATTGTTCCCAATATGAATCACGTTCTTAAGAAAGTTGAGGGTAATTCATTGGAAAATAGCAAAACCTACAACCAATACAATCTTCCGGTAATGCCCGAATTGATAAATGCCGTTGCCGATTTTATCAAAGGGTAATTCAAATTAAAAATTAATTGTATTTTGCGGCAAAACCAGCCACAATGCAAGATTCTCCTGCCGAAATAATAAAAGACACCACTCCTTTTTTTACCGATGACACCATAGTATTTGGGGTACTGATGATTGTTCTGGGTTTCATCTTTTATACCTCCTCCCAAAAAAGCGGATTTTGGAATAAGTTTTACAACATAGTTCCCGCTTTGTTTATGGCGTATTTTTTACCTGCCCTTCTCACAACCTCGGGAATTATTGCGCCCGAATGGGTATCTATTACAGATACCGGCGAAGCAGTGGGCGGCAGCACCAGCCTGTACTATATGTCTAGCCGATATTTGTTGCCCGCCGCCTTGGTATTGATGACCTTGAGTATTGACCTGAAAGGGGTGATTAACTTGGGACCAAAGGCTTTGATAATGTTTATAACCGGGACCTTTGGAATAATAATTGGCGGGCCCGTAGCCGTGTTGCTTATAGGAACCATATCGCCGGAAACGGTGGGTGGCGCGGGGGCCGATGCCGTTTGGCGAGGGCTTTCTACCCTCGCGGGGAGTTGGATAGGTGGAGGCGCTAACCAAACCGCCATGCTGGAGATTTATGGTTACAATCCCAAGCTTTATGGAGGGATGGTCTTTGTAGATATTGTGGTGGCCAATATCTGGATGGCCGTGGTGCTTTTCGGAATTGGAAAATCGGTTAAAATAGACAAATGGCTCAAGGCCGATACGTCTGCAATTGAAAGCTTAAAGGAAAAAGTGTCGGAATACGCCAAAAAAGTGGATAGAAATCCCACTCTCGCCGATTTGATGATTCTGGCCGCCATAGCCTTTGGAACGGTGAGCTTCGCCCATTTTGGAGCGGGGTTCCTCAGTGAATTCTTTACTTCCATTGTTGCCGAAATTCCCAAGGGAATAACCAGAAACATATTTACCTTCCTCGATTCCAGTTTCTTTTGGATGATTACCATTACCACTATTATTGGGGTGCTGTTATCCTTTACCAAACTAAAATCGTACGAAGGGGCGGGGGCCAGTAAATTCGGAAGCGTTTTTATCTACATCTTGGTGGCCACCATTGGTATGAAAATGGACCTGACCCTTATTTTTGACAATAAAGGCCTTATCGTAATCGGGCTGGTATGGATGGCTATCCACGCAGGCTTGATGATTTTGATGGCCAAGCTCATAAGGGCACCCTATTTCTTTCTTGCCGTGGGTAGCCAGGCCAATGTAGGCGGTGCTGCTTCGGCACCCATTGTCGCTTCGGCATTTCATCCTTCCTTGGCAACCGTGGGGGTTTTATTGGCCGTGTTTGGTTATGCCATTGGTACGGTTGGAGCTATTCTCTGTACGGTCCTTATGCAATTGGCAGCCGCCGCGTAAGAAGGAGTTTTCATCTAAAACAATGGAATTCAAATGGCTTTTATGAACGTTCTTCGGCACTTTTTCACCTTGTGGATTTCACTAGGTTTTAAATTCGGTTTTTCCTAAAAAAAACACATCTTTGCAATCGAAAAAAAATAGACAATGCGTTATTTATTTGGTATTTTCTCTATTGTTCTCTTTACCGTAGCCTGCTCTTCCCCCACCGGAAATATGCAGGTTTCGGGAACGGTGAAAGGTTTGAAAAAAGGAACATTGATCCTTCAGAAATTTGAGGACACGATATTGGTTTCAGTTGATTCCCTTGAAGTAGACGGCAATTCATCTTTTGTCTTTTCCGAAGAAATAGAAAGTCCGGAAATATATTATTTATATGTGCGCCTAAAGGATGGATCCCTGCGCGATGACAGGATTGCCTTTTTTGCCGAGCCCGGTAATATTGAAATCACTACCAACCTGGAGAATTTTGGAAGTGCCGTCAAGGTTTCGGGTTCTTCTAACGACAGTCTGCTGCGCGATTACGACAAGCTCAAACAACGGTTTGTTGCCAAAAACCTCGAATTGATCGAAAAACAATTAAAGCTAAAAGGAAAAAACCAAGATTCCGCAAAGGCCGAGATTGAGAGACAACAGCAATCGCTCATTTCCAATAAATATTTTGCCACCATCAATTATGCCCTTAACCACAAGGAATATGAGGTTGCCCCCTACCTGATGTTAAGCGAGGCATTTAACGCTCAAACAAAATACCTGGACACGGTTTACAACGCCCTGGACACAAAAGTAAAAGACTCCAAATACGGAAAGGAGTTGGAGTCTTTTATCAAGTCGAGAAAGGATACGGTTACAGCGCGTTGATCTGATCGACCAACTCCCTGCCCCGTTTCTCCAGATCGCGGTTTATTTCTTTAAAGTGCGACTTTTTGTCTTCCACTTTTTTCTGGTTCACCTTGGCAATTAAATCGTCAAAAGTCTCAATGGCATTGTCGATTATTTTTTCTGCCTCCTTGTTGTCCTTGTCGGGATTGGTTAATTCCCAGATATATACTGCCTCAATGATATCACCAAGGACATAATTGATATCTTTTTTTAAATTCCTTACGTTTGCCATATTGTACTTCTGTGTTTGTTTAAATTGAATATTGAAAAATTGAGTGCAAAGGTACAAACAATTAAGGTACAAATGCCTCCAAAAAGGTAGCGGCATCGGTTTCAAAAGAAATCTGCCCAATACAGGCGGGAACAAGAACCGTTTCACCCCTTCTGATAGCCACGGAAAAATCATCCCCTTGCAATTTTGCCCTCCCCTCTATGCACATGTACACTTTGAACGAATCGATGCCCTTTAGGTCGCAAGAGGAAGGCTTGCTGAAAGACAGTTTGTTTACCTGAAAAAACTCCGTACCTCCCAAAAACGTGCTGTTTGAGTTATGATTTAATTTGGAAGAAACCTGCACCGAGGGATCGAAGGACAAGGCGTCTAGAGCCAAATCGGTATGGAGTTCCCGAATATTTCCCTTTTCATCGCGCCTATCCCAATCGTAAATCCTATAAGTAATATCGGAAGTCTGTTGAATTTCCGCCAGAAGAATTCCTGCCCCTATGGCGTGAACCGTTCCCGGATTGATCACAAAAGTATCGCCGGATTGCACCTCCTTAAAGTTCAAAACTTTCACAATATCTCCTTTTACAAGTGCCTGGAGGTAATCTGGCCTGGCAATGCCTTCTTTAAATCCAATAATTATCTGCGAATTTTTTTCGGCATCCAAAATATACCACATTTCGCTCTTGCCGAAAGAATTATGTCGGTTTTTGGCCAATTGGTCATCGGGATGCACCTGCACGGAAAGATTCTTATCCGCGTCAATATACTTGAACAATAGCGGAAAGGTATTGCCAAACTTCTGGTAAACCTGCTCACCTACCAAATCTTCTTTATATGTTTTTAAAAGATCGTCCAATGTTTTTCCGGAGAGGGGACCTTCGTTTACAATGGAAATATTGTCCTTTACTCCTGAAATTTCCCAGCTTTCGCCAATTTTTGATTTGGCATCCTTGCCCAGCATCTCTTTTAGTTTGGTTCCGCCCCAAACTTTCTTTTTTAAAATGGGTTGGAATTTCAGCGGATAGAGGGGAATAGTGAGGTTCATTCGCCAGTGTAGATTACAAAATTTCGGGGGGTTTCAAACAGTTTCACAGTAATCCCAAATTTTTCGGGAATTCTCTTTCTCAGTTTTTCCCAAATGACCATGGCAATATTTTCCACTGTGGGATTTAAATTGGCGAACGCATCCACCTCCAGGTTGAGGTTTTTATGGTCAAAAGGATCCTCCACTTCTTCCTTAATGATTTCCCGTAGAATCTTGAGATCCATCAAGAAACCGGTCTCGGGGTCAATTTTGCCCGAAACACCAACTTCCAATTCGTAATTGTGACCGTGATATTTGGGATTGCTGCATTTGCCAAAAACCTCAAAATTCTTTTTATCGTCCCAATCTTCCCTAAAGAGTCTATGGGCCGCGTTAAAATGTGCTTTTCTGAAAACCGTCAAGCTCATACCGAAAGATGTTGGTAAAATTTATCGAATATTATTTTGAACCAGGCAGTGTAGCTGTCGGGATTTTGCTTTATATCCGTCTTCACGTCTTCCAGGGCCATCCACTTCCACGAGGCCACTTCTTCTGGATTTACTTTTGGCGAGTGGTTGTACTTTCCCACCAAGATATGGTCCAACTCGTGCTCGGTGAGGCCATTGTCAAAAGGAGCCTTATAAATAAAGGAAATAGTTTCTTTCAAATCGGTGGAAAATCCCATTTCCTCCATCAATCTGCGCTTTCCGGCTTCGATGGAAGTTTCGCCGTCGCGTTGGTGGCTGCAACAAGTGTTTGCCCACAAGCCGGGAGAATGGTATTTGTCTAACGCACGTTGTTGCAGCATCAGTTCATTTTTATCGTTAAAGATAAATACGGAAAAGGCACGGTGCAAGAGTGCCTTTTCATGGGCTTCCTGTTTGGGCATCAATCCGATTTTCTCATCGTGCTCATTCACCAAAATCACTTGCTCTTCTTTCATTTGAAACCTGTTAATAAGAACCGTCAAAAGTACAAAAAGCAGGGGGGGAGAAAAAATAAAAAAGCACCCAAGGAATTACTGGGTGCTTTTATAAACTTAATTTTGGTTAATTAATTTTGTATGATAAACATCGACCTACGATTCAACTGATGCTCTTCAGAAGTACAGGGTACGCCGTTGGAGCAGTTGTTGACCAACTGGCTCTCCCCGTATCCTTTGGCAGTAAGCCTATTGGCATCAATTCCTTTTTCTATAAGCCAATTGCGGGTAGATTGCGCGCGACGCTCGGAAAGTGCCATGTTATAGCTGTCGCTTCCACGGGAATCGGTATGCGATTCAATATGGATAATCAGCTCTGGATATTCACGCATAGCGGCCAAAATTTTGGCTAGCTCAATTTCGGCATCGGGCCGGATATTCGATTTGTCAAAGTCGAAATAAATGGGTTGAAGATTAAGCTTGCATCCCAAATCGTTGGGGGCACAAGGACCTTCTCTTTCCAAGGGCAGCGGGACCTCTATTCTTCCCGAAAGAACCGGTGTGCGCACCATTGTTTCATATGGATGATAGCCTTCCAAGGTTCCCCTTACGGTAAATTGGGTATCACAATCGGCGTTAAACAAATACGATCCGTCTTCCTTTGCCAATGTTTGGCTCACCAATTGGTTGTTTTCGTCAAGCAGGCTCACTTCTGCCCCAGGCAATGGATCTTTGCTTTCCTTGTCAAAGACAGTTCCGAAGATGACAATGGTACACGCTTCCTTAACCAAATATATCTCGTCGCCCATGCTTCCCTCTGCCTCACTATTTCGGTTGGAGGAGAGGTAGCCTATTTTTGCCTTTTCATCTATGATAAAACCAAAATCGTCTTGTGGACTATTTGCCGATTCACCTAAATTTTTAATGGTACCGGGTGTACCTTCCTCATCGAGTTTGGTTACAAAAACATCGTACCCTCCAAATCCTGAACGGCCATCGCTGCTAAAGTAAAGGTTGTTCTCTTTACTGATAAAAGGAAAGGTCTCTCGGCCCGCGGTATTGATTTCAGATCCTAAATTTACCGGTTGGCCATAACTGCCATCCTCTGCAATATCCACGTACCACAGATCGGAATTCCCAAAAGTTCCGGGCATGTCAGACGAAAAGTACAACCGCTTGCCATCTGGGCTCAAGGCAGGGTGTGCCACGGAATAAGTATCGCTGTTAAATGGCAGTTCCTCTACGTTTGTCCAATTGTTTTCCCCCGATTTTGTAGCCTTGTATATTTTTAATTTAACCGTTTTAAACTTTTTCGATTTCTCTTTTCCAATCTTTCCGTCCAAATAATTGTTTCTGGTGAAGTACATGGTCTTTCCATCGGCGGAAAAGGCGGCCGAGGATTCGTGGTATTCGGTATTGATATCGCCGCCCAAGGGCATCGGGTTGCTCAATTCGCCATCTTCGGCCCTATCGGCAATAAAGAGGTCCAGGAAAGGTTGCTGGGTCCAATCGTAAATTTTGGAACCGGTAACATTTCCTCCCGAAGAGGCGTAAACTATCTTATTGTCCAAATAGAAGGCGGGGCCAAAATCGGATGATGAGGTATTTACTGCCACTTTTGAAAGAGAAAAATCCCTGGATTGAAAAATGGTGCTCTTCAAGTAATCCGGATCATCCTCATAGGTTGTAATAACCAATCCTGTACCTCCATTGGCCACGTAGTCCTCCAAGAGTTTGTTGGCTTCGTCGCCCCGGTTCAAACTTTTTAGCGATTGGGCTGCCCTGTAGTAATATTCGGGACCAGCTTCGTCCGGAAATTGGGTGACCAACTTATCGTACCATTTGGCAGCATCGGTGTAATTGCTGTTATAATAGTATGTGTCACCCAATTTTTTATAAATCTCTGCCGATTCGTATCCATCCTCTACTACTTTCAAATAAATCTCGCGAGCATCGATATAAGCAAATCTATCAAATTCTTTATTGGCTCTTCGGATTTGATTCTTCTGGGAAAAAACACTTCCAGAAACACAAAGCAATAGAGAAAAAAGAAATATGTTGCGTACTAATGTATTCATAGTCTTTAATTTTTAGAAGAATCTTGGGGTTAGCACTCGTTCTGGTCTATTGAACAGTTCAAAACGAAGCATAACTTCATAGGAACCATCGCTGTATTGTTCAATGTCGGTGGTTTGGTAGTCATATCCGAAACCAATAAATATTTCATCAGAAACCTGAAAGCCAACCATGGCGCTCATGGCCGCGCTCCAACGATAGGCAGCTCCCAAGGTCAACTTGTCATATAAAAGGAAATTGGCCGAAACATCTGCTTGCAGGGGGGACCCACTTACCATCTTAAACAAGGTTGCTGGTTTAAACTTTAGGTTTTCTCCCAAATCAAACACATATCCGGCAATCAGGAAATAGTGCATGCGCTCCTTTGCCACCGTTTCTACCTGGGTGTTGGCCAAGTTTGAAGTGTCGAAGTGTTTGGTGGTAAGAAAATTGGGCACAGACAATCCCGCATAAAATTTTTCTGTGTTGAAATAAATTCCGGCTCCAATTTGGGGTTGCAATTTGTTGTCTATATTATTCTGAAATCGCGGATCGTTCAGGTCATAAATATTCAACTTGCTGAAATCCACGTCTAAAATGTCCAACCCTGCCTTTAAACCAAAAGACAATTTAGCAGTTTCAGAAGTATTGATACTATAGGAATAGTCAATATTGAAGTTGGTTTCGGTTGCCGGTCCCAATCTATCGTTTACCACGGAAAGACCCAGCCCCATATTATAGGCTACAGGCGAGTTTACCGTAAAAGTTCCCGTCTGGGGAGCTCCATCCAGTCCCACCCATTGTGTCCTGTACAACAATCCAAAGCTCAGGGCCTCACGGTTACCTGCATAGGCGGGGTTTACAACCTGGGTGTTGTACATATATTGGGTGTACTGTGGATCCTGCTGTGCATTACTTGAAAAGGTGCCAAGTAAAATCAAAATAATGACTGTTAGATAACTGTGTTTCATAGTTATGTATTTTAACCCGGGAGGGAGCGCCTCCCGGGATTTTAATTTGATTTTCTATCTATTTATATACAAATAACCTGCGTAACTGTTCTTGCCCGGATTGGTACTTGGGAAAGTAAGGATGTAGTAATAGGTACCAGTAGGCAATTCCTTATTTTTCTCTATGGTCACGCGACCTTCGGAAATTCCTCTGAACACATTATCACGTCCTGTACTTCCACCATAACCGTCGGTTTCAAATACCAGCACTCCCCAACGGTTAAATATCTTCACGTTGTTATCGGGATAGTTTTCAATTCCCACAATTTGGAAGAAATCGTTTAATCCGTCTCCATCTGGAGTTATACCGTTGAATATTTCAAAGGTAGAGGGAAGCACCCCTGGAAGAACAACTACAGCTTCTGAATCATCGGTATATAAAGTTCCAGAGCTATCTTCTCCACTTACCGTAGCGAGGTTTACTACTTCACCATTGTCGATATCAGTCTGTGTTATAACATAGGTAGCGGTAAATGTTGTGCTATCCGATTCTCCTGGCTGCAACACTGCTATTGGACCACCCGTGATAACAATTCCTGGCAATGGATCTTCAAGAGTAATATTGTAAAGCGTTACATCCCCAGTATTGGTCACTACAAAGGCATAAGAAATAGTCTCTCCTACCTCGGCGACACCATTGCCGTTTTCGTCCATAAATTCACCTGACTTTTCAAGGGAAATAGATGGATTGTTTTGGCAAAGAACAGTTACTGTTGGATCGTCTTCCAAATAGCTGTTGTCATCAGACAAATCAGAAACTGCAGTGCCATCAGGAGCAATAGCGTCCACTTTGGCTTGGTTTTCCACAGATCCACTGTCAAGGTCATCTTGGGTAATGGTGTATGCAGCAGTAAAGCTGATAACATCTTCTTCACCCACTTCCAAATCGATAGGACCTCCCACAACAGTTACCATTGGATCGGTGACAATTACATTGGTCAATCTCACATTTCCAAGGTTTTTTACCCTGAAACTATAGATTATGTTTTCACCAACATCGCCACAACCATTTCCATTGGCATCATCCACAATTCCAGATTTGATTAAGCCAATTGCTGCCTCTTGACAAAGAACCGTTATAGTAGGATCATCATTGGATATTTCAGATCCCGATAGATCTCTAACTGTAGATTGATCAGGTGCAACTCCTGTTACGGTAGCTTGGTTTATTATCTGTCCTTCATCAATATCATCTTGTGTAATAGTATAGGTTGCAGTATATATCCAAGTTTCGTTTACATCTAGCATACCATCCCCATCGGTATCACCACTTGCAGGTCCGGCGATATTGCCACCCAACAATGGGTCGTCAACTGTGATGTTTGACAGACTTACGTTACCCTCATTAGTTATTGTAAAGGTGTAGGTAATTGTTTCTCCCACATCGGAACAGCCACTGCCGTTGTCGTCGTTAAAGACCCCAGTCTTCACGATGGCGATTGCAGGCTCCTGACATAAAGTTACTATCGTAGGATCATCATTGGAAATAGTGGTTCCAGATAAATCTATCACAGCATTGCCTTGAGGATCATTTGCTTTGGCTCTCGCCTGGTTGGTCACCAATCCAGCATCTATATCATCTTGGGTAATAGTATAAGTTGCTGTATACGTCCAAACTTCATCGAGATTTAATTTTCCATCACCGTTTGTATCTCCGGAAGGGCCGTTAATCATTGCAATCAGAGGATCTGTAATTTCAACATAACTCAAGGTCACATTACCTTCGTTAGTAACCGTAAAGGTGTAGCTGATCGTTTCCCCAACATCGGCGCATCCACTGCCGTTATCATCATTAAAGACACCTGCTTTGACAATTGCAATCGCTGGATCTTGGCAGAGTTCAACAAAAGTAGGATCATCCTCAAGCACACTGCTCTCATCGGAAAGATCGCTGACTACTGTTCCCTCTGGCGCTGTACCCTGAACACTTGCTTGGTTTTTAACAAATCCTAAGTCTATGTCGTCCTGTGTAATGGTATAGGTCGCGGTATAGGTCCAGGTCTCGGTAACGTCCAGCATGCCGTCGCCGTCGGTGTCACCGCTGGCAGGGCCCGCTATGGGTCCGCCGAGCAATGGATCGTCCACCACCACGTTGGCCAGGCTCACGTTGCCCTGGTTGGTCACCGTAAAGGTATAGGCAATGGTCTCCCCCACGTCCGAACAGCCGCTGCCGTTGTCGTCATTGAAGATTCCTGTCTTCACGATGGCGATCGCAGGCTCCTGACAGAGCTCCACAACCGTGGGCTCGTCATCGGACACGGTGGCACCGGAAAGGTCGGTCACCGTGGACTGGTCGGGCGCGGTGCCCGTGGCCGTGGCCTGGTTGCTCACCATGCCGGCGTCTATGTCGTCCTGCGTAATGGTATAGGTCGCGGTATAGGTCCAGGTCTCGGTAACGTCCAGCATGCCGTCGCCGTCGGTGTCACCGCTGGCGGGGCCCGCTATGGGTCCGCCGAGCAATGGATCGTCCACCACCACGTTGGCCAGGCTCACGTTGCCCTGGTTGGTCACCGTAAAGGTATAGGTGATGGTCTCCCCCACGTCCGAACAGCCGCTGCCGTTGTCGTCATTGAAGATTCCTGTCTTCACGATGGCGATTAATGGATTTTGACAAATATTGACCACTGTAGGATCGTTTTCCACATAGCTGTTGTCATCGGACAGGTCGCTCACGTTCGCTCCGCTGGGTGGCGTGCCCGTGGCGGTGGCCTGGTTGGAGAACATGCCCGCGTCGATGTCGGCCTGGGTCACGGTTTTGGTCGGGGTGTAGGTCGCGTTGTCCTCGGCGCCCGGGGCCAAGCTGGCGATGGGGCCGCCGGTGACGGTAACGCCAGGATCGCACACCGTTACGTTGTCAAGGGTGACGTTGCCCGTGTACTTCACCTTGAAGGTATAGTTGATCGTGCCGCCAACGCCCACTTCGTAGCAGTTGCCCGCTGGGTCAAGGGCCACATCTGCCTCCTTGATAAGGGCGATGCCGGCGGAAGTACAGATGTCCACAACGGTAGGATCGTTTTCCACATAGCTGTTGTCATCGGACAGGTCGCTCACGTTCGCTCCGCTGGGTGGCGTACCGGTGGCGGTGGCCTGGTTGGAGAACATGCCCGCGTCGATGTCTGCCTGGGTCACAATATAGGTCGCGGTGAAGGTCGCGGTGTCCTCGGCGCCCGGGGCCAAGCTGGCAATGGGCCCGCCGGTCACGGTAACGCCAGGATCGCTCACCGTTACGTTGGCAAGGGTGACGTTGCCCGTGTTCTTCACCTTGAAGGTATAGTTGATCGTGCCGCCAACGCCCACTTCGTAGCAGTTGCTGCCAACGCCCATGTCAACATCGGCTTCCTTGATAAGGGCGATGGATGCATCGCTGCAGATAAGCACAGTCACTTCATTACTTACCGCGGAAATTCCCCCAAGAACCGTAACGCCATTTACTTCCGCTATATTATTAATCGCACCAGCATCAATGTCAGCTTGGGTAATGGAATAGCTGGTAGTATAATTCCAAACTTCACCTACATTTAAAATGCCGTCATTATTAGTATCACCTGAAACTGGACCAGAAATAATTCCCCCTATTCTTGCATCACTAACCACAACGTTGGAAATATCCACATCCCCATCATTGGTTACCACAAAGCCATATTCAACGGTATTGCCAACTTCCAAAGCAATACAACTACCTGTTGCACTGCTACTGGATTTAACAATTGAGATTTTAGCCTCTTGACAAAGCGAAACGGTTACAGAATCGGAATTTGAAACAGGGAAGTTTCCATTCGATGTATGAATTTGCCCATTAACTGTTGCAGTATTTTGTACCTGTCCGTTGATAATATCCTGGGCAGTAACTGCATAAGTGGCAGTATAGACCCAAATTTCTCCTGGATCTAAAACACCAGGATTTACGACATCCCCGCTAACAGGCCCCGCTAAAGGATTATTAGAAGGATCGATCAACAAGTCCCTTACTTCCACATTGTGGATGGCTGCATTACCAGATGGGTTGGAAACATTAAAAGTATATGTAATACTCTCCCCTACGGCCACGGGTGTACAACCTTGCGTATTGTTCGGACTTGCAATTTTTTCAATTTGGATTCCACAATTATTGATGGTCACCACAAAGCTGTTTTCCGCAGAACAATTGGGCGTCGTGCCGGTCTGGGCATAGATATAGATGGTCTGGGTGGACGTGATGTTGTCGCCGGCATTTAACTGAGTGCCGGTGCCACCGCTGCCGGTGAAGTAGTTTCCGTTGGAAAGGGACGGTAGCGTGTAGCTGTCGCAGGCCGTTACGTCCGCCGGATCATCCACGACCGGAGTCTCATTGATGGTCACCACAAAGCTGTTCTCCGCAGAACAGTTGGGCGTCGTGCCGGTCTGGGCATAGACATAGATGGTCTGGGTGGACGTGATGTTGTCGCCGGCATTTAACTGAGTGCCGGTGCCACCGCTGCCGGTGAAGTAGTTTCCGTTGGAAAGGGACGGTAG
>JACDJA010000159.1_pt1 | contig 90750 bp, 83 predicted proteins | sample 7449241 | NCBI WGS metagenome assembly JACDJA01 (sample SAMN14253289, study PRJNA609438) | sludge metagenome | isolation source: initial anaerobic sludge | collected 2018-12-20 | reverse complement strand
TCATCCTGAGCCTGTCGAAGGATGTTTCCGTAACTACCGCTCATCCTGGGCTTGCCGAAGGATGTGCCCAGCGCCTGCAGACTGACTCGTGGTTCGACAAGCTCACCACGAACGGGAACAATCTCACCACAAACAAAAATCATCCGCTCATCCTGAGCCTGTCGAAGGATGTTTCTGTAACTACCGCTCATCCTGAGCTTGTCGAAGGAAGCCTGCCGAAGACGCGAACACTCCTACCGCCCACCGTTTTAAGTTTAATTTCAGTTTTCCTTGTTAGGATCTCTCCCAACCATCCAGGAGGGCGTCATGAACACACCATCAAATGCAAAAGGGATCAAGGTCTGGGATCTGCCGGTACGGTTTTTTCACTGGTCACTGGCCAGCTGTTTTGTAATCGCCTATGTGACCGAAGACGACTTTATGACTCTACACAGCTATGCCGGTTACACCATTATCGGGTTGATCATATTTCGGCTGCTCTGGGGTTTTGTCGGCTCCCGGCACGCCCGCTTCAGTGACTTCGCCTATCCGCCCAAGACCGTCTTAAACTACCTGAGCGATATCGTTCACTTCCGGGCTGATCGTTTCGTGGGCCATAATCCGGCCGGTGGCGCCATGGTCTTCGCCCTGCTGATCTCACTCAGCCTGACCATCCTTTCCGGTCTGGTTGCCTATGGCGGGGAACAGGCGTCCGGCCCGCTTGCCGGGCTGATGGCCGCCGCACCCCCGGCGATTGGCAAGGCCGCCGAAGAGGTGCATGAGTTTTTTGCCAACTTCACACTCCTGCTGGTGATTCTTCACCTCGTCGGTGTGGCGGTGGCCAGCAAACAACATGGAGAAAACCTGGTGCGCTCCATGATCAACGGGCGCAAACGGGCACCCCACTAAGCCCTTTATCAGCGATACTGAAATTCAGTTCACGGAGATTGATTGCTGGTCTGCCGTTGTGTGCCGCAACCCAGGTTTTCGCGGGTGCCGATGCGACACTGAAGAGCGATAAACGCCCCGGCAAATGAAGTGTTCCGTGCTGCCAGTGATGCACAAAATCACGGGCTAGTGGAACAACAGATGGTCAAACCGGGAGAGTTGCAGCCGCAGCTCCTGGGAGGCAACTCTCCGGAGCGCTCAGGCGGTTGAACCACGCCCCGTCGCAACGGGGTGCTTGCCCGCCTCGATGCGCGCCAGAAACTCCGCCATAATCTCATCGTACAGGGCATCACCCAGCACCTGATCCTCCACGCCCGCTTCGATGCTCGGGTTGTCATTCACCTCAATCACCACCACGCCGGCATCGGTCTCTTTCAGGTCCACGCCGTAGAGGCCGTTGCCGATCAGGTTGGCCGCCTTCAACGCCGTATCGACAACCTTTTTTGGTGCATCCTTGACCGCAAAGGTACGATAGGCCCCCTCTTTCTCCTGGCTTGAGTGGTCATAGATCTGCCAGTGATCCTTGGACATGAAGTACTGGCAGACATAGAGGGGTTTACGATTCAGGATGCCCACCCGCCAGTCGAACGGCGTATAGGTATAGGCCTGGCCCAGCAGCAGATCCGAGTCCTTGAACAGGCGCCTGGCCACCTGCTCAAGCTGCTGCCGGCTCTCCACCTTGTAAACACCCAGGGAGAAGGAGCCATCCGGCACCTTCAGCACAATTGGATAGGCCAGCCGCTGCTCCAGCTCATCCAGCCCGTCGGCCCGCACAATCACCGTCTCCGGCGTGGAGATCCGGTTGGACTTCAGCAGTTCCGCCAGGTAGATTTTATTGGTGCAACGCAGGATCGAATCGGGGTCGTCGATCACCACCAGGCCTTCGGAGGCCGCCTTGCGGGAGAAGCGATAGGTGTGATGATCAATGGCCGTGGTCTCACGAATGAACAGGGCGTCAAACTCGCTCAGACGGCCGAAATCCTTGGGTGAAATCAGCTCCGCATCCAGGCCATATTTTTTTGCCGCCCGCACAAACTTCTTCAATGCCTTGGGATCAGAGGGCGGCATCGCCTCCTGCGGGTTCTGCAGGATGGCCAGGTCATAACGCCCCTGGCGCTTCTGCCGCGGGGCCTGCCAGCGTTTGCTGAGATAACCTTGCAGGGCATCACCAAACTCGCTCTCCTGCGCTTCGGTGAGATCCTGGATGCCCAGCGACCGGATACCGGTAATACGCCATTCACCCTTCTTTTCAAACGAAATTCGCATCAGGGGTGCACGAAACAGTTCAAACAGTTCGCGCCCCAGAGTCTGAAAATCCCGCAGCGGAGAGTTGCCGAACATCATGGTGACACTGAAGGAGGTGGTCTCCACACCCTTGTGGCGCCGGCCCAGTATCCGCTGCACCTGTTTGTCCAGGTCCTCCGTCTCCAGCGAGTAGAGGGACTTGCGACTCAGGTCGCGCAGGGTACGCACCGAAGGGATGATTTTGTGTCCCCGCGCCTCGGCCAGCAAAGAGCAGTAGTAGCCTTCTCCCAGGTAGCGCTGGGAACGGCACAGATTGACAATGCGCAGCCCCTTTTTCTGCTGCCATACCGGATCCGTCAGATATTCCGCCGCTGTCACCACCGGATAGCCATCGATCCGGCCTTTCCAGTGGTTGCTTCTTTCCACAAGCAGTAGATGTTCAGGCATCGTCTTTGTAACCTTCCTTAACGCTGTTCATTAGGGTATAGCACCACCATCGCCTGCAGACCAATCCTGCCGTAGCGGGCCATGCTGGCAAACTTGTCCTTGAGGATGGGCATGTGTATCGAGTCGATCAGGGTCTCACCCTCCTCATGATCGACGAAGGGATCATTCACATAGATGAAGTTTTCATCCGACCCGGTCACCACCACCCAATGGGGCACCCGCGCCTTATAGATCTGCCAGGAACTGATCAGCACCAGCGGTATACCGCCGCGCCCCAGACACTCCTCCAGCTCTTTCACGCTGAAACCGCTGCGGGTGATCGGCACGCCCCGTGAGCGCAGCTGCTCGGACATATCCTCCTGCACCAACCGCATCACCTCTTTCTTGTGCTCACTGCGCACCGAATCGCCCAGGTGGGTACCCTCGCCGGTAATATAGATATCAACAGGATAACCACGCTTGACCGCAGCCAGCGCCAGGCCATAGGGGCCACACCCGCCATGCCCCGAGGTCATGAAAATCGTCGTCGCCTCACGCCACAACCGCAACTCCAGGGTACGGGAAAACTCCAGCTCCGGAGTCAGCGCCTTCATCGCCATCATCAGCGATGCGGCGCCGCAGGTGAACTCCAGACTCTGTTCATAGAAGGGAACAGGGGCAAGATCGGGATGCAGGTCCGGTGCCAGCGACTTCTCCAGCCGCCAGGCATCCATGTGGTCTTCGTAGTAATCGGGGAACTCCCCCAACCGGCGGTACCCCAGAGACTCATACAGACGCACCGCCCTCTCATTATCCTTGCGCACCTCAAGCCGCAGATAGGCCCGGTGATGGGACCAGGCCTCGGTTTCCGCCGCCTTCATCAGGCTGCGCCCCACACCCTTGCCCCTCATCTCGGCGACCACCGCAATCGAATAGAGCCGTGCCACCGAGGTGGCACGGGAGAACAGCAGCACCACATCCCCCTGCAGTTCACCCCCCACCTCCGCCACCAGGATCGAGGCGTTGCCCTTGGTCAGCAGATAGCGAAACTGGCGCTGTGAAATCCGGTCCGTCTCAAAACAGCGCTGCTCCAGTGCCACCAGGGCGGCAAGATCCTCCGGCACCGCTTTGCGTATCTGGAGATCCGACATCTGGTTATTGCTGATCATCGCACATGCCTGAAGAACAACTCGTACAGTGTCAGGACAATCTCGATCACAATCAGAATAACGATATACCACTCCACCCGCAGGGTCCGGCGATCCTGCAGCAGTCCGAGCAGGGTCTCGGCGGTACCGCTGATCAGGTCCAGCTTGCGCTCCAGAGCGATCTGCCGTTCACCGATCTCGTACTCATTTTCCAGGCGTTTCCAGATACGCTCCAGCTCCGGATGATCCCACAGGATATCGGGCTTCTCCCCGACCTGGGCGCGCCCCACCATGCGATGCTGGATCTGCAGGATCTCGCCGATGTAGCCGAGCAGTGCATTCACCTGGCGGGGCAGCCGCCCACCGGACTGCATGCGCGCCGCCAGCGGCTCGATCCGGTCGAACGCCCCGGCCGTGCGTTGCTCATAGTTCTCCAGCACCAGGCTCTTGGCCAGAATATCCGCCACCACCTGCAGCAGGGGCAGTTCAGCGACCGGCAGAATCAGCCTGCCCTCCTCCAGCCGTTCCGCGGCATCCGGTATCACCTCGATATCCAGGAATTCAACCGTGGGCGTATCAAAAGGCTCAATCAAAAATTCACGCAATAATTTCAGGAAAGAGGCCTCGGCCAGTGCAGACACGTTGAACAGCACCACGACACCAAAGCGGAACAGCACCGCGTAGCCATCCTCCTCCACCTCGATGGTGGTTGGATCGCGCGAGAGAATATTGACATGGCTGAGCCGTCGCAGCTCAATGCCCTGTCCAATGAGGAGTGAACGCACCGTGGTGTTGGATCGCAACATGAGACTGTCCTGGTCACTACAATCAGGTCACCGTCCGCAGGAAAACCCCCGGCAGCCAGCAGCAGATTGTTCTTACCGTTAATGATGCACACTGCCTGAAGCCGACATACCGACGCCTGTCCCGATTATTAGAGTGCACGGGCGCAGGGATAGCAAGAAACATATCCTGCTGCAGGCATATTCAGCTTGATCGAGCGCGTTGAATCCGGGTCAGGCGACCCGTCGTGAGCAATAATCGGGGGGAGGGCGTCCCCCCGGGGAAGGATCAGTAGTCGTCGTTGCCGCGCCGGTCCGGCCGGGTGCGGTTTCTGCTCCGGCTGCGCGGCGCCTCGCCATCAGCGAACCGGTTTCTCCCCCGGCCATTGCGGTTCCGGCTGAATGACCGATACCCCAGCTCATCGAACTCGTCAACGAACTCATTCCGCACCCTTTTACCCACGACACTGATCTCCTGTTTGATAGATGATGCCGGGACGGCATCTGGCGCAGAGATTTAAACCAAATCCGGGGGTTTGAAAAACAAATTATATTTGTCGAATGGAGCAAAAAGTTTTGTTCTAGAATACTTCCTGAGAGCCCGGTGTAGCCTCAACATAGAGACCCTGCGGCACGCTCTTTCGCCGAACCGGTAACCCACCCAATTCACCCCTATTTTCAGGGAGTTATCCATGTCTGAAACTGCAAAACTGATCTACAAAGGGGCAGAGTACGAACTGCCGTTGATCTATGGTACCGAAGGTGACAATGCCATCGATATCCGCAACCTGCGCAACCAGAGCGGATTGATCACCTTTGATCCGGGTCTGGGAAATACCGGCAGCTGCGAGAGTGAAGTGACTTTCATTGATGGCGAACAGGGGATTCTCCGTTACCGGGGCATCTCCCTGGATGCGCTTGAGCACCATCCCAACTTTGTCGAAGTCGCCCTGATGCTGATCTTTGGCGAGCTGCCCACCAAGTCACAATACGAACGTTTCAGCGCCAGCCTCACCAACAACGCCAATCTGGATGAGGATATGAAGCACCACTTTGCCGGCTTCCCCCGCTCCGCACCACCGATGGCCGTGCTCTCCGCCATGATCTCCACCCTCTCCTGTTTTCATCCGGAGTTCCTGGAATTGGAAGACGCCACCCAGGTGGAACGTGCCGCGGCACGATTGATCAGCAAGGTGCGCAGCCTGGCCGCCTATGCCTACCGGCGCTCCCTCGGGCTGCCCTACAACTATCCGGATCCGTCACTACCCTATGTATCCAACTTCCTGCACATGATGTTTTCCGAGCCTTATCGGCAATACACCATGGATGACGACGTCCTGTCCGCATTGAACATGGTGCTGATTCTGCATGCCGACCATGAGCAGAACTGCAGCACCTCAACGGTGCGCATGGTCGGCTCCAGCGGCGCCAACCTGTTCGCCTCCTGTGCGGCCGGCGTCAGCGCGCTGTGGGGACCGCTGCACGGTGGCGCCAACATGGCGGTGATCGAGATGCTGGAATCCATCCATAACGGCAACATGACCGCTGAAGAGTACGTGGCCCTGGCCAAGGACAAGGATAGCCCGGTGCGCCTGATGGGCTTTGGTCATCGCGTTTACCGCAACTTCGATCCGCGTGCCACCATCCTGCGTGATGTCAGCGAAAAGCTGCTGGAACGGATGGGCAAAAAAGACCCGCTGCTCAGTATCGCCCGCAAGCTGGAGGAGATCGCTCTCAAGGACAGCTATTTTATCGAGCGGAAACTCTATCCGAATGTGGACTTCTACAGCGGCATCATCCTGCGTGCCATCGGCATCCCCACCAATATGTTCACGGTGATTTTCGCCATCGGACGACTGCCCGGCTGGATCGCCCACTGGTATGAGCAGAAACGCCAGGCCGACGGCAAGATCTGGCGACCGCGCCAGGTCTATATCGGCAACAAACAGAGCGCCTATACGGTCCGCAGCAAGCGGGGCTGGTAAGCGGCGCACGCGGTGAAAAATGGCGTCGGTTGCAGTGCATCCCCAGGCAGCCGGCGCCCACCCCGACGATCAGTTTTGGCGATCGTATCGACAATAAATATTCTCTCGTAAGGGATCAGGCTATCCCTTATAAATAGCGCCGGACATTCGGCCAGCCGATGATCCGGGATGCTATTTTGTCACTTGCCGGGATGAACCACTAACCCCGGCAAGTGACTGTGATCTTTGCACACTGAGGACATTTGTGTATGAAAAAAACGTCGTTGTACAGCCTGTTGATGCTGCTGCTTGCCTTTGGTGCGATCGGCACCGCCTTTGCTGAAGAGTCGCAGGAGAGCCTCGAAGAGCGCTGCCGCACCTTTGCCAAGGAAGATGGCGTACCTGCTGCGGAACTGGCTGAATATATCAAGGAGTGTGTCGAATCCCTCAAAGAAGGGGATGAGGAAAAGAAAGAGAAGAACGACTGATCACCGCCTTCTCGCGCGGGTTATCCCGGTAACCGGCCAGCCCACAAGGCTGGCCGGTTTTTTTATGGCCCTGTACCCGTTAGCTGTTGAATGGCGGAACGTGTTTTATGCGGGAGTGGATTTATCCGCAAATTTTGCGGCTGAAGCCGCCCCTATCGGCACCTCCCTGTACTTTCGAGTGTCTACCTGATCTTCGCATCCATGGCTCAGATCGTTTAAACTGCATGGTCTGGTGCGGCGACCATCCAGCCGCGACAACCCGACACCCGGAGTACCCGATGCCCTACGATCCCAACAACATCTTTGCCCGCATTCTGCGCGGCGAGATCCCCTGCAACAAGATCTATGAAGATGAATACGCGCTGGCGTTTCATGACATTGCACCCCAGGCGCCGATCCACGTCCTGGTGATCCCCAAGGGGGAGTACATCTCATTCGATGACTTTTCCAGCTCCGCCCCGACCAAGGCTCTGGCCGGCTTCTACCGTGCTGCCCAGAAGGTAACGGAGATACTGGAGCTGCAACCGGGCGGTTATCGCATTCTCGCCAACACCGGCGCTGATGCCCACCAGGAGGTGCCCCATTATCACCTGCATATCTTTGCCGGCTGCGACCTCGGCTGGATGATAAAGCGGGGACTGGTCTGAAACAGGCTGTCCCATAAGGCGGACAACCGGCCGGTCATCAGGCAACACCATTCCCATCGCTGCATGTGCCAGCGCACCAGCGCCTCCAGCCCGATGAGCCGGCGGCTCTGCAGACCGGATGACTTGGCCAGGATAAATAAACCGGCAATCAGGCGAAAAATGAGCTATGTTTAAAGGCGGCGGTACCGCCGGATAAAGGCCAAGCCACCCTGATACTGATAATTACCCGCCGGACAAGCTTGCGACAGCTGTGACCGGATACATGCCGGAAAGCGAGCACGGTGCGCAGTAAGCGTGATGCGCTTTTTCAAGGGCGCTAACGGACTCCACAATCTCCCGTTGATTACATATGTGCTGGTGAATACCGGAACCTTTCATCAACCATTCACTTCAGCCTGCAAGAGCAACCAGGATTCACTATGCAACTAAGCCGATATCAGACAACCGTTTCAGGAGAGACCGTCATCTCCTTCCCCAAACTTGAATGCTGGAACGCAAAGACGAAAGTTGCCACCGTCGCAGCCGATGTGAACAAGCGCCGTGTACTGTGCCGGATACCCCTGGACCTTCTGCGTAAAAGGTTTGGCGCCTCTGCTGACGAACCGATGCGCTCTGTCACCAAGCATCGGTTGACGATACAGGCGGCAGCACGCAAGCTGATCGAAAACGAGCATTTTGAAGAAGACGGTTCAGTCTGGATCGGGGCTCAGGATATCTAGAGGGCCTGGCGGATTTCATATCGGCATGCTGTGGGAAACCGGCATTGACCATACTATCGCCTGATTACCTACAGAGCTCAGCCAGGACGTAACAGAACAGGTCGCTACCCGAAAACCAACAGTGTCCTACCGGCCAGAAGATGCGGCGGTTGGGAAATCAAAGGATTCGCGTTCATTTACGTTCCTTCACGGCTACTATTTTCCCTGGCTGTGGCTGAGTCAGATGGGTAATCAGGTACGTTCAAGTGCTTGCCGGGGATTCAGCATGGTTCGACAGGCTCACCATGAACGGGACCTGATACCCGGCCCACCATGAACGGGACCTGATACCCGGCTCACCACGAACGGGGGGGCCTGGTACCTGACGCACCACCAACGGGGGGCCTGATACCTGGCGCACCACCCATCCTGAGCCTGTCGAGGGACCAACAGCAGCCTCCTCGTCTGCCGGCTGAATTGGTATTGTGGCTGCAACCCGATACAATTCCGCCATTCACCCGCTACAAACCAGAGCCCATGATTGACCGCCGCCTCTGCATTGCCCCGATGCTCGACTGGACCGACCGCTACTGTCGCTATTTCCTGCGCCTGATCTCACGCCACGCATTACTCTATACCGAGATGGTAACCACCGGCGCGCTGCTGCATGGAGACCGGCCGCGACATCTCGATTTCGACCCGGCCGAACATCCCGTGGTATTGCAACTGGGCGGCAGCGATCCTCATGAACTGGCGGCCTGTGCCCGGCTGGCCGAGCAGTGGGGCTATGACGAAGTGAATCTCAACGTGGGCTGTCCGTCCGACCGGGTACAGTCGGGACGTTTTGGCGCCTGCCTGATGGCCACGCCCCAGGTTGTCGCAGACGGGGTCACCGCCATGCGCGACGCCACCTTCCTGCCGGTCACGGTCAAGCACCGCATCGGCATCGACGACCTGGACAGCTATGAGTTGCTGGTCAAATTTGTGGCAACCGTGGCCGAGGCCGGCTGCGAGACCTTCATCATTCATGCCCGCAAGGCGTGGCTGAGCGGCCTCAGCCCGAAGGAGAACCGGGAGATCCCGCCACTCCGTTATGACGTGGTACACCGGATCAAGCGGGATTTTCCCCATCTAGAGATCATCATCAACGGCGGTATCGCCAGCCTGGACCAGGTTGAGCAGCAGTTGCAGCAGGTGGACGGCGTGATGATCGGACGCGAAGCATACCAGAACCCCTGGATACTGGCAGAGGCCGATCGTCGCCTGTATGGTGATCACCATCCGATTCCCAGCCGCCATGAAATCATTGAACGGTTGATGCCGTTCGCCGAACGGATCCATGCAGAGGGGGCACCGGTCAACCGGATCAGCCGGCATATCCTTGGGCTGTTCCAGGGGCAGCCGCGAGCCCGGGCCTGGCGCCGTCACATCAGTGAAAATGCCCATCGGGCAGGGGCCACCCCCGAGGTGATCCGGGATGCCGCCAGACGGGTACCGGAAGCGTGATCACCTCGAAAAATGATATCCGGCCTTATGAGACCAGGGACGGCTCCCTGGTGCGGGAACGAGTACACCCGAATCAGCCGGCAGACGAGGAGGCTGCTGTTGGTCCCTCGACAGGCTCAGGATGGGTGGTGCGCCAGGTATCAGGCCCCGTTCGTGGTGCGCCGGGTATCAGGCCCCGTTCGTGGTGAGTCGGGTATCAGGTCCCGTTCGTGGTGAGTCGGATATCAGGTCCCGTTCGTGGTGCGCCGGGTATCAGGTCCCGTTCGTGGTGGGTCGGATATCAGATCCCGTTCGTGGTGGGTCGGGTATCAGGTCCCGTTCGTGGTGGGTCGGATATCAGATCCCGTTCGCGGTGAGTCGGATATCAGGTCCCGTTCGTGGCGCGCCGGGTATCAGATCCCGTTCATGGTGAGCTTGTCGAACCATGATGAATCCCGGCACGGCACATGCCATTTGCAACAGCGGAAGCGATGATCTGGTCATCCTCTGCTGCTGCGCTCCAGCCTACCGGCACGAGGATACCGAACCGTTGTGATCGTGCGCATGCAGGGGCAGTTCAGCCGAGGGTCGTGCTGTTGGGGGGTTAGCCAGATCGTGGCAGGCCGGATGGCGTAACTGTTCAAGCAGTCGCACATAATGGTTCTACTGTCTCGCGCCTTACCGCCCCATTGAAGTATTGACAATATATTAGAATATGCTAATATGTTTCCATTTTTCAGGGCTGTTGGCGGCCCATCACCAGACACACCCGCACGCGGGAGGTATAACATGACCATCGACCGTATGATTCTTGCCTTTGCCGGCTTCTTCGTCCTGCTCAGCCTGGCCCTCGGCTGGGAGCAGAGCCCACTGTTTCACAGCACCAACTGGCTCTGGTTTACCGCCTTCGTGGGACTGAACCTGTTCCAGTCCGCCTTTACCGGCTTCTGCCCGCTGGCCAAGATCCTCAAGGCGCTGGGCGCGAAACCGGCCTGACCTCAGGATAATTGACGGGCACGCTTCACTTCACTGGCAGTGGATGTGGTTGAGTGGCATCAGCTCTGGCAGGAACAAGCCTTATCCAAACGGCTGGCTTCCAGTAATCCCGGGCTATAACACCGGCTCGGCATACAGGTCGTGTGCGTCCGAGCCGGTAATCTTCACCTCCACAAAATCCCCCGGCTCCAGGTCCCAACCCCCGCCGATCAGCACATTGCCGTCAATCTCCGGTGCGTCGGCGGAGCTGCGGGCAATCACCGTATCCTCGGTCACCCCATCCACCAGTACAATCATCTGATTGCCGACCTTTTCGGACAGTCGCTCCCGGCTGATCTGCTCCTGTACCGCCATGAACCGCTCCAGCCGCTCTTGTTTGAGCGATTCCGGCACCGGGTCCGGCAATGCATTGGCGGTCGCACCCTCTACCGGCGAATAGGTAAAGCAACCGACCCGATCCAGCCGCGCCTCGTGAAGAAACGCCAGCAACTCGTTAAATGACGCCTCCGTTTCACCGGGAAAACCGACAATAAAGGTGCTGCGCAGGGTCAGCTCCGGGCAGATCTCCCGCCAACGGCGAATCCGCTCCAGTACCCGTTCACTGGCGGCCGGACGCTGCATTGCCTTCAGAATAGTGCTATTGGCGTGCTGCAGCGGCATATCCAGATAGGGCAAAATCAGGCCCTCCGCCATCAGTGGGATCAGATCATCCACACTGGGGTAGGGATAGACATAGTGCAGCCGGGTCCAGGCCTGCAGATCACCCAGGGCCGTGGCCAACTCCTTTAACCGGGTTTTGAGGATTTTTCCACCGACCAGATCGGTGCGGTACTTGAGGTCCACGCCGTAGGCGCTGGTGTCCTGTGACACCACCAGCAGTTCACGCACTCCGGCATCGACCAGATGCTCCGCCTCGCGGATCACCTCCCCCACCGGACGACTCACCAGATCCCCGCGCAGCTGGGGAATGATGCAGAAGCTACAGCGGTGATTGCAGCCCTCGGAGATCTTCAGATAGGCGTAGTGGCGCGGGGTGAGCTTAACTCCCTGGGGTGGAATCAGGCTGATGTAGGGGTCGTGGGGCGGCGGCAGATGGGCATGCACCGCCTGCATCACCGCTTCATAGGCGTGGGGTCCCGTCACCGCCAGCACGCCGGGATGAACCGCGCGTACCTCGTCCTCCTTGACGCCGAGACAGCCGGTGACGATCACCCGGCCATTCTCGTTCAGCGCGTCACCGATGGTCTCCAGGGACTCTTCCACCGCCGCATCGATAAAGCCGCAGGTGTTGACCACCACCAGGTCGGCCCCCGCGTAACTGTAGGCAGTGGCATACCCTTCGGCGCGTAACTGGGTGAGGATGCGTTCGGAATCAACCAGATTCTTGGGACAGCCGAGACTGACGAAGCCGATACGGGGGGGCGAGCGGTGCATGTTAATCAGTTGAGTGTCGTAGCAAGCAGGTCGGTCAAGGCGACTGCTTGCGCCTCCTGGCGTATCTGCAGCACAATCCGCTCCTCCAGGGCCAGGTCACCACTGAGGATATGGGGCAACAGCTGATCGGCAAACTGATAGATAATCGCCATGCCGGCCCGGTTCCGCTCATCCACGGCATCTGCCGAATCGATATGCCGGGACAACAGTCGCATATACGCCTGGAACTGGACCCCCTGCTCTTCCAGGGTCAGCGCCTGAAACTCGGGGGTAAACAGGATTACCAGCACCTTGCCCTGACCGTCGGCCGGATCGGAAATGGTGATATTCATTGGCCCTTCGATCAGCATCTCATGCTCCTTAACTGCAATTCAGTTCTCTCCCGCTGATGGTGATCCGCGGTTGCCAGGGGCCAATTCTACCCCAACAGGCCAGTGATAATAGCCCCCGGAAGAGTACGGACTTGCCGGTAGTTGACTTAAACTTACCCGAATACCCATCTAACCCGTATAGGGAAAAAACATGACCGCGAATGCCGGGTATTGCCAATGCCTCATCCGCGCAGCCAATCCGGGTGGATAAGCGTCAACGCATCGACCACCGTGACAACCGGTGGATGCGCCTACCGGCTTATCCACCCGGGCGCCTGGGTGGTGACCCGTATCCGATCGTGGCTGGGTCTGATGAGTAATCAGGTAGACTTAATAGAGATAATTTTCTGGAACCTCGCCCCACGGGCGCAAACAGGCGGAAGGGATCAACAAAACTTATCCACATATAGATTTTCATGCGGGGCATCGACATCAAAATGTATGAGACGATGCGGTGGCGTGGCGGGTCTCAAGCCATTAAAAACAGGGATGGATACCTAAAGCGGTTCAAGGGGTTTTCGATTGAAAAATTGTAAGCTGTGTGGTTTCAGTAAAGCGTGCAACGGCCTCCCGGGCATCTGTATCATCCTTCAATACGTCAGCATCGCCGTCTTGCTCAGTGTCCTCGGTTATCTCTTTGTCACCCAGGAACTCCTCTCCTGACGAGCAACCGTTCATACTGACCGACCAGGAACAATTCTGTCAGGCGGCCGCAGAGCCGGCTATTCCAGAAGCCAGCCAGGAGAGACGTTGTGTTGGCACCAGAGTCGCCCTTCGCATCCGTTGTTGCAGTACCTCCTTGTCGGCCGCCAGAACCAGCAGGGCCTCTTCCATGCTCAGCTCTTTTACCTCGTACAGCGGAAGGGCGTCATCAGGCATATTATTATTCATAATCATGACCTTATCCAATATATGTGAATTCTTGGATGAAGAAAATCATACGCCTTACTGAAATTATTGCAATAGTCTCGCCAATCACCGACGCGCCCATGCCCAAGAGGCACACAAAATCCACTGTAGGAGGCCCGCCCCGGGCCGAATTCGCGGCGAGGGCGCCACTCCTACAGGCGATTCGCCCCGGCGCTTGATAGACTGGACACAGGCCAGTAGCACGAGCCGAGACGCTCCGTTGCGCAGTTGCTATAATCTGACATCTTTACCACTGCACAGATGCTGATATGGGCTACAGATTATCCAAGATTTACACCCGCACCGGAGACAAGGGCACCACCGGACTGGGCGACGGCCGCCGGGTAGACAAGGACAGCGCCCGTATCGAAGCCATTGGCACCATCGATGAGTTGAACTGCCTGATCGGGATCCTGATTACACAGTTTCCACCGGAAGAGATCACACAACTGCTGACCGGGATCCAGCATCGGCTGTTTGACCTGGGGGGCGAGCTGGCCATACCGGGATACAGCGTGGTAAGCAACCAGGCCATCACCGATCTCGAACAGCACCTCGACCGGCTGAATGAAAATCTGCCGCCACTGCAGGAGTTCATACTGCCTGCCGGGAACCTGCTGTCAGCCAGCTGCCATCACGCCAGGGCGGTGTGCCGACGTGCCGAGCGGCGCCTGACCCGGCTCGCCCGGGACGAAAATGAATCGGTCAACCAGAACGGCCTCAAATATCTCAACCGCCTATCGGACCTGCTGTTTGTCATTGCCCGTGTACTTGCAAGACAGGATGGCGGGGAAGAGGTCTATTGGCGCAAGGGGATTTGACACTCGTCGAAGGTTTCATACATTCGATCCTATATTCAGACTCAAAACGGAATAACGGCCTTGTCCAGACCTACCCAGGAAATTACCCGCAGCGGCGAAGTGACCCTTCACTTCGCCATTGCCCTGTGTGATGGCACCATCATCACCACCACTTTTGACGATGAACCGGTCACCCTCAGCATGGGCAGCGGCGATCTGACGGAAAATCTCGAAAAGACCCTCTATGGACTGAAGCCGGGTGAAAAACAGTCGCTCATACTGGAGGCCGATAACGCCTTCGGACAACGTGACGAAGAGAAGGCCTACGCCATGCCCCGCAGCTCATTTCCGCCGGATATGGCGCTGGAGCCGGAACTGGTCATCAGTTTTGCCACACCGGCTGGCGATGAGCTGGCCGGTATCGTCCAGGAACTGGATGAGGCACAGGTGAAGGTCGACTTCAACCACCCACTGGCCGGCCATGATATTGTCTTTACCGTCCAGATCATCAGCATCAACAACCCCTAAGCGCGAAACCGGATATGCCCATGGAAATACTGCTCGCCAATCCCCGGGGTTTCTGCGCCGGTGTTGATCGCGCCATCGAGATCGTGGAACGCGCCCTGCAGATCTTCGGCGCCCCGATCTATGTGCGCCACGAAGTGGTGCACAACCGTTACGTGGTGGACAGCCTGAAAAAGGCCGGCGCTATCTTCGTCGATGAACTGGACGAGATCCCCGAGGACAGCACGGTGATCTTCAGCGCCCACGGCGTGGCACAAGCGGTCAGGGAAGAGGCCGAGCGGCGCAAGCTGCAGGTGTTTGACGCCACCTGCCCACTGGTGACCAAGGTCCACCTGGAGGTGGCCCGGCACAGTAAGAATGGTCACGAAGTGATCCTGATCGGCCATCGGGGACACCCGGAAGTGGCAGGCACCATGGGGCAGTACAGCAACCGGACCGATCGGGGCGGTATCTACCTGGTGGTCACCGCCGACGATGTCGCCGACCTGCAGATAAAGGACCCGAAGAACCTCGCCTTCGTCACCCAGACCACCCTCTCCATGGATGACACCGCCAAGGTGATCAGCGCGCTGAAAACCCGCTTCCCGCAAATCCAGGGACCCAAGCAGAATGACATCTGCTACGCCACCCAGAACCGCCAGGATGCGGTCAAGGAGTTGGCCAAACAGTGCGACCTGGTGCTGGTGGTAGGCTCACCCAACAGCTCCAACTCCAACCGCTTGCGGGAACTGGCCCTGCAGTCCCACACCCCTGCTTACCTGATCGACCGGGCCGATGACATCGACCCAGACTGGCTGAACGGTATCAACATGATCGGCCTCACCGCCGGCGCCTCCGCCCCCGACCTGCTGGTCAACGAGGTGATCGAAAAACTCAAGGAGCGCGGCGCCACCTCGGTCAGGACCCTGAGCGGCCGGGAGGAGAATGTGACATTTTCGCTGCCAAGACGGTTGGCAGAACCATAATCAACGGGGAGTACTTCCGCATAACCGCGTGGGCACAAAAAACGTGCCCTCCCTACCTGACTGATAACAATAAGCAGTCACACCAGTCAATTGCATGATTTTTCCCAGCAGCGTTCATTAGCATCGATAGTACCATTATTGTTTTTATCCCACCCCTTGTTGCCAAGGTTATCGATGGTGAGCATCCCATCCCCAGCCTGCGCCCCCTTAGGTGTAGCAGTCAAAAGAAATGTCCGGGGGTCCGCACCGACAAGCGATGGTACAATGTCGTAATATTTTTCACTTGAATCTGTCGGGGATTCCCGTAGGCTTGCAGGTAAAGGCGTAATAGTACCTGCCGCCACAGTGAAGCGAAAGTTATTGGAAAAATAACGCTGCATCCACTGGTTAGCCTCACCAAGCACAGCCTTAGCATCGGCGCGGCGCGCCCGTTCCACATAATCCGTATACGACGGATAGGCAATAGCAGCCAGGATCGCAATGACCGCCACCGTGATCATTAATTCGATGAGGGTGAATCCGCGTTGCATGTTCATTGTTATCTCCGCGTCTCGCCGGTAACCAGTATTCCCAGAGCAGTTACCGGAAACTCTAACTCTTCCGCCTCAACGGCAGCAGGGGAGATATAGATGGTGATACCAAGACCTTTTTTCAGCGCGCCACGCGACAGTACCCCACCATCCCGGTTACGCACCAGTGTGTTTTTCGGGAGCGAAAAAACCATATCATCAGCCACGAAAGTTTCGGCACCTTGTCTAATATCATCGATAACCACTGGCATTGCGTAAAGCCCTGGAAACCATCTGTTGTTAGCGTGCTCGTTCTCCTCCGCATGTGATACATAGCTTGCTGCCAAGGCTGCAATAAAGAGGGTTGCTTTAATCAGTTTACCTTTCATCCTTCCACCTTGATCTATCGAAGTTCACGCCAGGAGCGCACTTGATTAAGTCCAGAGTTTTCACGAACTGACTCGATGGCACCCGTCGAGGTACTCATGATCTTGTCCTCAGAGGCATTATCAGGATGCATCACGACAGCCGGGGTAGTATAGATGCCAGAATTATCAATCCGAATACCCCCGCCAGGCGCTTCATCTCGATAATCAATCGTGCCGTCGCCGTTGATATCAACACTTGCCTGCACAAGATCGTCAATCGTGAATACACCGTCGTTGTTATAGTCGAACGGGGTAATTTGCAAGCGACCACCGCTTGCCGCATCAACTTCCATCAGCCAACTCGTGCCACCGGACTCACAAGGATCATCAGAGGGGGTGACGGTTACATAAATAACATGCCCATTGCGAATGATCGGTGGTTGATGTACGCGCTCGCCAGATTCCGGAAGGTCCATATACCAACCCAATACCTCATCGGAGTTGGTGGGGGAGGTATAGTCATCCCAGCGAATCGGATAATCGGAGACAATGCGCGCATCATAACCAGCGAACTGGGTAAGGTTGACAGTGATAATCTCCTGCTTAAGAAGATCGTTACGCTGCGCACCTATCTTTGGGTTTATATTGTTGATTTTATTAATCGAGTCCCATATTCCGTAGAAAGATTGAGTGGAGGTATCAACCAAATCACCGGTGCCGTAATACTTGCCAGTGCCAAAATAGACCATGACGCCCATTCCCAAGGGGTGCAGATCCACCTGGGGAGCGGTTGTAATGGGTTGTGCATCACCATTGGCGTTTACCGCAGTAAATAAGGGTGTTCCGGGACCATACGCCGGTTTCCATTGCGTATTATTGGTGCTGGAGAGATCCCAAACCCACATATTACCAAACAGGTCGCCAGCATAGAGACGGTCGGTGATAAAATCGCCATTCAAATCAACTGGGCGAATACCCACAATACCATTCGGTCTTGAATTACCCGTGGGATCGTTTGCCTTGCCTTTGCCGGTATCCAGCTTTTTAATCACATTACCGGTACGGATATCCACGATAAATACCACCGCGTTTCCGCTGGCACTGACATGCCCGTCATTACCTTCGGTGCTGTTAAAGCCGTTACCAAATACGGCTGCCCATGAGCCGTCATTCAGACGTACAATTGACGGCTTACCAAAACTGTTACCCAGGTCCGGATCATCTGCATCAGTAAATTCCCACAGCACCAAGTTGGAAGCATTGGCTTCACTGAAGGTGGATGGGTCGGTAATATCCAGGGCGTAATAGCCTTGGCCACCTAGGCCCAACCCGCCAACAAGTGCGGTGTGCCAACCATTATTGTAATACACATCACCCTCTGCAATCGGGCCGTCTACATAGTTGGTGTGTGCATAGTCGGTGCGCGAAAGACGCCACAGGTTAGAAAAAACCGCATTAGGGATAAAGGCGAATTTTTCATCACCAGTTCCGGCATCAAACGCATGCAGCATTCCGTCATTGGCGCCGACATAAACTATCTCATCCCTGGCGTTGTAGGCGGTTTTAAATGCGGGATAAGAGGAAGCTTCGGTAAAGTTGGGCGGCGTCTGGTAATAGCGATCTGGCTTCCCCACATAGGTAGGGTTGGAGTAGATGATATCACCGAGTTTGCTCACACGATTACGGAAGCTTCCGCCGTTCGCGGCTGTATTGGTGTCATCGCCACGCAAGAAATCAACCCGATCCATACCATACTGAACCGGCGCGTTTGGTAGCGGCCCCAGAGGACCGTCGGGATCTCTCAGCATATCTTTTTGAGTATTAGATAATTCAGTCCAGCGAAATTTGGTGCCAGAACCGCTGGTGCTGTCAGTGGTGATAATATGACGTGAACCAGGCGTTTTTGGGCTATAACTGGTCCCATTAGCAGCACAGACCCCTCCGTCAAGAAGGCATGCTGCATCCCACTCGGGCGAGCAAATGCCCCCTATCGGCACATTACCACAGTTGCTGCCATCAGAAACTTTACTCGCGATCAGATGGCCGCCCCATCCCGAAGTCTCAAATCGCGCCTGGTAGAGCGTGGTGTTCGAGGTAATACTGCCCATATTCAACGAAACCGGAGCAGAAGAGCCGGTTCGGTCAATAATGTTTCGGATCACGTCCGTGAAAGACTGCACCAGGGTATCCGCATCGTCGGCAGCAAAATACTTGCCTCGGCTATTTATCGCGGCATGCCAGAGATCGTCAATCTTGTTACCGTTCCAGGTTTTAGCTCCAGTTAAAAGATCCGCGTAATCCGTCGGATAGATGAGAGCGCCATTGACGCCCAATCCAATGGTGTAGGTGACCATGTGCTGCCATTCCGCCGGATCATTAAGCGGGTTCCAGAACAGGTCAAAAGCATCCACACTGCCATCGTTATTGATGTCCGTGGAGTTATCGACAATATTGGTTGGCACCTTATTATCAAGAGAAGGTCGCAGATCACGATACCAATAGTAAAAGGCGTTATCCGCCAAGTAGTCTGCGTTTCCATCCTGGTAAGGTGGAGCGGGGGCATAACTGGTGATGTTCAGGCTATTATTGGGCAGCGTATGCGACTCGTTATCCTTGTTACCGCCCACGCCGGACGAAGTATTCCAATAACCGTCCGTCATCAGGACATGAAAGTTTTGGCGGCATGCTCTTTCCGGCGAGGTTGCGAGTGCCGGGTCGTCCCGGTATGGCTCTGCTGTTGTCAGGTACTCTCCGGCACGATAAACCGAACGAACTAGTGGTGTATTACCCACAGCGTCGACATTGAACAGCCAGTTGTAAAAGTCCGCACGCTGCGTGCCAACGAATTTTTTAACCTGGCTCACAGCGTTGGAGGAGTTATCATTGATCAACTGCATAGAGAGGCGAAAATCGTCACTCAGGTTGGCAAACGAACGAGAGGCCGCCGCTTTCATGGCATAAATCCGCTTGCGGTAATAGGAGTACCAGTTGGCGAAGTTGGTGGTTTCGTCCGTCCCTCCTGACCCAGATGTACTGCTGACCACCACTTTGTCATAGCAGTCATCATCCGTTATGCTGCCGTTACAGCTATTATTGGTGTTATCAAACAGATAGTAATACGCCGCTTCAGCACCACCCGCATACTCACTCGAGGAGTCGGTCTGGTCGCAGTGATTGCCGTAGTACCAGGTTGGCCGGTAATGGGTGGACAGGTTTAGAGTACAGGTGCTGCTCTGATTGTAACCATCATTCCAGGCCGATGTGAACGAAGCGTTACCAAGCGAGTTGCCATCATGATCCACAGGCGGCGTGTAGGTCACATTTGGATTGTAATACATTTTGTTATAAACATACGACTTGGCACGTTTAGTAGTTCTTTTTGAAGAGATCCCGTCAGGCATATATGACCAATACATGCTGCCGGAGTCATCAAGCGTCAGGATGATATTAGGATCAACACCCTGCATCACATAAAGTGGGGCATCGCTGATATCAACGGGTGTGGCCTGTGCATGCATCACGGGTATAGCGGTGAGTAAACAGACAGCTAGCGCCGTTGATGAAAGTTTATATAGGCTGATCTCCATCGTATTCTCCGGTGACATCAGTTAAAGCGTTTTTCGTAAACGACCTGTAAGACGGATTCCGCGCTATCCGAACCGCCACGACCGATCGAAGATACAGTGTAATAATTAATGCCCTGCCCTCTAGCTCTCGCTTCCGGATCAAGTCCGTCGGGTATAAAAGCGGTCTCTTCGACAACAAAAGAGGGGGCGGCGTAATGGGTGCTGAATTCGTTAGCGCTGTTATTGGTCTTGTCGCCATAATTAATGCCCTTTGACGCCCAGTCAAACTGAGAATCAGCGGGATCCGCGGCAATACTACCAGCCGACCAAATATCGCTGGAGCCGTTTGCTGTCGCATCCGGCTTGGTCAGAAAGCCCTGGATCCACTCACTGGCATCACGCAATCCTGATTCCGACGCTTGGAAGGCCATGTTACGGTCGGCAAAATTTCCAGCCATCTGCTCTTCAAGAGCCGTATTCTGCATGGCGGAAACACCAATCAGGGTCATTACCAGCAACAGCACCAGGACAATGACCAGAATTGCGCCTTTCTGTGTATCAGGAGAAATTACACTGATTGTTCTCATGGCAGCCTATTCCTGATACCAACAGATGTCCAAAACGCTTTTCGCAGTCGTAAATCCGCAGAGGGATTTCCATTAGCGCCATTAAATGTGATCGCCTGGGTTTCAACACCGACATTATTCTCTGTTCTTAGAAGCAGGCCGATTCGAACCCCAAGTACCGCACCCCAGTCCGTGACGGCACCGGCATCACGAAAATCATCCGGATCCATGTCACCATTCGTATCCACCTCATAGATCAACTGCATATCTTGTACACCCGAAACCAACTCGGCGGGAGGATTGGCAGAGTCAAGATCAAACCAATAGAGTGCCGGAATGCCATTTGCATTTTGGCCAATAAAATAAAGCGATGATTCAAAAGTCATCAATTGTGCGGTTTCCGGATAAGCCTTAGAAAGCCGATCAGTTGTATTGGTGGAATTTTCATGAGCAACCGTGGTTTGGCCTGAACTCTGAGTTACACTGGTCGCGCGAAACAGATCCGCCCTCTGACAGTCGGTAATATAGACGAGATCACCAGCCTCCAGTCGGTCAGGATTAGCATTGAGCAAAATGCTCGCGTTATCGGCAGACATGTTTCCATTAAGCTTGGTCCCGACCCCTGCTGCATGGTTAATGCGAATCACGTCGGTACCAGCCACATGAGCAATGCCAGTCGGGTTTGTCCAGCCAACCCCTGAATCCCAACCCTCTATAGCATCTTCGATCGAGGTAAAGTCGGGCGGGTTATTCGCTATCACTGTAGGGGAGAGATCCATTAAGGTACGGCAACCTGAGTAGCCCGCCATCCGAATATCCCGCTGAAGTGCGTCTATAGCATAGCGTCCGTTTTCCTGGATTCCTGCAAACTCTGAGTCAGTACGATAGACCGCTTTCGACGACACAAAAAGACTGATAACAGCAGCCATGATAAGCAGCATCAACACCATACCGATCATCAGTTCAACGAGGGTAAAGCCCTGTTCTTTGTGGTCTCTGTACATAGATTACAGCCTCGCAGTAATAAGAACTTGTTGCGTGGCAATGCCTTCCGTTGCGCGCGTGTCATCCCACTGAACAACAATGGAACAAAGACGTGACACAGTGGTGCAATCGATGGAGCCGTCCGCGGCAGGAAGCGTGGCTTCCAGATCAGCAATCCAGGCTGTCAGATCTTGCTGATGGATGTTCGAGCCCGAAGTTGGAGCAGCGTTGAGCGCCAGATCATAAGATCCAATAATCGCCTGGTCACGATTGATGCGCATGCGATCCATAATATCGTAAGCGAGAATGGTTGCCTGTGAGCGCATGTAGGCGCTTTGGCCATTTTGCAGCGTGATAGTTTGAAGCCCCGCCATACCAAGCAGGCCGATCGCCAAGACAATAATAGAAACCATCACTTCAATTAAGGTAAATCCCTGCTGATGTTTTTTTACCTTGAGTTTATTCATCTGGTCACCTAGGGACATGCAGAGCGCGTAATTGAGGGCTTTCCGGTCGTTGAGATAATCAAAGTCCTTTTTTGGTCTCCAGTACAACCCGGATCTGAGATGACTACTGAGAATATATCGCCCCTTGGCATAAGTGCGCCGCGCGAATTGAAAACAACTACCCCAGGAATATCGAGATTGTTGCTGCCACCCGCAACCACCGTGGATTGATCAAATGGCGCCAAAACACTAATAACGTCTTCGGCATCATTAAAGTCACCATCCTGATTATTATCCGCGAGTACACTCCACCCCTTTGTCCAGTCACTGGCATCCCGTGCAGCGACACGCACCTCTGTACCACGCTTGGTGGCTTCACTCCGGGCCAGGGCAAAAAGGGCAACCATTTCATTGGTCTGTGAGTTCAAGCGATTATTGGTCAGCATGGAGATAAAAGAGGGGACCGCGATAGCCAAAAGAATGGCCGCCACCGCAATAGTGATCATCAGTTCGATCAGGGTAAAACCCGAATGTCTGCTGCCTTTTATTTTCATGCCTGGACATATAGCAGGTCTTGGATATGAAATTCATCCGTCACAGGATAAGTGGTCAACCCTTTCCGACAAACGGCCGGTTGGACGGCAGGTGCAGAAAATTGGATTGGACTTGAAAATTGCCCTGTGGCTATAATCCCGAATTATGACCCCGAGCGAACTCCAGCAAAGCGAACACCGCAGGAAGATCGTACAGCTGCTGCGCAGTCACGGCATCAGCCCGACCGTGCAGCGGATAAAGATCGCCTCCACCATGCTGTCGCGCCCCCAGCATCTTTCCGCAGATCAGGTGCTGACGCTGACCAACCAGACAGGACGCCCGGTCTCCAAGGCCACCGTCTACAACTCTCTCGGACTGTTTGCCCGCAAGGGGTTGATCCGGGAGCTGTTCGTGGACCCGGAGCGTGCCTTTTACGACTCCAGCACCCATCCGCATCACCATTTCTATAATCCGGTGACCCAGGAGATCTGCGATATTGATGATGACGCCATCCAGGTCAACCTGGAGGCAATGCCGCCGGCGGATACAGAGATCAGCAGTGTCGAACTGGTGGTCCACATCCGGCCCAGGAAGTGATACTGAAACCGTCTATTTTCCAGCCACTTATCCACCCGGTTACCAGTTGTACCCAAGAGAACATTTCTTTATACTCCCGGTCCCTTTTTCTGTTTGTCGCCCGGCATTGAAGCAGACCAAAGGGTTCAGGATATGCCACCCTAGCTCAGTTGGTAGAGCGCGTCACTCGTAATGATGAGGTCGCCGGTTCGATTCCGGCGGGTGGCTCCAACTCCCCCATAATCAACCTTCCCGATCCTGATAACCCCTCCTTTTTCATGGAACTAAAGATTCCTGAAAAACCGCCGTTATCTGTCTGCATATAAAGAGATCCGGCAACCAACCGGACTGATGCGTGGAATCGGAGTGATTCTCCAAGGGAGGTAGTCTCGTGTTCAATAGAATGAAAATCCGCCACAAGATCTGGGCAGGCTTCGCTGTGCTGCTGGCCATTATTGCCGCCATTTCGATCCAGACCCTCAACAGTCTGGCCAATGTGGAAAATTCAGTTGTGGAGATGGTGCAGATACGCCAACCAACCGCCCTGCTCTCCAAGGAGCTCTCGGCCAGCGTTCACCAGACAGCCAGCGCACTCGGTTTCTTTCTGTCCACCAAGGAGGAGAGCCATCGGGAAGGCTTTTTGCAGGGGCTGACAAATTCCGAGGCGCTGGTAAACCAGTTGAAAACACTCAAGGCGGTTACCTCGGACAGCCAGTCGGCGAGCCTGGTAGAGGGCCTTGCCCAGGATTTGGCACAGTTCCGCCGCCTGGGTGATCGTCTGCTGGATACCGCGACCAGTTACGAAAAGAACTTCCCCGGAATTGCCTTCGCCAACTCCGACCTCAACCCCATGAGCCGGGTCATGATCCAGCTGACCTCCCAGATGATTGCCTCCGAGCAGGAGGAGGATGCAACCGCTGAACGGCGTCATCTACTGACGCAGTTCGCCAACCTGCGTTACGCCTGGAGCAACGTGATGAGCAGCATCCGCGGCTATCTGGCATTTCGCTCCGAGGCGGTGACCAATGACCTCAAGCTCTATGTCGAGCGCACGCAACAGCTGCTCGCCCAGCTGTCGGAATATGAGGACGAATTGACCCTGGACCAGGCCGATTCACTGCAGCAGTTCAAGGATCAACTGGCCACCTACAGGGCCAATATCGACAAAATGATGCAGATTCATGGCGGTGATCAGTGGCGCACCGATGCCTGGCTGGTGCGCAGCGAGGCAACGCCCCTGTTCCAGGAGATAGACAATAAACTGAGCGCCCTGGAGTCGCGACAATCCGGCGCCATCACCCGAACCAACACTGCACTGATCGATGGGACCACCCAAACCACACTGACCGTCTCGGTGCTGATGGTGGTCGGGTTGATCATCGGCCTGTTCATGGCCTGGCTGATCAGCCGGGCCATCTGCAAACCCCTCAGCGACGTGGTCAATGCCCTGGACGATATTGCAAATGGCGAAGGGGATCTGACACGACGCCTGGTGAGTCGCGGCCAGGATGAAATCGGCCATCTGGCCCAGGCATTCAATATTTTCATCACCAAGATTCACGCGCTGGTTCAGCACACGGCCACGGCCACCGGCGAGGTGATCAGCGCGGTGACGGAAACCACCGAAAGCACGCGCAACATCGGGCGCATGATACTGGCACAGGAGCAGGAGACCCAGCAGGTGGCGACCGCCATTCATCAGATGTCAGCCACCATCAGCGAGGTAGCCAATAATGCGGCCAACGCCTCGCAGGCGACCCGTTCAGCCACCGAAGAGGTGGCGGCCGGCCACAAAACGGTCGAACAGACCGCCCATTCAATCCAGGCGTTGCATCGTGAAATCACCCACGCGTCGAATATCATCGGCCAGGTGAAAAAAAACAGCGAGGGTATCGGCAGTGTGCTGGACGTCATCAAGGGCATAGCCGAACAGACCAATCTGCTGGCGCTGAATGCGGCAATCGAGGCGGCCCGCGCCGGTGAACAGGGGCGCGGATTTGCCGTGGTGGCGGATGAGGTGCGTAACCTGGCAACCCGCACCCAGGAGTCTGCCGGCGAGATCGAGGATATGATCCGCACGCTGCAGAACAACACACACCAGGCCGTAAAGGCGATGGAGAACGGCTGTACCACGGCAGAAGAGAACGTACAGCAAGCCAACAGCGCCCGCACCTCCCTGGAAGCGATCAATGCCGCCATCGAGACCATCAATGCCATGAATCGGCAGATCGCCCTGGCGTCGGAACAGCAGAGCAGCGTCTCCGAGGAGATCAACCGCTCTATCATCTCGATCAGCCAGGAGAGCAAGAACGCCGCCACCCTCTCCCAGCAGTCGATGAACACCACCACCCATCTGGGGCAGCTGGCTGCGGAACTGCAGCAGGTGGTTCAGCAGTTCAAGATCGCATCCGATGAGTCAGCGGATTCACCACGCCCCACGGTTTCGGGCCAATCTACCAACACCGCGGGGCGAGAGAAGATGCGGGCCGCCTGACGGCGATGGGGAACCTGACCGGTTATGTCATAATCACCACGCCGCCCCGTAGGGGTAGGCCCCCATGCCTACCCTTTTCTCGCGTACACCAAAACATCGGGTAACCACGGGGGGGTTGCCCCTACACCCATCTTGGCCCAAAGCCGCTCCCGCCCGCTGACCCGCTGAAGAAATGCTCCGGGCTTGCCTGTACAGGCAAAGCCTGCAAAGATGCTCGACCCCAGATGGCGGATCCGCAGATACAAGATGACCACACTGTTCGTTAACCGGCTGACGGTAATAGATTTTTCCTTCCTGGACCCTGTCGCGGGCCTGCTGGGAGAGAGCTGGCTGGTGGACATCGAACTGGACGGCTCACTGGATCATCAGGGCATGGTGCTCGATTTTGGGGATGTAAAAAAACAGGTCAAGCAGTGTATCGACCAAGAGTTCGATCACCGCTTGTTGATCCCGACTCACCATGCACACTGTCGGATCCAGCAGCAGGAGCACCGCTGCGACATCCACTTTCAATTGGCATCAGGCGAAACCGTGGTGCACAGCAGCCCGAACAGCGCGATCGCCCTGATCGAATCCGAGAGCATAACCCCGGAAAGCCTGAGCCAGGCGATCATCCACCGGCTCCAGCCCCAACTGCCGGACAATATCCAGGGATTGCGCCTACGGCTCTACGGGGAACCGATTGCAGGCGCCTGGTACCGCTACAGCCATGGCCTGAAACACCATGGTGGAAACTGCCAGCGTATCGCCCACGGGCACCGCTCCCGCATTGTCATTTATCGTAATGGCGAGCGGGACCGGGAACTGGAGGCGGACTGGGCGAACCGCTGGCGGGATATCTATATCGGCAGCGCCAGCGACCTGCAGGAGTCCATCCAGCTGGATGGACGACGTTACCATCACTTCGGCTACACCGCCAATCAGGGGCTATTCAGACTGGAGTTGCCAGACCACCGCTGCTACCTGATCGAGCGGGATACGACGGTGGAAAACCTGGCACAGCATATCGCCGAGGTGTTGAAGCAGGAGCACCCGGACGACAATTTCCGGGTCGAGGCGTTTGAGGGCGTGGACAAGGGAGCCATCGGACATAGCTGATCCGGAATATCCTCAAGAGGTAAGGGGTCAAGGATCACTAAGGATGAAGGCACGCTATGCTTCGCCTGCATGCATGTAGGTGCGGGAGCGTTAGCTGGGAGCGGTAAGCCTGCCACATTGCATGGCGCTCGTTCAAATCACTCAGTTGCCGAGGAGCGTGTCCGTCAATCCCCCTCAGGCCGCACTTTGCCGGGTTACGCCTTCGGCTAGCGCGACCTACCGCTCAACCCGGTTGCGGGGTCCGTAGGTCGATTAGCGACAGCGTAATCCGACGATCAATCCATGCTCCCTGTACCGAAAACCTCGTCGGGTTACGCCTTCGGCTAACACGACCTACCGCTCAACCCGAAATGTGTCATCGGGTAGGAGCGATTCCCTCACCGCGAATTCGGCCCGGGCAGGCCTCCTACAGGAGTAGATCTTGTCGGTTAACGCTCCTCAGCGATCAAACTCCAGCCGCCGACCCAGCACGGCATCGTTGACCCGGCCATTTCGGTAGGCCATCTGGCCATTGACGAAAGTGGCGACAATACGCGACCGTAGCCGTTCACCCTCCATGGGTGACCAGCCGCACTTGTAGAGCACATCCCGACGCTCCACGCGGGTGGGATTGTTCAGGTCCACCAGCGCCAGATCCGCCCAGTAACCTTCCCGCAGATAGCCGCGCTGGCTGACATTGAACAGGCGCGCCGGGGCGTGGCTGGTCTTCTCCACCAGTTGCTCCAGCGTGATGAGCCGGTCATGATAGAGTTCAAACATCATCGGCAGGGCCCACTGCACCAGGGGTAGCCCGGCCGGCGCCTTGAAGTAGCTGTTGAGTTTTTCATCCAGGGTGTGGGGCGCATGGTCGGTTGCCACTACATCGATCCGCCCCTCCAGCAGCGCCTTACGGAGTGCATCCCGGTCGGACTTGCTTTTCACGGCCGGGTTGCATTTGATAAAGCTCCCCTTGCGCGCATAGTCACGATCATCAAAATAGAGATGGTGCACACAGGCCTCGGCGGTAATCCGTTTACCGTCTGGCGGTCCGGGCTCGAACAACTCCATCTCCCGGGCCGTGGTCAGGTGCAGCACATGCAGCCGGGTGTCGTGTTTTTTCGCCAGCGCCACCGCCATGGAGGAGGAGAGGTAGCAGGCTTCAGCAGTGCGGATCTCGGGATGACACTCCATCGGTACATCCTCGCCGTACTTTTCGCGGTAACTCTCCTCCAGCCGCTGGATAGTCGGCGTATCCTCACAGTGTGTGGCCACCAGTATCGGTGCATCCCTGAAGATCGCCTCCAGCGCCTGCTCACTGTTGACCAGCATATTGCCGGTTGAGGCCCCCATGAAGACCTTGATCCCGCACGCCTGCTTCGGATCCAGCGCCACGATCTCCTCCAGGTTATCGTTAGTGGCGCCCAGGTAGAAGGCGTAGTTGGCCAATGACCGGTCGGCCGCCAGGATATACTTCTCTTCCAGCGCCCTGCGGGTGGTGGTCTGGGGATTGGTATTGGGCATATCCATGAAGCTGGTGATGCCGCCGGCTACCGCCGCCCGGGATTCGCTGCGCAGGTCGCCCTTGTCGGTGGCGCCCGGCTCACGAAAATGCACCTGATCATCGATCATGCCGGGAATCAGGGTACGACCCTCGGCATCCAACACCCGGGCCTGTTCCGGCACGGCAATCTCCGGTGATATCTGCTCAATCCGTCCGTTGCGGATCAGCAGATCGCCCTCCAGAATCCGTCCATCATTCACCATGGATGCGTTTTTAATGAGGATTTGCTCAGCCATTGATTACTCGATTCAATAGTTAAAAAGGGACAGAAACAGCGCTGCATCCAGCCTGGAATCCGTGCTCAATCATACTCCCGGTCTTTCCAGCGCCGGAGCGCGGTAAACACCTGGGCGCCATCATCCAAGGCATGCCCGGCGTAGCGCTCGGTGGCAGCCTGTACCGCCGGTTCCGCCACACGCAGGAACGGGTTGGTCGCCAGTTCGGTGGCCAATACCGAGGGCACCGTATTATCCCCCCGTTCGAGCAGCGCTCTGGCCTCCTGCTCCCGTTGCAGAATGGCCTTGCTTTCCGGCTCCACCCACTTGGCAAACCCCAGATTGGCCAGGGTGTACTCATGGGCGCAGTAGACCAGCGTAGCTGTCGGCAGAGCGGCGATCCGCTGCAACGAGGCGTGCAGCTGTTCATGGGTGCCGCCGAATATTCTGCCGCAACCCGCCGAGAACAGGGTATCACCACAGAACAGCGCCCCCTCTCCATAATAGGCGATATGGCCTTCGGTATGTCCCGGCACCTCCAGCACGACAAATTCGGCATCCAGTCCCGGTATCCGCGGGCGGTCACCTTCCCTGAGCCGAATCTTGATACCGCGAATAGGCTCATTCGCCGGACCCAGAACCGCGATTCCCGGAAAGGCAAACTGCAGATCCATCACCCCGCCGGTGTGATCGATATGCTTGTGGGTGATCAGGATCGCACTCAGGCGCAAATCACGCTGCTCAAGCCACGCTAGCACCGGCGCGCTCTGGCCTGGGTCAACCGCCACCGCCGTTTCACTGCCCGGATTGTGCAGCATCCAGATGAAATTGTCTTTGAATGCCTTGACAGGTGTCACTTCCAACATAGCCTGATATCCCGTCGATTATTTACCGTAAAGTGTTTCCGGGTCGATCAGCGGCTCGCTCACCACCTCCACCCGGTCACCGCGCACCGCATTATAGAAACAGCTACGACGGCCGGTATGGCAGGCAGGGCCGGTCTGGTCCACCAGCAGCAAAATGGTATCGCCATCGCAGTCGAAACGCAGGTCCTTCAACAGCTGTACCTGTCCGGACGACTCGCCCTTGCGCCAGAGCTTCTGCCGCGAACGGGACCAGTAACAGACCCGCCCCTTTTCCAGGGTCTCATCCAGTGACGTCCGGTTCATCCAGGCCATCATCAGCACCTCGCCGGTGTCATGCTGTTGTGCAATCGCCGGGATCAGGCCGTCGCTGTTGTAGGGGAGATCATCCAGCACCTGCTGCAGCGGCAAGCTCTCACCCAGTTTGAACTTTTCACTCTCTTTCATCATTCGGTCCGGTCGGTTTGTCTATGCTTTCCAGGGAAAGCATACCACCGATGGGGCGGCGCCATGTACCCCGGCCAGAGAGAGTGTGACTGATGCCTTATCCGAAAACAGGGTGGTATACTCCAAGACAAGCTACTCCACCAGGAACCAGGGCAGTGACCGAATACACAACGAAGCTGAAACAGGCCGGACTCAAGGTCACGCTGCCGCGACTCAAAATCCTGGAGATTCTGAGCCAGGGAGAGGGACAGCACGCCACGGCCGAGGATATTTACAAAATCCTGCTCACCCGCGATGAAGATATCGGTGTCGCCACCATCTATCGCGTGCTGACCCAGTGTGAACAGGCGGGCCTGGTGAAACGCCATCAGTTCGAGGGGGGCCGGGCGGTGTTCGAAATCGCCGAGGGTGATCACCACGATCACATCATCTGTGTACGCTGCGGCGAGGTGAAAGAGTTCAATGACGAAATCATCGAGGCGAGACAGCGCAAGATCGCCGAGCAGGCCGGGTTCAAGATGGCCGAACACAACATGACCCTGTACGGACTCTGCAAAAAATGTCGGCAGCTTCCACCTGACAAGTAAGCCCACCCAGCATGCGCATATTCAGAATCTCTTTCATCAACCAGGGCAAAGTCTATCAGCTCTACGCCGAGTCGGTCGGACAGGCGGATGTGTTCGGTTTTCTTGAGATCCGCAATCTGGTCTTTGGCGAGGCCAGCACCCTGGTCATTGACCCTGCCGAGGAGAAGCTGAAGGCCGAATTCAGCGGGGTAAGCCGCACCCTGATCCCGATGCACGCCGTCATTCGCGTGGATGAAGTGGAAAAGCGTGGCCAGTGCAAGATCATGGAGCTGGACGGCAACGCCAATATCACCCCTTTTCCCAGCCCCTATTACCGGCCCGACAAGTGACCCGCCATAACCGGATTCTGCATTGCGAATAATCATTGCCGCGGGAGTACTTCCCCTTCAGCATGAGATAGTCGTAATATTCGGTGATTCCAATGAAGGTAAGGCCGCCGCACATGCTCTACCTGCTGTCGCTACTGTTGGTGGCCTGTTCACCACAACAGCCGCCGGCCACCGATAATGCGGAGATACCCGCCCTGATTGCCGCCGCCGAACAGGGCGATATAATCAGAATCGAGGCGCTGCTCTCGGCGCATGACCCGGTGGACAGCCGCGACAGTTGCCAATGGACCCCGCTGATGAAGGCGGCACTCTATGGCCACACTCAGGTGGCCCGCCGGTTGATCAAGGCCGGCGCCAAGGTGGAGTTGACCGACAATGGTGGTTATACGGCGCTGATGCTGGCCGCCTCAAACAACCATGCCGAACTGGTCAGTGAACTGCTGGCACAGGGGGCGAACCCGAACAGACAGGAGTCCACCAAAGGGTGGACGGCATTGATCTGGGCGGCCAAGCGGGGGCACCTGGAGAGTGTCGCGGCGCTGATCCAGGGCGGCGCGGCCATCAACATCAGCGATTTTGCAGGAGAAACCGCCCGATCCTGGGCAGATAAAAACAGACACACTGAAGTGATACGGCTATTGGACAGCAGTTGAGCCCGACACGCCGGCAGGATCACGCACGGCAACCACTCACTACATGGCCTTGGCAAGGGAGATCGAGCATGAACATCCGCAATGACCAGGAACTCAAGAGCATCCTGAACAGCCTCTCCAGGAAACAGCAGCGCCTGCTGGGCGCGCGCTTCACTCAGAGCGTGATCGGCCTGGTGGATAATCCACGCCTAGCCAGTACCCTGAAGGTCTCCCTGATGCCGGAGAGCAGCGACACGGAGTTGAAGGATGCCTACAAGGTGGCGAAGTCCATTGCCACAAAGACCTACACCGCCTGCGGCCGTGATGCCGACTGGGGCCTGCAGGCGGAACATTTCATCGCGGCCGCCTGTGCCGCCTCACTGACCCCCGATGCCCTCATTACGGAAACCTTTAACGCCGCCTGGAAAGCCGCTATTCAGTCACGTATGGCGAAGAACTGCCTGATGATCGAGAGCGACTCCGGTGAAGTGGAAAATGAGGCCGACAAGCAGTATCGGCTGGCCGAGGCGTTTATGGCCGAATAGCCAGGGAGATCAAACCCTGATATTCACGTTGAATACCGGCCGGCCACCCGGTGTATTATCTACCGGTCAACGTCTGCCCGGAGTGGGCCCTTTTTGCGGCAAGACACTGCGCAGATAACTATTCGGATGATGTAATGGTCTCCGCCTCACTCCAATCGGGCACGTTTTTGTGCCCACGCAGATGCTGCCGCCGTTCGTGGCAAGCTTGTTGACGTTCGTGGTGAGCCGGCCGCCGTTCGTGGTGGGCCTGTTGCCGTTCGTGGTGAGCTTGTCGAACCATGAACGGGCAGCAGCGCTGGGAACATCCTTCGACAGGCTTCCTTCGACAGGCTCAGGATGACCGGGTAGGTGATGGCATCCTTCGACAAGCTCAGGATGAACGGGCAGAGTTGCCGTTCGTGGTGAGCCTGTCGCCGTTCGTGGTGAGCCGGCCGCCGTTCGTGGTGAGCTTGTCGAACCATGCTGAACGGTGATTTTCCGGTAGCGCAACGTGTCCATCAAATAAATACTGTGTAGGTAATCATGAAAAACCAACTCACCGCCCTGATCACGGATGCCCTGCATCCGGATTTTCTCGAAGTGATCGACGAGAGTCACATGCATAATGTGCCCAAGGGTGCACAATCCCATTTCAAGATCGTGGTCGTCAGTGACCAGTTCGAGGGGGTCTCCCTGGTGGGACGTCATCGCAAGATCAACAGCCTGGTCCAACCGCTGTTTTCAGGCAGTCTGCATGCCCTGGCGCTGCATACCATGACTCCGGCCGAGTGGGAATCACGCGGCGGTATGTTCCCGAAATCCCCCCCGTGCATGGGTGGATCGAAGTAAGGCATCGACAGCGGGCAGTGCGTCGTAAGAGAGACCGCCTGCCTCCCCGGCCACTGGCAAAAACACCTTCAGCATGGGCAGCGGACACAATTTTGCGATCCCGCCAATCCCGTCATTACCACTCCGCTTGCACTTTTCCGGGTTTTTCCTTACTTTCTGTAGACCATAATAACTACGCGAGGGGTGGGGTATGACGATCTGTTCTCAAATCAAGGGCTATGCCCGCAATCATGAGCGGCTGGCCGATCTCTCCTCTCTCCTGGCGGTCGCCCTGCTGTTTGCCACCATCTGGGTCGCCATCGATTATCAGACGGCCATTGTCGGCTGGACCAAACAGAGCATCCTGCTGCACGGCCCGGCCATGATACTCCTGCTGGTGCTGGACGTTTTTTTCATCATCGTATTGCTGAATATCGGTTCGGTCCGCCTCGAAGGCCCCGGGGACACCCCGTCAGACCGCTGCTTCGGCACTTTCCGGGGAAGACGGCACGGGGGATTCAACTTCGGCACCGCATTCCGCAACTGGATCCACCATATTGAACAGGTCAACAAGAAACACCGCTGACCCCGTGTCCCGCCAAAAACAGAACCCGGCAACAACAGCCCTGCTCAGGGTGACGGCGGTCATGCTGATGCTGCTACTGCTGACCGGATGCGCCTCCCTCGCCCGGGAGCGTCTGGCAACCAATCTGGCCAGTGCCATGCTGAACCAGGATGATCCGGATACGGTGCGGGCCGGGGCCCCCGCCTACCTGCTGTTACTCGATGGTCTGATCCGCGACAACCCGAATGATCAGTCCCTGTTGCTGGCCGGCTCCCGGCTCTACGGTGCTTTTGCTACCGGTCTGGTTCCTGAACCCGATCGGATCAAGCGGCTCACCCAGCGCTCAAGGGAGTATGCCAAACGGGCATTTTGCGCCCGCTATGAGGAGATCTGCACAGAGGTTGACGCCCCCTACGACCGTTTCTCGGCAACCGTTGACCGGGTGGCGCCCAAGGAGCTGAACCTGCTCTATGTCTACGCCACCAGCTGGGCCGGCTGGATCGCCGCCCGGGGCGATGACTGGCACGCCCTGGCCGATCTGCCGAAGGTGGAACAGCTGCTGGAGCGGGTCATCGACCAGGCGCCCGGTTATGACAGGGGCCGGGCACAGCTCTATCTGGGCGTGATGCACTCCCAACTGCCCCCGGCGCTGGGCGGCAAGCCGGAAATCGGCAAGGCACACTTTGAGCTGGCGATCGCCTACTCCGAGGGACGCGACCTGATGGCCAAAGTGGAGTATGCCCGCCGCTACGCCCGGCTGGTATTTGACCAGCCCCTGCACGACCGGCTACTGCAGGAGGTCCTGGCGGCACCCGCAGAGGCGCCCGACCTCACCCTGAGCAACGTCCTGGCCAAGCAGCAGGCGGAGCTGCTACTGCGGGATGAGTACTTCTAGGCGCTGGCGTGGCAGAATAAGCAGCAAGTTACGCCCATTAAAAACAGGGGTAACTATTCAACACGCGGTCGTTACCGGGGAAATCTGTAGGATGGTGGGGCGGGCGCTGCGAACCGCATCGATAGCGATTGATGCGCATCGCTCTGTTCAGCACACCCTACGCCCCTGTTTATCGGCATAGCTGAAAGTTACCAACAATATCGGGATCATCATGCCAAAACGCCTACTCATACTGCTGTTGCTGCTCATTTTCACCCCACAGATCCATGCCATCACCCTGAAAATCGCCACCGTGGCACCGGATGGCACCAGCTGGATGAACATGCTGAGATCCGGTGCCGAAGAGCTAGAGCGGCGCACCGAGGGGCGGGTCAAGCTCCGCTTATATCCCGGCGGAGTGATGGGCAATGACAGCAGTGTCCTGCGCAAGATCCGGATCGGACAGCTGCATGGCGGGGCCCTTACCGCCGGCGGACTGACTGAGGTCTACCCCGATATCCAGCTCTACAGCCTGCCGTTTCTGTTCCGCTCTTTTGCCGAAGTGGATTACGTGCGCGAACGCATGGACCCACTGCTGATTGCCGGTCTGAAAAGGGAGGGCTTTATCAGCTATGGCATCAGTGAGGGAGGGTTCGCCTATCTGATGTCACAACTGCCACTGGAGAGCGTCGAACAGCTGCAGCAGCGGAAAATCTGGACCCCTGAAGGGGATAAGATCAGTCTCGACGCCTTCCGCAGTATCGGCGTCTCTCCGGTACCGCTACCTCTGACCGATGTGCTGACCGGCCTTCAGACAGGCCTGATCGATACCGTCGGCTCGTCTCCGGTGGGCGCCATCGCCCTGCAGTGGCACACCCGGATCAAACAGGTGGTGGACATCCCGCTGACCTATCTCTACGGCACCCTGGTGATCCGGGAGAAGGCACTGGACACCCTCTCCAGCGGCGACCGGGAGATACTGAAACAGATCATGGAGGATCGTCTTCAGCAGATCAATCAACAGACCAGAAACGACAACCGGGAAGCACGTCACGCACTACAACAGCAGGGCATCCGCTTTTATCAGCCGATGGAAGGGGCGCATGCAAGCTGGCAGCGGCTGATTGACAAGGTGGAGGCCAATCTCAGGAAAGAAAACCAGCTCGATCCAGCCCTGATCCAGCAGCTGCAGCAACTGCTGAATGATTTCAGAAAGAGAAACGGGTGAGTCGTGCGAATCCGCAACCTGCTGAGCAACCTGCCCGATACCCATCTGGACGAGCTATCGGAAACCCTGGCCGGTAACCGCCATGCCCGACTCCTGCGCATACTCAGTCCAGCCCATTTCCGTTCGGCCCCTTTCCTGCAGCAGGAGGACGAATGGGTAATGGTCTTACAGGGTGAGGGAACCCTGGAGATAGCGGCCGAGACGGTCCGCCTCGGTCCGGGGGACAGCCTGCTGATACCGGCGGGCACGCCCCACCGAGTGCGGGACACATCGGCCGAGCCACGCTGTATCTGGCTGGCGCTGCATCTGGACCCTTTCACCCCGCCTTTCGGAGCCGCGCCTTGAGAAGCAGGCTGGCCCAGGCAAGCGCACGCCTGCAGCAGCTGGAAGATCTGCTGCTGGCCCTGCTGCTGACCGCTATGATTCTGCTCGCCACCAGCCAGATTCTGCTGCGCAATCTCTGGGATTCCAGTCTCGCCTGGGGCGACCCAGGCCTTCGGCTGATGGTGCTCTGGCTGACCCTGCTGGGCGCCATGGCGGCCACCCGCGACAACAACCACATCCGCATTGATCTGCTGACCCGCTATCTACCGCCACAGGCCGGCGGTATTGTCCGGCGGCTGACGAACGCTTTCACATCACTGATCTGCGGCCTGCTGACCTGGCATGCGGCCCGCTTCGTGCTGTTTGAATACGAAGCGGGCAGCCGCTTTCTCGACCTCCTGCCGATCTGGCCGTTTCAACTGATCATGCCGGTCGGCTTTGGCGTCATCACCTTGCGCCTGCTGATCCTCACCCTGGCGGCTGATCCACGGGAGGACGAATGATCCTGGCCGGGCTGCTGCTGCTTCTGCTGGCACTGCTGGGTGCCCCGCTGTTCAGTATTATCGCCGCCAGCGCCATGCTCGGTTTCTACCGCTCCGATATCGATCTTTCCGTGATGGCCATCGAGTTCTACCGCATCGCCGAGATGCCGGTGTTGCTGGCCATTCCGCTGTTCACTTTCGCCGGTTATCTGTTGAGCGAGAGCGGCGCTCCGCGACGCCTGGTGCGCCTGACTCAGGCACTGCTGGGCTGGATGCCGGGCGGCCTGGCGCTGGTATCCCTGGTGGCCTGTGCACTGTTCACCGCCTTCACCGGCGCATCGGGCGTCACCATCGTGGCCCTGGGCGCCCTGCTCTATCCGGCCCTGACCCAGTCCGGTTACCGGGATAACTTCAGTCTCGGCCTGGTCACCACTTCCGGCAGTCTCGGCCTGCTGTTTGCACCGGCACTGCCGCTGATCCTCTATGCGGTCATTGCCCAGCAGCTCGGTATCGGCAGCAACATCACCGTGGACGCCATGTTTCTGGCCGGTATCCTGCCCGGCCTGCTGATGCTGGGCCTGCTCGCCGCCTGGTCGATTTTCTCCAGCCGTGCCCTGCCCCTGACCCCCTTCGCACCCGCCGAGGCACTGGCAGCGCTGAAAGCGGCCCTCTGGGAGCTGCCGCTACCCATCGTTGTACTGGGGGGTATTTACAGCGGCTACTTCGCCATTTCAGAGGCCGCCGCGGTAACCGCCTGCTATGTGCTGCTGGTGGAGGTGGTGATCCTGCGTGAGATCCCCCTCGGCAAGCTGCCCCGGGTGATGCGGGAGTCGATGGTGCTGGTGGGGGGTATCCTGTTGATTCTCGGCGTCTCCCTTGCCTCCACCAACTACCTGATCGATGCCGAAATACCGCGCCTGCTGTTCGAGACCATCCGGGAACTGGTCAGCGATAAGCTGACCTTCCTGATCCTGCTGAATATTTTCCTGCTGATCCTCGGCACCATGCTGGATATCTTCTCCGCCCTGGTGCTGATGGTACCGCTGCTGCTGCCGATTGCCATCGGCTACGGTATCGACCCAGTCCATCTCGGCATCATCTTCCTGGCCAACATGCAGATCGGTTATTTCACCCCGCCGGTGGGGATGAACCTGTTCATCGCCAGCTACCGTTTCAACAAGCCGGTGCTGCAGCTCTACCTGGCCACTCTGCCCTGGTTCCTGATTCTGCTGGCGGCACTGCTGGTGATCACCTACTGGCCCTGGCTGTCACTCGCCTTGTTATAGAGCCGTTGTCGGCTTACGCTGCGCTAAGCCGGCCTACCACTATCACCGGGAAGGAAACAATACCGTAGGTTGGATTAGTCCGCAGGGCGTAATCCAACAAACTGTGGCGGCAAAACCGGCATGTGCAAACGGTGTGGATGACGCGGGGTCGGAATCAGCCCGCGTATGGATCCACGGATAAACGGACGAAGCCGAAAAACCTGGCTCTGCCCCATATCCACCTTCCCGGCTAACGATTTCCCAACAGGGCATTCAGGTGGGCCAGCACGCTACGGGCCAGGGAGCCGTGCTCATAGCCCCCTTCCAGGGTCGATACAATGCGGCCCTCGGCATATTGATCGGCAATCTCCTTGAGCTGGCCGGTCACCCAGTCATAGTCTGCCTCGCGCAGACGCAGGTGGCTCATATCATCCGAGATGTGGGCATCGAAACCGGCGGAGATCATCACCAGTTGCGGCTTGAAGTGGTGCAGGGCGGACAGCCAGTGCGCCTCCACCTGCTTGCGGAACTCGGCGCCATTGGTGCCCGCCGGGAGGGCGATATTGACGATGTGGTCAGTCTCCGTCTGATGGCCGGTAAAGGGATAGAAGGGATGCTGAAAGCTGGAGCAGAACAGCACCCGGGGATCGGTGGCAAAAATGTGCTCGGTGCCATTGCCGTGGTGCACATCGAAATCGATGATCGCGACCCGTTCCAGGCCATAGCGGGCAATGGCATAGGCGGCACCCACCGCCACGTTATTAAAATAACAGAAGCCCATGGCGCGATCACGCTCGGCATGGTGACCCGGCGGCCGGACCGCGCAGAACGCCGATGTCACCGCTTTGTTCATCACCAGATCGACACCCATCACCACGGCACCGGCCGCCCGCAACGCCGCATCCAGTGTCTTCGCCATCATGAAGGTATCGCCATCCAGCTCCAGGATCCCTTCATGGGGGGCGTCGGTAAACAGCATGCTGATGTAATCGGGATCGTGCGCCAGCTCCAGCTGCTCCCGCTTCACCCGCGGGGCATCGTACTGATTCAGGGCAAGCTCCATCCCGGTACTGATCAACAGATCCTGAATGGCACGCAGACGTCCCGGCTGTTCCGGGTGATCTTGACCAACATCATGCAACAGGCAATCGGGATGTGAAATATAGGCTATAGACAAAACTCAACCCTCAAAAAAATGTAAAATCACCTTCATTCGATTACTCTATTCTTTTCCCACGCAACAGGCAAAAAGACAATGGGTCCACACCATCTCGACTCCCTTTTCTCGCCCAAAAGCATCGCCGTGTTCGGCGCCAGCGAAAAGCCCGATAGTATCGGCACCCGGGTTTTCAAAAACCTGCTTCAGGCTGGCTTCAAGGGCGAGCTCTATCCGGTCAACCCCAGCCATAAATCGGTCCAGGGTCATGCCTGTTTCAAACAGATTGGCGACATTGAACCCCCGGTCGACCTGGCGGTGGTCACCTCACCCGCCAATACCGTGCCGGGAATTATTCGTGAATGTGGCGAACAGGGTGTGCGGGCCGCCATAATCCTGACCCCGGGGTTTCGTGAAACCGGCCCGGCGGGGGCGCGTATCGAGCAGTCGATACTGGAGACCGCCAGACGTTACAACCTGCGCCTGGTCGGCCCCAACTGCCTGGGGGTGATGCGTCCCAGCGTCGGGCTGGACGCCACCTTCCTGGAGACCCCCGCACCGGCCGGCGGCCTGGCGCTGGTCTCCCAGTCCGGCGCGCTCTGTACCGCCATCCTGGACTGGGCAGAACCGCATCAGCTCGGATTCTCTACCGTGGTTTCACTGGGCAACACCATCGATATCGATTTTGGCGACGTACTGGATTATCTCGCCTCGGACTACAAGACCTCCGCCATCCTGCTCTACATCGAGGGGATACACGATGCCCGCGCCTTCATGAGTGGCCTGCGCACGGCCGCCCGCGCCAAGCCGGTGATCGTGCTGAAGGTGGGACGGCACGCCAAGGGATCGCAGGCCGCCAGCACCCATACCGGGGCCATGATCGGGTCCGACGATGTTTTTGATGCGGCACTGGAGCGGGCCGGCGTGGTCAGGGCGATGACCTTCGGGCAACTGTTCGCCGCTGCAGAGATTCTCTCGGCCGGAAAAAAGGTCAGCGGCAACCGGCTGGCGATCATCACCAACGGCGGCGGCCCCGGCGTCCTGGCCACCGACCGCGCGGAAGACCTGCGGGTCGAGATCGCCCATCTGAGTGATGCGACCGTTGTTGCCCTGGACAAGCACTTGCCGACCCACTGGTCCCACGGCAACCCCATCGATATCACCGGTGATGCCGGCGCGGAAGCCTATGGTGAGGCGGTCAAGGCGTGCCTCAAGGACCCGGGTGTGGATGGCATTCTGACCCTGTTCACCCCACTGCCCATGAGCAATCCGCTGGATTCGGCAAAGGCCGTTATCGAGGCCGCCAAGGGGAGAAAAGGCAAACCAGTGCTGGCGTGCTGGATGGGGGAGACCCGCATCCGGGATGCACGCGCGCTGCTGTCGGCCAATCATCTGCCCAGTTTTATCACCCCGGAGCGGGCCGTGGAGGCGTTTGCCTACCTCTCCCGTCACTGCCAGAACCAGAAGCTGCTGCTGCAGACCCCGGGCCCCCTCTCGGATCAGCGCGACCCCGACGTGGATGGGGTCCGCCTGATCATGGAGGCGGCCCTGGCCGAGGGCCGGGAAATGCTCTCTGATCTGGAGTCAAAGGCGGTATTGCGCGCCTTTCACATCCCCTGCACCCAGACCATCGAGGCGAACACGCCGACCCAGGCCCTGGTGGCGGCGCAGATGGTCGGCTTTCCGGTAGTATTGAAGATCAACTCCCCGGATATCAGTCACAAATCGGATGTGGGCGGAATAAGGCTGAATATCACCAACGGACCGGAAGTCCACAGCGTCTTCAAGTCGCTGATGGAGTCAGTGCAGAAGCATCACCCCGAGGTGAAGATCCTGGGTGTTACGGTGGAACCCATGTCCTCCAACCCCAATACCCGAGAGTTGATGGTAGGGGTCAAGCGGGATCCGGTCTTCGGCCCGGTGATTGCCTTTGGTTCCGGCGGTACGGCAGTGGAAATCCTGCGTGACAGCGCAGTGGCACTGCCACCACTCAACAGTCTGCTGGCCCAGCGGCTGATCGCCCGCACCCGTGCAGCCAAACTGCTGGAACCGTTCCGTCAGATGCCGGCCGTCAACCCGGAACATGTGGAACATGTGCTGTTGCGGGTGTCGGATATGGTGTGCGAGCTTCCCCATATCAAGGAGATGGATATCAATCCCCTGCTGGCAGATGAGCATGGTGTGGTGGCGGTAGACGTTCGTATTCGGTTGGCGCGGCCCTCTACGGCGACTATCCCTTATGCCCATATGGCCATCCACCCCTATCCTTCCCAGTTGGTCAGCCGTTTCCATCTGCCGGACGGCACCGCCTTGACGATACGTCCGATCCGCCCCGAAGATGCCGACACCGAGCAGGAGTTCGTGCGCAACATGTCACCGGAGGCGAAGTATTTTCGCTTCATGCAGACCATTGATGAGCTGACCCCGGAGATGCTGGCCCGCTTCACCCAGCCCGACTACGACCGGGAGATGGCGCTGATCGCCGTGATCAATGAAAACGGCAAGCGCACACAGTTGGGGGTGGCCCGCTACACCGTCAATCCCGATGGCCGATCCTGCGAGTTTGCCCTGGCGGTACTGGACAGCAAACGTCGCATGGGTATCGGCTCAAAACTGATGGAGGCGCTGATGGAGGCGGCCAGAGCCCGGGGTATCCGCCTGATCGAGGGTGAGGTGTTGTCGGATAACAACCGCATGCTGTCACTGATGCGCCGGCTGGGCTTCGCCATCCGCAACTCCCCGGAAGACACCGGGATACGGATTGTCGAACGCTGGCTGTGAGGCGAGCCGCCGGGGTGCCCCCTGGCCTGTAGGAGGCCAGCCCTCGGGGCGATTGGTCGCGGCACTGTCGTGGATCGATCATCGCGGCGAGGGCGCCGCTCCTACAGGCAGGTAGGCCGCAAGGCGCACCTAAGCCACCCTACCACTGAAAATAGCCGCCCATAAAAATAGGGGCAGGCACGGAGGCCTGCCCCTACCAGCGATGAATTGAATCAGATCTCGATAGCATGCTTCTGGATGCGATAGAGCAGCGTATCCCGGGTCAGTCCCAGCAGCCGCGCCGCCTTGCTGCGATTGCCGCCACTCATGCAGATCGCCTGACGAATGATATCGCCCTCCAGGGCAAACAGATCGACCCCCTCTTCCGGCAGGGAGAACAATCCTGGCTGGCTGGCGGTAGTAGCAGCATCACGCCGCATCTCCAGCGGCATGTCGGCCGGCTGAACGATGGCACCCGGCATCAGGATCACCATCCGCTCACAGAAATTGCGTAATTCGCGCACATTGCCCGGCCAGCGATACTGCTTTAACAGGTTGCGCGCCGTCACCGAGAAGCGCGGCGCCTTTCTGCCATGGCGTCGCGCCAGGTCAGCGGTAAACTGCTTGAGCAGCAATACGATATCATCGGCACGTTCACGCAGCGGGGGCAACGGCAGTGGCACCACATGCAGCCGATAATAGAGGTCTTCACGGAACTGCCCGGACATCTGCAGCGACAGCAGATCGGCGCCGCTGGAGGTCAGTACCCGGACGTCAGGGAAGCCGGCATGCCGGGCATCCACTGATTCAAGAAAATGGAGCAGCTTGGCCTGTGCCTCCAGTGACAGGTCCGCCACCTCGTCCAGGTACAGGGTGGAGCCGCTGGGCGTTGCCATCAGCTCCGCTTCGAACTGTCGCTCATCGATGCCGGCGCAACCAATCATGCGGAAGCGGCCTTTTACGCGCCGACTCGCCCCGTGGAGTTCCTGGGCCATCAACGCCTTTCCCGACCCCGGCTCTCCGGTAATCAGTACCGTGACATCCGTCCCCGCCACCATGCGGGCGGCATTCAGCGCCCGAACAAACACCGGTGAACTGCCATACATTTTTGTTGCAATACTGTGCATAACCGTATCACTCTTTGTCAATGGGCGCCTGTTGAAAGGCCGTCACATCCAGTAACTCCGGAAACCAGAGGGTCAACAGACCGACCACTATAATAATCAAACCCACCATTACCTTCAAATAGGGGTTTTGGGCATAGCGGTAGAGCCGCCCCGCCAACAGGCCGGTGGCCACTACCGACGGCAATGTGCCCAGCCCGAATGCCGCCATGTAGAGCGCCCCGTTCACCGGCCCCACCTTGGTGGCGGTGGAGATCAGCATAGTGTACACCAGCCCGCAGGGCAGCCAGCCCCAGACCGCCCCGTAGGCCACGGCCTGCGGAATCGACTCTACCGGCATCATCCGACGGCCCAGCGGCTCGAGCCAGCGCCACAACGGCGCACCGATCCGCTCCACCTGTGCCAGCCGGGGCAGCCAGCCCGCCACATGCAAACCGATCAGCACCATGATCAGGGCGGCAAACCACTGCAGCCAGCGATGCCCCTGCCCGGGCCCGAGCACCTCCAGCAGTGCACCCCCCAGCAGGCCGATCAGCGCACCGGCAACGGCATAACTGAGAATCCGGCCACTGTTATAGGCCAGCAGAAAAATCAAAAATTTAACGCTATTCTGCCGCAGCGCGGGCGGCAAGCCGTAGCTCAACGCACCCATGATGCCGCCACACATACCAATACAGTGCACCGCACTGAACAGCCCGACAGTAAACGCCAGCGGCAATGACAGGTCCAATTCTGCTCCACCATCTCTTGTCTGACCCGCGGGCAGTGCAAAACCACCCGTGGACTCCATCGATGTGATGACCCGTCAGCGCCACCACCCGCATGTAACCATTCAACGTTTCCGATAAACACGGATGCAGGACATGCCGCGTACAGCAATCACCCCCGCCGCGGTTTTCCGGGTGGCCAACGAAAGCTGAACAGTTACGCCACACAACCGAACTCCTGCGCTGTTATGATAAGCGATTCTCTGCCAGAGCGGATTGATCAATAACAATTGACCGCGCCTTGCAGCAGCGCACCCGCTGCTGTCATTGCCGGTAAAGATTGGTACAGTGGGCTCGGCTGCGCATATCACAGGAATAACCATGCAAGAGCTGCACGATCTTGAACTGATTCTGCTATCTCCAACGCCGGTGATCGTGATCGAATCACTGGAAGAGGTCCGGGTGACACAGATGCTGGCGCAACTAGGCCTGCGCCTGGGCCAACCCATGTACCAGTGGACGGTCACCGATGGGCTAAGGCGTCTGGAGGCTGACTTCGGGGCGCAGAAATTCACCGCCGAGCCACGGGAGGTACTGAAACACATCAAGGCGCTGTCACAACCCGGCTACTTTCTTTTGCTGGACTTCCACCCTTTTCTGGACGACCCGATCCACGTGCGGCTGATCAAGGAGATTGCCCAGGAGTACGAAGGCCTGGCAAAAACACTCATTTTTCTCAGCCACGACATACCCATCCCGGCGGAAATCAGACACCTCACGGCGCGTTTCAATCTGCGCCTGCCGGATCGCGCCGGCATCAAGATGCTGATCAAGGAGGAGGCCCGGCGCTGGCAGTCACACAACCGCCGCAAGGTGCAGGCCGATCCCGTGGCAATGGACCGACTGGCCTCCAACCTCACCGGCGTCACCGCCACCGACGCCCGCCGACTGATTCGATCGGCCATCGAAAATGACGGCGCCATCAGCCACGACGACCTGCCTGGCCTGATGAAGACCAAGTATGAACTGATCAACCAGGACGGCGTCATCGCCTTCGAGTATGACACGGCCAGTTTTGCCGAGGTGGCCGGCCTGACACACCTGAAGGAGTGGCTGAGTCATCGGCACAACGCATTTGCCGGCAAGGCCACCCGTCTCGACCAGCCCCGGGGTATCATGCTGCTGGGGGTTCAGGGTGCGGGTAAGAGTTTGGCCGCCAAGGCGGTTGCCGGCACCTTCAGCGTACCGCTGCTGCGCATCGATTTCGGTGCGCTCTATAACAAATACATCGGTGAAACCGAGAAAAACCTGCGGGCCGCCCTGGCGATCGCCGAGAGCATGGCGCCCTGTGTACTCTGGATGGATGAGATTGAAAAGGGCGTTTCGCCCGGTCAGGCCGATGACGGGGTTTCGCTGCGTATTCTCGGTACCCTGCTCACCTGGATGGCGGAAAACCGCAGCCAGGTATTCATTGTTGCCACCGCCAACGATATTCAGCGCCTGCCGCCAGAACTGATTCGCAAGGGCAGACTGGACGAGGTTTTCTTTATCGACCTGCCGCGTAACGCGGTGCGACGCGAGATTTTCGATATCCACCTGCGGCGCCGTAATCAGGCCCCCAGCAGTTTCGATATGGAACTGCTGGCCAGCGCCAGCGAAGGCTTCACCGGCGCCGAAATAGAACAGGCCATCGTCTCCGCCCTCTACGCGGCCCAGGCGCAGGAGAGCAAGCTGGATACCCGGCATCTGCTGACCGAGATTGAGCGCACCCGCCCCCTCGCGGTGGTGATGGCGGAAAAGATGGCGCAACTGCGGGAATGGGCCGCCGGGCGCACCGTACCGGCAGACTGAAACACGCAAAGCGGATACCATAGCCCACCCGATGGCAGTCACAGCAGAAGTCACCATGCAATCCACACACCCCCTCGGCCAGCTCAGCACCCTGCAGCAGATGATGACCCGGCTGATTGAGCCGCTCAGCGACCAGGCATGCCGCCGCAGCTATCACCCGGAACTTGCACCCCTGCTGTGGTATTACGGTCGCGCGGCCTATCTGGAGACCCAACTGCTGCGACAACGGGTTCAGGGAGAATCCGATATCACCGACCGGGTGGCGGATATCTTCACCCCCGGCGCCCTGCCCCCTGAGACCCAGTGGGAACGCCTGCCCCCGAAAGACCATCTGTTGAACTGGGCGCTGGAGTTGCAGGACGAGAACCTGATGCGGCTGGCCAACAGCGACCGGTTGCCCAGCCATGACTTGCTGACCGATAACCGGCTGATTCAATTGATCAACCAGTCCCGGGCAATGCTGTATGAACAGATGCTGCAGGTACTGGTGGAACGCCGGTTGCAACAGACGGGACCCTACCGGGTGTTGCGTCCGCTGACCGCCACAACACCGGCCGACGACCTGGTGGGCATCTCCCAGGGACACTATCGTATCGGCGCCAAGAACAATCCCGCTGCCCGCGATAACGAGCAGCCGGCCCAGGTGGTGAATCTGAGCAACTTCCGCATCGACCGGCAACCGGTCAGCAACGCTGCCTGGCTCGCCTTCATGCAGGCGGACGGGTACACCACACAGGCGTACTGGAGCGATGCAGGCTGGTCCCGGCAACAGGCACTTGCTCACCATCCCCACCACTGGCGCCGCGACGTCAACGGGGGGTGGTATGGGGTGAGCCTCAACGGTCCCGCCGACCTGCCGCCCGACGAACCGGTAATGGGTATCTCCCGGCACGAGGCCGAGGCCTATGCCTGCTGGGTTGCCACACTGGGGGGAGAGCTGAGCGGCGCCGTATTGCAGCACGAATACCAGTGGGAAGTGGCCATGCGCACCCGGGCATTACCGGTGTCCGGACGCGCCTGGGAGTGGTGCGCCAACCGTTTCGAGGCCTACAGCGAATTCCAGCCGGACTCCGATCCGGAAGGTGGCGAACTGCAGTTCCGCCCGGGACATTATGTGCTGCGGGGCGGCTGCCTGCACAGTCAGCCGCCGGTCCGGCGGCTCAGTTTCAGGCATCATGCGGACGCCGCAGCCCGAACCCTGTTCGCCGGCACCCGACTGGTCTTCCCCCCCAAGGAGTCCTGAACCGATGATCCGCTACGACTCGCCACTCTATCGCCCGCCCAGCGAGGGCAACAACCTGATCATCCAGGCCACTCTGGGATGCCACTTCAACCAGTGTTCATTCTGTTCCATGTACAAACAGAAGCGCTTCACCATTCGGCCGCTCGAGACGCTGTTTGCAGAGATCGACCAGGCGGCCCGGGCCTGGCCCGACACCCAGCGGGTATTTCTGGCTGATGGAGACGCCCTGACCCTGCCCACCGATCACTTGCTGGCCATCCTGGAAAAAATGGCGGAGGCATTTCCCCAGTTGAGCCGGGTCTCCTGTTACGCCAACCCGAGCGATATTCTGCGCAAGCAGGAGAGTGAACTGGAGCAACTGAAAGCGCATAAACTCACGCTGCTCTATGTCGGCATCGAGTCCGGTTCCAGCACCATCCTGAAAAAAATCACCAAAGGCGCCAGCCCGCGCAGCATCAGGACCGCCCTGGAGAAGGCTGATCACTGCCGGCTCAAGGTCTCTGCCACGGTCATTCTCGGCCTGGGTGGCGAGTCCCGGTCAGCAGAGCATATCCAAGGGACGATTGCCCTGCTGAACAACGCACCGGTCACCTATCTGTCGACCCTGCAGTTGTTTCTGGAGAGGGGAGAGCGTGCACAGTTCCTGGAGAAATTCGCTGAGCCATTCACTCCCCAGGACGATCGGGCCATCCTGCTGGAGCAGCGCCAACTGATCGCCGGCCTGGAGCCACCCCACCCGGTGATCTTCCGCTCCAACCACGCCTCGAATGCCCTGGCACTGGCGGGCAATCTGCCACGGGACCGGGAGCCGCTGCTGGCCCGAATCGACCAGGCCCTGGCCGACGGCGAACGATTGCGGCCACGGCACCTGCGCGGTTTGTAGAGAGTCTGACGGGCACCTGCGCCTTGCCCTGCTAAACTAAAAATCACCATCCGTCCTGAGCTAAAACTCACCACTCATCCTGAGCTAAAAACCACCGCTCATCCTGAGCTTGTCGAAGGATGCCTATCGAAGAAAGCCCGTGAAAATCACCGTACCCGGTTCATCCGTCCGAGGGGGGTTTCATATGGCTGGTGGTTCGACAAGCTCACCACGAACGGGGACAGGCTCACCACGAACGGGGACAGGCTCACCACGAACGGCGGCAGGGCCCACCACGAGCGAGCGACAGGGTGGATAAGCGATAGCGCATCCACCATAACCACCCAAATCTCCCGCTCATCCTGAGCTAAAACTCACCGCTCATCCTGAGCTTGTCGAAGGATGCTTATCGAAGAAAGCCCGTGAAAATCACCGTATCGGGTTCATTCGTCCGAGGGGAGTTTTCAAATGGCTGGTGGTTCGACAGGCTCACCACGAACGGCGACAGGCTCACCACGAACGGGGACAGGCTCACCACGAGCGGCGGCAGGGCCCACCACGAGCGGCGGCAGCATTCGCGTGGGCACAAAAAGCGTGCCCGGTCGGCATGGAGAGGCGCGCATCTCATTCTCCTACAATTTACAGGGCAGTCCAACCCCCATGCCGAAACGGACCCGCCCGCTCCGGGCGGGTCACAACTTCACGGCAGGCTTATTCGGCCTTTTTCTCTTCCAGGGCCTTGGGCGCCTCGAAGGAGAGCAACTCCACTTCGAAGATCAGGGTCTCATTGGGGCCGATGGCACCGGGCGCACCCACTTCGCCATAACCCAGGTCGGAGGGGATAAACAGCTTCCACTTGGCGCCCGGACTCATCTGGCTGATGCCCTCCCGGAAACCGGGGATCACCCCGTCCAGCGAGAAGCTGGTCGGCTCACCGCGGGCGTAGGAGCTGTCAAACTCCTGGCCAGATACCAGTGTGCCGCGATAATTCACCGTGACGATCGCCCCCGCCATGGGCTTGCCGCCTTCACCGGCCTGCAGCACCTGATACTGCAGGCCACTGGGCAGGACGACCACGCCATCCTGTTTACTGTTTTCGGCCAAAAACTTTTCACCCGCCTGCTTGGCGGCAAGCGACTCCTGCGCCTTGACCTTGGCCATCTCCTCCTTGGTCTGACGGAACGCCTCGGACATCTGCTCGGGGGTCAAGGCCGTGGTCTTGCCTGCGCGCACATCATCCAGCGCCGCACCAAAGGCGGCCCCATCAACCGTCACCCTCTGTTGTTGCAGCTGCTGGGCGAATTGATAGCCCAGCGCATAGCTGAAGCGCTGCTCCAGACTGCCCAGATCAGCCGCCTGCACGGAAAAAGCGGCTGCGCTCAAGGCAACCATGATGATTGGTTTCATAAACAGTGACATTGATTTTCCTTCGTGTGATAAGTAATGGCCCCGCGGGCCTCTAGGGTACAACCAAGCGTTATGCGCAAAACACTTCTCAAGTATGCGTCAAATAATTGCAATTAGTCACGTTATTGACTATTTTAATCGAGACAGGCATCTATCTGCCCTCTATGCTGAAAACAGCACGCTCTATCCGGAAACTCATTATGGCCATTAATCCCATTTCGGATACCGCCCTTCAGGGCATTCAACGCGGCATGCGCCAGATGCGCCGCAACGCGACCGATATTGCCAGCGCAAACCAGCCGGCCGGCAAGACGCCAACCAAGGATGCTGTCCGCGCCCTGGTGGAGCTCCACCAGAGCAGCCTTCAGACGAGCGCCTCGGTCAAGACATTCAAGACAGCAGATGCCATAGTAGGTTCCCTGCTTGATGTGAAGGCGTGACCCAATCTACGCATCGAAAAAACGCATCGACAGATCGATCGCCCTGACATCCTTGGTCAAGGCGCCGACAGAGATATCGTCCACACCGGTTTCAGCAATCCCCCGAACCGTCGCCAGCGAGACACCACCCGACGCCTCAAGACGCGCCCGCCCATCAACCCGCCGCACCGCCTCCCGCAACTGCCCCAGGGAGAAGTTATCCAGCAGGATACGCCGGGCACCGGCGGCCAACGCCTCCTCCAGCTCGTCCAGCGACTCCACTTCCACCTCGATCTCGACATCCGACGCCAGTTTTTGGGCCGCGTGGAGCGCAGCCGTTACCGAACCGGCCGCCTTGATGTGATTCTCTTTAATCAGGACGGCATCAAACAGGCCAATCCGGTGATTATGACAACCCCCGCAAGTGACCGCATATTTCTGTTGAAGCCGCAGACCCGGCAGCGTCTTGCGCGTATCCAGAAGGCGCACCCCGGTACCCGCTACTGCATCCGCATACCGTCTTGCCAGGGTCGCAGTACCGGAAAGCGTCTGCAGATAATTCAGCGCCGTCCGCTCGCCGGTCAACAAGGCCCGGGTATTGCCCCGCAGCTCACAGACTGGCTGGCCGGGCTCAACCAATGCACCATCCCGGCAGCCCCAGTCAATAGCAATGTCCGGATCCAGCGCCTGGAACACCGCCTCGAACCAGGCCACACCACAGATAACCGCCGCCTCGCGACTGATCACCCTGACCCGGGATCGGGCATCAGCCGGAATCAGCGCCGCCGTCCGGTCACCGCTACCCAGATCCTCCACCAGGGCCAGCTGCACCTGGGCCTGGATATCACTCAGGCTTGGCAGCGGCAACTCAGTTGATCTCCAGCAACTCGACCTCGAACACCAGTGTCGCATTGGGCGGAATCACACCACCGGCGCCGCGCGCGCCATAACCCAACTGGGGCGGTATGGTCAGCTTACGCTTGCCGCCGATTTTCATCCCCTGCACACCCTCATCCCAACCACGGATCACCTGCCCGGCACCCAGGGCAAAGGTAAAGGGATCAGCCCGGTCAACACTGGAATCAAACTTGCGGCCATCCATCAGCCAGCCCGTGTAGTGCACCATGACGCGCTGCCCTGCCGCAGCGGCCGCACCATCACCCTCGATCAGATCGTCATACTTGAGACCGGAATCGGTCATCTTTTCCGCCATCGCCATATCCTCGTGGTGTTCAGTGAATTTTCCTACCCGTTCAGCTATTCCGATAAACACGGAATGGTAAATATGCCGAACGCAGCAAACCGCATCTTATGGATTTTTCCATCCTGCCGCATGCCGAATAGTTTCGAGTCAGCGTATTGTATCCGCCGACTATCTCATTCACCAGAGACAGCGGGATGGACAAGGCTTACCGCTCCCGGCCATCCCTGACAAAAAATACCCCCGCGAAGCGGGGGATTTAATGGCACAGTAAATCAGTTTACAAACTTACTTCTCCTTTTCACCACCCGGATTTTTCGAGACCGATCTGTTCAGTGTGGCCATCATCGAATTCAGCGCCCGATCCATCAACGGCACATTGGCCTCCGGCAAGACGACAGCCTTTCCGCTCCGCAGCCATACCCCCAGCCCCTGCTGGGTCACTTCGGCAACCTTCATCCCCTTGCGATTAACAAACAGACAACTGCCACTGATGTTGCTGCGCCAGGAGAGCTTGGCGCGGATCACCGCCCCATCCTCTTCAGTCAACTCCAGCCAGGTGCCCACACTCAGCTCCCGGGCCTGCGCATCATACTGATCAGGTTCACTTGTTGCCGGGACAGCGGACGTCGCCTCCACCGATTCAAGAACGATCTCCTCCATCACCCCGTCCACATCATTGGCATTGGCGTCCGCCGCATCACTGTCAGCCGCATCCAGTGCACGGCCACCCCGCAGACAGGCCAGATGGCGCAACTGTAACGCCTTGAAAGCCCGCGTCATCTTGTGCTGGTTATAGGAGATTCCACCAAGACCGGCGCGCAATCCCTTCAGCAGCCCGGGAATGGCACGCAACAACTCCTGGCGCTCACTGTGGCTCGGCTTTGGCATCACGCTCCAGACCAGACGCTCCATCAGGCTCACCGCATCCGACCACTCTTCACTCTCTTGACCCTTGCGCAGATAGATCAGCAACAGCACATCATTCCAACCATCCCGCACCAGGTTCTGCACCACATCAGGCACGGCAGCATAATTGGCGAGACAGCGTCCAACCTCATCCGCCACATGCCGCTTGGCCTCGACCAGCGCCTCCTTGCCCTGGGTTACCTGGGCAGCCCGCTCTTCCGCGACATGGGCGCCCCGCTGCTCACGCTCCAGAAAGGCGGCGAACTGCTCATAGAGTTCATCAAACAGGGTCAGGTCATCGTCAAATTTGGCCAGTATCCGGCTCACCGCCGATTCGATGTGGCCATACAACCCGTCACCACTGCGCCCCGACTCTTCGGTCCAGCCGATCGCCGCCTGCGCCATGGCATTGAGCAGACGCCGCGCCGGATGATCCTTGCGGCTGAAGAAGCCCTTGTCCAGTATCGCCACCTTGAGCATCGGTATCTGCAACCGCGCCAACAGGGCGCGCATGGCATCGGAAAGACCCGGGTCGTCAAGGATGAACTCAAACAGCATGGAGATGACATCAATGGTATCTTCATCCGATCGTCCAATCGCCGCCTTTCCGGGCACTGCCTGGCTGATCTGGGGCATATTCAGCAGTGCGGCACGCATGCTTCCTGCGTCCATCAACTGACCACCGGCCGCCTGCGCGCGCTCACTCTGATGCTGCAACACGGAGAGCGCGGACAGCAGATTCATCGAATCAACATATTGTGCCGAGGCTGTGGGCGCCTGCCGGGCCACGGCCGGACGCGCCTGCATCAGCAACTGCTGGAGCGTGGCGAACACCTCGGCCTGCAACTGAGCACCGTCACCCTCGGCGTAGGCAGGCGAACCCTCTGCCGCGCCGGGATAACCGGTCGATACCGCTCCTCCGTAGGGGGCGTTTCGCCGCAGGGTCGGCTTGATGCTCGGTTGAATTCCGGCCTTGGCGAGGGTCGCATTTATCTGGTCATACAGCGGACCCAACTGGCCAACCACCTCTTTCTCGAACTGTTTGTAAATCACCAGCTTGACGGCAAGGGTTACTTCCAGCGTGGCAATCGACTGCTTGAACGCTGCACTGAACGCAATGGGCGCCACCGGGTTCCCCTCTTCCCCGATTGTCACGCCGTTCAGCAGATAGCTGAACCGCTCATCCAGCGCATAGAGGTCACGATAGAAACTGTTGTTGCCCTTGGAGACCATGCCCGTGATGGCCAACCCCTCTTCCAGATCATCACTCTCCACCAGGCCCAGCTCATCACTGGTAAAGGAGGCATTCGGCGCATCATTGGGAACGGAACCGGGACCATGGGTCCAGAAACGGTCAAAACGGCCCAGCACACTCTTGTTGAAAGTGCTCTGTATCTGCTCCCGCTCGCGCCGCAGGATACGCATGGCCTCAAAATAGGCCGCCTGGCTCTTGTCGCTTCCCGCCTTGTCCGCATGGGTATAAAGCACATCATCCAGCCGCTCGAACAGGGCATCCATGCGCTGCGGCAAAAACTTCACCAGCAACTGACGGCAGGCGTTGACCGTGCCCTGGTAACCCTCCCGGGGGTTCACTCTCTGGTCACCCGAACGCTTACCATCAAATGAAATTATGTTTCCGGCCTTCATAACTGGATTCCAATCGCTACACATCACTAAATTCAGAACTGAGGATACCCTCCAGAGGGCGCTCTACAGCATGAAGTCTGGACGCCACCCGTTGAGACTGTCGTGAGAAGCGTCACAATTAACCAAAAGTCAAATAATTGTCACCCAAAAACGTGACTCAACTCCCATATTACACGATCGACAGGCACACTCCGCGGCTATCCGCCGGCAGACACAAGTCACGTCACCGGCGCGAAACAGCCCATACATCTGGTTAACATCAAATTGTCCGTCGTGTATTGTTACCGCGTGAACAGACTCATTCAACACTTCAGCAAGGCGCTGACGGAAAGCGTCCGCGACCTGTTACCTATTGTAGCCGTTATTGCCTTTTTCCAACTGCTGGTCTTCAAGCAACCGATCCCCGACCTGGCTAATCTGCTGTTTGGCACACTGCAGGTGGTCATTGGCCTGACCCTGTTCGTGCAGGGCCTGAAAATGGGGCTGTTTCCCATTGGTGAATCGATGGCTCACGATTTCGCTTCCAAAGGGAGCGTCCTCTGGCTCACCCTGTTTGCCTTCGCCCTGGGATTCGGCACCACGGTGGCCGAACCCGCCCTGATCGCCATCGCCGACGAGGCCGCCCGGGTTGCAGCGGTTGGCGGCATGATTGCAGAGACCGAACCGGAGATGCGCCGTTATGCCGATGGCCTGCGTCTGACCGTGGCCATATCCGTGGGACTGGCCATCGTCATCGGGGTTATCCGCATCATCAAGGGCTGGCCGGTTCAGTATCTGATCATGGGCGGCTATGCCGGGGTGGTGATCATGACCCTCTTCGCCCCGCCGGAAATTATCGGTATCGCCTATGATTCAGGCGGCGTCACCACCTCCACCATCACCGTGCCGCTGGTAACCGCGCTGGGCGTCGGCCTGGCCAGCAGTATCCGGGGCAGAAATCCCATGACCGACGGCTTCGGCCTGATCGCCTTTGCCTCGCTCACGCCGATGATTTTCGTCATGGGCTACGGGATGCTGCTTTGATGAACTGGCTGCATGACCTCTTCAACACCCTGACCGCCACCATCACCGATGTGTTGCCCATAGCCGCCATCCTGTTCGGATTCCAGCTGTTCGTGTTGCGCAAACGGGTACGCCATCTCGGGCAGGTGCTGGCCGGCTTCCTGCTGGTGCTGCTGGGCCTCGCCTTCTTTCTCCAGGGCCTGGAAGAGGCGCTCTTTCCCCTCGGCAAGCTGATGGCCGAGCAGTTGACCGCCCCCGAATTCCTCGGCATCAACCAGACCGTGAATGAACTCGACACCGACTGGCAGCACTATCTCTGGGTCTATCTGTTTGCCTTTGCCATCGGACTCTCCACCACCATTGCCGAGCCCGCCCTGATTGCGGTGGCCATCAAGGCCAATCAGGTCTCCGGCGGTGCGGTGGGAACCTGGGGACTGCGTATCGCCGTGGCCTTGGGCGTGGCGATGGGTATCTCCCTGGGTGCGTATCGCATCGTCAGCGGCACCCCGCTGCACTATTACATCATTACCGGCTATGTCGTGGTGTTGATTCAGACCCTGTACTGCCCCAAGTCGATTATCGCCTTGGCCTATGATTCAGGCGGCGTCACCACCTCCACCGTCACCGTGCCGCTGGTAGCGGCGTTGGGACTGGGTCTCTCCAGTACTATCCCCGGACGTAATCCTATGCTGGATGGGTTCGGGCTGATCGCATTTGCCAGCCTGTTTCCCATCATCAGCGTCATGGGCTATGCACAACTGAGTGAATGGCTTGCCCGACGGGCCAGAAAAATCCGAGCGAAGGAAGAACAATGCACTTCAAACTGATCATTGCCCTCATCGAGGACAGCAAAACCAATGTGGTGGTGGATGCCGCCAGAAATGCCGGTGCCACCGGCTCCACTGTGATCAACCAGGCACGGGGAGAGGGACTGCAGAAGAGCAAGACCTTTTTCGGCCTGAGCCTGGAGGTACAGCGCGACATGGTGCTGTTTCTGGTGGAGGAGCATTTGAGCCGCACCATCCTGGAGACCATTGCCGATGTAGGGGAGTTCGATGACAAACCCGGCACCGGCATCGCCTTCCAGATCGATGTCGAAGACGCGGTGGGTGTCAGTCATCAGATCCGGCAACTGACCCGCGTCGTGGAGGGCGAACTGTGAGCAGGCACGAGATCATCCGCGTCCGGGATGTCATGATGCAGAACGTGGACACCGTGGACGGCATGGATACGGTCGAGGCGGCCCTGCAAAAAATGGATCATGTCGAGACCAAGACCCTGATAGTGAACAAGCGGGATGAGAACGACGCCTATGGTATCGTCATGTTTTCCGACATCGCCCGCAAGGTTCTGGCCCGGGACCGCCCACCCACCCGGGTCAATATCTATGAAGTGATGACCAAACCGGTGATCTCGGTCGAGCCAGACATGGATATCCGCTACTGCGCCCGGCTGTTCGACCGGCTGCACCTGTCGCGCGCGCCGGTGATCAGCCAAGGCAAGGTCCTGGGCGTGGTCAGCTTCTCCGACATGGTGGTAAAGGGTATAAAAAAATGAATTCTGCATGCTGGTCCGGCTGGCTGGAGTCGGTACGCCGATGTCCCTCACCCAATCAAGACGACCGGCCCGAATCCTGCGAAGTTGATCTGCTGGTGATTCACAACATCAGCCTGCCGCCGGACCAGTACGGCGGCCCCTGGATCGATCGGCTGTTCCTTAACCGGTTACCCCCGGACGAGCACCCCTACTTTGCCCAGATCCATCAAATGCTGGTCTCCTCGCATCTGCTGATCCGACGGAACGGTGAACGGGTGCAGTATGTCCCGCTGCACCGGCGCGCCTGGCACGCGGGCCAGTCCTGTTTTGGCGGGCGTGAGCGTTGTAACGATTTTTCCATCGGCATCGAACTGGAAGGCAGCGACGATATCCCCTATACCGAGGCCCAGTACCGGGCGCTGGTGGAGACCATCCGGGAGATTCAGCAGCACTACCCGGCGATCACCGATACGCGGATCACCGGGCACTGCGACATCGCCCCGGGGCGCAAGACCGACCCGGGACCGGCCTTCGACTGGCAACACCTGAAACGGCTGCTTGTGAAAGGCGAAGGGTGAATTTGGTGGATGCGCTGTCGCTTATCCACCCCACAAAACTGCCGGCCCGGAGCGGCTAGTCGTCCCGCTCCGCCTTGCGTCCGACAAAGGCGTCGACAAACATCAACACCACCCCCAGAGAGATGGCGATATCCGCCACATTGAACGCGGGCCAGTGATGGGTTGCATAGAAAAAATCAAGAAAATCGATGACATAGCCAAACAACAGACGATCCAGCAGATTGCCCAGCGCACCGCCGATCACCAGACTGAGGGAGATCGCCAGCAGGCGCTCGCCGCGCAGGCGGGTCAGCCAGACGCCCAGAATCAGCACCACCAGGGCGGCCACCAGGGTGAAGAACCAGCGCTGCCAGCCCCCCTGATCACTCAGAAAACTGAAGGCAGCGCCCTCGTTATAGGCCAGGGTCAGATTGAAGAACGGCAGCACCGGAATAGTCTCATAGACCATCAGGCTGGACTCGATCAGCTGTTTGCTGACCTGATCCAGCACCACCACCAGCAGAGACAACCAGAGCCAACGCTGCATGTATCGATCCTTATCGCCTGGGACCAGCCGAAACCGGATCAGGCAATCCGCCTGATCTCACCGGCACCATCCACATTTTCCACGCAGCGGCCACACAGGGTCGGATGCGCCGTATGCGTGCCCACATCCGGGCGGTGGTGCCAACAGCGGCCGCATTTCTCGTGTTCGGAGGCCGTTGCCCGCAGATAGAGCCCCGGAAGGTCGGTCTGTACCGCCGTGTCCGGTTTCCCGTCCAGATCATGCACCCGGGCATCGGAGGTGATCATCACGAAACGCAGCTCATCCTCCAGCTTGTCCAGATCGGCCCGCGTCTGCGCATCGCAGTAGAGATCCAGTTCGGCATCCAGGGAGGAGCCGATCACACCGCTGGCCCGCAGCTGTTCCAGCTGCTTGCCCACGGCCGTACGGACAGCGATTATCCGGCTCCAGAAATCACGGTCGAAACGGTCATTCCGGTCCAGGGCAAACAGCCCCTCGTACCAGGTCTCGACAAACACCGTTTCGCTGCGCTCGCCGGGGATGAACGGCCAGATCTCGTCGGCGGTAAAACTGAGGATCGGTGCCAGCCAGCGCACCATCGCCTCCATCACATGATAAATAGCGGTCTGACAGGAGCGGCGGGCACGGCTGTCGGCCCGGGTGGTGTACTGGCGATCCTTGATGATATCCAGATAGAGCCCCCCCATCTCCGGGCCGCAGAAGTTGTGGATCTTCTGGATGATCAGATGAAACTGGTAGCCCTTGTAGGCCTCGATAATCTCCTGCTGCAGGCGCAGCGCCCGATCCACCACCCAGCGGTCCAGCTCCACCATCTCCTCCGGGGCCAGCTTGTCGCGGGCGGGGTCAAAACCGTTCAGATTGGCCAGCAGGAAACGGGATGTGTTGCGGATACGCCGGTAGGCGTCAGCGGTGCGCTTCAGAATCTCCTCGGAGACGGTCATCTCGCCCCGGTAGTCAGTGGCCGCCACCCAGAGCCGGATGATGTCGGCCCCGAGCTGTTTCATCACATCCTGGGGGCTGACCGTATTACCCAGGGACTTGGACATCTTGTGCCCCTTGGCATCCACGGTAAAGCCGTGGGTCAGCACACCGGCATAAGGCGCCCGGTCGTGGATCGCCACCGAGGTGAGCAGCGAGGACTGGAACCAGCCACGATGCTGATCGGAGCCTTCCAGATAGAGATCGGCCGGGTAACGCAACTCGGCACGGGGCTCCAGCACGGCGAAGTGGGTGACACCGGAGTCAAACCAGACATCCAGAGTGTCCTGCACCTTGTCATAGTCCTTTGCCTGCTCACCCAGCAGCTCTTGCGGATCCAGGGAGAACCAGGCCTCGATGCCCTGCTCCTCGATCCGTTTCGCCACCTGCTCGATCAATCCTGGGGTATCCGGATGCAGATCACCGGTCGCCTTGTGCACGAACAGGGCGATCGGCACCCCCCAGGTGCGCTGCCGGGAGATACACCAGTCGGGCCGACCCGCCACCATGCCCTCGATCCGGGCGCGCCCCCAATCGGGCGTGAAGGTCACCTTGTCGATCTCGTCCAGGGCGGTCCGGCGCAGCCCCTTCTGTTCCATGCTGATGAACCACTGGGGTGTGGCACGGAAGATGATCGGAGTCTTGTGGCGCCAGCAGTGGGGGTAGCTGTGGGCCAGCCGCGCCTCCTGCACCAGGGCGCCGCGGGCCTTCAGCACCTCGATCACCTTTTCATTGGCGCTGAACACATGCTCGCCGGCGAACAGTGGCGTTCCCTCGACAAAACGGCCGTCGCCGCCCACCGGATTGTCCACCTCAAGGCCATAGCGCTGGCCAACAATATAATCATCCAGGCCGTGTCCGGGTGCGGTATGCACCGCACCGGTGCCAGCCTCCAGGGTGACATGCTCGCCGAGGATCACCGGCACCACGCGATCATAGAAACAGTGTTTCAGCTTCAGCCCTTCGAAAGCATCGCCGCGGCCATAGGCGATCACCTTGTAATCCTCGATACCCCAGCGCAGCATGCTGTCCTTGAGCATCCCTTCCGCCACGATCAGGCGCTCCCGGCCATGCGGACCCTGCGCCTGCACCACGGCATAATCCAGCCCCGGATTGAGCGCCACCGCCTGGTTGGCCGGCAGCGTCCAGGGGGTGGTGGTCCAGATAACCAGCGACAGCGGCCCCTCGCCATGGCCACCCGGCACCGAGTGACAGCGGGCCATCAGGGTCTCCGGATCCAGCACCTCGAAGCGCACATCGATGGCGAACGACTCCTTGTTCTTGTACTCCACCTCGGCTTCCGCCAGCGCCGAGCGGCAATCGGTACACCAGTGCACCGGCTTGGAGCCCTTGTGCACATGACCATTCTCCACAATGCGCCCCAGCGCACGCACGATATCCGCCTCGGTCCGGAAGGCCATGGTGAGATAGGGATCCTCCCAGTCACCCACCACGCCCAGGCGCTTGAAATCGGTACGCTGTTTGTCGATCTGCTTGCCGGCATACTCACGACAGGCAACGCGAAACTGAGCCGCGGTCACCTTGCCGCCGGGCTTGCCCACCTTCTTCTCCACCTGCAGTTCGATCGGCAAGCCGTGACAATCCCATCCCGGCACATAAGGGGAATCAAGACCGTCCAGGGTGTGACTCTTGACAATGATATCCTTCAGCACCTTGTTGACCGCATGACCGATATGGATCTCACCGTTGGCGTAGGGGGGGCCATCGTGCAGGATGAACCGGGGCCGGCCGGCAAATGCCGCGCGGATCTTGTGATACAGCCCCATCGCCTCCCAGCGTTTGAGCATCTCAGGCTCGCGATTGGCCAGGTTGGCCTTCATGGGAAATCCGGTATTGGGGAGGTTCAGGGTACTTTTATAGTCAGTCACTATCGAATGCCTTGTCGCCGCCGAATCCGGCTGTGCGATCTGTTTAGTCAAATTTCCGGTGATTATCGCCGAACTGTTCAATGGCGATGCTGCTGTGGCAATTACACCACTGATTTAAATCCGATTCACTTACTTATCGATGCCAAAAAAGGCCCGGGCCTGCGCGGCGTCCCGCTCGATCTGCCGGCGCAGGGCGTCAAACGACTCAAAACGCCGCTCATCCCGCAGTCGCTTGCGGAACTCCACCTGCACATGCTCGCCGTAGATGACGCGCGCGAAATCAAACAGGTGCACCTCCAGCAGATAGCGGGAGTCACCCGTCACCGTCGGCCGGTTGCCGATATTGGCGACGCCGGGCAGCGGACCCTCGGCCAGTCCATGCACCATCACCGCAAACACGCCGTGCACCGGGCTCACCTTGCGGTGCAGATCGATATTGGCCGTGGGAAAACCGATGGTGCGGCCGCGGGCGTCACCGTGCGCCACCCGGCCGCAGATCTGGTAGGGACGACCCAGGTTGCGCTCGGCCAGCGCCAGATCCCCCCGCGCCAGCGCCTCGCGGATGCGGGTGCTGCTGATCCGCGCCTCACCATCCATAAAGGTATTCATGTTGGCCACTTCAAAGCCGTGGGCCGCACCCACCTGACGCAGCAGATGGATATCCCCGACCCGGCCGCGGCCGAAACGGAAGTCGTCTCCGACAAACAGGAGCCGCACATCCAGTCCATCGACCAGCAGTTCCTGGACAAACTGCGATGCTGTCATGGAGGCCAGTTTCTGACCAAACTCCAACAGTACCACCCGATCGATCCCGGCATCCTTCAGCGCCTGCAGCTTTTCCCGCATCCGTGTCAGGCGTGCCGGCGCGGCGGCCGGCGCGAAAAACTCCTGCGGCTGCGGCTCGAACGTGACCACCGTGGTCGGCAATCCGAAGGCGGCCGCCCGCTCCCGGAGATTTTTAAACACCGCCTGGTGCCCGAGGTGCACACCATCGAAATTGCCTATCGTAGCGACACAGCCCCGATGTTCAGAACGCAGATTGTGGAGACCGCGAATAACCTGCATCTTAGCCCGCTCTGTAGAATCCAAAACGCTGCATTATAGGCAATGTTTTGTCACAAGTCCCTGTTTCTGAATCAGAACCATCAGCCCTGCCCGAAACCACGCTTGCCCTCAGGAGGCGCTGTTGCGGAAATGGCGCGGACCGATACCCAGCAGTGCCAATACGGCAAAGTAACTGCCAATACCCGCCAGCACCCAGACCAGCAGACGGCCCACCTTGTCCCAGGTCGCCCCTTCCAGCCAGGAGGCGAGATCTCCCACGCCCCAGTAAAGCAGTCCGCCCATCACCGTCGAAGCGATGACGGCGCGCAGAATCAGCAGCGGCCAGCCCGCCTCCGGCCGGTAGACACCGGCCTGTCGCAAGCCCCGAAACAGCAGAAACGCATTGAGCGTGGCGGAGAGCGAGGTGGCAAGCGCCAGCCCGGCATGGGCCAGTGGAAATACCAGGATAATATTCATCACCATATTGGCCAGCATGGCGATCACCGCGATGCGCACCGGCGTGCGGGTATCCTGCCGGGAGTAATAACCGGGGGCCAATACCTTGATCAGGATGAAGGAGAGCAGCCCCAGGGAATAGGCCATCAGGCTCTGCCGCGACATGGCCACATCGGCCGCGTCGAACAACCCCGACTGAAACAGGGTGGCGATCATCGGACCGGCCAGCACAAACAGCCCCACCGCCGAGGGCAACCCCAACAGCAGTCCCCAGCGCAGCGCCCAGTCGATCACATGGGAGAAGCCCTGTGGTGATTCCGTGGCATGTTTTTTCGACAGATTGGGCAGGATCACGGTAGCCAGTCCCACCCCCAGGATACCCAGGGGAAACTCCATCAGACGGTCGGAGTAATAGAGCCAGGAGATACTGCCGGAGACCAGAAACGAGGCGATCAGGGTATCCAGCAGCAGGTTCAACTGGGTCACTGATACACCGAACAGCGCCGGCAGCATCAGCCGTCCGACACGTCGCACCCCTTCATCTTTCGGCGCCAGGACAAACCGTGGCAACAGGCCGATTCGGCGCAGGAATGGATACTGGAACAGCAGTTGCAGGATACCGGCAAACAGCACACCCCAGGCCAGCGCCATGATCGGACGATCCATCTGCGGCGCTAGCCAGAGGGCACAGGAGATGAGCGACACATTCAGCAGAACCGGCGTGAAGGCGGGAATGCCAAACCGGCCATGGGCATTGAGGATACCGCCGGCAAAGGCGGTCAGGGAGATGAACAGCAGATAGGGGAAGGTGAGCCGCAACATATCCACGGCCAGCTCCAACTTGCCCTCCGAGCCGATAAAACCCGGTGCGAAGAGCATTGCCAATACAGGCGCCCCCAGCACACCCGCCAGGGTGACGGCCAGCAGCACCGCCCCCAGGGTGCCCGCCACATGGTCGACAAAGCGCTTCAGTTCAGCAAAACTGCGCCCCTCCTTATATTCGGTCAGCACCGGCACGAAGGCCACCGCGAAAGACCCCTCGGCAAACAGGCGGCGCAGGAAATTGGGGATCTTGAAGGCGACAAAAAAGGCATCGGTCCCCGCGTTGGCGCCAAAGACATGCGCCACCACCAGATCCCGGGCAAAGCCGAGAATCCGCGACAGCAGAGTATTGGAGCCCACCTTGGCCAGTGATCTGAACATCTGTCTGAGTGCTACCTGAAAAGGGGTGCCGCCGGTTTTCGGCCGAAGAGCGGATTATAGGCTTTTTATACCCTTTTTTCAGGGGAATCGGCTAGAATCCACTCTGCCGTCCCTGCCCACGGCGCCCCCACCGGAACAGACAGTCCAGCAGGAATTAGCTGTTGACAAACAGCCACCCAACCCCCAGAATACCGCGCTCTTTAACGAGATACTCATTTACTGAATTTTTTGGAGACAGACCTTGGCCAACTCACCACAAGCCCGCAAACGTGCGCGTCAGGCCGAACAGCATCGCCAGAACAACGCATCGCGTCGCAGCAACATGCGCACCCACCTGAAAAACGCAGTGAAGGCGTTGGCTACCGGCGACAAGGAAAAGGCTATCGAAGCTTACAAACAGGCGGTACCGGTGATCGACCGTGCGGCTAACACCGGCCTTATCCACAAGAACAAGGCTGCCCGTCATAAAAGCCGCCTGAATGCACAGATCAAATCGCTGTAAACAGTAGCACCTGTGCATCAAGAAAAAACCGGCCAAAAGCCGGTTTTTTTCTGCCCGCAATAAAGCCTCTCAACATTTTTCAGACCAGCACCAGGTTATCGCGGTGAATCAGCTCCTCTTCATCGACGTAGCCCAGAATCTCCTGGATGCGACTGGAGGCCAACCCCTTGATACGGTCGCTCTCCGCCGAGTTGTAGTTGACCAGCCCCCGGGCAATCTCCCGCCCCTGCTCATCCACGCAGACCACCATTTCACCCCGGGAAAATTCACCGATCACCTGCTTCACGCCGACGGCGAGGAGACTGCGGCCGGACTCCCGCAACACCCGCACCGCACCGGCATCCACCACCAGGCGGCCGCGTGCCTGAAGATGACCGGCCAGCCAGCGCTTGCGCGCCGCCTCCGCCTCCTGCACCGGCAACAGCAAGGTGCCGATCGGCTCCCCGGCGGCGATGCGGGTCAGCACCCGTTCACCCGCCCCGGGTGCAATAATGGTGGCGGTACCGGAACGCGCAGCCAGACGGGCGGCACGTATCTTGGTCACCATGCCCCCCTGCCCCAGCAGCCCGGAACTGCCGCCGGCCACCCGATCCAGCATCGGGTCATCGACGCGGCTCTCATGGATCAGGGCCGCCCCGGGATTGGTGCGCGGATCGCAATCATAGAGACCCTGCTGATCGGTCAACAGCACCAGCAAATCGGCCTCCACCAGATTGGCCACCAGCGCCGCAAGGGTATCGTTGTCACCGAAGCGTAACTCCTGATTGGCCACGGTATCGTTCTCATTCACCACCGGCACCACCCCGAGAGAAATCAGGGTACGCAGGGTGCTGCGGGCGTTCAGATAACGCCGCCGGTTGGTCAGATCGTCATGGGTCAACAGCACCTGGGCGGTATGCAGGTCGTGTTTCTGAAAACAGGTTTCATAGGCGCGCACCAGCCCCATCTGACCAATGGCGGCGGCGGCCTGGAGTTCATGCAGGGCTGTCGGTCGGGTAGTCCAGCCCATCCGGCTCATGCCTTCGGCCACGGCCCCGGACGAGACCAGGATCAGCTCGTTACCGGCCAGCACCCAGCGAGCCATCTGCTCCACCCAGCTGGCCAGGGCCGCCCGCGCCAGCCCCTTGCCATCCGCAGTCAACAGGGCACTGCCGATCTTCACTACCCAGCGGTGGGCCGAGGTAAACTTTTCTCGTGACATATTCATGCGACTGCCATCTAATCCTTGAGCGGATCCCAGGGCTCCTCATCCTGTTCAACCACCGTCACCGGTGAATCCTGCTCGCGCAACACCTTCAGGCGCGCCATCAGCGCCTGCATCAGCTCACGGGTCCCTTCACCCGTCAGGGCCGAAATCGAATAGACCGGCCCCTGCCAATCCAGCACTTCGAGCATGGCCGCGCGCTTTTCCGCAAACTCCTCGGCCGGTATCAGGTCCATTTTGTTCAGCACCAGCCAGCGCTCCCGCGCATACAGATCGTCACTGTACTTTTCCAGCTCGGCGGCAATCAACCGCACCTCTTCCGCCGGCGAGACATCCCCATCCAGCGGCACCATATCCACCAGATGCAGCAGCAGGCGAGTCCGGTTCAGGTGCTTGAGGAACTGCAGCCCCAGACCGGCCCCCTCGGCCGCGCCCTCGATCACACCGGGAATATCCGCGATGACAAAACTGTTGCCAATCCCCAGGCTGACCACCCCGAGATTGGGATGCAGGGTAGTGAAGGGATAGTCCGCCACCTTGGGCGTGGCACTGGAAACCTTGCTGATCAGGCTGGACTTGCCGGCATTCGGCATACCGAGCAGTCCCACATCCGCCAGCAGAATCAGCTCCAGCAGAATATCCCGCTCCTCGCCCATGGAACCGGGGGTAAACTGACGCGGCGACCGGTTGGTACTGCTCTTGAAACGGGCATTGCCGATGCCATGGAAACCGCCCTTGGCCACCAGCAGTTGCTGCCCATTGGTCAGCAACTCACCGATCAGCTCCCCGGTCTCCAGATCGGTCACCCGCGTCCCCACCGGCACCTTGATAAAGAGATCCTCGGCACTGCGCCCGGTGCAGTTGCGACCCATCCCCTGCTGACCACTCTGTGCCCGATGACGCCGCTGATGCCTGAAGTCGACCAGGGTGTTCAAGCCAGAATCGGCCACCAGATAGACGCTGCCGCCATCACCACCATCACCGCCGTCCGGTCCACCACGGGGGATGTATTTTTCACGCCGAAAGCTGACAGCGCCATTCCCTCCCTTACCGGCTTCTACGCGAATCGTCGCTTCATCAACAAATTTCATGGGCGTGCCCGGTACTCTATAAAATCAATCGGCATAACGTAAAAAGCCCCGTCATCAAGACGAGGCCTTTTGTCGTTCAATAGCGGTGGCGCGATCAGGCCGGAATCACGCTGACATAGCGACGATTTTTCGGCCCTTTGGTTTCAAACTGAACCACACCATCCACCTTGGCGAACAGCGTGTGGTCCCTGCCGCAACCGACATTCACGCCATTATGAACGGCCGTGCCACGCTGGCGAATAATGATGCCGCCTGCATTGATGGCCTGACCACCAAACACCTTGACGCCAAGACGCTTTGACTCAGAATCGCGGCCGTTACGTGTACTACCGCCTGCTTTTTTATGTGCCATTGCCTAACCCTGCCCTCAGCCTGCGCTGATTCCGGTAATTTCCAGTTCTGTGTACCACTGACGATGTCCCTGGCGCTTCATGTGATGCTTGCGCCGCTTGAACTTCAGGATCGTCACTTTCTTGGCCCGCCCATGGGATTTAACAGTGGCGGTAACCTTGCCACCAGCCACATAGGGGGTACCAATCTTAATATCTTCGCCGTTGGCGACCATCAGGACCTTATCAAGGTCGAGCGAAGCGCCTTCTTCAGCACCCAGCTTTTCGACTTTAACTGTATCGCCCTCGGAAACCCGGTACTGTTTACCCCCGGTCTGAATTACGGCATACATACCAAATCTCCGCAAAAAATCTGCTAATTTCGGCGCGTAAACAGGGAACGCGCCCACGAAAGAGGCGGAATTCTACCCGCGACAGCAGCACAGGTCAATCATCATCCGGAAAAAAGCGTCAAAAAGCGCCATCACTGATGCCCTGGCGGAGGAACCCCCGCAGGACCTTATGCTTGACACCACCCCGGCAGGCTCCTAGCATGCACCACTCCTGAATATACCCTGAAATTAAAGCAGTTAAGACTGACCCATGGAAATGAGCACAATCCGCGAGCTGGTAGCGGAAGACATGAAGGCGGTTGACACCCTGATCCTGCGCCGGCTCCAGTCCGACGTAGTGCTGATCAATCAGGTGGGGCATTACATCGTCAACAGCGGCGGCAAACGGCTGCGTCCCATGATCGTACTGCTGGCCGCGCGCGCGCTGGCTTATCAGGGTGCGGCACATGTCGACCTGGCGGCAGTCATTGAATTCATCCACACCGCCACCCTGCTGCACGATGACGTGGTGGATGAGTCGGACATGCGCCGCAACCGGGATACCGCGAATGCGGTCTGGGGCAACGCCGCCAGCGTACTGGTGGGTGATTTTCTCTACTCGCGCTCATTCGAGATGATGGTGGAGATGAACAGCATGCGGGTGATGGAGGTGCTCTCCCACGCCACCAATCGCATCGCCGAAGGCGAAGTCCTGCAACTGCTCAACTGCAACGACCCGGACACCACTGAAGAGAAATACCGCGAGGTGATCCTGCGCAAGACCGCCACCCTGTTCGAGGCCGGCGCACGGCTCGGCGCGGTCCTCGGCAACGCCACCGAACAGGCAGAGCAGGCGATGGCCGCTTACGGACTGCACCTGGGCATCGCCTTCCAGATCATCGATGACGCCCTCGACTACAACACCTCCAGCGAAGAGATCGGCAAGAATATCGGCGACGACCTGGAAGAGGGTAAACCGACTCTGCCGATCCTGCGGGCCATGCAGGTGGGCACCCCTGAACAGCGCGCGGCCCTGCGGGAAGTGATCGAAAAAGGGGGCCGGGAACATATCGATACCGTCATGGCAGCCATTGAATCCACCGATGCGATCGAGTACACTGCGCGCCTCGCCGCGGAGGAAGCCGAACAGGCCAAACAGGCCCTGAAGGCAATTCCCGAATCACCCTTCCGCGACGCACTCTCTGCCCTGGCCGACTTCGCCGTCAGACGCAGACATTAAACTGAATCGGGGTGTAGCTCAGCCTGGTAGAGCACTGCCTTCGGGAGGCAGGGGCCGGAGGTTCGAATCCTCTCACCCCGACCAATTAAATCAGTAACTTATCCCGCCCGGTTACTGCTTCCATTTCTCCAACGTGACCCAGCCGCGTCTCTGATCGAGACAGCGGCCAGCATCGGTCAGGCCGGCCAAATATGTGCAGGTCATGGGAACACCCCCTCACCAGCCGTTGCAACTGCATTTCACCGACTGGATCCGGCTGCCGGGCATCTTAAACCTTTAACGGGACCCGAAGGTCCCGTTAAAAGCCTGCATGATAAAATGGACGGCACCAGGGCCCTGTCCAACCGCGCTTACCCGAAGATATCCTGGGTAATGTTGGCAAACCAACCGTGGGCGTAATGCGCCTCCCGAGCCAGCATTTCGGCACTGGCATCCATCGGCGTCAGGCCACCGGCCCCCTCTACCGCAATGATCGCGTTTTTCTCTTCATTGAGTGTATAGACTATGCTCACCGTAATGCCGTAATCCTCACCCACCACGCTGTAACAGGTGTTCATATAGGAAGGGGCGCCCGGTTCGCGATCGTTAAGCATGTCCACCACGGCCATGGCGCAGACCTTGGCCTGAACGTTCGCACTGTAGCCAGACTTGGGCATACCGGCGGCAATCGAGCTGTCACCGAGAACGTGGACGTTGGGATGAACAAGGGATTCGAAAGTCTTCTTGTTCACCGGACACCAGTCACCCTCGGTGAGATCGGCAGCAAAGGCGATCTTGCCCGCTTTTTGTGGCGGAATGATATTGATCACATCTGCCTTGAACGACTCCACCGTTGCCTGCACCGACATCGCCCCGGGATCGACGCTCTCAATCTTGCCGCCCTCGGCCCCCGACACCCATTCAATCATGGAGTTATCGGTACCGTAACCGTAGAGCCGCTTCCAGCCCTGGGTGAACAGGCCCTGCTTGGAGAATTTGTCCTTGGCATCGAGAATCAGGATCTTGGAACGCGGCTTGTGGCGCTTGAGGTAGTGGGCAATCTGACTCGCCCGCTCGTAGGGCCCGGGCGGGCAGCGGAACGGGTTGCCCGGTGGCGCGATGATGACGGTACCGCCATTGGGCATAGCCTCCAACTGGCGCCGCAGGATCATCGTCTGCGGACCTGCCTTCCAGGCATGGGGAATGATCTCCGCGACCTCGGCACTGTAACCGCCGATGGCGTCCCATTTGAAGTCCACGCCCGGGGAGACGATGCAGCGATCGTAGGGCAGGCTCTGCCCACCCTTGGTCATCACCCGGCGCGCCTTGGGGTCGATGCCGGTCACCATGTCATGCACCACGGTCACGCCATGGCGGCGCAACCCGTCGTAGCCGAACTCAATGGACTCCAGGTTCCGTTCACCGGAAAGCACCTCGTTGCTCATGAAGCAGGTGTGGTAATTCTTATTGGCCTCAACCAGCGTCACCTGGATATTCGGAGCCATCATGCGGATCTGCTTGGCGGCCGTGGCGCCACCCGGACCACCACCGATCACCACGACCCTGGCGCTGGCACCGCGGGTGGAAACACCGGCACAACCGGCAAGCGTACCCAGCGCCGCCGCCACGGCCGACAGCTTGACAAATTCTCTTCTATTTATTCTATTCATTCTATTCATCCCCCCCTTACTGTTGGCTGCCGTAGAAGTTGATCACAGACTCGATAGCACCCTCACCATGCTGTTCGAGCATTTTTCTGACCTGCGTCTTCATCTTCTTTGGCACCTCGCGATGGCCGGCCTTGAAATCCTCCATGCTGTACTTGAGGTAAAGCATCGACTGGCCTGCCAGCAGCGCACTGGCCTCAGTATCGCGGCCACCCTGCTCGTGGCATTTCTCGCAATACTGCTTATGCAGCTTGGCACCTTCGTTCGCCCGGGTACTGGAGAAATCCTGCTGCATGGCGATGGGTTTCCGGGCAGCGAAATAATCCGCCATGGCGGTGATCTCCTGGTCGCTGTAGCCTTTGGCCACACGATCCATCACCGTGGCCTTGCGGTCGCCGTTCTTGAACGCCTGCATGGTTTCAACGAAATACTCGGGATCTGCTCCCGCAATGGTGGGAATTATGCTGACACTGGAACCCATGGGGCCGTGGCAGGCCGCGCAAGTCTGCGCCAGCATCTCGGGACTGGGTCCTGCCTTGGCCACTAGTGCGCCCAATATCAGCCCTCCCGTCAGCGCAACCCGTAACGTTTTTTTCACCGTCATCTATTGCTCCTCCATCTCTCTCTATTTTTATGGGAATCCTGCCTTATGGCAGAGGTCCAGTATGGGTGGGGGGAGAGGAACATGCAATTCATACAGATCCATTTTCTGAAACCCGGGAGCAAGAGTGTGTGAAATGCCACACATTGGAATCTGCGGCGATCAAAACGTGCCTTTTGTCAGAAAAAACAACGGACAGAGAGTGGACAGCGGAACCCGCAGGTGCCGAAGTCATGTTGACCCCCTGCCGTGTAACCGGGTACGGTGTGGCTCCGACACCAAATGTACTGTGCATGAACTTGTGAATCCGCATCCGATATAGCCCGCCTTCTACCCGGAGAAAGGCCAAAAACCAAACCAATTACAGAGACTTGAGCTACAATGCCTACAGGTTATAGACTGGCAATAACGACAACAATCCTCACCGCCTGATTCGGAATCAAAGCATCCCCGTATGAAAGCTGCCCCCCCCTCGCCACCCCGGGACCGCATCGCCGGGCCAGGTATCAGCGCCCTGCAGATCGTCCTCATCTATGCCGGCATCTCGGCGTTGTGGATTCTGTTTTCCGATCGACTGCTGAGCTTCCTGCTCAGGAACCCCGAAACCATCACCTACATCAGCACCCTGAAGGGGTGGTTTTTTGTTGTCATCACCTCGCTGCTGCTCTACTCCCTGCTGCGCCGTCTGTGCGCAAACATCAGCGAATCGTTACAGCGTGAAAGTCGCTCCCAGGCTGAACAGTTGCGCACGCTGACACTGCTGCAGGCCATTACCAACAACTCCACCGACTCCATTTTCGTCAAGGACCGGGAGGGTAACTATCAGCTCGCCAACCCGGCTCTGGAAAACCTGCTCAAGTGCCCGCTGGACAAGATGATCGGCTGTGACGACTTTGCGCTCTTCCCACCAACACTGGCAGAGCAGTTCCGCACGGATGATCAGCGCATCATGCTGTCCGGTAAGACCGAGACCTACCATGAATCCTTAACCCTGGAGGGCAAAACCCGCCCCTACCTGACCACCAAGGGGCCGTTACTGATCGATGGCCGGATCGAAGGCATTTTTGCCATTTCCCGGGATATCTCCGCACTCAAGCAGACAGAGAATGAGATCCGGGAGAGCCTGGCCAGTGCCCGGGAGCGGGAAGCGGAGCTGGAGGCGGTATTCCAGGCCCTGCCCGACCTGTTCTTCCGCCTGGCGGCCGATGGTACCATCCTGGACTACCGGGCACAGAGCAGTACAGATCTCTACCGGTCACCGGCGCAGTTCCTGGGCAAACGGATCTACGAGGTACTGCCTCCAGAGGTTGCCACGCCCCTTGCCGACCACATCGCAGCAACCTCAGAGAGTGGTCATATGCAGGTATTCGACTACGATCTGCCGATGGCGCATGGAACGTGTCGTTACGAGGCACGACTGAGCCGTTTCGGGCAGCGCGATGAACTGATCTGCGTGATCCGCGACATCACCGGGCAATACCAGGCACAGCAGGCCCTGAAACAGAGCGAGCAGCACTTCCGCAGCATCTTTGAGCAGGCATCGGTGGGTGTAGCCCTGGTCGAATCCCGGAGCGGTCGTTTTATTCGCGTCAACCAGTATTACTGTGACCTGCTTGGTTACACCAGCGAAGAACTGACCGGTGGCATGACGTTCCAGGAGATCAGCCATCCGGATGAACTGCAGGAGAACCTGGAGAAGACAAGCCGCATGCTGGCCGGCGAGATCGACCGTTATGAAATAGAGAAGCGTTACTATCATCGCAACGGCTCAGTTATCTGGGTCCGACTTACCGCATCACCAAACTGGCAACCGGGAGAAACACCGGAGAACCATATCGCGGTGGCGATCGACATCACCGGGAGCAAGCAAGCCAAAGCCGCACTTCAGGAGAATGAACAGCGCCTGCGTACCCTGATTAATGCGACACCCGATATCATCTGCTTCAAGGATGGCGGGGGGCGCTGGCTGGAAGCCAATAAGGCGGATCTTGAGCTGTTCTCTCTTCAGGATGTGGAGTACCAGGGAAAGACCGATCGGGAGCTGGCGGATTTTACCGCCCCACTTTATCGGGATGCCTTTCTTGCCTGCGAGGAGACCGACGAAGCTGCCTGGAAACAGGGCGGTGTCTGCCGTTGTGAAGAGACTATCTCGAAACCCGACGGCACAACCAAAACCTACGATATGATCAAGGTCCCCCTGCACGAGGAGGACGGCACCCGCAAAGGACTTATTGTACTGGGCAGGGACATCACCGAGCGCAAGCGTACCGAGCAGTTATTGGCACAGGCAGACAACGAGTGGAACCAGGCGATGGATCAAATCCAGGATATTATCTACCTGGTCGACATGCAGCGCCGCCTGGTGCGCGCCAACCAGGCCTTCTATCGACTGGCCGATTCCGATTTCGAGCAGTGCCGGGGGAGGCACATTGTGGAGCTGGTCCATCGCGACAGCGCCGAAGCAGCGAACTGCCCTGTCTGCCACGCACAGGATAACCAGATCGAAACCACCCTCACCCTGGAGCCCGGGCACCCGGGAAATCCCACCGGCCGACCGTTCGAGGTCAACCTCAAGGTACTGCGCGATGAAGCGGGCCGCGCCACCGGCATGCTGGTCAGCCTGCACGACCTGAGCCACGCCCGCCAGACCGAGGAGCGACTGCGGCTCGCCGCCAGCGTGTTCGAAAACACCGATGAGGGGGTGGTCATCACCGATGCCGAAGGGACCATTGTCGAGGTCAATCGCGCTTTCACCGAGATCCAGGGATACGCACGGGACGAAGTGATCGGAAAAAATCCGCGGATTTTCAAATCCGGACGCCACGATGATGCCTTCTATCGCAGCCTGTGGCACACCCTGGAAAAAACCGGACACTGGCGTGGTGAACTCTGGAACCGGCGCAAGAACGGCGAGCTGTTCCCCAAGTGGCAGACCATCAGCCGGGTGACCGACAGCAGTGGCAGGGTCACCCACTACGTAGGCGTCTTTTCTGATGTAACCCAAATCAAGCGTTCCCAGGAGCAGCTCGAACACCTGGTCCAGCATGACGCACTGACCGACCTGCCAAATCGCCTGTTGCTGAATGAGCGCCTGGAGCAGGCGATCAAGCATGCCGAACGTCAGCAGACCCAGCTGGCGGTGATCTTTCTCGACCTGGACAACTTCAAGCACATCAACGACAGCCTGGGGCATCCGGTCGGTGACCAGCTACTGCAGGCAGTGGCCAGCGAGCTACTGCAGGCAGTACGCCAGGATGACACCGTGGCACGCATCGGCGGGGACGAGTTCGTCCTGCTGCTGGAAGATATCGGCAAACCCGAGCACGCCGGCATCGCCGCCCAGAAGGTGATGTCCGCATTCGACCAGCCTTTCCAGCTGGATAATCGGAGCATCCGCATCACGGCCAGTCTGGGCATCTGTATCTGCCCCGAGGACGGCAAGGACCCCGCCACGCTGCTGCGCAATGCCGACTCCGCCATGTACCGGGCCAAGAAAGAGGGGCGGAACACCTATCAGTTCTATACCGAAGAGCTGACCCGCAACGCCTTCGAACGGGTGCAACTGGAAAACAACCTGCGCCAGGCGATTGAAAACGGTGAGTTCCGGCTGCTGTATCAACCCCAGAAGGCGCTGGAGAGCGGCCGGATCATCGGCGTCGAGGCGCTGATCCGCTGGATTCATCCGGAACAGGGCATGATCTCACCCGCACACTTTATCCCCCTGGCCGAGGAGTCCGGCCTGATCCACCCGATTGGCGAATGGGTACTGAGAAACGCCTGCCTGCAGGGGGCGGTGTGGCTGCAACAGGGTATCGAATTCGGCCGGATTGCGGTCAATATCGCAGGCCCCCAGTTGCAGCGGGGCAATCTGGCGCAACATGTGCTGCGGATCCTTGCAGAGACTGCCCTGCCCGCCGACCGGCTGGAGCTGGAGGTCACCGAGGGCTTCATCATGCGTGAGGCCACCTCGGCAATCCGGCAACTGAGCCTGCTGCGGAAGGCCGGCGTGACCCTGGCCATCGACGACTTCGGCACCGGCTATTCGTCCCTCAGTTACCTGAAGCAGTTGCCGATCCACAAGCTCAAGATCGACCAGTCGTTTGTGCGTGACATCCCGGATGACATCAATGATATGGCGATTGCCGATGCCATTATCGCCATGGGCAGAAGCCTGGACCTGACGGTGATCGCGGAAGGGGTGGAGACCGAGGCCCAGGAAAACTTCCTCAAGACGGCCGGCTGCCAGGAAGGACAGGGTTATCTCTACAGCCGTCCGGTCGGCCCGGAAGAGATCGAGCGCCTGCTCGAGGGCCAGGTACTGGCATCATCATGACGCAACAGGCCGCGGCAGGCAGCCCCTTCAACACAGTACCTCATCCAGAAATGCCTTGATCGGCGGATACAGGGGTAGATGATCATTCAGCAGCAGGGTGAAATGGTTGACGCCCGCAATATCCAGACGCCGTCCCTTGGGTATCCAGCTGACGATGGCATCGGTCTCCGCATCGGAAAATATATGTCCCCGGCGCCCCCCCAACAGCCCCTCGCCCGCCTGCACAAACAGGGCCGGACACTGCATGGCCGGAAAATGCAGGCACATGCTGTAGAGAAAATGGAGATCCAGATCCTTGTGCAGGGCAGCCGCGTCGGCTTTTGGCTGCACCTCGCCATTGGCCAGCAACAGCACGTCTTCCCGCAGATAAGCCTCCAGCATTCCGCTCCATTGGGCATGGTAGAACGGCAAGGCCCGCATCGCTTCGAGATACGCCGCCATGGAGGGAAAGCGGCTATCCAGATGGGACAGGGTTGGGCGGATCGCCTCCAGCACCCGCTCCGTCGGGTCGGCGCCCCCTTCCAGCAGAACGATCGCCTCAACCAGTGCAGGACGTATGGAGGCGAGGTAAGTTCCGACCGTAGCACCAAAGGAGTGGCCGATGATGGAAAAGGTCTCGATCCCGAGCTGTCCGGCGAGGGTAATGATGTCCCGGGCGTGGTAGGCGAAACCATAACCCTCCGGAGGGCGGTCGCTGTCACCCCGGCCGCGCAGATCCAGGGCGATCACCCGATACTCAGGTGCCAGCGCAGCGGCCAGGCGGTCAAAACTCCCCTTGTGGCCGGCAAAGCTCGGCAGGCAGAGCAGCGGCCCTTTTTCACCGGGCCATTCACGATAGCTGAGGGTGATGCCGTTGATCTCGGCCTGAGCGGTTCGCGACGGGTTCGCCATGGCAACCGGTTACCAGTATTTTTCCATGTGCAGATTACCCGGTTCACCCGGGCGCTTCTGCCTGAAGCCCCGGGACTCAAGCCGCACGGTGGCATCCTCGATCATGGCGGGATTGCCGCATAGCAGAGCATGGCTCGGTCCCGGCTCCAGGGAAAAACCGCACAGAGGCTCCAGATCCGCCGTATCCAGAAACGGCGGTATACGCCCGGTGAGGCCCTGCCAATCCCGATCCACCTGGGGACGGGAGACCATGGGGATGTAATTGAAATGGTCGTTATAGCGGGACAGCGACTCCAGTTCCCGGCGATAACCCAGATCCCAGGAGAAACTGGCGCCGTGCAGTACCGCGATCCGCCGCTCCCGGTTCGCCAGCACCTCGCTGCGCAGCATACTGACATAGGGAGCCAAACCGGTACCCGTTCCCACCAGCAGGACATCGCTCTGCTCCGGTACCCGGTCCAGGGTAAACAGCCCCTTCGACCTCTCTCCCACGTACAGGCGATCGCCCACCTTCAAGGCAAACAGCCGGGGGGTCAGGGCGCCCGAGGAGACAATCGAGACATAGAACTCCAGGTAATTGGTCTGGGTGCTGCCCGAGGCGATCGAATAGGCGCGCCGGATCATCGGGTCCCCGCCCGGCTCTGCTGCGTTATCCTCGGGCTGTGCTTCCGGGATTCTCGGCTCATCCTGCAACAGGCCCAGTATGGTGTACTGTCCCGCCTTGAAACTGAAATCCGGGTTATCCAGCTCTACCTGGATGATCCGGATCTCCCCGGTCATTTCGATACATTTGATAACGGTCGCGTTATAACTGAACTTGCTTGTTTTCATAGCGCATCTGAGCTGCTTCATCCCATACAGGCCCGGCAGAGCTTCCCGCCGGACAGCCAAATAGTTTCATTTGATACTTTATTGCCCTGCCTGTCAAATCCTGCATGCCGCGGGCATTGCCAGCTAGAAACGGATCACTTCACCCAGCGTGGGGATGGAGGCATCCCAATTGTACTCATCGACAAAACACTGCTGCAGGGCCAACATGCTCTCACGTTCACCATGTACCAGATAGAGCCGGGGCATGGCCTTGTGCATATGTCCCGCCCACTCCAGCAACTGGGACTGCCCGGCATGGGCGGAGAAGCCGCCCAGGGTATGTATCTGCGCCTTTACGGCGATCTCGCTGCCGAGGATCTTCACCTTCTTCACCCCATCCACCAGCAGCCTGCCGAGGGTGCCGCGGGCTTGAAAGCCGACAATGATAAGGTGGGTATTCTTGCGCCACAGATTGTACTTCAGGTGGTGCCGGATACGCCCGCCGTGACACATGCCGCTGCCGGCAATAATGATCGCGCCCCCGGTGATCTTGTTCAGCGCCATCGACTCCTCGACGCTGCGGGTGAAGCGCAGAATCGGCAACCACTGTTGCCAGTCATGGCTCATGAGTTCCCGAAACTCCGGATCATCCTTGTTGAACAGGTGGGCATTCTGTTCATAGATCTCACTGATACTGGTGGCCATCGGGCTATCGATGAAGATGTTGTTCTGTTTCAGCTTCCCCGAGTGATAAAGCTGACCCAGGTGATAGATCAGATCCTGGGTCCGGCCCACGGCGAACGACGGGATCAGCACATTGCCGCCGCTCTCAGCCGCGGCATCCAGCGCCGCGCTGAATTCGGCCAGGGTCTCTTGCAGCGGCTGATGGTTACGATTGCCATAGGTGGACTCCAGTAGCAGCAGATCCGCCTCGGTGATCACGGCAGGGTCACGCATCAGCGGCGCATTACTGTTGCCGAGATCGCCTGAAAATACCAGTTTCCGGGTCCCCCCTTGCTCCTCAAACCACAGCTCCACAATGGCCGACCCGAGGATATGACCCGCCTCCCGAAAGCAGAGCCTGATACCCGGCAGGATCTCCTTGACCTCCCGATAGGCCATACCCGAACAGAGATTCAACTCGCGCTCCACATCATCCATATCATAGAGGGGTTCGATGGCCCTTTTGCCGGCCCGGGAACGACGCTTGTTCTCCCACTCCGTATCCTTCTGCTGCAGGAATGCCGCATCCTTGTGCAGGGTGGGCAACAGGGCCTGGGTCTGCCGGGTCATGTAGATGGGCCCGGCATAGCCCTCCTTGACCAGCAGGGGCAGCATTCCAGAGTGATCCAGATGGGCATGGGAGATAACCACCGCATTGATTTCACTGACAGCGAAAGGGAAAGACGCTGCCGGCGCTCTTTGGGTCGAATTCCTGTTCCAGTTGTCATTCTTCTTTTCGTCATTTTCGCCCTGCAGCATGCCACACTCCAGGAGTATGCGATGCTCGCCACTCCGGATGAGATAGCAGGAACCGGTCACCCGTTGTGCCGCGCCGTAAAATGTCAATGTACCCATCTGCTTCTCCTGCTTGAATCCAATCCGCACCCACTTCCTGTCGCTAATCTTAAACAGAAAGGCCAACCCTGTCCGACCACAGCGGGCACTCTGTTGATCCCTGTCAAACCGTCCTATCGACAGTTGTAACATGAATCCACTAGGCTGTTGTTACACAGGGAGACACTTCGCCACGTAGCACCCCGGGGCAGAAAATGACGAGCAGCAGACAGAAACAGCACAAAAAACCGGACAAGACCACTACCCCCTGGCACACACTGGAGGTGCCAGCGGTTTTTCAATCCTTGTCCAGCCATGAGACGGGGTTGACCCCGCAGGAGGTGCAACGGCGCCTGGAACGGTATGGCCCCAACCGGCTGAATCCACCGCCCGCCCGCAGCACTCTGACGCGGTTTCTCGAGCAGTTTCGCAACGTCCTCATCTATGTCCTGCTGGTGGCGGGCGTGGTGACCACCTCCATGGGCCATTTTGTCGATGCCGGGGTGATTTTCGGCGTGGTGATCATTAACGCGATTATCGGCTTTATCCAGGAAGGCAAGGCCGAACGGGCACTGGAAGCGGTGCGCAACATGCTTTCACCCCAGGCCATGGTGATTCGCGACGGCAACCGATTTACCCTGCCGGCGGAGCAGCTCGTACCGGGTGATCTGGTATTCATCCAGTCCGGGGACCGGGTGCCGGCGGACCTGCGGCTGATCTCCAGCCGCAATCTGCACATTGACGAGGCGATGCTCACCGGCGAGTCACTGGCGGCGGAAAAAAGTATCGATCCGGTCGAACACCAGGCCCCGCTGGGGGACCGCAGTTGCATGGCCTATTCCGGAACTCTGGTCACCTTCGGCCAGGGTACGGGACTGGTGGTCGCCACCGGCGAGCAGAGTGAGATCGGCAGAATCAGCAGCCTGCTGGCACAGGTCCAGGTGCTGAACACGCCCCTGACCCGGCAGATGGGGGAATTTGCCAGCCGACTCTCCATCGCCATCCTGGCGATCGCCCTGATTGCCGCCCTGTTCGGCATCCTGGTGCATGGCAACTCGCTGGAAGAGATGTTTCTGGCCGCAGTCGGGTTGGCGGTTGCGGCCATCCCGGAAGGGCTTCCGGCCATTATTACCATCACCCTGGCCATCGGGGTACAGCGCATGGCCGCCAGAAACGCCATTATCCGGCGCCTGCCGGCGGTTGAAACCCTCGGCTCGGTCGATGTGATCTGTTCCGACAAGACCGGCACCCTGACCCGCAATGAGATGATGGTTCAATCACTGGTGCTTGCCGAGGGAGCCTTCGAGGTGGAGGGCAACGGCTATGATCCGCACGGCAGCTTCATCGATCAGCATGGCAACACCCAGGATCCAGCGCACCCCCTGCTCGGCACCTGCTGCCGCGCCGCCATGCTCTGCAACGATGCCACGATGACGGAACAGGAGGGGATCTGGAAACTGCATGGTGACCCGATGGAGGGGGCACTGGTGGTGCTGGGCATGAAGGGCGGTTTCGAGCAGTCCCTGCTGGCCGAGCAGATGCCACGCACCGACGTGATCCCGTTTGAATCGGAACATCGCTTCATGGCGACGCTGCACCACGACCATAGCGGGCAAGGCTGCATCTACATCAAGGGTGCGAGTGAAACCATCCTGCCCCGCTGTGTCAGCCAGTTCACCAGCAGCGGACCACAGCCGATTGATGCGGCTTTCTGGACCGAGCAGACGGAGAGCATCGCCAGCCGCGGACAGCGCACCCTGGCCATCGCCATGCGGCCTGCCAATCCGGCTCAGCGGGCGCTCAACTTCCAGGACGTGGAGAGCGGCCTGATACTACTGGGGCTGATGGGCATTGTCGATCCGCCACGCCACGAAGCGATTGAGGCTATTGCGCGCTGCTACTCTGCCGGCATTCAGGTCAAGATGATTACCGGAGACCATGTTACCACCGCCCGGGCCATCGCAAAAAACATGGGCATCCGGGATGCGGACAACACCCTCACCGGCGCGGAACTGGAGTCCATGGACGCGGCGTCACTCGGCGAGAAGGCCAGTCACAACAATGTGTTTGCCCGCACCAGTCCGGAACAGAAGCTGCGCCTGGTCAAGGGGCTGCAGGCAAATGGTCTGGTGGTGGCCATGACCGGGGATGGCGTGAATGACGCACCGGCCCTGAAACGGGCCGACATCGGCGTGGCCATGGGCATCAAGGGGAGTGAAACCGCCAAGGAGTCGGCTGAGATGGTACTGGCCGACGACAACTTCGCCTCCATCGTCAAGGCCATTGAAGAGGGCCGCACAGTCTATGACAACATCAAGAAATCGATCCTGTTCATCCTGCCGACCAACGGCGGCGAGGCGCTGACCATCCTGGCGGCCATCGCCTTCGGGCGACTGCTGCCGGTGACCGCGGCACAAATCCTCTGGGTCAACATGATCACCGCCGTCACCCTGGCGCTCTCCCTGGCATTTGAACCGGCTGAAGCCAATATCATGCGCCGGCGCCCCCGGGACACCCGGGATTCGCTGCTCTCGCCCTTCATGGTGTGGCGGATCCTGTTTGTTTCGCTACTGATGGTGCTGGCCACATTCGGCCTGTTTATCTGGGAGCGGACCGCCGGGGCCAGTATCGAGGTTGCACGTACGGTTGCGGTGAACACCCTGGTCGTGGCGGAGATATTCTACCTGCTCAACACACGCTATATCGTTGCGCCGGTGATCAATCGGCAGGGCCTGCTGGGCAGCCGCTATGTACTGATCGCCATTCTGATCGTTTCGATGTTCCAGCTCCTCTACACCTATCTGCCAATGATGCAGCTGTTCTTCCACTCCGCACCGCTATCTGCCGAGGCCTGGCTGCGGATCATCGCGGTGGGCGGGTTGCTGTTTATTCTGGTGGAGGTGGAAAAGTCGCTGATGCGGAGATTTTTTCAATCAGCGGAGCAGTAAAGCCGCACCGGGTGCATCCGGCCGTTGTCAGCCCGATCAGGCGTGCGGCTCTTCACTGAGGCGTTCCAACCGGTAACCGTGCTGATAAATCGCCTTCAGCTGCCAGCCATGCTCTGGGGTCAGTTGCAGTTTCTGGCGCAACCGGCTGACGTGGGTATCCACGGTGCGGGTCGTGATGGCGGCGCTGATGCCCCAGATATCCTCCAGCAGGTGATCCCTTGACAGCAACCTGCCGATATTCCTGAACAGCATCACGGCAAGCTGGAACTCCCGCTCCGTCAGTTCGGCCGGGTGACCACGCACCAGAATCTCCCCCTTTTCGCTATCAATCGAGATGTCGCCGAACACCAGCAGATCCCGTTGACGCGGCTGGTTGCCCAGGCGGCGGGCCAGGGCGTTTATCCGTGCCAGAGTCACCGCCCGCGAGGCGGGTTTGACAATGTAATCGTCCGCCCCCCGTTCCAGGGCATGCACAATATCCGCCTCGGCATCCCTGGCGGTCATAAATAGCACCGGAATCCGCCAGTCGATCTGCTCTCTCACCCACACCAGCACCTCGATACCCGAGGAGACCGGCAGTTGCCAGTCAATCAGCAGCAGATCAAAGCTGCTGCGTCTCAAGGTCCGCTGAAACGCGGCCGCATCGGCATGCCGGTGGCAGTGATGCCCGGCCTCTTCCAGCCAGAGCTGGATCAGCCTGCCCTGATCTTCGTTATCCTCCAATATGGCGATACGCACTTCCAACCTCGCAACCGGGGCGCTGACCCAGGATACCAGCCAATAACCGATTCCGCGGCTATCATATCACTTCAGGCGATGTGAACCAGATTGGCACCGTCGGCGGGCCAGATACGGCGCAGCCCTCCCGGCCAGTAGTTGTAGCCGGACTCCCCATGACTGACGATATCCAGGCCCTGCACCTCCTGCTCTTCAGTGACACGCCGTCCGCCCTCCTGCACATCCACGGGTCACGACACGACGATTTACGCGGGCAAACCGCGGCTACGGCATAACTCCATCCCTGGCAAAGCCGCTCCCGCACTTCCCTGTGCTCCGCGGCATAAGTCCATCCCTGGACAAAAAAAACCGCCCGGGGAGTGGGCGGTGACAAGTCAGACATAATGCCTGAAGGGGAGTCCTTAATGAACAAAAGTACACTTCAATCGCTGATGCCGACTGAATACGAAAGAGTGCCGACATCGTTAGTAGAGACCGGGAAAACAAATAAAAGTTTCCACCTGTCGAAAATATTGCCTCTGCCGGATCGCCGGTTTCCGCGATGCTACCTGCATACAGTTTCCGGCCACCGTTGTATGCTTAAATAGAACAACCGAAAATCAGAGGATAGAAAATCATGGCATCCTACCGCATCACCACGCTGTTGTTCCTGGCCACGCTGCTCATTCTGCCACTCAGTCAATCGGCCAACGCCGGCTGGGACCCGCGCAAGGAGAGTGGCACCAGCAAGAGCAATACCGGCAACCGTGCCGTGGACGAGGCTATTACCCGCCTCAAAACCCGGGACCCCAGCCTGAACCTGTTTTTCTCCAAGGCCTATGGCTATGCCGTTTTTCCCACCGTCGGCAAGGCGGGGATGGGACTGGGGGGTGCCTACGGCGAGGGAGAGGTCTATCGCCAGGGACGCTTCATCGGCACCTCGAGCCTCTCCCAGTTAACCATCGGGTTCCAGCTTGGCGGCCAGGCTTATACCGAAATTATTTTCTTCAAGGACAAACAGGCACTGGATGATTTCACCAGTGGCAACTTTGAGTTCAACGCCCAGGCCTCGGCCGTGGCAGTCACGGCGGGCGCCTCGGTCGATGCCGACTATGATAATGGCGTCGCCATATTCACCCTGCCCAAGGGCGGCCTGATGTATGAGGCGGCGGTTGGCGGCCAGAAATTCAGCTTCGACCCGGCGCGCTGAAAACCGCCTGGGCAAGCCCTGAACAAAAAAAGCCCCGCGGCTCTATTTGCCATGGGGCTTCGATATGGTGGCTACGGGTGGAATTGAACCACCGACCTACGGGTTATGAGTCCGTCGCTCTAACCAACTGAGCTACGTAGCCGGAAGGCGGGGAAATATACCGGGGCTTCCCGCGTGTGTCAATTCAAAACACCCCACGAATCGCCACCCCCTAAAAAAACACAGGTCATCTTATTGATAAATACAGGCTTTATAAAGCAAGCTCCTGACCGTTATTTGCCGACGGGGACAGGCATCAGACATTGAAACGGAAGTGAATCACATCACCGTCCTTAACCACATAGTCCTTCCCCTCCAACCGCAACTTGCCGGCCTCCTTGGCCCCCTGCTCTCCGTTGCAGGCGATGAAATCATCATAGGCGATCACCTCGGCACGGATGAACCCCCGTTCAAAATCGGTATGAATTACACCGGCCGCCTGTGGCGCCGTGGCTCCCACCGGGATGGTCCAGGCCCGCACCTCCTTTACCCCGGCGGTGAAATAGGTCTCGAGTCCCAGCAGGCGATAACCGGCACGCACCACCCGGTCCAGACCCGACTCCTCCAGCCCCATGTCGGCCAGAAACTCCTGGCGCGCCTCATCATCCAGTTCCGCCAGTTCCGCTTCAATCGCGGCACAGACCGCGACGACACCGGCGCCTTCACGCGCGGCCAGTTCCTCAACCACCTGCAGCAGGGGATTGTCGATAAAACCATTGTCGGCCACATTGGCGATGTACAGGGTCGGCTTGATGGTCAGCAGATGCAGATCCCGCAAGGCCTGTTTTTGGTCCCGGTCGAGATCCATGGCGCGCACCGGTTCACCTTTATCCAGATGCGCCTTCACCCTCTCCAGCAATTCCTTCTGTGACAACACCTGCTTGTCTCCCGTCCGGGCCTGCTTGACCACCTTCAGCAGCGCCTTCTCCACCGATTCCATGTCGGCCAGGGCCAGTTCGGTGTTGATGATCTCAATGTCGGACAAGGGATCGATCTTGCCGGCAACATGCACCACGTCATCATCCTCAAAGCAGCGCACCACATGACAGATCGCATCCGTCTCGCGGATATTGGCAAGGAATTTGTTGCCCAGCCCCTCACCCCGGGAGGCACCTTCCACGAGACCGGCAATATCGACAAACTGCATGGTGGTGGGCACGATGTTCTGCGGTTTGACGATCTTCGCCAGTTCGTTCTGCCGGGGATCAGCCACCGGGACAACGCCGACATTGGGATCTATGGTACAAAAAGGATAATTTTCAGCCGCTATCGTGGCCTGTGTCAGCGCATTGAAAAGGGTCGACTTACCCACGTTCGGCAAGCCGACGATGCCACATTTAAAACCCATGCTGTGTTGCCCCAACAGAAAAAGGGCAAGGATAGGGGAATTGGCGGTGAGTTGCCAGCCTGCTTACCTGTTTCAGCAACAGCCGCTGACAAAACCGGGGCATTAGGCCAATCCGCCGACTGCATCGGGACTCAACCTGAAATAATCCCGACACGACCGTTCAACGAATGGTAAGCCGTCACAGGTTCGGCTGCACCTTGGATTAACCCTGCATTATCTGCAATCCTGCCCCATACTCTGGCATTGCCTATACCTGGTCGCCTGCAACTGCCGGCAGGATTATTCCCGCTCTGCCATTCGTCCCAGCAACTCTGTGGCCAGTTGCCTGAAATCCGTGACCGAACGACTGTTCGGACGATACTCAAAAACCGTTCTGCCGATCTTTCGCGATTCCGTGATCAGGTCCGACTGACAGATAACACTCTTCAGAAAGTGGCCCGGGGCAAGGCTGGAAAATTTTGACACCGCCACACCGGTCAAGCGACGCCGCACCGGAATGCGGTTTATCAGTATGGCATATCCCAGCGCCCGCCCCCTGGCAGCGGCAAACTGCCGGACTGTCTCCAGCAAATGGGGCAGGGCGGCCGCACCCGCTTCGTCACCTGTCACCGGCAGCAGCACCAGATCGACCGCCAGCAGCGCATTGGCCACCAGCAATCCGGCAGAGGAGGGACAATCCATCAGCAGATACTCCTGTCCCTCCATTCCCCTGGCGAGCGCCTGCTGCAGCAACAGACCCCGCTGTATGCCCGATTTCTGCTCCTGCTCAAACGCCCCGAGCCCGGCGCCCGCCGGAATCAGGTGCAATTCATCCCGGGTACTGATTGCCACTGACGCCAGATCCAACGCCCCAAGCAGCACTTGGTCAATACCCTGGCCAGGCTGACGGAACAGACCCAGACCGGTTGACAGGTCACCGGCCGGATCGAAGTCCACCAGGGTAACCTGGTGACCTGCCAGCGCCAGGGCATGCCCGAGGTTTATTGTAACCGCCGTCTTTCCAGCGCCCGGCTGACTATTGAAAACAGCGATGGTGAACATGATCAATCCGCCTTCAGGTGCCGGTGCTGTGACCTGCAACGCAATGTTTATCCACGACCGGAATGTCCTGCAAATCAGCCACGCCGCACATGCCATCTTTGCTGTATAACAGATGAGTCCCCGGCTCACCAGCCACGGACCGGACACCATTTTTACAGGCTGCCCTCAACCCGGTCGCCGGCTGATCGGCAACTGCAGCGAGAAACAGGCCCCCTGCCCGGGGGATGAGTAAACCTTCATGCTCCCCTTGTGATTCTCTGTAACAATAAAGTAGGAGACAGAGAGACCAAGTCCGGTGCCGATCCCCACCTGTTTGGTGGTAAAGAAGGGCTCGAATACCCGTTTCTGCACATCGGGCTTGATGCCGGGACCATTATCCTGGACATCGACCTGCGCCATGCCATGGGTGGTGAACAGGCGGATGGTAAAACAGGGATGGGCGATTTCCGGGTCCGCCCCGCACATCGCCTGAGCACCATTTTTCAGCAAGTTGAGTATGACCTGTTGAATCTGGCCGCTTTCACAGGCCACACGTGGCATGTCCGCCGCATATTCGCGCTGAATCCGGATTTTGCGAAAGTCGTACTTTTTCTTCAGGTCGTAGTCGTTGGATGCAAGTTCAATGGTCGCATCTACCAGTTGCGCGAGATCCTGCGGCGTATAGTCTATGCTACCTTTCCGACTGAAGCTGAGCATATTCTCCACGATCCTGGCTGCCCGCAGCCCCGACCGCGAGATGTTCTCCATCATCTTGTGAATCTCCCGGCGATCGAGATAGGCCCGCAGGCCGTCCGGCGGCACGCCACAGTCGGCCGCCACGGCCCTGTTCGTCTCCAGCGAGATATCGAAACGCTTTTTCATCACCTGAATATTCTGAATAATGCCGGCAAGCGGATTATTGATTTCGTGGGCCATGCCGGCTGCCAGACCGCCGACGGACCGCATTTTCTCCGACTGGATCATCAACGCCTCGATACGCATCCGCTCCGTGACATCATCCGCACGAATGACGGCACCGCTGACCTGTCCAACCAGGGGGTAGACGCTGATATCTTCGTACAGCTCACCGTCACCGGTAACGCGCACCCGCTTGGGGGTGGTACTCGGCTTGCCGGTGATAATGGCACTTCTGATGGCCGGCATGTCATCCGCAAACTGCGGAAAGACCGTCTCCATCGGCTGGCCCAGAACCGTTTCCGGCTCCACCGCCATGGCCTCTATCGCGGCGTTGTTGAGCTGGACGATACGACACTCATGATCCACCGCCACCAGTGTCGAGGGCATGGAGTCAATCACATTCTGCAGGTAGTTTCTCAACTGCATCGCCTCATTGGCTGCGATCTCCCTCTCGGTGACATCCAGACCGATGGTGATAGAACCCGGACGGCCACCGGCTTTCGTCAGCGCCCGGGTATTCCACACCATGCTGCGGACCGCGCCGTTCTTGCAGACAATCCGGGTATGGAAATTCTCCAGCGGCTGACCGCCGGAAGTCGCCTGCAGCACAATCGCCATGACCCGGTTGCGGTAGTCGGGGTCCGGATAGAGCCGGGTCATGATGTGCCGGTGAGACTGTACCTCCTCCCGGGAATAGCCACTGATTCGTTCCGCGGTTTTATTCCAGATGGCAATAGTTCCCTGCTCATCATAGACCGCCAGCCACACCTCCGCGTTGTCGATTATGGTCTGCTGAAACCGATTCAGTTCACGCACCGCCCGTTCCGCAGCGGCACGGTCGGTAACATCCCGCGCCACTCCGACCATACCCACAATAACGCCGCCCTGGCGGTAGGGACGCTCACTGATCTCAAGCCTGATCCGGCGGCCGCTTTTATGCCAGATCTCTATTTCGTAAGGCTCGTGGGGAATCCCGGTGCGTATTGCCTGGTCGGTATACTCCTTGACGGACCGGTTCATCGGCGCATCGCTCAGGGTATCCGCATAGTTGCCACCCCAATCATCGGGTGCATATCCGGTGATACGCTGCACACTGGGCGAAACATACTGAAAATTGCCCGCCAGATCATGCCGATAGATAAAATCATTGATGTTATCCAATACAAACTGCTGATCCGCCACCAGCGTGGTCAGGCGGTCACGTGATTTTTCAAGCGCCTGCAAGGCTTCAGTCAGTTCCGTGATATCCCGGCCTTCAGGGATCAGCAGCGACACCTTTCCATGATCATCAAAAACCGGCTTGAGGGAGAAGTCCATGTGGCGAACCCGGCCGCCCTCCATCCAGTGCGTGGTTTCGAAACGGACAAAACGGCCCCTTGCCGCCGACTTGATTGCTTGCCGAAGCTGGCTCCGCTGCGCAGCGGAGTGGCTGAACCAGGGCGTGTCGACAAAATCCATGCCCCTGATGGAGACAAGGTCAGTACCGCTGCTGCGGAGTGCACTTTCGTTGGCATCCAGCACTTTGCCTTCCGGTGTAAGCAGGCCGATAAACTGAAAGGACTGATTAAATATCCCCTCAAACTGTTGCTTGCTCTCCCGGAGACGGGCCTCGGCCTTCATGCGTGAACGGATGTTGTATATCAACACCCCAATAATGACCAGCAGGAGCAGGACAAACAGGGCTGCCAGCCATATCTGGATACGATACGCCTTATAGAACGACCAGGGTTCGTTAATCAGGATGGCGTCAGGCGGCAGTGAAGCGGTCGATATGTGCCACTGTTTCAGCGCGTTATAATCGAAAATAAAACGGTTCGCCCCCTGCTTCACAACGGGCAGCGAGTCCGCCGGCTCGCCCTGCAGAATCCGCTGCCCCAGGCGCCCCATCATCTGTCCCTGATAGTAGCCGCTGATCACTTTTCCGCCGATGGCATGTGTCCCGATATTGAATTTCAGCAGACAGAAAACCGGAACCTGGCTGGCCATGGCAAGCGCTTCACCTATCTGTTCATAAGTGGTTTGAAAACCCTCGCGATCGGTAAAATAGACCCCGAGAAGTACCAGCGCGTCCGCCGGCAGTTGTGCAATTCGCTGCTGCTGCTCACTCAGGCTGAGGTTGGCCGAGTAGCTGATCCGGACTTTCCGGTCAAGTCCCTCCAGTTGCCGTTCAATCGCGTGCGCCCAGGCCCGCCCTGTCTTCAGGTAATCATTGACGACATAGATTTCACGCGTCTTCGGAAACAGCTCCAGCGCCAGTTCAACCGTTGCGCGCGCATCAAATATCTCGGCAACGCCGGTGATACCGGTTTCGCCGCCAATCTGCTCATCACTGAAATCGTTGACACCGGCAAACACTATGGGCACCCCCGGGAAGAGCGCGTCCCGGTAGGTCAGCAGAAAATCGTAAGCCTGATTATCGGTAGCCAGAATCAGATCAAATGTGCTCTCTCGATACTTTTCGATATAGTGACTGACCAATGAATTCAGATAGCCGGCGCTGTGATGACGCTTGGTGTCCATATTCTCAATCTGCAGGATCACCTCGTCATTTTCCGCCGACAGCTCATCCCGCACCCCGCGTTCCATCTCCTTCACCCAACTCATACCCTGCTGGTAGGAGTGGATCAACAACACCGCTTTCTGCTCTGGCAGGTCGGCGATAAGCAGTTGCGGAAGTAACATGAGCAGCAGGAGAGTGGACCGGGAAGCGCCAAGGCGCAGAGAAACAGCGCGTTTTTCCGTGACAAAAGATGGCTGTTGATCAATCCGTTTCATTCAGCAATTTCTCTACACCCTCCACCAGGACAGTAAGGTCATTGAGGGGCTTGAGATAGACATGTTCCGCGGTAATACCCTGCTGTTTCAAGGCATCGGTCAGGTGGAATTCAACCGATCCCGTGTGTATCAGAAAACGCAGTTCTTTCATCAGCCGGGCAGCCTTCACAATAAACACATCTCCGCTCTCGCCCGGCAGTCGCATATCCACGATCGCCAGATCAAAGCGCTCATGCTGCAGCAGCGCAAGGGCATCCTCCGCACTTTCCACCGCCTTCACGAGATAACCATGATCCTCCAGAAATGCACAGAGGCTCTCCCGGATCGAGGCTTCATCATCAATCACCAGAATGTGCAACGGCTCAGGCAAAACCGGCATCCTTGCGACTGTTCATCTCATCAGACACGAACTGCTCAAACGCCTCTATCGGCAATGGCTTGCTGAAATAATAGCCCTGATAGCAGCCGCAACCCTTTTCCTGCAGAAACTTCAGCTGCCCCCGGGTCTCGACACCCTCAGCAATCACCTCGAGTCCCAGATGATGGGCGATGGCAATAATGGTTTCCACAATCGCCGCATTGCTCTCATCCGCGGTCACCTCCTCGACAAAACTTCGGTCGATTTTCAATATATCCAGCGGCAGCTTCTTGAGATAGGAGAGGGATGAATAGCCGGTGCCGAAATCATCAATGGATATCTTTACCCCAAGCGCCTTGAAAGAGGCCATCTTTTCTGCGGTGTCGGCGACATTGTCAATCACCACACCCTCTGTCAACTCCAGGCCGAGTCGTCCCGGATCGGCTCCCGTCTCAGCCAGAATACGCTCCACCTGCCCGGGAAAGTCCGGCTGCCGGAACTGCCACGGGCTCACATTGACGGCGACATGCTGCAGCGCGGCGCCCAGTTCACCGGCACTCCAGGAGGTTATAAGCCGGCAAGCCGTCCGCAACACCCAGTCACCGATCGGCAGGATCAGTCCGGTCTCCTCGGCAACCGGGATAAACCGATCGGGAGTGATCAACCCATGTTCCGGGTGGTCCCAGCGCAAAAGCCCTTCGGCGCCGCACACCGCACCGGCGGTGTTAATCTGGGGCTGGAAAAAAAGTTTCAGCTGATTGTTTGCGATGGCCAACCGCAGGTCCTTCTCCAGAACCAGGCGCTCATCGGCTTCCGCCTGCATTTCCGGGAGGAAAAAACGTACGGTATTCTTGCCGGCCGACTTGGCCTGATACATGGCGGTATCGCCATGCTTCAGGACCGTGTCCGCATCTTCCTGCTGCATGGGGAACAGGGTGATGCCGATACTGGGCGTTATGTAGAGTTCATGATCGCGGATACGAATCGGTAGCGACAGGATCTGGCGTATTTTCTCTGCAATCGCCTGTGCCTTTCTCGCCGTGGCCTGGGTATCGCTGCCGATATCCGACAACAACACGACAAACTCATCGCCGCCGATCCGCGCCACCGTGTCCTCATCCCGCAGAATACCGACCAGACGCTGTGAAACCTCACACAGCAGTTGATCCCCCACGCTGTGGCCGAGTGAATCATTGATGGTCTTGAAGCGGTCCAGATCGATCAGCAGCAGCGCACCTTCATAGCCGTGGCGCCGGGAACGGTTCAAAGCCAGCTCAAGCCGATCCAGCAACAGGCTTCGGTTCGGTAGATTGGTCAGGCTGTCGTGATACGCTTGATGTTCGATTTTCGCCTCGGCCAGCCTGCGTTCCGTCACATCACGGAACACACCGTGGATACGACCCTGCCCGTCCGCTGACCGCTCGCGTGTTGCCGTGATGGCACAGGGGCGTCTTGATCCATCATGATCCACAAGCAACGCCTCGAAATCATTCACCACACCTGTCTGTTCAAGACGGTCAAGCATCCTGTCACAGTGGGCAGGATCGACAAAGAAATCCCACAGCCGGCGCCCGAGCAACTGCTCCCGCTGATAATTGAGATTATTGACGACAGAAGGCGACAGCTCAGTAATGATGCCATCAAGGTCCACCTGAAAATAGACATCGGTAAGGCTCTCAAAGATCGAGCGGTACTTTGCCTCACTCTGCTTCAGCTGCCTGTTCGCCTCCTGCATCTCCTGATTGGCACGCTCAAGCTCTTGTGTCCGCTTGCGGACCTGCTCTTCGAGATGCTGCTGGTAGAGTCGGTTCTCCCGGGTAAGCCGGCTCCTCTCCAGATTTTTTTTCACCGCATGCAGCAATACCGAAAGATCCTGAACGGGCTTGAGCATGTAGTCCCAGGCACCCAGATGCAGCGCCTGAATCACATCATCAATCACCCCGGTTCCAGAGACTACGATGATCGGGGTATCCGGCGCATTGCTGACCACATAGTCCAGCACCTGGAGTCCATCCACCTCCGGCATCCGCAGATCCACCAGAACCAGATCGGGACGACTGGCATCGAACAGCGCTATTCCGGCCCTGCCATTCTCCGCCTCCAGCACCCGATAGCCATAATCCTCAAGATAGAGCTGGAAGCTCTCCCTGATCGCCTGCTCATCATCGATCGTCAGGATGGTTGTGTTAGCGCCCACGCCACCACTCACAGCGGGCCTTCCGGCTCTGCCGGCCCCACTGCCAGATCACGGGTAGACAAGATGGTTGTACAGATCAAAATGCGTTTCCCCAAGGTCTCTCCTGATTTCGTTTAACCATGAAAGAGTACCGGCATACATGAGAATCAACCGAACGTAAGCCTAACTGTAGTTGTAACGCGGCACATCGGCATGAAATTGAACCTGAAGTCTATCTCGGCCCGGACGGGTAAATCTTTAAGGATTTTTACGCATAAGAATTACAGGCTGATTTATGGCTGGTTTTTATTATTGGGCATTCCGGTTATCGGCGACAGATACTGCCGGACGGGAACCGCAAAAATCAGTGGCCTGTGGATCTTTCACCATGCGGCCCAGGGCGGCGGTTTTTTCATCGAGTAGGAGGGGGAGTTACCTCCCCCGTCCTCTCACACCACCGTACGTGCGGTTCCGCATACGGCGGTTCATGAAAGACACTGGAGTCGTCGCGTTGTATCAAGCAGCGACACCAGCCCCAGACGATCAAAGTAGG
>JACDJA010000158.1_pt1 | contig 90991 bp, 89 predicted proteins | sample 7449241 | NCBI WGS metagenome assembly JACDJA01 (sample SAMN14253289, study PRJNA609438) | sludge metagenome | isolation source: initial anaerobic sludge | collected 2018-12-20 | reverse complement strand
GTAGGGGCAGGTGGCGAACTTTTGCCGGCGCAGAAAATACCCTTTGTCGGCGCTTCTTCCCTGTATTTTGAAGATTAAGATTTGTTTTCTGTAATAAAATAGCTGCCAAAAAAGGACAATATCCTACGGCAGCTATTTTTTTTTCAATTTCATCACGAAAACTATTCTGTTTCCTCCATAGTGTGGTACACATTCTGGACGTCGTCGTCCTCTTCTATTTTTTCAAGAAGTTTTTCCACATCGGCAGCCTCTTCCGCACTTAATTTTTTGGTTACTTGCGGTATTCTCTCAAAACCGGAAGATAAGATTTCGATGTTTTTTTCCTCCAAATACGACTGGATATCGCCAAAACTTTCAAAAGGGGCGTAGATAAGGATTCCGTCCTCGTCCTCAAAAATTTCTTCCAGTCCGTGGTCGATCAGTTCCAGTTCCAATTCCTCTATATCCATTCCCTCGGGGGCAATTCTAAAATTGCAGGTGTGGTCAAACATAAAGGAAACCGATCCCGATGTTCCCAGACTTCCGTCGCATTTATTGAAGTAGCTGCGAATATTGGCCACCGTACGGGTGTTGTTGTCGGTAGCGGTCTCAATTAAAATGGCAATGCCATGGGGAGCATAACCTTCAAAAAGTACTTCCTTATAATCGCCCAGGCTCTTGTCGCTGGCCCGCTTTATTGCCCGCTCTATGTTGTCTTTGGGCATGTTTACGGCCTTGGCGTTTTGAATTACGGCCCGCAATCGCGAATTGGCATCGGGATCGGGTCCCCCTTCTTTTACAGCCATTACTATGTCTTTTCCAATGCGTGTAAATGCCTTGGACATAGCCGACCAACGTTTCATTTTTCTCGCTTTCCTGAATTCAAAAGCTCTTCCCATATCTTGATTCTATTGCTATTGTTGTTAAATTGATTGAAAGACTCTCCTTCGCGTTTTTTCAAACTTAAAAGAACGGGCCAAATTTAAGAAGGTAAGTCCATCTTTTTTGGATTTTACATCAAAAATTCGACAAGGAAAGCCGATGGAATTTTTTCAGAAATGCATCTAAATAAATCATCCTATGAGCTCATCGATAATCTTTGCCAATTCAAAATCTTTTTCGGTAACCCCATCGGCATCGTGGGTGGAGAGAAAAATTTCAAGTGAATTGTAAACATTGCTCCATTCCGGATGGTGCTGCATTCGTTCTGCCTCAAAGGCAATTCGGGTCATCGCCGAAAAAGCTTCCTTGAAATCTTCAAATTCAAAGACGGTATGAAGGGCTCCATCGTGGTAATCCCATCCCTCGAACGATTCCAGTCTGTTTTGTATTTCCTTTTCTGAAAGTGCTTTCATATTGTTTGCTGTTTGCAAGACATTGGTTTGTCTTAGGTTATTGATGTAATTTCTTCCTTTAAGCTCGATTCTTCTATTACCTGGGCTATGGTTATTTGATAGGTTTTCGGTAAAATATTCACCTTTGGCAAAATAGCGGAATACCGAATTTCGTTACTGGAAAAAACGCTTTTAAAGATAGGCATTTTGTCACTTATCTTAGAAGTGATTTCCCTAAAAAGGTCTTCGTGATGTACCATGTCATTGCTGGTCAAATGAAGGATGCCAATCAAGGCATGGTTGATTATATAGTGTATTTGTTGGCAAAGTTTGTTGATGGTGGTGGCCGAAATCACCAAGTTGGGATACACATCAAAAGTAGCGCGGTGACGGATGCACTGCCGCAAGTGAAAGATGGTGGGCGAGTTGATTCCCAAGATGAGCGGTAAGCGCACGATTGTGGACTGCAGCGGGATCGTTTCCATCAGCATTTTTTCAACAGAAATCTTGAATTTTCCCAGATCGGTTTCAGAAAGAGGAGGATCATTCTCATAGGCGGGATGAAAGGGTTTGGCATCAAACACTGCGGGAGAAGACAGAAAGATGAGATGGCAAAAAGAATTTTCCTTTACATATTGCACAATTTCAGAGTGCGTATTGTATTGGTTTTTAAAGTTTCCCTTTAGGGCCGAAATAATTACCGATGGCCGCAATTGGTGCAGCAAAGGAGCGATAGAATCATTTTCTGTGCAGAAATGATGAAAAACCTGATTGTCAAAAAAAGAACCCTCTTGTGTGCAATACGAACCGTGGACCTCAAAATAGGGTAGGAGCTCTCTGTAGAGAGAATTGCCCACAAATCCGCTTCCTCCCAAAATCAATATTTTATGTTTCTCCGGTCTCTCCTTCATTCCATGCAGGTGAACGTTATATTTTTTAAAAAATGGATAGGTCTGTTTTTTCCGTAAAAAATTCCAACGCTTTCATACCCAAATACGAATTGCCCTGTTTATTTAATGCCGGGGCCCAGGTGGCGATGGTGTAGCAATGGGGCAACAATGCGACAATTCCGCCGCCCACTCCACTTTTTCCAGGCAATCCCACTTCAAAGGCAAATTCACCTGCCTCATCATAAAAACCACAGGTGAGCATAATGGCATTGACCCGTTTTACCTTATTGGACGACAGATGTCTAATACCCTTTAAACACCTGCCCTTGTTTGAGAAAACGAAAAACGCCTTGGTAAGTTGTGCACAATCCATCATTATGGAACATTGGTGAAAGTAAAAATCGAGAACATCCTCAACTTCATTGTGCAGATTGCCAAACGATTTCAGCAAATTGGCCGCGGCATAATTGTTAAATCCAGTGATGCGTTCCGATTCGGCTATGTCTTCGTTGTAGTCTATGGTTTCGTCATGGGCCAATTCGCGAACAAACGCCAAAAAATCTTCCTTTGGATTTTTCAGGCGCGACAGCAGCACATCGGCAATAACAATGGCCCCGGCATTGATAAGTGGATTGCGGGGAATTCCGTTTTCTAGTTCCAATAGCGACAAATGATTGAATGGATTGCCAGATGGCTCCACGTCTACCCGTTTCCATAGGTCATTTCCCTCCAAGCGGAAGGCCTTTGCCAAGGAAAACACCTTTGATATACTTTGAATGGAAAATTTTTCCTGTGCATCGCCTACGCAAAATTGTTCGCCGGTAATCAGTTGAAGGTGGATTCCCAATTTGTTTTTGTCAACCTTGGCCAGCTCTGGAATATAATCGGCCACCTCGCCCGTATTCTCCAACTGCCGCAGCTTTTGGTATATTTCGTCTAAAACTTTTTGATAATCGAGCATTAACCTTTGTAAAATGGGGTTTTCACCACTGTGGCGGCTACGGGCTTATTTCTTATTTGAATAAAAATGCCGGTGCCCGGAGCACTGTGGTCTATGGAAACATATCCCAAGCCTATTCCCTTGTTCAAGGAAGGGGCCATGGTGCCACTGGTAACCACACCGATCTTGTTCTTGTCCTTGTCCATAATTTCATACCCATGGCGAGGGATTCCCCTGTCATTTAATTCAAAGCCAACGAGTTTGTTTTTTATCCCAGCGGCTTTTTCCTGTTTTAAGGCTTCCGAGTTGATAAAATCCTTGTTGAACTTGGTAATCCAACCCAAACCGGCTTCCAGGGGCGAAGTGGTTTCGTCTATATCGTTTCCGTAGAGACAAAAGCCCATTTCCAAACGCAGGGTATCCCTTGCCGCCAATCCAATGGGTTTGATGCCAAATTTTTCTCCCGCCTCAAAAACCTTGTTCCAAATCTGTTCCACCTCGTCGTTCTTACAGTAAATTTCGAAACCGCCACTGCCGGTATAGCCTGTAGCACTGATAATAACATTGTCAATACCCGCAAAATCGGCTACCTTGAAATGATAAAACTTTATGGCGCTCAAATCTTCAGAGGTTAATGGTTGCATGGCTTCTATAGCCTTGGGTCCCTGAATGGCCAGCAGGGAGTAGTCGTCAGACAGGTTGCGTAGGGTGGCACCTGCCGTGTTGTGCTTGGAAATCCATTCCCAATCCTTATCAATATTGGAAGCATTCACCACCAACAGATATTTTTCATCTTCCAATTTATAAACGATCAGATCGTCCACAATACCTCCTTTATCATTGGGCATATAGCAGTATTGGGCTTGACCGGTAACGATCTTGGAAACGTCGTTGCTCGATATCTTTTGGATCAGCTCCATTGCTTTGGGGCCGGAAATTAAAAATTCCCCCATGTGCGACACGTCAAAAACGCCCACGCCTTTGCGTACGGTTTCGTGTTCCGCATTTACCCCTTCATAGGAAACGGGCATATTATACCCTGCAAAGGGCACCATTTTGGCTCCCAATTTTTCATGGACGTGGGTAAGGGCCGTATTTTTCATATTTTTAGTTTATTAGACAAATTTTCCGCCGTAAAGGGCGAAAAACCACGGTTAAAATTGTTTAGGCAAATGTATCATTTTCCCAGTAAGTCCTAAATGCAAACACGCTTTGTTTTCAACAAATATGGCGTTAAAATCATCATAATCCCTCGTCTTCAAAGAGGGAAATGGGTAATTTTAGAACAAAAACCATGTCTGTTACCCTATCAAAGAATCCCTATACCGGAAAAAATATTAAGTCCTATAAAAACCACACTCCCGAAGAAGTGACCGAAATTATAAAGGCAGCCGATGAGCGTTTTCAGCAATGGCGGGAAACTTCTTTTCCACAACGCGCGGAGTTGATGCTGGCCGCGGCCGAAGAACTTAAAAAAAACAAACACGAATACGCCGAAACCATGACGGCGGAAATGGGAAAACCCATATCACAGGCCCTGGCCGAAATAGAAAAGTGCGCCTGGGTTTGTGAATATTATGCCGAAAATGCCGAAAAACAACTGCGCAATGAAGAAATAGACACCGATGCCGACAAGAGCTACGTGCGCTATGAGCCCTTGGGAGCCATTCTGGCCGTCATGCCGTGGAATTATCCCTACTGGCAGGTATTCCGGTTTGCCGCTCCCGCTTTGATGGCTGGAAATGTGGGATTGTTAAAACACGCTTCCAATGTTTTTGGATGCGCACTGAATATTGAAAAAATCTTTAAGCGAGCTGGCTTCCCCGACCACTGTTTTACTACTCTTCTCGTGGGTAGCGATAGGGTGGAGTCCATTCTTGAAAACCCTCGGATAAAAGCTGCCACCCTAACCGGAAGTGGTCCTGCAGGGGCTTCGGTGGCATCCATAGCGGGGAAAAACATTAAAAAAACAGTGCTGGAATTGGGGGGAAGCAACGCATTGATCGTTCTGAAAGACTGCGATATGGAAAAGACATTGGAAATATGCGTAAACGCCAGATTCCAAAATACAGGCCAGAGCTGTATTGCCGGCAAAAGATTGCTCCTTCACACAGATATCGCCGATGAATTTATCACCAAATTAAAAGAAAAAGTGAGCAGATTAAAGAGCGGCGATCCCACCGACGAAGACACGTTTATTGGAACCTTGGCGCGGACCGATTTGGCCGAAGATTTGGAAAAGCAACTAAAGGAATCGGTTAGGTCAGGGGCCAAAGTATTGCTAGGCGGAAAGAGAAAGGAAGCATACTTTGAGCCTACCATTCTTACCAATGTAACAAAAGATATGGCCGTGTTTAAGGAAGAAACCTTTGGCCCGTTGCTGTCGGTAACTACTTTTGAAACGCTGGAAGAGGCCATCGCGCTTTCAAATGACTCAAAATTTGGTTTGGGGGTTTCTGTTTTCACCCAAGATGTTGACGCGATAGAAAAATATATTCCCCAGTTTGAGGAAGGTGCCGTATTTATCAATGAATTGGTTAAGAGCGATCCGCGATTGCCCTTCGGGGGAATTAAGGAAAGCGGATATGGCCGCGAGCTCAGCGAACACGGTATACGCGAGTTTCTCAATAGAAAAACAGTCTATATCAATAGGTGATATTGTGAATTAAATTCTTTTTGAACACCCAAAGCGATATCTTTGCGATGTTCCAAACCCCACTTATAGAAATTTTAGAGTTTTACTCTCCAAGTCGTCATTCTGGGCTCTTGTAGCACCAGTGTTCTTGATTCTTCCGTGGAAAATGCTGAAAAGGATAAAACATTAAAACTTCAATCCCCAGGGCACGCTTTCTTTAGTTTATTCGCCTTCGGATGATTTTTCCAGCTGAAGGTTCTGAAGGTCCTTGCCGGTGGGCAACTCAAATACTTCCAAATCAAAATAGGGTAGTGCGGCCAGCAGGTGGTCAAAGATATCGGCCTGGATGTGCTCGTAATTCACCCACCGTTTGTCTTTGCTGAAGCAATAAATTTCCAATGGCAATCCTTTTTCCGTCGGTGCCAGATGCCTTACCATTATTACCAGCTCTTTGTTGATGGCAGAATTTTCATTGAGAACGGAATCGATATAATATCTAAAAACCCCGAGGTTGGTCTGGTTTCTACCGTTGATCTGCAAACTCTTATCGGCTCCAATTCTGTTGTTGTACTTGTCGATATCCCGTTGCCGGTGTTCGATGTACGGCTTGATCAAACTGATTTTTTTCATCCGTTCCAAATCTTCCGCGTTCAGAAATTTTATCGAGGATTGTTTTATATAGATGGAACGTTTTATGCGCCTCCCGCCACTTTCCTGCATGCCGCGCCAGTTTTGAAACGAATCGGCTATAAGGCTGTAGGTGGGAATGGTGGTAAAGGTATGGTCCCAGTTTTCCACCCGCACCGTGGCCAGGCTTATTTCAATGACAAATCCGTCGGCGCCAAATTTGCTGAAGGTAATCCAGTCGCCAATGCGAACAATATCATTTACCGAAATTTGGATACTGGCCACAAACCCCAAAATAGTATCCTTAAAAATCAATAAAATAACAGCGGAGGCAGCTCCCAGGGTGGCAAGGCTTTTAATGGAATATCCGGTCAATAGCTGTACAATCCAAAAAATACCAATTCCCCAGGCAAAGATCATCATTACCTGTACATAGCTCTCTAAAGGTTTGTCGCCATAGCGTTCTTTTTCTTCCAGGTATCGATGGGTGGTTCTAAGAATACTTCTAAAGATAAGCACCCAGAGAATTACCATATAAATTTCGATGGCGCCCCGTGTTATATCTGTAACCAGCTCAGATTCGGAAAATATTATGGGCACGAGAAACCACAGGATAGTTATGGAAAGCAGGCGGGTAAAAAACCGGGGAAAGTTACTGGTAACGAGATAATCGTCAAAGGTGCTTTTGGTCTTGTTGCTAAAGGTCGTAAAGATTTTTACCAAAACCCTCTTGAAGATAACATCAAATAATCCAACAACTGCCAAGGCAATAGCGCAGTTGACCAATACATTGAGAAAAATGGCCCACTTTAGGGGCATTCCCACACTTTCCAAATAATTTTGGAACCAGCAAGCGTATTCTTGTAAGGTTTCTTTGTCTATCATAGATATTTCCGTTCAACATAAAACGGCCCAAAGGGCAATACCGAACACATTACCACAATAAACAGATCGGTATAGGTCCAGTTTAATTTTTTAAACATGTAGATGGCACCCCCTACGTAGAGCACAAACAAAATACCATGGGCCATTCCCACCATTTGCACCATTTGCGGCATGTGCCAAATATATTTAAGCGGCATGGCAATTCCCAGGAGCACCAAAAATGATATGGCTTCCAAAGTGCTGATCACTCGAAAGGATTTTACTGTACGTTCCATTGTAATCCAATTTTTGGCAAAGATACATTTTGCAACGGTGAACACTAAAGTTTTGGAGAATGTTTATCTTTAACCAAAAATGTATGACGCTATTTATTTTTGCCGCCCCTGAAACCTTTCAGGCTGCCCTTGAAAGATATTATGACAAACTGGTGAGCGTACTGCCCCGAATAGCGTTGGGGATTTTAGTGATCATTGCCGGAGTTCTATTTGCCCAGGTCCTTACCAATATCTACAAACGCAGGTTTCAGCAAAAATCGCAGGATCCTTTAATGGCCCGTTTTTTGGCACAGGCGGTAAAAATAATTCTCATTACTATCGCCATCATGATTGCTTTGCAGGTAGCGGGCTTAAGTGGAATAGCCACCGGGTTGCTCACTGCCGTGGGGGGTGGGGCCATTATTTTAGGATTTGCCTTTCAGGATATCGGAAAAAATTTTCTCGCAGGTATAATCTTGGCGTTTAACCGGCCTTTTAACATTAACGATACCATTAAGGTGGATTCTATTTTCGGAAAGGTCAAGGAACTGAACTTTAGGTACAGCCATATCAAGACCTTCGACGGCCGCGATATTTATATTCCCAATAGCGATGTTCTTACCAAACCCGTGGAAAACTATACCGCAGATGGATTTTATCGAGTGGAATTTACGGTGGGAATTGGTTATGAAGACGACATTGTTGCCGCAAAAGCACTTATCCAATCTATCTTGGACACCAATGAGGAAATTGTCAAGGACGTGGAGCACGAAAATTTTGTGATCGAAGACGAATTGGCGGCGAGCACGGTTAATTTGAAAGTTTATTTCTGGGTTCACACGGTGGATTATCGGCGGGCTTCCCGGGTATTGAGGGGAACGGTGATTCGGGAAGTAAAAGAAGCGTTGTTCAAGGAAGGATTTAACCTGCCCGCCGATATCAAGGAACTGAAAATTTACGGAACGGAAGATGCCATTCCCATAAAATTCAGGAACAATCCCAATTTTACGCCGGGAGATCCAAATTTGAACCCAAAATCTTAAGGGCAGGGAAGGGGAGTGTTAAGCACGGGGTAATCAAAATTTCGCTTATAGCTAAAATGCCACCATTCCGTGCGGATGGGGGAAAACCCAAACTTTTGCATTCCCTCAAAAAGCAGCTTGCGGTTTGCCAAGATTTCTTCCGATAGATTGTAGTTGTCAATATGCGCAGCTCTGCCAAAATGGTCAAAATCGGTTCCCATTTCCACATAGCAGCCTTCCAAGGTTTCCAAAGTCATATCCACGGCGGCACCGCGGTTATGGATCGAACCATTTCCGTAGGGGTTTCCCACGTAAGAGGCTCGGGGCACCAAAGACCACATTTTCTTCTGTACGTCCAGCGGTCTATAGCAGTCGTAAATTTTTATTCGATATCCTTTTTGGCGAAAATAGTCATTGGCTTTTCCAAGTGCCTCGGCTACCTCGGGCCGGAGCAGGCATTGTGCACAGTCGTAAAGCACTTGCCCAATAAAATTGTGTTCGGTGGCGTATCGTATGTCGTATTCAAATTCCGCACTGAGATCGGCCAGGTTTACCAATTCTGAAACGTGCGATTTTTCTTGGGCCGAACCTAAAGCAATCATTGAGAAGGCAAATAAGAGAAATACCCTTCTAGTCAAATTTAAGGAGAATTTGGGTGTGGAAGAATTCAGCATTGGGTAACTTTGAAAAAAAAGCAATATATGGATAATTTATCGACAAAAGTAGCATTGATAACGGGTGGCACCAAGGGCATAGGTTTCGGGATTGCCGAAGCCCTGCTGAAGGAAGGAGCAAAGGTAGCCATTACCGGCCGGTCGCAGAAATCGGTGGATGAAGGGGTAAAGAGATTGAAGGATAAAACAGGAAAGACCGATGACGTGCTGGGTTTGGTGGCCGATGTGAGACAGTGGGAAGACCAGCAAAAGATGGTAAAAACGACCATAAAGCATTTCGGAAAGATAGACATTGTAATCGCCAATGCGGGAATTGGCCATTTTGGCTCGGTGGAAGAACTATCCATCGAACAATGGAAGGAAACGATAGACACCAATCTTACGGGTCCTTTCTTTACCTTAAAGGCAACTCTGGAACAGTTGAAAAAGAATAAAGGTTATTATATTACAATCTCCAGTTTGGCCGGAACCAATTTCTTTAAAGGCGGAAGCGCGTATAACGCCAGTAAATTTGGGGTAACCGGGTTTACCCAAGCGGCCATGCTCGATTTGCGGGATTACGGTATAAAAACCACTACCATAATGCCCGGATCGGTCTCTACCTATTTTAATGGCAACACCCCAGGTGACAGCGACGATTGGAAAATCCAGATTGAGGATTTGGGAAGCTTGGTAATAGACTTGCTTAAAATGGAACAGCGAACCTTGCCCAGTAAAATTGAGGTCCGGCCAACCTCGCCACCATCAAAATAAAGAAGCGGTTATTTTTCTTAAATATTCAGGGGGGGTTGAAAAGCAAAAATGGGAATTAAACTTTCTCCGGCCCTGGAGCTCAAAAAAAGCTCTTGGCCCAGGAAATTGCGTCCTCCAGATTGTTGAAAAAGGCAAAACTATGCGGAAATAGCTTTTGTTCCACCAAGGCCCTCTCTCTTTCCTCTTCCATTGTGGAAACAATGGCCAGGCCTTTTTTGTTTTTCATCTTGCCATTTTTGTAGATGTCCAAATCCACCGTATGGTTAAAACGCCTATCGGCTATGACTACAAATTCACGGGTGCCGAATTGCTGTTTGTACTGGCTTCGCACCCAATTGTTTTTTTCTCGGTCGAGATGCTCGTCCTTGAAAACACGAAGAATAGCATACGTATCATACAAATACAGATCGCAGAAATCAGAGCTAACTTTTTTTTCCATAGATAAATCGCAAGAATTATTAAAGGTAATTATTTTTTTAATTTCTTTAACAAACCTTTTGCATTTTTAGCAGCATAATTGCAATTATTCATTGAAACATTTTTAGGATCTTTAACGGTATTGTTTCTTTTCCCGGCCCGTTTTTATATATAACCAAAAAAAAGTGGATCCATGTGGATCCACTTTTTGAGGGAATTGATTTTCCTGCTTAGTTTACTGAAAGCAAGGCAAGGAATTTATCCAAATTCGGCAAAATAACAATTCTTGTTCTTCTATTGGTTGCACGGCCCTCGGCGGTGTCATTATCGGTTAAGGGGTGATAACTGCTTCTTCCGGCGGCAATGAGCTTGGCAGGATCTACGTTATAATTATCCTGCAACTTGCGGATTACGGCGGTGGAGCGGGCTACACTCAACTCCCAGTTATCCTTGACATACGAACCGGGTTTTACGGTCTGGCTATCGGTATGTCCTTCCACCATTACTTCCAAGGCTGGTTCGCTGTTAATTACCTCGGCCAAACGCTTTAAAAGATTGTTGGCCTTTGGATTGACAATAGCGCTCCCTGAGCGGAACAGCAGTTTGTCTGAAATGGTGATCATTACCACCGTTTCATCGATAGAAATATCGATATCGTCCTCTTCCCCTTCGCCAATCAAGCTTTTGTCCAGGTTTTTTTTCAGGTTATAGGAAATAATCAGATTCATGGAATCCTGAAGGGTCTTTGCCTGTGCCAGTTCGCTGGGGTCCACGTTGGCCAAGGCTTTACGCATCTTTACCTTGTCATTTTCCGAAATTACCACGCCGTCAATTTGCTGCAGTCTTTCGTCATTTGAATCGGAGAGAGAGCGGATCTTGGCATTGTAATCTGCCACTCGTTCTTCAATCTTGGCGTATTTTGCCTCAATTTCTTCCTTTTCAAGTTGGGTCTTGGTCAAGGTGGAACGGGTCTCGTTGTACTGATTTTCCAGTTCCACATACTTTTTTTTGGATACACAGGAGGTGGCAAATAACGAAACGCCTACCACTGTAAGTGCAATAACTTTTTTCATAATACTAAGTTTTGTTAAAGGTTTGTCGAAACAAATATACCCGCCCAGCCTATGAAAAATTAGTTAAGGGATGCTATTGTTTTGTTAAATCACTATAACCAATCAAAAACGTAGCCCAAAAGAATATACAGGACAATAAAGGCTATGATGGTTCCCACGCAGCCACATCCGCCGCCCAATTTTTTTGCCCCCCATCCGGCGAGCAAGATTCTCAGTAACTTTTTCATAGTTTTTAATTTTCTTCGTTTTTGCTATTGATGGTATGCAATTCGTTTTTGGCAAAATCCAAGGTGCGAATAGGGAAGGGGATATTGATCCCCGCCTGGTCAAAATTTTTCTTAATCAGCTTTATCGCCTTGTGCTGGGCCATCAGTTTCGGTTTGGGTTTCTGGCTGGTAATCCAAAATCGGGTGACGAAATTGATGGAACTGTCGCCAAATTCTGTAAAAAAGAATTCCACCCCTTCGTTTTCCCGCTGTTCAAAATTTTCTCCGATAATCTTAACCACCAAATCTTCCACTTCTTCCAAATTGCTTTCGTAGCCAACTCCACAGCTTACTTCTACGCGTCCTCGCTCCTTCCAAGAATAATTGGTAAAAGGGTTTTCCACAAAAATCTTGTTGGGGACTATGGTATAGTCGTTATCCGGTTGCCGAAGGGTAACGGTGCGCAAATTTATCTCCTCCACGTATCCGGTCTTGCCTTGTGTTTCAATGTAATCGCCTATGCGCACCTTTGGTTGAAAGGAGAGTGCAAAGCCAGAGACGGTGTTGCTCAGGGTACCTTGAAGGGCAAAGCCTATGGCCAAGCCCATTACTCCGGCCCCAGCCAGAACTGAGGTCAGCACCTTATCCAATTGCAGAACCCCAAGTGCGACAAAGAAACCCACCAAAATTACCACCGCAAATATCAATTTTGATAGCACCTGTTTGATCGATTCATCGACCATTTTTCTGAAAAGTACTTTTTGGGAAAGCTTTTTAAGCCCTTTTGCTACAAAATAAAAGACTACCATCACCAGTAAGGCCACCACGAGATTAGGCAACTTTAGGATTAGGGCATCCAACCATCCATCGAGCTTGTCCCATAATCCGGTGAGGGAATCTTCAATTGAAAATTTTTCGTTTTTCATATACTATTTTCATTTATAATAGAGTGGAAAGCATAAAAGTACCCAAAACCCAAAGAATAATGGATAATATTCCGCCAATGATAAAGAAATGCTTAAACTTATAAAATCCCATGCCGTAAATAAGGGTATTGGTTTGATAACCCATGGGGGTGAAAAAACTGAAATTGGCTCCAAAAAGAACTGCGAGTATAAAAGGCTTCATCGACAATCCCAGACCACTGGCCACGGCAATGGCAATGGGTGTCATGATAATAGCGGTGGCATTGTTGCTTACCACTCCGCTCATTAGCATGGTCATGAGGAAGACCATTCCAATGATGACAATACCTTTTTGCCCGCTAAAGATTTCCAATAAATGGTTGGATATCCATTGGTCGGCACCGGTATTGTTCATCGCCACTCCCAGGGGAATCATTCCGGCGAGCAAAAAGATTACCTGCCAGTTTATCCTGTGGTAAACTTCGTTTAAATTCAGGCATCGAGTAAGCAGCAGTAGGGCAACCCCGGTGATGGCACTTACCAAAATACTCAACAGGCCGCTGGCGGCCAGCCCGATTACCAATAACAGGATGCCAAAAGAGAGAGCCCGTTTCCGCGTGTTGAGAAAGGGCCGCGTTTTATGCTCTCTTAAAATGGCAACATTCTCCAGCTCGTATAATTGTCCTATTTCATCCTTGGGAATTTCTACCAATAATCTGTCACCGGGTTTTAGGCTAATTTGGTCGATATTTTTTCTGATAAGCCTTTCCTTGGTATTGCGGATATTCCTTCTCTTTTTTATCGCTATGGGAAGGGCCTGGTGAAAGGTCTGTTTCCGCAGTTGCTTCAGTGTTTTTCCTATCAGCGGGGAACCGGGGAGAATCAGCAGTTCCACAAATCCGAAATCCTCTGGCTTCTTGGGCTTCTCGCCGGCTTCCACATTAGGATCCACTTCGGCTACATCCTCGGGTTTGTTTTCCTTGCGGATACTCACCCCCTCATCCAAATTTAATTGTGCCAAGGTTTCCACGTCGCACATCAAGACCAACTTGTCCTTGGCTTTTAGGGTGATATATTTCCCCGGCGCGTTGGTCACCTGTTTGTTTCTGCTCAGTTTGAGAATGGAAACCTCGGGATTTGAATAGAAAGGGGTATCTTCAATTCTTTTCCCCACAAAGGAAGACGTTTCTTCTATGACCACAGTGGTGACAAATTTTTCCAATTCATATTCTTCCTGAAGATCTTCCTGTCCCTGTTTTGGCAGCCACCTGGAGGCTATGGTCACCACGGCAATTCCCACCAGGAGAAAGATCATTCCGAAGAAGGAAAATTCAAAAAAGGAAAATCTTTCGGCACCCAAGTCCTTGGCCACGGCGTTGACAATAAGGTTGGTGGAAGTTCCCATCAAGGTGCAACTACCCCCCAGAATTCCGGCAAAAGAAATGGGCAACAACAATTTTGCCTGCGATAGGTTAAATCGGCGCGACAATTCTGAAATGATCTTGATAAATACAATAACCACCGCCGTGGTGTTGATAAAGGCAGAGATTCCTCCTGTTATGAGCATAAAAATTGGCAAGAGGAGAAACAAGGGCAAGACGTGCAGGTTCTTGAGAAACCGGGCCATGGAGGCAATAACGCCATTGTCTTCCAGGGCCAAGGCAATAATCATCAGCGACAGTACGGTGATGGTAGCAGAGTTTGAAAATCCCGAAATGGCTTCCTCTGGGGTCACGATCCCTGTGAGGGCGAGGGAGGCAATTATCAAAAAGGCAATCTTGTCAATGGAAAAAACCTCGAAAGCAAAGAGAACAATGGTAATTGCCAGAATTGAAAAAACGAGTATTATTTCTACTGTCATGGTTAGACTTGGTTAGCTCGATAAAGATAACCGTAGAAATAATACTCGTTCAAAAGAAATTCACAAAATATGGGGAGTGCTTAAATTTTTTAAACTCCTATCCCAAATATTTCTTTAAGATATGGCTTTTGGAAGTCTGGCGCAATCGTCTGATGGCCTTTTCCCTGATTTGTCTAACGCGTTCGCGGCTCAAATCGAAGGTATCTCCAATTTCCTGAAGGGTCATCGGCGGTTGTCCGCACAATCCAAAATTGAGCTTTACCACATCGGCTTCCCGAGGGGCCAATGTTTCCAATGCCCGGTTGATCTCTATTCGCAAGGATTCGTGCAATAGATTTTTATCGGGATTTGGACTTTCCCCCGAACTCAACACATCATAAAGGTTGTTGTCGTTTTCCCCTTCTTGAAAGGGAGCATCCATGGAGAGGCTACGGGTTGAATTTTTTAGGGAGCTTTTTACTTTGGCTTCGGTAAAATCCAACTCTTTGGCAATCTCGGCTGCGGTGGGAACACGCTCAAACTTCTGCTCCAGATGAATGGAAGCCTTTTTGATTTTGTTGATATCCCCAATCTTGTTCAGCGGCAAACGCACCACGCGCGATTGTTCGGCGATGGCTTGTAGGATAGCCTGGCGAATCCACCAAACGGCATAGGAAATAAATTTAAAACCTCTGGTTTCGTCAAAACGCTTTGCTGCCTTGACTAGGCCAACGTTTCCTTCGTTGATAAGGTCGGGGAGGCTCAAACCCTGATTTTGATATTGCTTGGCCACGGAAATCACGAACCGCAGGTTGGCCCGGCTCAATTTGTCCAGTGCCGCTTGGTCGCCTTCGCGAATACGCTGTGCCAGCTCCACTTCCTCTTCGGCCGTAATCAAATCGATCTTGCTGACATCCTGCAAATAACTGTTTAGGGATTTGGTTTCGCGGTTAGTAACCTGCTTGGTGATTTTAAGTTGTCTCATAGTCTATTACAGATTTAATTTTTAGAACAGGGCATAGTACCACTTTATCCCGTAATTTCCAAATTGTTAACAGAAACTGTTAAAGTTTCCGGTTCCATTAATTTTCCTTAAATTACCCCAAAAAAAAAATGAGTCTACATAAAAAGTTTCTTATCCCGATAATTTTTGTTCTTATAGGGTTTACCTCCCAAGCGCAAATACCCACAGATGTGCCCAATCCACAGGACAATCCCCCGGTGGATTTCTCGGATCCTGCGAATATTATCATGTTTATCGTTTTACCGCTTTGTGCCATTCTATTGTTCTTTATTTGGCGCAGGAGAAAAAAAGAGGATCAAAAGGAGTAATCTTTTCTCTTCCCTTTGTTTATTTGGCTTGAAAATTGTTCGAAAGAATAAAAATCTTTCATCTTATGCGTAATTTATCCTTCCTTGCCGTTGCCTTGTTGATTGCCATAAACGTGTCTGCCCAAATAGAATTGCCGCGGGCATCGGTTCCTTTTGAAAATTCGCAATCTGTTGATGAGTCACCTACGGGCTTTGAAATTCCCTCCTCCAAGAGCCCGAGCCTCACGGTCCCGCGCGATCCGAAGACCTCTCCGTTTTCCGATCTGGGAAATGAAGAGGAAAAATCGTTTGATATGGTAAAAGGCGATGGCCTTATTCAATACAACCCCAACAGGACTCCGAAATATTTTTCCGAAGACAAAAAGGCCAAACCCGAATATGGCAAGGATATGTATTTGGGAGACATCAAGACTCATGCCAAGCAAGTAACCATTCAATATCGCGATCACGAATACGTAGATGGGGATAAGGTGCGTGTCTATGTAAACGGCGACATAATGGTATCCAATGTGACCCTCTCCGGTTCTTTTAAAGGATTTGTTCTTACCCTGCAGGATGGCTTTAACAAAATAGATTTTGAAGCTCTTAACCAAGGTTCTTCCGGCCCCAATACGGCCCAACTGCAAATTTTGGATGAAACCGGTGCTGTCCTGGCTTCTTATGAGTGGAACCTTCTTACCGGAAACAAGGCGACCGCCATTGTTGTAAGACCTTAACAAAAGTTGGGTTATCTATCTTATAATCTTTCATCTTTTCGGGAGAATATTTTTCCGGGCGTTATTTACTTCCATTGGTGGTAGCCGCGGGTTAAACTTTTCTTAAGTTTTCATAATAAAAAGGTGTTCCTTCGATTTTCTGTTTTCCAAGAATTATTTTTACGGAAGAACTTTATCCGCATTTGGGCATTTTCAGGTCATTATCAATGAAAGTTGTGCAAGGTCTTCTCCCGTTTTTTAGGACGAAAGGAAATCGGTAACGGCCATTGATTTATCAGAAAGAATAGTCCCGTACATTGTGGAGTAGCATATCTGAAGTTCACAAACCCACCATTATGAGAGAAGCTATAAAATTTACATTTATCGCCTTGGCCATTATGGCCATTATTGCATTTACGGCAATATGGCCCGCATACGGATTTTCAATCTTCGGAATATTGATTATCGGTTTGGGTCATTACGATCTTTTCCAAAAAAAACATACAATACTTCGTAACTTTCCCGTCATTGGGCATATGCGATATCTGTTGGAAATGATCGCTCCGGAGCTGCACCAATATTTTGTGGAATCGGATACCGATGGAAAACCCATTGACCGGAACCACCGAACCTATGTTTATGGCAGATCAAAGTTGGGGAAGGAAACCCATCCCTTCGGCACCGAACTGAACGTGGAGGCCGAAAATTACAAATGGATGAAGCACAGCATTTATCCTGCCCCCACTTTGAGCGAACCCCCAAGAGTGACGGTGGGCGGGCCGGATTGCAAACAGCCCTATAGCGCCAGCTTGTTCAATATTTCTGCCATGAGCTATGGCGCCTTAAGTAAAAATGCGGTAAAAGCGTTAAACTTGGGAGCCAAGGCAGGAAATTTTTTTCACGATACGGGGGAAGGCGGTATTTCAGATTACCACTTAATGGGCGGAGACCTGGTCTATGAAGTTGGAACGGGATATTTTGGATGTCGCACGGAGGACGGCAATTTTTCACCGGAAAAATTTAAGGAAAAAGCCGCACTTCCCGAGGTTAAGATGATTGAGATAAAGATTTCGCAAGGAGCAAAGCCGGGCCACGGCGGAGTGCTGCCTGCCGTTAAGAACACCGAAGAAATAGCGCGCATTCGCGGAATAAAACCGCATACCGATGTTATTTCGCCGCCGGGCCATAGTGCTTTTAACGATGCTGAGGGCTTACTGCGATTTGTGGCCCAGATGCGCGAGCTGAGCAACGGAAAACCAATTGGTTTCAAACTCTGCATAGGAAGCAAATCTGAATTTATAGAAATTTGCAAGAAAATGAAAGAAACGGGAATTAAACCCGATTTTATAACCGTGGATGGGGCAGAAGGAGGGACGGGGGCAGCCCCAATAGATTTCACCAACTACGTAGGCATGCCCTGGGAAAAGGGTTTGGTGTTTGTGGTGGACACTTTATTGGGATTCAATCTGAAAAAAGATATCACCGTAATTACCGCAACCAAGATATTTACTGCCTTTGATATATTCAAAGCTCTGTGCATAGGAGCTGATATTTGCAATTCTGCCCGAGGTATGATGTTGGCCCTGGGATGCATACAGGCCCTGGAATGCGACACGAATAAATGCCCCACGGGAGTTACCACCCATAAGCCCGAATTGGTTCGCGGACTGGTCGTGGAAGATAAATGGAAGCGGGTGCTGCACTATCACCAACGAACCTTGCACAGCTTTTTGGGTCTTTTTGCTGCCGCAGGATGTAAAAACCTTTCAGAGTTAAATAGAAGTTTTATCTTTAAGCAGGTGGAAACAAAAGTGGTTTGTTATGACAAACTCTATCCACCGGTAACCGTAGGGCATTTTGAAAGAGAAGCCTATAACGAATTTTAAAACCTATATTATGAAAAAAGTTATCATCGCGTTGGATTACAACCCCAATTCAGAAAAAGTTGTGGAAGAGGGATATAAATTGGCCACCCTTATGGGGGCGGAGGTTTGCCTGCTCCATGTTCTGGCAGAGGTACGCTATTACGGCATGCAGTACGAACCTTTTATGGGATACGAGGGCTATGCCTTTCCCGTGGATTACAATATTCAGGAAGAATTTGTAAAGGTGGCCCAAGACTACCTTGAAAAGACGAAGAAACATTTAAAAGGAGACAATATTACCACCCAATTGATGGAAGGCGATACGGCAAAAAAAATTTTGGAACACTCCGAAAATTGGAACGCCGATTTGATCGTAATGGGCACCCATAGCCATAGTACCCTTGAAAAAATATTCTTGGGTACGGTGGCATCAACCGTTTTGGAAAAAACCAAGGTGCCCGTTTATATGGTTCCTACCGGGCAGTAGAGTTTAGAAGGAATTTAAGTCCATTACAGGGCACTGTCGTCGCGTTCTAGATTATCCTTGCTATCGCCGCCCTGGCTGAACAGTTTGTTCTCCTCATCCGGCAGACCTATTTTGTCGTTCTCCCGTGCTTTTTTTCTTCCCGGCACATCGAGATCGTCCCCGGCAAAATCAACTTTCCGCTTTCTGTCGCGCAATTGTTGGTCATCACCGCCGTCGCCGTGGATGTTTTCCTGTTTGAGAATATCCTTGTCGTGCTCCGTTACCTCGGGATTATAAGGCAGTTTGGAATCCTTTTCGTTTTTCTTTGATTTGTTGTTTTCGGTGCTTTTGTCTGTAGGTTTCATCTTTTTCTTTTAAAGATATAAAAAGCGCAACCGATGCCGATGCGCATTAACCAGAAATAAATAAAATATAACAAGTATTTAAGAAACCCGGTAGATTACCTACCTTCGCACAAATTGATATTTATACCTATGGCACTGTCCAATAACGACATTATGAAAAAACTTCGCGTAGCCCACAAGCTGAGGGACGATGATATTGTAAAGATTTGTTCGCTGGTGGATTTTGCCGTTACCAAAAGCGAGCTCGGCGCAATTTTCAGAAATGAAAACCATCCGAAGTACATGGAATGCGGTGATCAATTTCTCAGAAATTTTCTCAACGGTCTCATCGTGCACCTAAGAGGTCCCATGCCGAAGAAGGAAAGTAAATGACCCTAAGATGTCAACTCTTCGCTTGGTAGGGTCAATATGCTGAATATTTCAGCAATTCAAATAGGGGAGCGGGGATTACGGGTTTTTGGTGTATATAATAAATGGAGCGGGGAAGCTTGCGTCCCCCGCTCTTGATCCTCCCTTGGATATTTCTTAAAGTTTTCATGGCAGACTATTTGCACCTTCTTTTGGAATTCCAAATAAAGGAATTTGAGTTGGTGGGTCTGTGTTTGCTGCTGGTTTCAAAAGTTCTCATGGTTTTTGTTTTTTATTGGTTTAATTATTAGTTTGACGAACAAGCCATACTTTTGTAACACTACTATGTTATGCAATGTACCAGTTTAACTATAGTTTAACATTTTGAAGCCTTGAAACCATTAAATTACCCCCTTATTGTTTAACACAGGTTTAACCCCGGATAATGACAAGAGTCATTGTTATGTTAGGGGTTAAGAGCTATATTTGCACCCTATTTATTTAAAAATCAATTCATGCACATCTCAAATCATGAGCGCGGTTAGAAAAACAGAAACAAGTAAATTAAAACGGACCCATCTTTATTATAAATACACGGGGTTCTACTCCTTTGTGGGGCAAAGTTTAAAAAAAGCCATAGTACCTATTGTAGTGGTAGTGGCCGCCTTGATACTTGTGGATTTATACGTAATCGACTTCGGAAGTGTTTTTGTCTATATCACCGAACATTACGCCCCCATTAATATTCTCTTGGTCTTTCTCGCATCTGAATCGCTTTTGGGGCTCGTTCCGCCCGAAATATTTATCGCTTGGAGCAATAAGATGCCGCAACCAATATTATACCTTTCTCTTTTGGCCACGATTTCTTATATAGGAGGGATCATTTCATACTTTATCGGAAAATGGATTTTTACCATTCCCACGGTATTTGCCTACATGGAAGGTAAGATGAAGAAGCACCTAAAGCACATCCGCAAATGGGGCGGATTTTTGATTATTGTAGGTGCTTTGTTGCCCATTCCTTATTCCATGACTAGTATGGCGGCAGGAATGATCCACTATAAGTTTGGCCATTATCTTCTTTTTGGTCTGTTGCGTTTTGTGAGATTTTATCTCTATGCCATTGCCATTTTTAACTTGGTTTAGTACTTTTATCTCCTATTCGCCTTTCACCCATAACGTAGGCTGTACGGTGTAAAACAACAACCCTTTATGGCTACCCATGACCCGTATGCCGCCCTGCGGTTTAAGGAATTCAATATTTTTTTGCTTATTCGATTTGCCATGGTCTTTGCTTGGACCATGCAGTTTGTGGTGATAGAATGGGAGGTTTACAGCATTACCAAAAGTCCTCTTTCCCTGGGCCTGATAGGATTAATGGAAGTAGTTCCCGCAGTGTCTTTGGCGCTTTTTGCCGGCCATATTGTAGACCAGCAGGAAAAGCGCGGGTTGCTGATGAAGTGTATCCTGGGTTTTTCCGTTGTTAGCCTGGGTCTTTTTTTCCTCACCTGGCCGGCGATCATTGCCGATATATCCACAAGCTGGATTTTGTATGGCATTTATTTTTTGGTTTTTATCGGAGGTATTGTCCGTGCTTTTATGGGTCCTACCATCTTTTCTCTTTTTTCCCTGCTCATTCCCCGAAAAATATATCCCAATGCCGCAACTTGGAGTAGTTCGGTGTGGCAATTGGGAGCAGTGGCCGGACCCGCATTGGGAGGTTTTCTCATCCACTGGATTGGCGTACATTGGTCCATGTGCATGATTTTCGCCTTTGCCCTGATGGGCCTAATCCTTCTGTTCCAGATTCCCCGTAAGCCCATTCTCAACCCTTCTATTGGAGAACCTGTTATTCAAAGTCTTAAAAAAGGAATCCGCTTCGTTATGCGTACCAAGGTGATTTTGGGAGCCCTGGCCCTCGATATGTTTGCCGTGTTGTTTGGAGGAGCGGTGGCCTTGCTTCCTATTTATGCCCAAGATATTCTCAAGGTAGGATCGGAAGGATTCGGAATTTTGCGCGCCGCCCCTGCAGTGGGAGCTTTGATTATTATGTTTACCTCGGCCTATTTTCCGCTTAACAAAAATGCCGGATTAAAATTACTGGGCGCGATATTCGGATTTGGAATCTGTATTATCGTTTTTGGCCTCTCCACGTATTTTTGGCTTTCGGTGATTGCGCTTTTCCTCAGCGGTATAACCGATGGCATTTCCGTTATCATCAGACAGACCATTCTCCAACTGCGCACTCCCGATGAGATGCGCGGGCGGGTGGCTTCCGTAAATTCCATGTTTGTGGGATCTTCTAACGAACTCGGAGCCTTTGAGAGTGGCCTTACCGCAAAGTTGATGGGAACGGTTACGGCGGTGGTCTTTGGAGGGGTAATGACCTTGATTACCGTCGCCGGAACGGGATTCTTCGTTCCTAAATTGCGGAAACTGGACTTGCGAAACGATCTGGAAGAGCACGAAACAACCGGGTGATTTACTTTAGAATCGCGTTTTATATAGTGTTCCGCAGGAAAGAGAATGAAACAAAACTTATTTCCAGGTCATCTTTTGCAGCCTGATGGCATTCAAAATGGCGAGAAAGGCAACTCCCACATCGGCAAAAACGGCTTCCCACATGGTGGCGATTCCGCCGGCCCCGAGGACGAGGACAATCAATTTTACCCCAAATGCCAATACGATGTTCTGCCAGACAATATGACGGGTAGAGCGGCCTATTCTTATAGCCCGGGCTATTTTGGAAGGATGGTCGGTTTGAATGATCACATCTGCGGTTTCAATGGCGACATCACTTCCCAGGGCCCCCATGGCTATTCCCACATCGCTTGCGGCAATAACCGGAGCATCGTTTATTCCATCGCCTACAAAGGCCACTTTTTTTCTGTGGGGGTCTCTCTTCAGCTCTTCTACCTTTCTGAGTTTTTCCTCTGGCAGCAGCCCGCCAAACACCAAAGTTATTCCCAGTTCCGCGGCCACTTTTTCCGAAATGGAATGCTTGTCGCCCGATAGCATTACAATATCCTTTATTCCCAGCGCACGAAGACTGTCGATTGCCTCCCGGGCATCACCCTTCAGTTTATCGGCAATGGTAACATAACCGGCAAATTGACCGTCAATGGCTACCAAAACCGCGGTTTCAATTATGGTTTCGGTTTCCTGCGGAACGGCGACATCAAACATATCCATCAAGGCTTTGTTGCCTGCCAAAACCTCTTTTCCGTTGACGTTTCCCTGTAATCCCTTTCCGCCTATTTCCTTTACCGCCTGCGCCGTGCTGTCTATGGCAATTCCTTCACATATAGCCCTGGCAATGGGATGCGTGGATTGCGCCTCTACCGCCCGCAGGGAAGACATCATTTCCTCTTGCGAGATGCCGAAGTTTTTTATTTCCTTTATTTTGAAGACTCCTTGGGTGAGCGTCCCCGTTTTGTCAAGGACCACTGTATCTACTTTGGTTATGGAATCCAAGAAAGAGGCTCCTTTAAAGAGAATCCCGTTTTGCGAGGCAGCCCCCAATCCGCCAAAATACCCCAAAGGAATGGAGATAACCAAGGCACAGGGACAGGAAATGACCAGAAATACCAAGGCGCGATAAAGCCATTGGGAAAAAATATAATTGTCGATGAAAAAATAGGGGAGGAGGGTTAACGCTATGGCCAGGAATACGACAATGGGGGTATAGACCTTGGCAAATTTTCTGATGAACAGCTCGGTTTTTGATTTTCGGGCGGTGGCTTCCTGGACAAGATGCAGGATTTTGGCTATGGAGCTGTCGGTAAAAATTTTGGCTGTTTCCATTTCCAAGACCGTTTCTAGATTGATACTGCCCGCAAATAGTTTTTCGCCTTTTTGTACCGTGTCGGGTTTGCTTTCGCCCGTGATGGCTGCGGTGTTCAAGGAAGCGGATTGGGACAGCAAAACCCCATCGACCGGAATTTTTTCCCCGCTGCGCACCTGCACTTTTTCCCCCACCTTTAATTCTTCGGGATGTACTTCCACAAACTTTCCGTTTCTGAACACCAGGGCCGAATTCGGTCTTATGTCCAACAAGGCTTTGATGTTCCTCCGGGATTTTTCCACGGCGGAATGCTGAAAAAGCTCCCCGACGGAATAAAACAACATTACCGCCACGCCTTCTTCATAATGACCCAAGGCAAAAGCGCCCACGGTGGCAATTCCCATCAAAAAGAATTCGGTAAAGACTTCTCCTTTTACTATGTTTTCCCAGGCCTGTTTCAAAACAGGAATCCCCACGGGCAGATAGGCAACGACAAACCACAGCAGTCTTATTTCCTCTTTAAAGAAGCCGGAATCAAAAAAATCCAAGGCAATGCCTACGACCAGCAACACAAAACTGAAGATAGGGGCCAGAAAGGGCTTGATGCCGAAACCAGCAGAGGAAGGGGCCACAACCTGAGTAGTGCCGCAACAGGAATCTTCCGCAGCGCAAGCCGATTCTTCTATCACTTCCGTTTCTTTCTTCTTGAACATGGTTTGTTTTTATCTCGCGAAATTACTAAAACACGAAGGATTTCCTATCACCGATATGGATAGCTTAAGGTGGGCAAAGGGTTTTTTCGGAAAAAAAATATTGTGTTATGCCGCTGAAATTGAAATATTTCCGAAAAGAAGAAATTTAATGTCTTATATTTATGAGTTCCCAAATTACATTGTATCCCCAAGAGTAAAAATATTTCATCGAAATATATTGGTATGAAGTTGTTTTTTAGCTATTCTCGGGCCCAAGCACAGGAGGTAACGGATTTGGTAGATTTTTTGAGCATTTATCACGATTGGTGGTTTGACAAAAAAATCGATGCCGGCACCGAATGGTGGAAAGAGATCTTGTCGCAGATTCGCGATTGCGATGTATTTGTGTTTGTTCTTTCCGATGACTCAAACTGCTCCAAGGCCTGTCTCGCCGAATTGGACTATGCCGACAGGTTGGGAAAACACAGAATAATTTTGCAGGTAGATGAGATTGATCCCGCGTTTTTTCCGCCAGTCTTAAAAGCAGACAATGTTACTGGCTATCTAGCTTCCGATATGAGCCGAAAAAACAAATTGTTGAGAAGCCTGAAGGAAATTGAAGACAAGAAGCTCTATGTCTGGAGCTCGGAGAATTATGGAAACATAGAGGAACCTCCGCTACCCATTTCCGATCTCAGTGTGATCCTGTCTGAAATACAATCCAAAGAAACCTTGAGCGTAGACGAACAGGAAAGGATACTCAACCGTTTGGAGAGGTTGCGGGCAAAAAAAACGGAAAAAGAGGAAAATATAATCCGCGCCCTTGAACAGTTTAAAATGCGCGATGACATCAATTATCTGGTGGGAACAAAAATAGACGCCCTTTTAAATAAAGGGAATAAGTCTAATCCCACTCCTATAAGCAACGGAAACCACACTGTAAAAAACATTTCGTTTATTCTGCGCGACGTTATTGCTGCCGTGGCAAATGCAACCGATGACGGCAATATCGCGGAGCGTTTGGAGAACAAGTTGCACAATCCCAACAATATTTTTGGCAGATGGAGGAGGGCAAGGAGTGTTCAGAACAACCAAAATCTTCCTATATATTATCCGGAGGTTATTATTTTTAACAACAATTTTTCTTTTCAGTTGATTCAGAATAACATGCAGACAAACTTTGGGAGTTTTATGTACAATTTAGATCAGCTCACCATTTATTTTATCAATGGAGCCATAGATACCCGCAGCTTTCAGTGTTTTGAAACCGAATTGTATATCGTTCAGTACATGAACAACATACCCTTTAATATTGATTGCTATCTTCGGGTGTAAATCTGGAGACGAATAAAATTGATGGATTTGGTTGCGAAACAGATACCAAGTAGTTTATAATCTGAAGATCTAGCCTTCCGAATCGTAAAACCATTCCTGCGCCTCCACTATGCCCTTTTTTACGGCTTCCTCTTCTGAAAGGCCACCTTTTTCCATTAACTTATTGGCAATTTTCAAGGCGCGTTTTCTCACTTCCGGAGTGAGATCTTTCAAAGTGCCCTTAAAATTTTCAAATGTCCAATTCATATTCGGCTTAATTGAAGAACCCCAAGGTACGGATTTTCACAAGAAAACTCCGCCCAAAAATATAGGAAAAGTTTGTTTTCTTTAACACAAGTTTAGTCTTTTCACGGCTATTACCGGGCCTTTAAATTTCGTTGGTATAAGGGAATTTACCTATTTTTGGAATCTACCACAAACGCATTGAAAGAGAAAAAGAAAAAGCAAAAAGGCAATTCAAAACACAGGTTTTTAAAGATCCTAGCATGGATATTCGGGTCTTTGATTCTCCTGATAATCCTGCTCGTTCTTTTTATTCGCAGCCCTTGGGGACAAAATATTATCGTGCAACGGGCGGCAAAATACGTTTCTGGCAAGACCCATACCAAGGTAGAAATTGAAAAATTGTTTATCACCTTTGGTGGCGATGTTATGCTAAAGGGCCTGTATCTGGAAGATAAGAAGGGCGACACCTTGGTGTATTCGCGATCTTTGGAAGCCGATATCCCATTGTTGCCGTTGATACGGGGCAATAGTTTTGCCGTGAATAATCTGGATTGGAGAGGCTTACGGGCCAATATCTATAGAAAAGACTCTCTTCAGGGTTACAACTTCCAATTTCTTATCGATGCCTTTGCTCCCGCAGACACTACCCAGGTAGCGACAGATTCCACCACCGCACCCATGAAAATAGTACTCGGCGACATCCACCTAGAAGATTTTGATGTGGTCTTTGAGGATGAGGTGATGGGCATAGACAGTCGCTTTCGGGTAGGGAAATTAGGGCTCCAAACGAAAAAAACCGATCTGGAAAATATGGATTTTCGGGCTGCCCAGGCTTCCATAACCAATGCCCGGATAAAATTTATCCAATCTCCCGTGCCACAGCCACCACAGGAGGAGGAAAATCCGCTGCCTTATTTGGAGTTGGATGAAATATCCCTAAGCAATGTCTTTGTCGATTATCAATCGTATGGCGATCGAATTGCTGCTGATCTGGAAATCTCATCGCTTTATGCCGAATTGCAAAAGGCCGATCTGGCCAACAATATAATAGATGTTGGAGATTTCACGCTGAAAAATTCCATTGTTTCCATTCACACCGAAACAGAAACCAATGCAATTACAGAGACAGCCAAGGAAGTAAAGGAAGAGGTCAAGGCCGATATCCAACAATTTGAATGGCCGGATTTCACATTGGAAGTAAACAAAATACAGTTGGCCGGAAATAATATTTCCTATTTCGTGGGAAAAAATGAAGTGAAAAAAAATGTTTTCAACCCAAATGCCATTGTCCTAAAAGATTTGAATTTGCAGGCCGATAACATATTTCTAAAGGAAAAACGTGCCGGCTTCAATCTCGATGAACTGAGTTTTGAAGAAGGCTCGGGGTTGACCATGAGAAAGTTGATTTTGGATTTTAACGCCACGGATCAATTTATGTCCATGGATAATATGGAAATAGCGCTAAACCAAAATAGTTTGGAGGGGCAGCTAAGAATGGAGTACAATTCCCTGGCCCAATTTATCCAATCTCCAGAAACCTCCAAGATTGAAATGAAGGTTCCATCCTTTTTGCTTCACTTAAAGGATGTGTTTACCTTTCAGCCAGAATTGCGAAAAAATGAATATCTGGCAACCTTAAGCAACAAGCCACTATCTGGTTCGGTCATGGCTTCGGGATATCTTTCCTCCGTAAACATCGCAAAACTAAATGCCAACTGGGGAAACACCACTCGCATTTCGGCTAGGGGAACCATTAAAAATGCAACCCATCCCGATAATCTCGCTTTCGATATACCACAGTTTTCCGCACACACCTTGCGATCGGACCTTACGCGCTTTGTGAGCGAAAATGATTTGGGAGTTACCCTACCCGAAAAGGTCGCCTTGCAGGGAAAGGCGCGTGGAAGTGTCAACGATGTCTACGCTCGGGCCACGCTTACTACTTCCCAAGGAATTGCCACAATTGACGGGCATTTCAAAAACGATTCCACCATCAACTTTAAGGCAGATTTGCAAATTAAGGATTATAGACTCAACGAATTGTTGGGGAACGACCAGTTGGGCACGTTGAGCCTTACCCTTAATACCGAAGGCGCGGGTACCGACATCAATACGCTTGATGCTACTTTGGATGCCACCATATCCAACTTCCAATTTCGGGATTATGCCATTGAGGATTGGGACATTTCCGGAAAAATAAAAAATGGTGAGGGCAGTGTGGTTTCGGCCTATAAGGACCGTAATGTAGATGTGGATTTTAAAGGGGAGGTGGAACTCGATTCCGTTTCGCCCAAATTCAGCGCGCATTTAAACATCAAGGGAGTGAATCTTCAGGCATTGGGAATTATGGACCGCGATGTGCGCACCGGCCTAAAACTGGATGCCGATTTTGAGGGCTCCAAAGACGGTTTTAACGTTATTTCCACCATAGGAGACGGGGTGGTTGTTTACGACGACAAGGCTTATCTGTTGGGAGATGTTTTGGCCACGGCCCACGTGCGAAGCGATACCACTTCTATTTGGATAGACAATAAAATTCTGCAATTAAGTTTGGAGAGCAATACTGATCCCGAGACTTTTGCCAAGGCGGTGAACAGACATATTAGCAGTTATTTTTCGCGGAAAACCGAGTTCCGCGATACCTTGCAGAATCCGGTGAAGGTAAAACTTATTGGCCGGGTGGCCCAAGCTCCCGTCCTCAACAAGGTTTTTTTGGTGAATGTAAACGATCTGGACACCATTGCCATCGGAGCTTATTTCGACGAAAAGGAACGGCAACTGCTGGCAAAAATTGAAGCCCCTCACATCAATTACGGCGGAAACGAACTGGACAGCCTTTCCTTTCACATGGATAGCGACAAGGACAAATTTGTTTTCGACCTTGGCTTCAACAGTCTAAGAGGTGGACCTTTAGACATACCGAAGACCAAGATCAAAGGCCGCCAAGAAAACGATGAACTCAATTTGGTGTTTACGGCCGTTCATAAAGACACTACTTTATTTCACGTAAAATCACAAATTACGGGCACTTCGGAAAGATTGCGTTTTCACGTGTTGCCAGACAGCTTGATCTTGGACAGGAAAAGCTGGAAAACTCCCGAAGATAATGAAGCACTAATGACGCGCGAGAAAATAAGTTTTAACGACTTTTACTTTTCAAACGGAGAAGAAAAATTTGGATTCACCGATGATTTGCCCGAGGTTTCTAGAGACCATGTGGCTTTGGAATTTCAAAATTTCAAGTTGAGCGAAATACTGAATTACCTCAATCCGGAGGAAGAGCTGGCAAAAGGCAACCTCAACGGAAATCTGGCATTGGTGGAGCCTTATGGCAGTACGGGCCTGATCGCCGATCTCACCATTACACAACTGAATATGTTGGATGTAGATTTGGGCACCCTATCGGCGAAGGCCAATACAAATGGTGCAAATCAATATAGTTTCAATGCCTCCGTGAAGGAGGGAGAGATCGATTTGGACCTAAATGGCGAATATTACGCTTCTCCTACCGAAGGTAGGCAAGACTTGGATTTGGTGATCAACGATTTTAAGATGCACGCCTTGGAAGGGTTTTCCTTGGGCGAAATAAAAGACACCGAAGGAAGCTTTTCGGGAAAGTTTAAGGTCACAGGCACTACAAAAGATCCGCAATACAGCGGAATGCTGCATTTTCAGGATGCTGATTTTACCATTTCCATGTTGAATGCCCCCTTTACCCTAAGGAACGAAACCTTGGAGCTGGACAACCAAGGATTCTATTTGGATGGATTCACTTTGCGGGATGTTTCCAATAATACCCTAGTGCTTACAGGAAAAATAGGCACGGAAAGCTTTGTAAATCCCACCTTTGATTTAAAGCTCAATGCCGAAAATTTTGAATTGTTAAATGCAACCAAGGATGATAATGATCTTTTTTATGGCAAGGCATCCTTTGATGCGGACGCCACGTTAACGGGAGATTTACAGATTCCGAAATTGGACGCCCAGCTTCGCGTTGACGACGACACAGATATTACCTATGTACTTCCTTCTGCCTCGGTAGCCATTGAGGAGCGCGATGGCGTGGTTATCTTCGTTAACCGTGAAGATCCCGATGCCGTTCTTACCCGCACAGAGGAACAAACTGCAACCGTAACGGGGTTTGACATTAATGCCTACCTGAAAATAGGGAAAGAGGCCAAAATCACCATTATCATTGATGAGGAAACCGGGGATAATTTTGAAGTCTATGGCGATGGCGATTTCAACCTGACCATGAATCCCAACGGCCGGCTTACCCTTACCGGACTCTATGATATTGCCGGGGGACATTATGAAATGAACCTGTACAACCTCGTAAACCGACGTTTTGAATTGGCACCCAGCAGCCGTGTAAGTTGGTCTGGCGATCCCTTTGACGCCAAACTGGACGTGAAGGCCATTTATAAGGTAGAAACTTCGGCGTCTGCTTTAATGGCTCCCACTATCTCCAATGCAGACCCTTCGGTGAAGGGAAAATTTAGACAAGTACTGCCGTTCTATGTATATCTTAACGTGGACGGGGAATTGCAAAAGCCGATAATTTCCTTTGATCTGGACATGCCCGAGGACGAACAAGGAGCCATAGGTGGACAGGTCTATGGTCGCATACAACAGGTAAACCAACAGGAAGGGGAGCTCAATCGGCAGGTGTTTTCGCTTTTGGTGTTAAACAGATTTTATCCCGAGCCCGGCAGTGATGGCAGTAGAGGTGGGTTTGCTTCTGTGGCAAGGGATAACTTAAACGATGCCCTATCAGACCAATTAAATACTTTTTCAGATAAATTATTGGGTGACACCGGCGTGGAACTAGACTTCGGCCTGGACAGTTATACCGACTATCAAGGGGAAACCCCCCAAGAAAGGACCCAATTGGATATCGCCGCCCAAAAGAAGCTTTTTAACAATCGCCTCATTGTACGGGTGGGAAGCGAAGTGGATTTGCAGGGCAGCAGTTCTTCCAATGAACCCACACCGATAATTGGCAACGTAAGTTTAGAATATTTGCTTACGGAAAATGGCCGCTACCGCTTAAAAGCTTTTCAGAAAAACGAATATGAAAACGTTATCGACGGCCAGACCATCGTGAGTGGGATTGCTTTAATCTTTACGCAGGAATTCAATAAATTCCACGAATTATGGGATGCCATTTTGCACGGGGAAACAAAAGCGGAAAAAGCCGCACGAAAAGAAGCGGCCGAAAAGAAAAAGGAAAGGGAGAAAGCAGAAAAGAAAAAAGAGGAACAGGAAAAGTTACAGCGTGCCAGGGAAGGAACGAAGAAAGAGAAAGGAGAATAGTGGGGAATCTAAGGAACTTACATAAAGTGAAAATGTCTGTGAAAATATTGTTTTTTTTCTGTGTCAGTGGCCTGGTCTTGCAGTCCTGTGCGGTGAAAAAATATATTCCCGAAGATGAGCGATTGTACACGGGAGCAGAAATAGAAATAAAGTCCGATTCCACAATTGCGAGGGAGGGGCAGTTAAAATCCGTTCTGGAGGAAGCCCTTCGTCCTGAACCGAACAAAAAATTTTTGGGAATGCGTCCCGGTCTGCATTTTTATTACAAGATGCAACAGGAGAATCCGGGTTTTATCAATAAATGGCTCTACAAAAAAATTGGAGAGGAACCGGTATATCAAAGTGACGTAAAACCATACGAGGTAGAGGAAATATTGTTGAACAGATTGGAAAACAGAGGTTTTTTCTACAGTGTGGCCACTTCAGAATTTAAAGAAAAAGACAAAGAGGCATCGGTTCTCTACACGCTGCGCATTCCTACCCCGTACAAGATGGAGCACTATAAGGTGGACAGCCTGCCCCAGCCTATTGATTCGGAAGTTCGCAGGAGCGTGGCAGATAGCAAACTCTCCCCGGGAATGCGATTTGACCTTTCCAATTACAAAATGGAGCGGGAGCGAATTGACAGTGATCTCAAAAATATAGGATATTACAACTTCAATCCGGGCTTTTTGATTTTTGAGGCAGATACAAATCAATATAAAAACAAGCGTTTCGATTTGTTTTTAAGGCTGAAAAAAGATGTCCCCAAAAAATCGATAGTTCCGTACAGAATCTCAAAAATCAATGTATTTGCCAACTATGATGTTCAAGATTCGGTAGTGCATGACAAGGTTCGGTTTAATGAAAAAAACTATATCAATAGCAAAGATTTCTTTAAGCCCAAATATTTGGATCCATACATCACCCTGGAAGAAGGACAGTTGTACAGCCCAAAGGATTCCCGCAATACGGCAAGGCGGCTTTCTACCATTGGGGCCTACAAGTTTGTAAATATCCAGTATAAAGAACAAGATTCATTGCTCACCGATAGCCTGGGAATTCTGGAGGCGGATATTTACCTCTCCCCGCTTAACAAACGCGCCATCAGGGCCGAACTGCAGGCCGTTACCAAGTCTAATGACTTTGCCGGACCGGGAATTGCCCTAACCTATAGCAACCGCAACTTATTCAAGGGCGGGGAAACCCTTAACACCACTGGCAAATTTGGATACGAATTTCAGGCCGGAGGAGGTGGAAATAGCGGAAAATCCAGTATTGAGCTCGGTTTAAAAAACGAACTGATCTTTCCCCGGGTGCTCTTTCCCATAAAGATAAATAGCGATTTTTTTGAATATGCCATTCCCAAAACAAGGACGGGAATAAGCGTGGACTATTTGAGCAGGACCCAACTGTACGCGCTCTTGGCAGTGACCGCCCAATTTGGATATGTGTGGCAGGCCAATAAATACGTGACCCACGAGATTACTCCTATCTCCATCAATTATACCAAGTTAATGAATACCTCGGTGGAATTTGATTCCATTCTAGATCAGAACCCTTTTTTGAAACGGAGTTTTGAACAGCAATTTATTTCGGGTCTTATGTATTCCTTTACCTATAACGGAATGATCGATGCCGCAAAAAAACATCAGTTTTTCCTCAATGCCAATCTGGATATAGCCGGAAACAGCATCAGTCTATTGGGAAAGGAAAACGAAGATGGCACCAAATCGTTCCTCGGAATGCAATATGCCCAATATGCAAAGGCGGATATAGACTTTAGGTATCACTTTAAGTTAACTAGGGACCAGGTAATTGCCACCCGATTGTTTGGAGGATATGGAATGCCTTATGGCAATTCAGATGTTATGCCCTACATCAAACAGTATTACTCCGGCGGCCCCTATAGTGTGCGCGCCTTTCGCATAAGGTCTTTGGGCCCGGGAACCTATGACGATGCAGACAATCCCGAAAACGATTATTATGACCGCACTGGAAATATTCGGCTGGAAGCCAACATTGAATACCGTTTTCCCATTATTTCATTTTTGAAAGGAGCGGTTTTTGCCGATGCAGGAAATATTTGGAATTCAACCGCCAATGAGGAATACGAATTCAAGGACAAGTTTACTTCCAATTTTATCAATGAATTGGGAATGGGGGCCGGAATTGGACTGCGAGTGGATGTACAGGGTTTTGTAATCCGTTTTGACCTGGCCGCTCCCTTCCACGACCCGTCGCAACCGGAAGGTGAGCGGTTCGATTTTAAAATTTCCGAACCTGTCTTTAACTTCGGAATTGGCTATCCATTTTAGCGACGGTTTTTATAGCTATTCTTCCGAAGAGATCCCTTTTCCCATTTTGTGGAAAGACAGAAATATCTTGCGCTCTGGATTATCGAAAAAATTATGGTTCCGAAAAAATTTGAATCGTTTTTAGGGAAAGCTGTACTTTAACGAAACCTTCATAGATACCAAATTTGTAGACGGTATTTTTGTGGAAAAGTTAACAAGCATGAAAAATTTAAAAGATAGCAATATGAATGATTATAAGTCCATGACCGTAGGGGGAGGATGCTTTTGGTGTACGGAAGCGGTCTTTGATCGGGTAAGAGGAGTAAAAAAAGTTGTTTCGGGCTATTCCGGTGGGAATGTTCCCGGTACCCCAACCTATAGAGAAGTATGCAGCGGATTGACGGGACATGCAGAAGTGGTGCAGGTTACTTACGACCCGGCGGAAGTCTCTTATAAAGATCTATTGGAAATTTTTATGACCACCCACGATCCCACTACGCTAAACAGACAAGGGGCAGACAGGGGAACACAATATCGCTCGGTGATATTTTACCACGATGAAAAACAACGAGAAACGGCCCAAGCGGTTTTGGAAGAAATGCAGTCTTACTACGATGCTCCCATTGTAACCCAATTGGCTCCCTTGGAAAAATTTTTTCCTGCCGAGGCAGAGCATCAGGAATTTTATGCCAAAAATCCCTCCCAAGGGTATTGCCAGGCCGTTATTTCGCCGAAATTGGCCAAACTGAGAAAAGCTCATGGGGAAAAGTTAAAATAGACCGAAGGAATTTACCCTGTAAAAACAATAGGAAAATTCCCCTAAAAAATTAGGTTAACAACTGGCTATCAGTGTTTTGCTTCGCCGTATCTTTGCTTTCTAATCATTAAATTCCCATGACTTATGAAAGCAGTTTTTTTATTACTCTCAAGTGTGCTACTAATCTTGTCGCTGCACGGTTGCTGTACGCCCAGCGAGGTTATCGGCAGCGTAAACAACAGGCTACGGCCCCAAGAAACCCGCAATTGGTGCTGGGCGGCGACCACTCAAATGATTGCCGAAAATGAAGGCGTGATTCTTTCCCAGTGCGACATTGCCAACCACGGGTTGGGCAAAAGCAATTGCTGCGATTATGAAAATGAAGGAGAACCGTGTCCAAAGACAGAGGATTGCAACAATCCTGGATATTTGCAATTTGATTATGCAGGTCTCAATTTCAAAGAAACAAATTCGGCCCTTAGTTGGCTCAATCTGCGAAAGAACATCGCCTGTAAGAAGAATGTTTTGGGTTATTCATACGGCACTTCCGGAGTGGTAGGCCATGTGGTGGCTGTAAAAGGCTACGTGTCCATTGGCGGCACAAATTATGTGGTACTCAACGACCCTTGGGGGCCCTGTAATGGCTCTGAGAGACTGATTACCTATGACGCTTATGCAGATCCACCCGGAACATCCACCCACTGGAGTACTTATTACGATATCGTTAAAAAATAACCTAATTTTAAAGAAGATGAAAAATTCAAAAATATACTGCATGTTGCTTCTCATCCTTTCAATGGGTCTCCATGCGCAGAACAGCGACGACCGGGAAAAGGCAATAGAAAAAGGGAAATCAGATTTAGTGGAGATTCTCAGCATTTCAGGTAAGGATTTCAACTTTGGACTGGAAGCAGAAAGCATCAAGAGAGCAACACCGGCTAAAGGGATTCCTTATGTGGAAGCAGATTTTAAGGATATTCTCAACTATGAGGAAGGCAATTTCAAAATAGATTCGGAGAAACCCCAGAAACTGGTCGTGCCACTCCTTCAAGGAAATGAGGTGCTCACTACCCTGAGCATTTCAAACAAGGATAAAAATTCGTATGAAGTTACCGAATTGATAAACGGCCAGTACGCAACAGACTTAAATATGCTGCCGGTAGAGGCCCGGGAAAATAAATTTGAGGGGGTACGGATTGTTTACGTCCCAAATTTGAATACGTTATTGTATTACTTCAAGGACAGAATCCATACCTCCTATAAAGATTTTAGTTTGCGGCAGGGTGTGGAGCCACAGATTCTTCTGGAAAAACTGAAAATCGATGCAATTGATTTCCAGGAGAAATACGGAGAGATCCTCAAGACCAAAAAGTTAGTGGAATAATATCCATGATCGGAAAAAAGCTGTGTCAAAACCGTATTTTTTTATTTGGATGTATTGCCAAATATGAGATTCAAAATAGATTTGGCATGGCTTTTTTTAAAATTAAAGTCACACCTCTTTTACGGCTGCGTCCGGAGCGTTGTTTTTTACCGAATCTATTCCCGCCGTCACTCCATTTTCCGAGGTGTACATTTGGCTGCTTCCAATGATCTGTCCGTTTGTGGATTTTAGATTAAAATAGAATTTATCGTTGCTCGCCTTTTTCCTATCGTAGAGCGAATCGGTCAGGGCATTGGTTTTTACCGCTTCAACCCCTTTTATGGCAGCGGGTTTTGAGGAATACATTTGGCTGGAAAGGATTACCTGGCCATTTTGTGCTTTTAAGACAAAGTGGAATTTTTCGCCACTCTTTTTGATTTCAAACATAATAGTATTGGTTTTTTGATTTGTTTACATCGGAATTGCATTTATCTTTCCCCTGACAGGGAATCGTTCAATATTTTTCCGATCAAAAAAATTAATATACAAAAAAAAGGATATATGTGTTCAATATCCTCTCTTTTATTGTGTCAAAACCTCCATAATTCAAAAGAAAGTTTTCCTATAGCTTGCAAACGGCTATTTAAACATATCCAGTCCTGGAATGTCGGGCATACCTTCCTTGGCAACGGCAGCCAATTCGGTTTCATTTACCTCTGTAGCTTTTTCAATGGCTTTATTGAGGGTAAGGATAAGATAATCTTCCAATTGTTCCTTGTCCTCGAGCAATTGGGGGGCGATCTCCAGGGATTTTATTTCACGGTTGGCGGTGAGGGTAACTTTTAAAAGTCCGTCACTGCTCGCTTGGTCTATCATCACCGTGTCCAAACGCTTTTTTGTGGCTTCTACTTTTTCTTGGGTTTCTTTAAGTTTGCCCATCATTCCCATTAAGTCTCCAAACATATTTATTCGTGTTTTAGTTTAAAGCAAATTTACTACTTTGCAGGCACTTCCAAACAGATTCATTTATGAAAAAACACAGCCTTCTCTCCCTTAGTTGTCTTATTTTTGCCATTTCGGTAAATTCACAAGAAAAGACTACACCCTCTATGAATATTGCTCCCCCCCAAGCCAAGAAAATTCGCAAGGAATTGCGGTCTCAGAATGAAGTACGCATTGATAACTATTACTGGCTAAACAATCCGGAAAATCCGGAGGTTATAGAATATCTGAACGCGGAAAACGCGTATTACGAAAAGATGACCGCCAACACCAAAAAACTGAAGAAGGACCTGTTTGAGGAAATGAAGGCTCGGATAAAGGAGGATGATCAATCGGTTCCGTATAAACTCAATGGCTATTACTATCTTACCCGATTTGAAAAAGGGAAGGATTACCCTATTTACATCCGTAAAAAAGGCTCCTTGGATGCTCCCGAGGAAATCTTGTTCAATGTAAATGAAATGGCCGAGGGATATGCCTACTACAATCTGGCCGGAATTAATGTTTCTGAAGATAACAACCTCGTTTCTTTTGGAGTGGACACCCTTAGCAGAAGAAAATACGATATTTTTATCAAAGATCTCAGGACCGGAGAGATTTATCCCGAACGCATTCCGCTGACAACCGGCAGCGCCACTTGGGGAAATGACAATACCACGCTCTTCTATACGCGGAAAGACGAAAAAACCCTGAGAGCCGATAGAATTTACCGCCATATATTGGGCACAGATCCTGCCAACGATGAGTTGGTTTATACGGAAGCGGATGACACCTTTGGCACCTATGTCTACAAATCAAAATCGAGAAAGTATATAATCATAGGATCTTACAGCACCTTGACCTCTGAATTCAGAACGCTTTCCGCCGACAATCCGCGTGGGGAATTTGAAATTTTCCAACCTCGGGAAAGGGGATTGGAATACAATATTTCGCATTATGGAGATCACTGGTATATTCTTACCAACAAAGATGGAGCCCTCAATTTTAAATTGATGAAGACCCCGCTGGCCACAACCTCCCAGTCTAATTGGACAGACGTAATCCCGCACCGGGAAAAGGTGCTATTGGAAGATATGGAGATTTTTAAGGATTATCTGGTCCTCAGCGAACGTCTCAACGGGCTTACCCAATTGCGAATAAAAAAATGGGATGGCACACAAGATTACTATTTGCCCTTTGACAACGAGACCTACACCGCTTACGCCACGCAGAATCCTGAATTTGATACCGAGATACTCAGGTATGGCTACAATTCCTTGAATACGCCCGCCTCCATTATAGACTTTAACATGGAAACCCGAGAAAAAACGGTATTAAAGGAAATGGAAGTCTTGGGAGGAAATTTTAACAAGGACAATTATAAAACAGAGCGGCTGTGGGCAACGGCAACCGATGGAACAAAAATCCCCATGTCGGTTATTTACCGTAAGGGAATAAAAATGGACGGAAAAAACCCTACCTTGATTTACGGTTACGGTTCTTATGGCGCTACCATTGATCCTTATTTTTCCACTGTGCGTTTAAGTTTGCTGGACCGCGGATTTATTTATGCAATAGCCCATGTTCGCGGCGGGGAATATATGGGCCGTGGTTGGTACGAGGACGGAAAATTGTTAAAAAAGAAAAACACGTTTACCGATTTTATTGCCGCTTCAGAATATTTAATACGCCAAGGCTATACTTCATCGGAGCACCTTTATGCCTCGGGAGGCTCTGCCGGTGGTCTTTTAATGGGTGCCGTAGCCAATATGGCTCCCCATCTGTACAAGGGAATTATCGCATCTGTACCCTTTGTCGATGTGCTTACCACCATGGAGGACGATACCATTCCCTTGACCACCGGGGAGTACGACGAATGGGGAAATCCTAAGGAAGTGGAATATTACAATTATATTAAAAGTTATTCGCCCTATGACAATGTGGAAAAAAAAGCCTATCCCAACATGTTGGTAACCACCGGCCTTCACGACAGCCAAGTGCAATATTTTGAGCCGGCTAAGTGGGTGGCACGTTTGCGCGAAATGAACACCGGAGATTCGGTGATTCTCTTCCATATCGATATGGATACCGGGCATGGGGGAGCGTCGGGCCGCTTTGAAGCACTTAAGGAGGTGGCCATGGATTATGCCTTTTTGCTCGATCTGGAAGGGATCAAAGAGTAATAAAATTATTTCCTTACCTTTGCAAAGTTCAAATCGGGAACGCCATAGGGTAGTTTTTGGTTTTTTCATTTAGTACTTTACATAACGAACTCCCTCTTTATGAAAGAAGAAATAAAAGCCCATGACAATGTGTTGGAGCTTATAGGTAACACCCCATTGGTCAGGCTTAGCAAGATTACCCAAAACATGCGGGGTAATTATTTTGCCAAGGTTGAAGCCTTCAACCCCGGCCATTCCACCAAGGACCGAATTGCACTTTACATTATCGAACAAGCCGAAAAAAGAGGTATTTTAAAGCCCGGGGACACCATCATCGAGACCACCAGTGGCAATACCGGCTTTAGCTTAGCCATGGTGAGCATCATTAAGGGATACGAATGTATTCTGGCCGTAAGTTCAAAATCGTCAGCAGACAAAATCGATATGCTGAAGACTATGGGCGCCAAAGTTTATGTTTGTCCCGCCCATGTGGCTGCAGATGATCCGCGTTCCTATTATGAGGTGGCAAAACGACTTCATGAGGAGTTGGCAGGGTCTGTATATATCAACCAGTACTTCAACGAATTGAACATTGACGCCCACTACCATAGCACCGGACCGGAAATTTGGGAGCAAACTGCTGGAAAAATCACCCATTTGGTGGCCTGTAGCGGTACGGGTGGAACCATTTCGGGCACCGCGCGATATTTAAAGGAAATGAACCCCGATATCAAGATTATTGGTATAGACGCTTACGGGTCGGTGTTACAAAAATATCACCAGACCAAGGAATTTGATGCCAATGAAATTTATCCCTATCGCATAGAAGGATTGGGCAAAAATCTCATTCCCTCGGCCACCGACTTTGACATAATAGACAAGTTTGAAAAGGTAACCGATGAGAGCAGCGCCCATACCGCACGGGAATTGGCAAAAACAGAAGGTCTATTTGTAGGCTATACCAGCGGGGCGGCCATGCAGGGCCTCAAACAGTTGGAATCTGAAGGTGAGTTTGACCAAAACAGCAATGTGGTGGTTATCTTTCCCGATCACGGTTCGCGCTATATGAGCAAGATATTCAATGACAAATGGATGGAAGAACAAGGATTCTTCGATTCCGAAACGGTAGAAAGCGAAAAAATTGAATATGTGAAATGAAAAAGTTTCCCCTTGATTTTTCGAATTTTACCTGAGATTAAAAAATACGGAAAAGCCAGATCTTCACTTATAAGGTCTGGTTTTTCTTTTTCAATGGAAGCAATGCCGGCGTGTAATTTTGGTCGGCAAAAAAGATTAAAAGATTGTTGAACGGCGACAGCAGGTTCTGGTTCAAAAATTTTGTGTGGATCAGCAATATTTGGTTAATTTTGCCGCAAATTTAATATTCAAAAGACTGGATGAAAGATTTATTCGATAAGATATATAAAGATAAGGGCCCGTTGGGAAAATGGGCGGAGCAAGCCGAAGGATATTTTGTGTTTCCAAAATTGGAGGGGCCCATATCAAATAGGATGAAATTCAATGGCAAATCGGTGGTCACCTGGAGCATCAATGACTATCTGGGGTTGGCAAACCATCCCGAAGTGCGAAAGGTAGATTCAGAGGCCGCCGCAAAATGGGGTTCTGCCTATCCTATGGGCGCCCGCATGATGAGCGGGCATACCGAGCTCCACGAACAATTGCAACGCGAATTGGCAGCCTTTGTACAGAAAGAAGCGGCGTATTTGTTAAACTTTGGCTATCAGGGAATGGTTTCCACCATCGATGCCCTGGTTTCCAAAGACGACGTTATCGTTTACGATGTAGATGCCCACGCCTGTATTATAGACGGAGTACGCCTTCATTTGGGCCAGCGCTTCACCTATAAGCACAACGATATGGAAAGCATTGAGAAAAACCTGCAACGAGCAACAAAGGTTGCCGAAAAATCGGGGGGTGGTATTCTTCTCATTTCCGAAGGGGTTTTTGGCATGAGAGGGGAACAGGGAAAATTGAAGGAAATTATCGAGCTAAAGAAAAAATACAATTTCAGATTTTTTGTCGATGATGCCCACGGCTTTGGAACCTTGGGAAAAACCGGTGCCGGCGCAGGGGAGGAGCAAGGAGTGCAGGATGGCATAGACATCTATTTTGCCACCTTTGCCAAATCTATGGCCAGTTCCGGTGCCTTTATTGCCGCCGACGAGGAAATAATCAACTATCTGAAATACAACCTGCGGTCGCAAATGTTTGCCAAGTCGTTGCAAATGCAATTGGTGGAAGGTGCTTTAAAGCGCTTGGATATGATCCGTACCATGCCCGAATTAAAAGAAAAACTGTGGGAAAATGTCAACGCGCTCCAAGGTGGTCTGCGCGAACGCGGATTTGATCTGGGAACTACCCAAAGCTGCGTTACCCCCGTCTATTTAAAAGGTAGTATTCCGGAAGCAATGGCATTGGTAAAAGACCTGCGAGAAAACTACGGAATCTTCTGTTCCATAGTGGTTTATCCCGTAATACCTAAAGGCTTGATTCTACTGCGAATGATTCCCACCGCCACCCACGACATAGAAGATATCCAAGAAACTTTGGAAGCGTTTTCTGCCATTCGTGAACGCTTGGAAAACGGCACCTATAAAAGATTGTCTGCCGCCGTGGCCGAGGCCATGGGAGACAAAATTTGATGTTTAAAGGTAAGGCAATTTTTAAAAAAAAATTGTCTAAGAAATGGCGAAAGGTTACTGACGCTTTTACAGCGATTTTTTAAAAGTGCTGCGCTCCTTGTGCTGTTCGGGGTTGTAATCCTTCCACAGCAACTGTACGGCAGTGTTTTCCTTTAGCTCGGGATTTGTTTCCACTGTCTGGATTCCCTTCTTGTTGAAGAGATGCTGCATTTCCTCAAAGATAATGGCGGTAACGCCTTTGCCTTGGTATTCCGGATCGATGCCTATTAAGTAAAAGGCGGCAGTGTCGTTTTTTCGTTGGGCATCGAGAATATATTTCCACCCCAAAGGAAATAAACGGCCGTTGGCCTTTTTGAGCGCCTTTGAAAAAGAAGGCATTACAATGGAAAAAGCTATCAATTTGCCCGAACCGTCTTTAATGCAGGTAATATAATCGGGATGGATAAATCCAAAATATTTTTCTTTGTAATAATCTATTTGATATTGCTGAATGGGAACGAAAGTTTGCAGTGAGTTGTAGGTCTTGTTGAGCAAATCAAACATACTGTCTACGTATGGAAGGATCTCTTTTTTGTTTTTAAAGCGAATTACCGATAGGCTGTAGCGTTTTTTAACAAGAGCGGAGAAAGTAGCTACCTTTTCCATAATGGATTCCGGTATTTTCATCTTGTACTCCACCCAGGTAGCCTGCTTTTCAAATCCCAACTTTTTAAAATGTTCGGCATAGTAGGGATAATGGTACCATGTGATCATTGTATTTTTCTCGGAATAACCGCGGGTTAAAATGCCGGCTTTTTCCATATTGCTAAATCCCACCGGGCCTTCCATGTATTCCAAGGCATGTTCTTTTCCCTTTTCTTCCACTTTCTGCAATAGGGCCTTGGTAACCTCAAGGTCGTCTATCATATCGATCCACCCGAAGCGTATCTTTTTCTTCTGTTGTTCTTTCACCTCCAGATGGTTCAAAATGACGGCGATTCTTCCTACTATTTTATTATTTTTATAGGCCAAATAATACCACGCTTCCGCATTTTTGAAAACAGGATTTTTTGTTTTGTCCAAGGTTTCCATTTCGTCCTTAATCAGGGGAGGAACCCAATGTTCGCAGTCCTTGTAAAGTTCAAAAGGAAAAGTTACAAATGCCTTCAGTTCTTTTTTTGTGCTAATTTCTCTTACGCTGATCATGGGGAAAAGGATTATTCTTGACTATCTGGGGTAAGGGCTCTTTCGCGATTCGCCTTTTTTTCTTGTTTTTCCTTCTCCCTGATTTCTTTGTCCTCAATGTATTCGTCGCGGTCGTGCATATCCAGACGGTAAGCCAGCCCCACCCGTCCATAGAGTTTGGAGGGAGTATCCTTAAAGTTTACCGTCATGGACAAATCAACCTGAAAATTGGGATTTATAAGAATGGCCGCGCCTCCCCTTAACAGTTGATCTGCGTAAAAGTCGCTTTTGATTCCCTGGTTCTCCAGAAATACCGAAAAATATCTATTAGTGGCGTGGGTCAGGGTGACAATGTAGCCGTAGGAAGGAAAATCGGTGGTAACCCTATCCACTACAATATTGGTAACAAATACCCAGCCTCCAATCCAATTGTTTTGGGTAGAAAGAACAAGCTTTGGGCTGATGGTGCTCTCCGTTTCGGGAATAAAGGGATTGTAGGTATCGCTGCTTACGATATCAAAATTTGCCCCCGCATAAAATGATATTGCAGGAATAAGATCTTCCCATTGAAATTTGTTGTTGGCTCTCCAACTGTAAAGATTGGGACCCTTTAATTCTCTTTTTCTATAGGGATCATAGATAAGATACTTTACCCCCAAGGTATTGCTTCTAAAATTAGAGACACTATTCTCCCGGGCGGGGACAAAAGCGTTATAGGTGACCTTGTCCGACTGGAATTCGCCCATAAAGTTCAGTTCCAACCGCTCCTTCCAAAATCCATAGCGGATAGAGTAGTCAACGGTCATTCCGGTGGTCTCGGTTTCCAGCAGAGAATGTTTTTCCTTGCCTATTCCAAATCCTGTCTCCACCTGCAGGACATTGGTTCCCACGGCAAAGGCGCCTTGGGATGCCCCCGGCCGGTTTGCGTTGAGCATTTCGGTATATTGTGCAAAAACTGAAGATATGGTTAAAAAGATAAATAAAAAAACAAAGGAAAGTTTACGTATCATTACAGGTATGGCTTTCGTCCAAAGATATGTGATTTTATCAATAATTTAATAGGCCGCATTCGTGTTTTTGTCAGGCGATGCTTATTTTTGGAACCAATCCTACTGTTATGATCACTTTCCTAAAAACCATTCTAATTATCCTTTTGGTCTATTTTGGCCTTAAGTTCTTGATTCGCTTGGCAACCCCGTATTTAATGCGCTATATCTCAAAAAAGGCAGGGCAGCAGTTTGAAAAATTTTTCGGCGATTTTCAACCGGGCGAGCCCCGACAAAAGGAGGGGAAGATTACCATAGATAAAATGCCTTCAAAAGAATCTCCTTCCGGTAAGAAGGTGGGGGAGTATATTGATTATGAAGAGGTGGATTGATGTTTCTCACACGCATTGTCCTCTTTTTTACTTCTCCTAAATTTCTTCTAAAACCTTTCCGAAGAAAGTAGATTCCCGATATCTGTGGGAAGAAGTACTCTTTTACTTCCTCGAATTTCCCGAAAATATTTCCTAATTTCCCCGCTTCATATTTATAAACTCCGTTATGCAATCTGGCTATCAAAGATTTCTTCCCCATCTAGTGGTCTTTATTTTATTTGTTATCGCCTCCCTGGCCTATTTCAATCCCGTGCTTCAAGGAAAAAAAATCTTTCAGAGCGATATTGTACAATACACCGGAATGGCTAAGCAACAAAACGATTTTCGCAAGGCAACGGGAGAAGAAACGTATTGGACCGATGCCGCGTTTGGGGGGATGCCCACCTATCAATTGGGAGCCAAATACCCGAACAATTACATAAAACAGTTAGACTTGGCCATCCGGTTTTTGCCACGTCCAGCCGATTATCTGTTTCTCTATTTCATAGGCATGTACATCTTGTTTTTGGTTCTGAAGGTAGATTATAAACTAGCTTTTTTGGGGGCGCTGGCCTTCGGGTTTTCCACCTATCTTATCATCATTCTGGGGGTGGGCCATAATGCCAAGGCGCATGCCATTGCCTATATGCCGCTGGTGCTGAGCGGAATATTTCTCACCTTCAGGGGCAAGTATTTATTCGGATTTTTGGTCCTCACAGTGGCCATGGCGTTGGAACTGGTGGCCAACCACTTTCAAATGACCTATTATTTATTGCTATTAGTGGTGATTATAGGTGTTGTTTATTTTATAGATGCCTTGCGAAAAAGGCTTTTACCCCATTATTTTAAGGCGTTGGGCGTAATGGCCATTGCCGTGGTGATAGCCGTGGGCCTAAATGCTACCAATATTTTGGCTACCAAGGAATACGCCGATACCTCTACCCGGGGTAATACCGGCCTTACCCTTAACGCCGATGGTTCTCCAAAAGACAACAAGTCTGGATTGGATTTTGACTACATTACCGAATACAGCTATGGTAGGCTCGAAAGTTTTAATCTGTTCATCCCCCGATTTATGGGCGGAAGCTCTTCGGAAAAACTTCCCGATGATTCCAAGACAGTAGAAGAACTTTTGCGCATGGGGGCTTCGGCCCAGGAGGCAAATCAAATTGTCGGGCAAATTCCCATGTATTGGGGCAGCCAGACCTATGTGGGAGCCCCGGCTTATATTGGGGCCGTGGTTATTTTTCTGGCCATCTTGGGTCTGTTTTTAATCCGGGGAAGGCTGAAATGGTGGACCGTTGCTGCTTTTGTCTTGTCGCTGTTGCTATCTTGGGGAAAGAATTTTTCCGGTCTCACCGAATTCTTTATTGATTATGTGCCGCTGTATAATAAATTCCGGGCGGTTTCTTCCATTCAAATAATTATAGAATTGGTGGTGCCTATTTTGGCAGTGATAGGTTTACACCAATATTTCAACCATTTTGAAAGAGTAGAGGAGCGCAAAAAAGCCCTTCTTTGGTCTTTGGGTATTACGGGAGGGATTTCCGTGCTGTTTCTTTTGTTCAAATCCACCCTTTTTGATTTTGCCGGACCTTATGACAGCTACTTTAGGGACGAGATGGGAGTGGCCTTTGTCGAGGCTATCCGCGAGGACCGAATGTCGCTATTCACCTCAGATACGCTGCGCTCTTTGATATTTGTTGTGTTGGCCGCAGCAGTGTTATGGTTCCATCAAAAAGGAAAGATCAAACGAGGGCTTGCCATTGCAGGCCTTTGCGTGTTGGTCTTGGTCGATCTGGTAGGTGTGGACCGCAGATACGTAAATGAAGACGACTTTGTGCAAGCCCGGGTTATGGATAATCCATTTGAAAAAAATGGAGCCGACTTGCAGATTTTGGAAGACGAAGGACATTATCGCGTTTACGATGCCACTACCAACGCTTTTAACAGTGCCCGTGCCAGTTATTTCCACAATGCCTTGGGCGGATATCACGCTGCCAAACCGGGAAGGATGCAGGATTTATATGAATTTTATATCAGCAAGGGCAACATCGGAATCCTGAACATGATGAACGTGCGTTATATCATTGTTCAAAACAAAAATGGCGGACCAGTAGCCCAGCGCAATCCGTACGCCAACGGCAATGCCTGGTTTGTGGAAAATATTCTCCCCGCGGCCAATGCCAATGAGGAAATCCAATTATTGGACAGTCTTGATACCAAGCGCACCGCAGTGGTCAACCAGAAATTCCTTTCGATGATTCCCAATGAAAAAATTGAAAGGGATAGCACCGCCACAATAGAATTGTTTACCCACAAGCCCAATCATTTGGTTTATGAAACGGCATCGACTACGGCACAGGTGGCTGTTTTTTCCGAAGTTTTTTACCCCAAGGGATGGCATGCCTATATCAATGGGAAGCCAGCGGAATACTTCCGCGCCGATTATGTTTTACGGGCAATGGTCGTTCCCAAGGGATTCAACAAAATAGAATTTAAATTTGAACCCGAAGTCATAGAAACCGGCAGTACTATTTCCCTCATCAGCAGTATCTTATTCCTCTTGATTCTCTTGGGTGGAATTTTTTGGGGAATACGCCAAAAAAATCAGGAATCCACATGATCCGGGCGCTGATCATCACTTATTATTGGCCACCTGCCGGAGGCCCCGGGGTTCAACGATGGCTAAAGTTTGTAAAATACCTGCATCATTTTGGCATTGAGCCCATTGTGTTTGTTCCCGAAAATGCCAATTATCCACTTATTGACAAAGCCTTGCTTGGGGAGGTGCCTTCAGACATAGAAATTATTAAATTCCCAATTAACGAGCCCTATCGATGGGCGAAATTTTTCTCGCGGAAACAAACAAAAGCGTTCAGCAGTGGTATAATTCCGAAGGAGAAAATCTCGCCTTTGGGAAAAATATTGCTATATATCCGGGGCAATTTCTTTATTCCCGATGCCCGGGTGGGGTGGGTAAAACCTTCGGTAAAATTTCTTCGGAAAAAACTAAAAGAGCATTCAGTAGAGGTAATCATTACCACCGGACCACCGCACAGTCTCCACCTTATTGGAATGCGGTTAAATGAAAAAACGGGTATTCCCTGGATAGCCGATTTTCGAGATCCCTGGACTACCATTCATTACCATGATTCCCTGCGATTGGGCAAAGCCGCCAAAAAAAAGCATAAGCGTTTGGAATTACAGGTGCTTAACCAAGCAGATAGGGTAGTGGTAACCAGCCCTACCACCGCCAGGGAGTTTGTGGCATTGACCCCAAAACCCATAGAGGTGATTACAAATGGTTATGACGCTGTGGACCTTCCCGAGGTAAATGTAGATCGGTATTTTTCACTATCCCATATTGGCTCGTTGCTAAGCGAAAGAAATCCGCTTATTCTGTGGAAAGTTTTAAAGGAAATTTGCGAGGAGAAACCTTCATTCAAAAATAATCTACGTCTAAAATTTGCCGGTGCCCTGAGTGGGGAGGTAAAAGATAGTCTTAAAAAGTTGGGTCTGGAAGAAAATTCGGAATTTTTGGGTTATGTTTCCCATGAAGAAGCCCTCTCCTTACAAAGACAGGCCCAGGTTTTGCTTTTGGTGGAAATAGATCGGGCAGAAACCCGCGCGATAATTCCCGGAAAGTTGTTTGAGTACTTGGCTGCCCGAAGGCCTATTCTCGCCTTGGGCCCCGAAGGAAGTGACATTGAAACCATTCTAAAAGACACCCATGCCGGCACCTTTATCCATTATTCACAACCGGAATTGTTAAAGAGCGAAATTCTCCACTGTTATTCAAGGTTCAAAGCGGGAGGGCTTCACGTGAAAAGCACGGGGGTAGAAAATTACCACAGAAAAGAATTAACCAAAAAAATGGCAAATTTGATTTCGGAAGTGGTGACCAATAAAAAAACCTCCGCTAACCGAAATTAATCGAAAGCGAAGGTATTATTAAAACTTCTGTATAGATCCTTAAATTCTTCCCCTGCTTGCAGGGCGGGAATTTGTGTTTTGGCCCTGATTGGTATTGGTGGAACTCCTATTGGAATTTGTTCTGGCCTTTTGCACCGTATTGCTCCTGCTGCTTTTCCTTTCAACTTTCTTGCTCTGTCGTGGAGCGGCTCCCGCATTGCTGGAAGAAGTTGTTCTTCTTGAGGACTGCACCGTCGCGGAAGAATTTCTTTGGTTTCTTTGGGTTCCTACTTTATTGTTGGCCCTTGGTTGGTGTGTGCGGGATTCCGTTACCACACTACGCGACTCTCCTCTGCCTGTGGCTTCAGTGGCCCGTTGGGTTCGGGAGGTATAAGTGCGTTCTCTGTTTGGTTGTTTTGCGGCTTCCGAAGATCTGGAATTAGGAGTAGCACGGTTGTTTCCAAGGCTACGTCTGCCATTGCCATCCGCATGGCTTGCAGAAGCCCTTATATTTTCATTGTTGCGTCCATTATTGGCACTTACACTCCTATTGTTCCGGCCACCATCTGCTATCATGGTATTGCGCCTGTTGGGGTCGTAGTTCCTATTGTCCGCAACACGGCCATCCCTATAATGCACCTTGCTTCCGGGACGATAAAAGTTGCGACGGCCATTTTGGTAATTCTTTCTGTTTTTATAGAAAACCACGTGGTCATGGTAACTATAGCGAACGGGACTGTAATATCGTCTGTAGGGATAGTCATAAACAATGACGTGGGTATAAAGGGGGCGGGCATAATACACATGCCACGGCCTGTAAACATAATAAGGGTTGAACACGTTTATCGCACCCGTGCAGTGCATGAAATGGCCGTAATTGTTATAGATTATATGAAGACCTCCCACTCGCACGAGCCGTCGGTTGTTATAGCGGATGTCAACATTGCCCGCCCGGATTATCCTTCCGAATTCATCGTAGTACACAGGCACATTTTCCACCTGTATCACGGCTCCGTAGGCATCGTACTGCACATAGGCATCATAGTTGTAACCCGTGTTAAAGGTTATGTTCATATTGGGAGAGCTGATGGAAATGGAATTTCCTTTCTGAGGCCCGACATAGATAAAATCAAACTGGCCATCGGGAAAAACGGAAAATTCAACATCGCCCTCAACGAAGATAAAAGCGTTGCCATCATAACCTCGTCTGCCGGTATCTGTCTTTTCCACGGAAGAGGCAGCAGCGGAAAATCCTGTTAAAAGGATACTGAAAATAATTGCTAGGTTCTTCATAATAAAACTGTTTAAGGATTTCTGGAAACCAGAGAATGCGTTTGTTGGAAAAGTTACAACGACCGTGCCATTAATTTTTTTCTCTTCGGAAGCAAGGGTAAGATAGTAGACCCGTTTGCCACTTAAAAAGCTGTAAAAAAGAAGGTTAAGAATTTCTTCGGCGGAAGAATAATTTCTTTTGAAATTTAAATTTTGGCTTAAATGAAGAAAGTATAAAGACCTATTTCAGCGGAAATTAAAAATCCGTCAAGAAGTTTCCTCCCCGACGGATTTTAACACTAACCAACCAAAAAAACTAAAAGTCTTAGGTCTGAAGGTATTCAATTAGCGTGCCAAATTCACCTTTTATATTCCTCTTCTTTTCGCGTTTGCCGCTTATCCCAATAACTGAAGCTTTTCCCTTAAATATTTTGCGGTATAAGAAGTAGGGTTCGCTGTTACTTGCTCGGGGGTTCCCTGGGCCACGATAGTGCCTCCCTTTTCGCCTCCTTCGGGCCCCATATCGATAATAAAGTCGGCGCACTTTATCAAGTCTAAATTGTGCTCTACAACAATAAGGGTATGGCCATTCTCCAGAAGGGCGTAAAATGAGGTGAGCAATTTCTTTATATCGTGAAAATGCAGTCCGGTGGTGGGCTCATCAAAAATAAAGAGGGTCTTTTCCTTGGACGTCCCTTTCACCAAAAAGGAAGCCAACTTAATCCGTTGGGCCTCGCCTCCTGAAAGGGTGGAGGAACTTTGCCCCAACTGCACATAGCCCAGACCTACGTCCTGCAAGGGCTGGAGCTTGGCGGCAATTTTCTGCTGTTTATGCGTATTAAAAAATTCCACGGCATCGTCCACGGTCATGCTGAGGACATCGTCTATGTTTTTATTTTGAAACCTCACTTCCAGCACTTCCTTTTTAAAACGTTTGCCGTTGCAGACATCGCAGACCAAATGCACATCGGCCATAAATTGCATTTCAATGGTAACCTCGCCTTCTCCCTTGCAATTTTCACAGCGGCCGCCCTCCACGTTAAAGCTAAAATGTTTCGCCTTAAATCCGCGTATGTCTGAAAGCTTTTGGCTGGCAAAGAGATTTCTGATATCGTCATAGGCCTTAATATAGGTCACGGGATTGCTCCTGCTGGAACGGCCGATGGGATTTTGATCGATAAACTCCACACTCTTTATGGCCGAAATATCTCCCGAAAGCCCGGAAAATTGTCCGGGTTTTTCCCCATATCCTCCTATTTCCCTCAGGAGTGCGGGGCATAAAATCTTTTTTACCAAGGTGCTCTTGCCACTGCCCGAAACTCCCGTTACGGCGGTAAAGGCATTTAGCGGAAAATGGGCGTCAACATTTTTTAGGTTGTTCTGGCGTGCTCCCAAAACAGAAATCTGTTTTTTCGATTTTCTTCGTGTTTTGGGAACCTCAATTTCCATTTCCCCATTTAAATATTTTGCCGTGAGGGAATTTGATCTTAGGATTTCGGCATAATTGCCCTGGGCCACCACCTCGCCGCCATAGGTTCCCGCTTCCGGTCCAATATCGATAATTTCATCGGCGGCCTTCATAATGTCTTCGTCGTGTTCAACCACGATAACCGTATTTCCCAAATCGCGAAGGGATTTCAACACGGTGATCAGCCTTTCGGTATCCTTGGGATGCAGACCAATGCTCGGCTCGTCCAAGATGTACATGCTGCCCACCAAACTGCTTCCCAAGGAGGTGGCGAGATTTATTCGTTGCGATTCCCCTCCGGAAAGAGTATTGGATTTTCTATTTAAGGTGAGATACCCAAGACCTACATCCTTTAAAAATTTTAGGCGATTGTTAATTTCCACTAACAGGCGTTTTGCCACCTGGGCATCGTATTCGGAAAGCTCCAGATTTTGAAAAAACACGGCTGCCTTATCCAGTGGCAATTCTACCAATTCTTGAATGGAGGTACCATTTATCTTCACATAATCTGCCTCCAAACGTAGGCGTTTTCCCTTACAAAGGCTGCATTTTGTCTTTCCCCTGTACCGGGACAACATCACCCTGTTTTGGATTTTATAGCTCTTCGATTCCAAGAAGGAAAAGAATGAGCTAAGGCCTTCAAAATATTTATTGCCTTGCCATACCAACTGTTTCTGTTCTTCCGAAAGTTCAAACCATGGTTTATGGATAGGAAAATCAAATTTATAGGCATTGTTCACCAATTGGTCCCTATACCAGCTCATGCTTTCTCCCCTCCAAGGAAAAATGGCATTTTCAAAAATGGACAGGAAAGTGTTGGGAATTACCAGATCCTCGTCTATCCCAATAACATCGCCATACCCTTCGCACATAGGGCAGGCGCCGTAGGGGTTGTTAAAGCTAAAGAGATGGACATTGGGCTCCATAAAAGTCATACCGTCTGCCTCAAATCTGTTGTTAAATTCGGTACGTTTACCCTCGGACCCGAGTTCTTCAATATATAATTCGCCTTTTCCCTCAAAAAAGGCAATCTCCACTGCGTCTGCTAACCGATTGTAGAAATCTTCTTCCTCCTTGGTGATAATTCTATCCACCACCAATTCAACCGTTTTTTTTAAATCATTCTTGGTCAACTCTTCAATTCTCTTAACTTGACCGCTGACCTTTACCCTGGAATATCCTTGTTGCGCCAGGGCCTGTATTTTGTTTTCCATGCTTCTGCCTTCTTCCAGGTGGATGGGGGAGAGCAGGAGCAGTTTTGTTCCGGAATCAAATTCCTTGACGAAATTTATGACGTCTGTAGTAGTGTCTTTTTTCACCTCCCTACCCGATATGGGCGAAATGGTCTTGCCTATTCGTGTGTAAAGCAATTTTAGATAGTCGTAAATTTCTGTGGAAGTACCCACCGTGGACCGCGGGTTGGTGGCCGTTACTTTTTGCTCAATGGCAATGGCAGGGGCAATTCCTTTAATGGAATCCACTTTAGGCTTGTCCAGTCTACCCAGAAATTGCCGGGCATAACTCGATAGGCTTTCCACATAGCGCCGCTGTCCCTCGGCATAAAGGGTGTCAAAGGCCAGACTGGACTTGCCACTTCCTGAGAGGCCGGTGACAACTACCAGTTTATTCCTGGGAATGGCCACCGAAATATTTTTCAGATTGTGGAGTTTGGCCCCTTGAATAAGAATGTTTTTCTTGATATTTACCGTCTGTGGATTCAAATTTTTCTCCTTGTTAATTTCAGGTTGCAAAGATACCATATCGGTTTCCAGCATAGTGGTAAAGCGGCGAAAAAAAAGTTTATACAAAAAGTTTTAACCTTTTTTTTGCATTTGTGAAATCTTTGTTCTTATATTTACCGCTGTAACGTCTTATTTAAAATTTATTGCCTATAGCATATCATTACTCTTAACAAATAAACATTTTAACCTAACAACTACTCCCATCGTTGTTTATTTATTAAAGAAGTATTGAAATGAAGCAAAGCACAAGCTCTGATGCGTTTTTGGTAAGCGCCTATATGAACGGCAATGAACCTGCCCTTTGCGAGCTGATTAATCGCCACAAGCAAAGGATCTACAGTTTTATCTATTCCAAAGTTTTTGACCGGGATGTCGCCGAAGACATTTTCCAGGATACCTTTATTAAAGTTATCAAGACCCTTAAAAAGGGTGCATATAACGAGGAAGGTAAATTCCTGCCTTGGGTCATGCGCATTGCCCACAACCTTATCATCGACCACTTCAGAAAAAACAATCGTATGCCAAAGTTTGAAAACAAGGACGATTTCAATATTTTTTCTGTCCTGAGCGATTCACAGCCCAATGTGGAAAAACAAATGATAAAAGGTCAAGTGGAAAGCGATGTTCGCCGCCTGATTGAAGAATTGCCCGACGATCAAAAAGAAGTGTTGGTAATGCGTATCTATAAAGATATGAGTTTTAAGGACATCAGTGAGCAAACGGGCGTAAGTATCAACACAGCCCTGGGCCGAATGAGATATGCCCTTATCAATCTGCGCAAGGTCATTGACAAGCACAACATTATTTTGACCAATTGATGCAATAAAGTAATTTTGATTACGTTATTTGTGAACAATAACTTCAAAATTACCCTCTATGCAAGAAATGTACTCAAAAACATCACGTGTGGACGGCGTGAATAAACAACTTGTTCCAAAGGAAGAAACCATTAGGTTCCTTCTGGATTATTCGATGGCTTTAAGTGTTATAGATTACCAAAATGAGAAGTTTGAAGCGCTTCTCAACTAAACTTTGGAAAACCCCGGAATTGATTTTTCGGGGTTTTTTAATTTATGGCCAAGCGTCCACAATAGCCTGAAAGCATTTATTTGTATTTTTTCCTATACGCCTCAAGCACACTTTTTCTGCCAATGGTCTTTGTGATGATGTCCTTTTCCAAATCCCACCCGCGTGCCGGGGAATATTGACGGGCATACCATATTATCTGCAGATGGATAATATTCCACAAATCTTTTGGAAACAACCTCTTGGCATCCTTTTCCGTCTGTACTACATTTTTGCCATTTGAGAATCCCCATCGGTACATGGTTCGGTGAATATGGGTATCCACCGGAAAGGCTGGGACGTTAAACGCTTGACTCATAACCACACTCGCCGTTTTATGACCTACGGCCGGTAAGGATTCAAGCGCTTCAAAGTCTGCAGGCACCCTGCCGTTGTATTTGTCGATCAAAATTTGGGAAAGACCATGGATTCCTTTCGATTTCATCGGCGATAGCCCCACCGGTTTTATTATTTCCCTTATTTCTTCCACCGAAAGCTTTACCATATCATACGGATTGTCGGCTATTTCAAAGAGTAACGGAGTAATCTGGTTTACACGTACATCGGTGCTTTGTGCCGATAGCAGCACGGCAATCAACAAAGTATAAGGATCTTTATGGTCCAGGGGAATGGGTACCTGGGGATAAAGTTCTTGCAAGGTGGCAATGGCAAAATCCACTTTTTCTCTTTTGGTCATTTTGAGTACTTTTATACAAAAATATGGATAATATGAAGACATTGCAGGCAGGGGACAAGGCACCCGACTTTGAATTGAATGACCAAGACGGAAACACCATATCCTCAAAGGATTACCAGGGTAAAAAATATGTGGTATTTTTTTATCCCAAGGCGAGTACCCCAGGTTGTACTGCGGAAGTGTGCAACCTACGCGACAATTATACAGAACTTCAACAGCAGGGATTCCATCTGTTGGGAGTGAGTGCCGATAGCGAAAGAAAACAGAAGAATTTTAAAGAAAAACACCAACTTCCTTTTCCCCTTCTGGCCGATGAAAATAAAGAACTCATCAATGCGTATGGAGTGTGGGGTCTAAAGAAGTTTATGGGAAAAAGCTATGAGGGAATTCACCGAACTACTTTTATAGTGGATGAATCGGGAAAAATTGAACGCGTAATTTCCAAAGTAAAGACAAAGGACCACGCCGCCCAACTGCTCGATTAGTCGTTTACCTCAGGAACAACATCGTTATAGTTGAACAGCTCTTTTTCTTTGATGGTCTCTGCAATGCCAGGGGGTAGCAGTTTTTCCCAACCTTTTTCGCCACTCTCAATCTTTGTCAAAATATCTCTGGAGAAAATATCGAGATAATCGGGGTTAAAATCGCGAATATCAACAACTTTTCCGTTGTACTTAAAAAACTTATACAGCTCTTTCATTCGCGGATGCACCTTTAAATTTTCGCTGGTTATATATTCTCCGGTTTTTGGATCCTTCATGGGGTAGAGGTACACCTTCAAATCTTTATAAAACAGTTTGCCAAAAGCTTCCAATATTCCCCCACTCAGGTGACGGTAGTACTTTTCGTCAAAGATATCGATCAGATTGTTTACACCCATGGCCAGGCCCATTCGGTTTTTGGTGTAGCGGGCAAAATATTCCACAAGGCGATAGTATTCCTGAAAATTTGAAATCATCACCGTATGGCCCAAAGAGCAGAGCAGTTTGGCCCGATCGAGAAAGTCTTCCTCATCAATTTCTCCTTCGGCCCGCAAATTGGACAAGGTGATTTCAAAAACCACTTCCGTCCGGTCTTTCTCCACGCGGTTTTCCTGTAAAAACATCTCGTAGGAACGGCGATACATATCGATATTCACCTTGGTTACCGGCCTAAAACTGCCGCGGAGGGCCAATATATTTTTCTTATAAAGCAGGCGGGCAGGCAAGACGTTGTGACCTTCGGGATCGAACATCACCGCATCGGTCATTCCGTTTTTTATCAATTGCAGGCTCATCAATCTATTGTCTACTCCTTCAAAGCGCGGACCAGAAAAATTGATGGTGTCTATCTCTATTTTGTCCTTGTCTATATGGTCGTAGAGGTATCGCAGCAGTTTTTTAGGCTGATCGTACTTATAGTACGCGCCATAAATAAGATTTACCCCCAAAATACCTAAGGTAATCTGCTGAAGTTTGGCGTCGTTTTCGTGAAAGCGGATGTGCAGGGTAATGTCGTTGTAACTCTCCTTCGGATCCACTTGGTAGCGGATTCCCACCCATCCGTGGCCTTTGTATTTTTTGGCAAAATCTATGGTCGCCACCGTATTGGCATAAGAGAAGAAGAGCTTGTTTGGAAATTTTTGGCGAATAATGCGCTCCTCCAATAGTCCAATCTCGTGAGAAAGCATCTTTTGCAATCGCGATTCGGTAACATAACGGCCATCTTCCTCTACCCCATAAATAGCGTCGCTAAATTCCTTGTCGTAGGCAGACATGGTTTTGGCAATTGTTCCCGAGGCTCCCCCGGCCCTAAAAAAATTTCGAACGGTTTCCTGCCCGGCTCCAATCTCGGCAAAAGTGCCATAGATATTTTCGTTGAGATTGATTCGTAAAGCCTTGCTCTTTATGGAGGGAATATCTTCAAACTCCTTGTCTCCCAATATGGATTCGGGCATAGTTCCGTAGAATTTTCTTTAAAACAAAGGTAGCAATTACCATAGGTAAACAAAAAAAATACCTTTATTTTTGCTTCGGTTCAACAGAAAAATAGTGCGGAAAAAAGCAAATTGGAAACCGCTAAAATCAACAAAAAATCATCGGTTGTTTGTATCGGTTTGCAGAAAATTCCTTACGTCAATTTTTAATTGAATACAATGGCATCACCAATAAAGGTTACATTTCTCGGCACAGGTACCTCACAAGGCATTCCCGTTATCGGCAGCACCCATCCGGTGTGTTTAAGTACCGATTTTCGCGATAAACGCCTGCGGGTCTCCGCGATGGTCCAATGGGATGATTTTACCTGTGTAATAGACTGCGGCCCCGATTTTCGCCAGCAGATGTTGCGGGAAAACGTGTCTAGGGTAGATGCGATCCTCATTACGCACGAACATAGCGACCATACCGCCGGGATTGATGACATTAGACCTTTTAATTTTATGCAAGGCGAACTTCCCTTTTATTCGCATAGCCGAGTTTTCAAGTCCCTTCACGAAAGGTTTGCGTATGTGTTTGCCACCGAAAACAAGTATCCCGGCGCACCCAATATAAAAGAGATTCACATTGACAAGGATACTCCTTTTCAATTGGGTGGGAAAACGGTAGTCCCTATTGAAGTAGACCATAACGAATTGCCTGTTTTGGGGTTTCGCATCGAAGGTTTTACCTATCTTACCGATGTAAAGACTATTTCAGAAGAAGAAGCCGCAAAGGTTATGTATTCTGATGTTCTCGTGGTAAACGCCCTGCACCAGGCTCCCCACTATTCACATTTTAATTTGGAAGAAGCCCTGGCCTTTGTTGAAAAGGTAAAACCCAAAAGGGCCTATTTCACCCATATAAGTCATAAAATGGGATTTCATGGAGAAGTGAGCAAACAACTGCCCAAAAACGTTTTTCTCGCCTATGACACTTTGCAAATAACCGTTTGATAATTATGAAGCGACAGATTTTTTTATACTTGTTTTTGTTTACCCTTTTGCTGGTCATCTTTCAATATATGAACGAAAAGAGCATTTTTGAATCGCAAGAAGCCCAGATAGAGGCCTTGCGTACCAAGGTGGAGGCCGATAAGGATTCCATTGCCTTATTGAACGATAAGGTGGGAGACCTGAATTACTTTACGTTACTGGGCAACGACAATGCCATGGTATATCTGGAGAATATGGGATATGAGGCCGCGGATATAGAAAATTACGTACGGGAAAAAATTTACGAACAGAATTCGGGAAAAGGCGACAATCCCTTGGTGCCATTTGCGGGCATGGAAGGCAACATGAAAATAAACAAGCTGAAATTTTTAAACCACAAATGGATTCTGGCCGATTTTACCGACGGCACCTACTGGGGAGAAATGATCCTGGAATATTCGGTAAACCCGGAAGGCGATTTGGATTTAAAAAATATTGCATCCCTTATATATCCCGAGTAAAAATCATTTTCCTTCTCTGGGGAATGGTTTCTCTTAATGTACAGCCAGCCATTTTTTGAGTTCCATCAAATTTTCCGGGGCCACCCCATGGCCTACGGGAAATTCTGAATACTCGCAAGGAATTCCCAGATTTTCCAAGAAAGGCTTTGTTTTACGCGCCCACTGCACCGGGATTACCTGATCTACACTACCGTGGGAGGAATAGACACTCAAATGCGAAAAATCGTTGTTTTCATAACCCTCCTTTAAGATTTCCTCGTGGATGTACCCGCTAAGGCCAATAACATTTTTAACCTTTTGGGGATAACTCAGTGCCACGGAAAAACTGAGGATGGTCCCTTGGCTAAAGCCGAGCAGTGTAATATTGTCGGCATCCACTCCGTATTTTTCCACCACCTCATCAATGCAGCGTGACACCAATTCGCGAGAGGCCACGGCCTGTTCGTCATCGCTGAATTTCTCTTGCGAGTTGTTGAAATACAAGTTGTACCAAGCATTGCCGTAGGGCTCCAAGCGAATGGGTGCCTTCAATGAAATAATGGCATATTTTGTAGGAAGCTCTCCCGCAAAACCGAAGAGATCGTTTTCATCGCTGCCAAAACCGTGCAACATGATAATCGCCGGCGGCTTGGATCCCGATTCTTGTGAAGGTCTGTATCTGTGTTCTAAAATCAAACTTTGTTTTTCCATAGAGGCAAAAATACAACTAAAGGTCAATCCAAAAAACGAAACCATTGTTGAAACCACCCGCTGAGACCGGGAATTCCCCTTTCCTTGTTCCGATATGCCATAACAAAACTGTATATCCAACAAATAAAGGTAAAAATCCAAATGATATCGCCCAGCACATAGTTTATTCCATTTTGAAAAACCAAGGCGATTACAAACATGAGAAAAAGACCAAACATGTTCTTGATATGCCAGGTGGCAAAAGGATGATTTTCGTCTTTGTTTATAAAAAAGGCAATCAAAAATCCAACAAAGGGAGCATAGGCCACCAAGGCGGTATTTTTTCCGGGAGGAACACTCTGTGTCATTCGTTCAGGATCATTTTATTCTTGGCAATAATCCCATAAGGTCTTCCTTTGAGTTCCACTCCAAGGAAGGCGGAATTCTTTGAGGTGGAAATAATATCCTCTTTGCCAAATACCCATTTCTTTTCTGGATTGAATAGGCTTATATCTGCAACTTCCCCTTCTTTTATGGAATGGGAGGGGAGATTGAAAATCTGTTTTAGGCCCACAAGGGCTTTAACGGCATCTTCCATATCCAAAACTGCGGTAAGGGCGCCAAAAGCACTTTCCATTCCAATGCTGCCAAAGTACGCTTGCTCAAATTCGGTATTTTTGTGCTCCACGTCAATGGGGTTGTGGTCCGAAGTAACCCCGTCGATAATTCCGGCTTTTAGGCCATCTATCAGCGCATTGTTATCTTCGGAAGTGCGCAAGGGAGGGAGCAATTTGTAATTTGTGTCGAAATTCTCGAGAATGTCATCGGTAAGCAGAAGATTGAACACCGAAACGCTGCAACTTACCTGAAGCCCTCTTTTTTTCGCGTCGGCGATCAAATCCACCGATTTTCTTGTGGAAATGGTGGGAATGTGCAATTTTCCTCCGGTGTATTCTAAAATATAGAGGTCGCGTATAATTTGCAATTCCTCCGACAAGGCGGGAATGCCTTTTAAACCCAATAGAGTGCTGTTTACTTCCTCATTTACCACCCCTTTGCGGGCCACGGCTTTTTCAAAAGGAAAGGATTGGATCAACCCTTCAAAATTTTGGCTGTACTGCAAGGCGATTTTCAAGAGATTGGGATTCTCCACCGGAGATTTGTAATCGTAAAAGGCGATGGCTCCTTCATTTTGCATATCAAAAAGTTCTGCCAGGTCAACCCCCTTGCTTTGAATGGTAAGCGCGCCAATGGGATAGAGGCTAACGGCACTGTCTTCCGATGCCGATTTCAGGTACTTTATATGGCCCTTGCTATCGGTAACCGGGTAGGTGTTCGCGTTAAGTGCTATGGAGGTAAACCCGCTTTTGGCCGCAACCATTAGACCGTTTTTGAGGGTTTCGCGCTCTTCAAATCCCGGTTCGCCCAAGGAAACGCTACTATCAAACCAGCCTGGGGAAACGTGAAGATTTTCCAAAGAGACAATCCTGCACTTTGCTGGTGGATCTATGGAATTTTTTATCTGCTTAATCTTGCCTCCTTCAATTAAAATGTCACACTTTTTTTGATGGTGCGCAGAAGAAGCATCCACAATGGTAGCCGATTTTAAAAGTACTTTCATCTTTTTTATTTGCGTTCAAATTTCATATAAACCACAACTTGTGCCTCTTTTCTTTCAGTGGCGACAGCTTATTTTACAAATTTCAAAATAACCATTTCACATATTAAAAAGAACAGTGCAAAAATAGCGAACCATTTCCAAAAACTGTTGATGGAATTGGCTTGTGCCATTATTTCCATTACTTCGTTTACATTGCTGAAAACATTTGCACCTTCCCAATTTTCCGGATTGGCATATTCCAAATTGCTTTCCTTCCGGGAGTAATTAAAACTCACATATTGCAAGACCGCATCGCCCCGGGTCACTGCGTATGTACCCGCCCTGGCGGGATTGTCGCTGGTGGTTATCAAGACATGGTTGCCCTTGTTCTGTTGTAAAGGAATAAACTGTGAGGTGCTATCGGCAATTTTCAAAATCTCATCCGGACCTAAGGTTACGGGTACGGCAAACGTGTTTTGTCTTCCAATGGTGTTGTACAGCCGGGGAAGGGGCAAGCTTTGCAAAGCCATATTGTATAAAGTAGGAACAATCAAAGGCGAATTGACAAAATTGGAATTGTCTGTATCCAAGGCAGCCGTAAAAAAGTAGTTTTTCCCCCGTTGCAACAGGAAAGGCCGTTGATCCTCCAGATTCAATGCCGCGGTTGCTCCAGAGGAAACAGGGTAATAGGATTGGATCTGGGGATATTGAAAATTTATCACTTCCTTTTCAAAGACATTCTGAAAGAGGGGATGAGCAAAGACAATCCCGGTAATTTTCTTCTCCCCGGAAATTTTATCCGAAATAGTTCCCAAGTTTAACTGCTGCAATAAAACATCGTAGTCGTCTTTGTTGATTTCCATGGCGGGTATGACAAGGATACTTCCGCCCGCAGCGGAAAAAGATTTTAAGGCCGCCACCAAAGAGGCGGGTATATCTGCAAGTCCGTTTAAAACAATCAAATTTTGCTCTGGAATAAAACTGTAATCCAAAGAGTTAAAATCCTGGGATAGCAATTGGAATTGCTCTCCCCCGAAAATACGGTTTAAAAACTGGCCATTGGCAGCATTAATGGCCATTACATTGATTTTTTTCGGTTTGTTTACACTAAAGTAAAGGGTATTGTCGAAGGGCAGATTTTGATCTGCTATTTCCAGCTTGCCTAGAACGTCTCCCTCCATTTCGATCTCAAAGGGCACGGAGCTTTCCGCATTATCGGAAAAGTCTATCGCTGTCTTGGCTATTAATTTTTCTTTGTTAAAAAGCGAAATGGGCACTTCCTGGCTATTATCACCTTGTTGCGATATTTTGGCCATCAGCTCAATTTTGGAACTGCCAGAGGCGGAAACGGAAACGGAATCTATGGAAATATTGGAGGTGTTTACCGGCTTGGTCCATACGGCATTTACCTCCATATCTTCCGGAATAGGAGGGAAGTCTTCCCTTAGTTGAAAGTCGGAAATATAGATCAAAGTGCGTTGTACTCCTTTTTTATCGCTAAAAATTTGGTCGGCCTTCAACAAAACCTCGCGGGCAGAAAGTTGGTTAGGGGAGTAGTCTATTTTTAAAACATCCTCATCAAAATCCTGCGTGCTTATCTGTCTCCTTTCCTGGTTATTGCTAAACCAACTGATTTGTTCATTTCCCGCATTTTTTCCGAAGAGGTCCTGTACCGCCCGTTCCAGAAGTGGTCCTTGGCTGCCTTTGGCTTGCATGCTAAAGGAGTTGTCTATATAGATTACTGTTTCCGAAGCTTGGCCTATATTAACGTTTGTGGTGGAATAGGGTTGGGCGAAGGCTATGACCAAACAGGCCAGGGCAAGCGAGCGCAGGATCAATACCAGCCATTTTTTCAACTGCGAGCTCTTTCGCGTCTGTACGGAAATTTTTTTGAGAAATGCCACATTGGTAAAGGGCACTTTTTGAAAGCGTCTAAGCTGAAAAAGGTGGATGACGATAGGGATGAGCAGTAGAAAAAGCGCGTAGAGAATCTCGGGGTATTTAAACTGCATTCCTGACAAAAATATTGCTCAAAGATATAAAGGGGAATGCAATAATAGCAATTCCTCCCCACTTAATTCCGCAATTGGCGCCCTATCTTTTTCGCACGGTAAAGACAATGGTCGTGCCTTTTCCTACGGTAGAGCTTATTTTTATGTCGCCATCCAGTTTTTTAACCAGCCGCTTAACGGTGGAGAGACCTATTCCGTTGCCTTTTTTTCCATTGCGGTCCAGGATTCCAGTTGTGGCAAAAAGCTCGAAGATATTCTCCAGATTCTCTTCGGAAATCCCCACGCCATTGTCTGCAACTGTAAATTCATAATAATTTTCATTCTCCTTGCAATCAATGTCGATAACAATCTTCTCTTTGTCGTTGTATTTCAAGCTATTGCTTACAAGGTTGAGAATAATTTGTTCCAGGGCAGCTTTGTTTGCCCGCATTTCTATATTGCTCTCCGGAAGATTTATCTCGCAATCCATGCTGATGTTGAGCAGCTCTATGATGTCTTCCAGAAGATCATGGCTGTCAAAGGTTTCTTCGCGAAGCGAAGCAGTGTTATCGGTTTCGTAATGGGCGAGCATTCCCGAGATATATTCACTGAGGGTGAAAGAGGATTGCTTGATATAGTCCAGATATTGCTTGGCCTGATCGTCCAGTTGTCCGCTGTATTTGGTTCGAAGCAAATCGGAAGTAATGATCATGTTTGCCAGGGGCATTTTCATGTCGTGGGAAACCAGGCCGGCAAAGTTCTTAAGTTCCTCGTTGCGTTCCTTTAATTCCACTTGCAGTTCCAGCAATGCCCGGTTGCGCTTGCGCGATTCAAAGAGGTTTACCACTTGGTGGGCCAGGGTAATCAACACCTGTTTTTGTTTGTCGGATAGTTTTCTGGGCTTGGTATCAAAAATACACAGTGTTCCCAACGGATAACCGTCTGCATTGACCAAGCGCACTCCGGCATAGAAGATGGCGTTCATTTCAGAAACCAAAGGATTTCCCTGAAAACGATCATCCTCCCGGGCATCTTCCACGATAAAGATTTCGGAATCTTCCAAGATGGCGTGGCCGCAAAAGGAAGTGTCTCTGGGTGATTCCGTGAGGGAAAGGCCGTAATGCGATTTGAGGAAATTTCTATCGGCATCCATAAGGGTAACCAAGGAAATGGGTACCTCACAGATACTCGCGGCCAGGGCGGTAATATTGTCGAAATCCGTTTCCGGAAGGGTATCGAGCAGGTGATACGATTTTACCGCAGCCAAACGTTCGGCTTCATCGGGTGGAAATTCTGGTTTTTTCAAATTTGGTATTTTGATGATAGCACAATCCGCAAAATTTTTTCCTGTTCAAAGATTGCACGTAAAAATACAACAATTATAATAATATCATAAAACCTTATGCCGCAATTCCCAATCTTCCGAAATTTTAGTCCTAAAAGTTTTCAAAAGCTCCCAAACCAAAGAGGGCAAAATCGTACTTTACGGGATCGGCAGAATCAAATTTCCGCAGAGATCTGTCCAACTCTTCCACCGCTTTGGCATCGCTCTGTTTTCTATTGAGTAAGCCCAGTTTGCGCGCCACCTTGCCACTGTGCACATCTAGCGGAACACTGAGCTGGGAGGGGGAAAGACCGTTCCAGATTCCAAAATCCACCCCTGCGTCGTCCTGTCGCACCATCCACCGCAAAAACATATTGATGCGCTTGGCCGCGGAATTTTTCTGGGGGTCGCTTACATGCTTTTCCGTCCGCAGCAAATGGGGCAGTTCAAAAAAAATTCTTTTAAAATGATGGATGGCATTCTGTAGCGAATCTTCCTCGGCATGCTGGGCAAAAACGCCCTCCAAACCTCCATGATTTCGATATATATTTTGCAGGGCGACAACAAAATAGCCTAAGTCATCTGCATTAAAAGTTCTATGGACAAAACCCGTGAGCAAATGCTCTTTTCTGGGAGAATAATCCATGACAAAATCAAAAGGGCTATTTCCCATGCGTTGCATCAAGGCCTTGCTGTTGGCAATAATGCTCTTGCGGTTGCCCCATGCAATGGTCGCCGTGAGGAAGGCGGAAATTTCAATATCTTCCTTTGCCGAAAACCCATGGGGAATTTGAATGGGGTCTGAAGCAATGAAATTGGGATGATTAAAGGCAATTACCTTTTCCTCCAAAAAGTCTTTTAGAAACGAATCTTCCATAAAACATAAAGAAATATAGCCGATTAATCGCGGACTATTACCCCGTCCTGCATCACGAGTTTTCTATCTGCCATATCGGCAAGTTCCTTGTTGTGGGTGACAATGACAAAGGTTTGCCCAAACTCGTCGCGAAGCTTAAAGAAAAGATTGTGCAGGTTTTCGGCGCTTTCCGTGTCGAGATTCCCACTGGGCTCATCGGCGAGTATAATGGGTGGATTGTTCACCAAGGCCCGAGCCACGGCCACCCGCTGCTGCTCACCGCCCGAAAGTTCGCCCGGCTTGTGGTTTTCGCGGTGCGAGAGAGACAAAAAAGACAAGAGTTCCTTGGCTTTTCTTACCGCCTCCGCCTTCGGTGTATTTTTGATGAAGGCGGGAATACACACGTTTTCCAACGCAGTAAATTCCGGAAGCAATTGATGGAACTGAAATATAAAACCCAAGTTCTCATTGCGGAATTTAGACAATTTCTTGGCCGAAAGCGATCCAACATCCACGCCGTTGATAAGCAATGAGCTGTCTTTGTTGTGATACGCATCCAGGGTACCGATTATTTGCAGCAAAGTGGTTTTTCCCGCTCCCGAAGCCCCGACGATTGATACAATTTCACTTTTTAAAATATGTAGGTCCACACCTTTTAAAACATGGAGCTTGCCGTAATACTTGTGAATGTTCCTAGCTTCGATCATGGGAAAATTTTAAGGGGTGAAAATACCATTTCTCCATTGAATTTACAATTGACAGGGTTAGAATGTTTTGCCATTATAAACATTCCCGCCCTGTTTTCCCCCTCGAAAATTGGAAGGATCTACTAAAACGAGCGCTGGAACATTCTTTGTTTTCGGGAACAAATTAAATGAGATTTTATAAATGCTTCGGTTTGATCTCGGTATAAAGGCAACAAATAATGGAATTATTCCGTTATTGGAATGTTTTTTGATTTAAACTGAGTAAAAATGCCGATGCTACATTCAAACCAAGAAAAATACCGACTGCTCAAACGGGGTGTTATTTACGATCTTATAGGAATGAGCACCATGCTTGTTCCCTTTGCTGGCCCTTTTCTCGATATAGTTTGGGCTCCTTATGCTGCGCGCCAAATGCGAAAAATGTACAAGGGAAATGAAGGTAAAATCGCCAGTGTACTGGTCTTTTTGGAGGAGATTTTGCCTTATACCGATATCGTTCCTTCCTTTACCTTAATGTGGCTGTACACCTTTGTATGGAAAAAGCAACCCGCGGCGCAAATGTTGAGGGTAGAAGCAGACAAATAATTCTCATAGGAATTTTGCCCGCAGTTCCGCTGTGGGTACCATACATTCTTCCCTTTTGCCAAACCAGTTGTACCTATTTCGCGAAATATAGTCGTAAACCGCATCGCGTAAAAATTTCGGAATTATCATAAAGGCATAGAGCAGGGGATAGGCTCCGGAGAGATCCTTTGCAATGGTTAAGGCTGCAGAAGATTTGGTGTAGTAGCGTTTTCCACTCCACAACACGATTGTACCCATTGCATTTACTTCCAATTTTTTGTCCAGGGGTAACGGAAACCGTGAAAGCATACTTTCTGCCGCCTTACTCTGAAGGGAGGCAAATTTGAATTGATTTGCCCCATCGTGTTTTATCACAAAATTAACTGCCGAGTTGCAGAGGTTGCACACTCCATCAAAAAAAATAATTTTTTTGTTCTCCATTATTCTCTCTTTCTCTCATCCTTGGAAAAGATTCACACTTTTTCCAATTCTTCCAGGCTCACGTGTGTGGTAAACATTCCATAATTGACAAAAGCCTTGTTTTTTTCAATGGTTTCAATGGTGCCAATGGCTTTCCCATTGATCATCCTTACCCTGTCACCCATTTTTAGTATGGCCTTGGGCTTTGGAGGCGGAAGTTTTTTGGCTTTTTCCTTTTCTTCCTTCTTGCGCTCTCTTATCTGCTCCACCTTTTTTTCCACCTCTTCAACTACTTTTTTCTCCTTGGCTTTTACCTCTTTTTTTACCTTCGGAGTTAACTTTTTGCGTTTGCTGTTTTCGACCATCACCATTTTCATTAGCTCGTCGAGAAGAGGCTTTTTCCTTTTATTGTTGAAATACTTTTCCGCAAGGGCGTCAAATTTCTTTCCCAGATTGATCAACTTTTGGTTGGCATCAAAAAGTTCTTGATAGCTTTCCAGTTTCTCCTGAACCCGCGCGTTTACTTCCTCTAGTTGTTTACCTTCCAGGCGTGCCTTTTGCTCTTCGTTTTTTAACAACTCCGAAGTCTTGCGCAGGTTGGAACGCTCTTTCTGAAGATTGGCAATGGTTTTGTCAAATCGAATCTTTCCTCGTTCAATCTTTTTCTTGGCCCTGTTTATCAAGCTATAGGGAATGCCATTTTTTTGGGCCACCTCAAAAGTATAGCTGCTTCCTGCCTCTCCCAGATGCAATTGGTAGAGCGGTTCCAGCGATTTGCTGTCAAATTGCATATTGGCATTTATGGCGTGTGGCAGCTCATTGGCCAAGAGTTTCAGGTTGGTGTAATGGGTAGTGATAATCCCAAAGGCTTCCCTTTCATAAAACACTTCCAAAAAAGTTTCGGCCAAGGCTCCTCCCAATTCCGGATCGCTTCCGGTGCCGAATTCATCTATCAAAAAAAGGGTTTTGTCATTGCACTTGCGCAAAAACTGGTTCATTTTTTTAAGCCGATAACTATAGGTGCTCAAATGATTCTCAATCGATTGGTTGTCCCCAATATCGGTTAATATCCGCTTGAAGAAGCACAGTTCGCTTTGTGGGTTTACGGGTACCAAGATTCCGCTCTGCAACATTACCTGTAGTAATCCCACTGTTTTTAGGGTAATGCTCTTTCCTCCCGCGTTGGGCCCCGAAATGACGATAATGCGTTTTTCCGGCAACAGTTCTATACTCTGTGGAAAAGTAGGTTGATTTCTCTTTTGGTTGGACACCAGCAGCAAGGGGTGAAAGGCTTTAATCAACGAAAGCCGTCTTTCCTTTGAAATAATGGGCAGGACGGCATCAATTTTTTTGGCGTACTTGGCTTTTCCATAGAGCATATCCATACTGACCAAAAATTCCTGAAGTTCGGCCAACATCTCCTTATGCGGCCGCACAAACTCTGTCAAGGCCTTTAGGATGCGCTTAATTTCCTCATCTTCTTCATAGAGCAGGTTACTCAATTCATTGGCGTATTCCAGCGTTTCCTGCGGTTCTATGTAAACGATACTCCCGGTTTTTGAACTCCCCAGCACCGAACCGCGGACCTTTTTTCTATGCATGGCCTTTACCGCCAACACCCGCCTGTTTTCCACTACAGATTCGCGGATTTCATCCAAAAATTCGTGTTGGGCGTAATGTGACAGGGCTTTGGAAAAAGAGCTGTTGATCCTTCCCTTTACCACATTCAGCCGTCGGCGGATTGATTCCAATTGGGGGGAAGCCTCGTCCTTAATTTCGCCGTACTTATTGATTTTCTTGTTGATTTCTTCGGAAATGACAGGAGTGTACTGCACCTCTTGGGCAAGAAGGTTTAATTGAACATAGAATTCCTCATATTTGGCGAAATACTTCCGAAGGGTTTTTACTGTTTCTGAAATGGACAGCATTTTTCGGAATCCGGAAATTTCAAGACGACTGTTTTCAATGTCGAGCAAATGAAGTTCCTTGTAGATGGCATCAAATCCATGGGAAGGGATAGGATTGTCTCCCCCCAAAGAGGCGCTAAATTCGGTAACGCATTGCAACTCTGGCACTATTAACGAAAAATCTTCAAATGGAGCAATGGCTAGAACCTGATTTTTTCCCGGCTCGGTAATGCAGTTTTCTGAAATTTGAAATAACACTGAAGGGAATTCGAGATCCTCCAAAGTCTTTTTAGCAATTCGCGCCATTGGTCTATTTCTTGTAATTTTACACAAAAGTATGAATAATGAAGGTAACTATTGAGCCAGGCTGGAAGCAGGTTTTGAAAGAGGAATTTGAAAAACCTTATTTTGGGCAATTGGCACGGTTTATAAAAAGCGAATATAGCAACCACCAGTGTTTTCCTCCGGCTTCCACCGTTTTCGCGGCCTTTGACCACACCCCTTTTGAAGCGGTAAAAGTTGTGATTTTGGGGCAGGATCCCTATCACGGGCCCAATCAGGCCCATGGACTCTGTTTTTCGGTGGGAGAAACGGTGAAAATTCCACCATCACTTAAGAATATCTTTCAGGAAATCCATACCGATGTGGGGGCCGAAATTCCCCGTGCGGGAAACTTGCATCGATGGGCCGATCAGGGGGTGCTTCTGCTCAACGCCACCCTTACCGTACGCGCCCACCACGCGGGAAGCCATCGAAATAGAGGATGGGAAAAATTTACCGATGCAGTTGTTCAAAAACTCTCCCAGGAGAGGGAAGATCTTGTATTTATGCTCTGGGGAGGACCGGCAAAAAAGAAGGGCAGGAAAATAGACGCCTCAAAACATTTGGTGCTTACCAGCGGGCACCCTTCGCCATTGGCGGCTAATCGCGGCTATTGGTTTGGCAATAAGCATTTCAGCAAAGCGAATATATTTTTGGAGGAAAAAGGGAAAAAGCCAATTATATGGTAGAAATGTTCTTCAGACAGGGAAGGGGGAGTATTTGATTACTCATCCTCAGGCACTTCACTCTCGGAAGTGTCGTTGCAACTAAACTGTAACAGGAGAAAATTTATTACCAGCAAGGCTCCGAGCACAATTAAAATGGTAGTCATGATAACGGATTTTATACCCTAAAGATGCAGGCGGAAACAATTGGTTGCGTAGAAGTGACTTATTTTTCAAAAAAATGCAAAATGGAGTGGACGGGTAGCTTTCTTTCTATCAACTGCAGGTTGTACAGTTGGTCCTGCACCTCATCCACTTCAGAATTGGTCATCTGTTCTTGGCTCCACTGGGTAAGGGACAACCATTCCTCCACATCTTCCATTTTTTGATCGTACCGCTGTGATATGAGAGGGGCCACTTTTGAATCTTCCTTGAAACCACGCGTTATGACGTTGATAACAGACAAGATGTTTTTAACTTCGGTTTCCATCTTGGCGAGTACCTCATTGCGGGCAACGATTACAAAGCTGGGCCAGGGAGTGGGATATTCGCCTACCAAACGCAAAGTACCGTTATCCACATGCGGCTTAGTCATAAATTTTTCCCACATAAAATAATCGCCGTCGCCCTTAGGCAACATATCCAAAGCTCCTTCCAAATCGCGAACGACCTTGAATTTCAGGTCCTCATCGAGGTTCCAATCGCGATTTTCAGCATTAACATAGGCCATTAAATGCGAACCCGATCCATAGCGGCTAATGGCCGCCTGGGTTCCTTTTAAATCCTCGACAGACTGATAAGGAGAATCCGCCGCCACATGGATTCCCCACAGCAAGGGCGACTTTACGAAAATCTGTACTATTTTGCTCTCGTTACCATTGATAATATCGCGGACTACTCCTTCTGTGAGAATAACGGCAAGGTCGATTTCTTTTTTGCGTAAGGCCTTACACATATCGCCCGTGCCGCCGGAAAAGTCTTTCCACCGCAGCTCGATTCCTTTTTCCTGGAATTTTTTGTCGCGCAGGGCAAGGTACCACGGCAAATTAAAATGCTCGGGAACCCCACCGATCAATAGTTTTTTCATGCTACTATTTTTTCCAGGGTGTACTGGATGAGGGAATCAATGGTTTTTTTTGCGTCCTCGCTAAAGGTGCCCGTGGCGCGATTGGCGATAATGGCATTGAGGGAAACGGCCTTATGCCCCAATAATTTTGCCATGCCATACATGGTAGCAGTTTCCATTTCAAGGTTGGTGATACGATGGTTCTTATATTTAAAGGAAACCAGTTTCTCGTTCAGATTGCTGTCCCATAAAGGCGCTCGCAACACCCTGCCTTGGGGACCGTAGAATCCCACATTGGTAATCGTGCAGCCCGAGATGGTATTGTCAGACACAAATCTCTTTAGCAGGTTTTTATCGGCTTCCACCACATAGGGAACCGAGTTGTCCGGGTTCCAGTCGGTATGGTCAATAAAGGCTTTTGCAAATTCGCGGTTAAAAATCTTGTTTGTCTTGGAATAATAGTGCATGACCGTATCTAGCCCAATTCCCAGTGCGCTTACCAAAAATTTGTCAACTTTTACCTCGGGCAATAGGCCGCCAGAGGTGCCAATTCTTATGATATCCAGCGAAGTGAGTTTCGATTTTACTTTCCTTTTGTCAAAGTCTATGTTCACAAGAGCATCCAGTTCGTTGAAGACAATATCGATATTGTCCGGGCCTATTCCGGTGGAAATTACGCTGATGCGTTTTCCCTTATAGGTGCCGGTATGGGTTTTGAATTCCCGATGTTGGGCCGTGGTTTCAATTGTGTCAAAGTATTTTGACACCATTTCCACCCTACCCGGGTCTCCTACTGTAATTACTGTGGAAGCGAGTTGGGAAGGAGCAAGGTCTAAATGGTAAATTTTTCCTTCCGGAGTTAAAATCAGTTCGCTCGCTTGTATCGATTGTGTCTTCAATTGTTCTTATTTATGGGTGAGATATTCGGTGAGTTGAGAATGAGAATTTATCATCCGCCCACCCGTTTAACCTTAAATCCCTTTTCCTTGAGGAATTGCATTATATCATCGCGAAAATCGCCTTGGATGATAATTTTTTCATTTTTGAAACTTCCTCCCACGCCCAACATAGTTTTTATTTCCTTTGCCAAGATCTTAAAATCGCGATCGGCACCCGTATAGCCTTCAATAATGGTTATGGGCTTTCCTTTTCGCTTTTCGTATTTACAGAGCAACGGATCGTCTTGCAGCCATATAGTGGGTTCAGGTTGCGGAGCCGGCGTATCTTGTGGCTCGTGCTCCGGGAATAAGTTTTTTAATTGGTCTTCTAACGATTTCAAAGTAAAAGGGTTTTGTTTTTTCTGAAAGGTATTCTCTATTCCTTGATCAATCCTATCTCTACCAATCGCTGGTGAAGGAATTCCCCTGCCGTGATATCTTCATACGCTTTTGGATGATCTTCATCTATACACTCCGGCAGGCAATTCAGTTTCATTTCACTACGGGGATGCATAAAGAAAGGAATGGAATACCGCGGATTTCCCCATTCTTCACGAGGAGGATTGGCAACCCTATGGATGGTGGAGCGCAATTTGTTGTTGGTGAGCCTTTCGAGCATATCGCCCACATTTATCACCAATTCATCTTCCTTGGGGATGGCATCGATCCATTCACCATCTTTTCGCAATACCTGCAATCCACCGGCAGAGGCTCCCATAAGAAGGGTTATCAAGTTGATATCGCCATGGGCCCCGGCACGTACGGCCCCCTTGGGCTCTGTGGTTATAGGTGGATAATGTATAGGTCGAAGAATACTGTTGCCATTGGTTACCCATTGATCAAAATAGTTTTCTTCCAAACCAATATAAAGGGCAAGGGCACGCAATACGTAAATTCCCGTTTTTTCGAGCATGCGGTAGGCTTCCATTCCGGTGTGGTTGAAATCGGGAAGCTCGGTTACCTGCACGTTTTTCGGATATTTTTCCGAAAGAGCAGCATCGGCGGTGGGTTCTTGGCCAAAATGCCAGAACTCCTTTAAATCTCCCTCCTTTTTTCCCTTGGCGTGTTCCTTTCCGAAGGAAACATAACCGCGTTGCCCACCGAGACCGGGAATTTCATATTTCTCCTTTACCTCCAAGGGTAGATCGAAAAAACTCTTGACCTCTTTATAAAGCTCCTCCACCAGCGCATCGCCGAGAAAATGGTTTTTAAGGGAGACAAATCCTATTTCCTCATAGGCTTTTCCTATTTCGTCCACAAACTTTTGTTTTATCTTCGGATCTTCAGAAACGAAATCTGCCAGATCCACACTTGGGATGTTGTTCATTACATTTGGTTTTACCTCACAAATATACCAATTTCAGGGTTTTCTTTCCCAAAGCAAATATAAATGTGAAAAGGAGCGAAGCATAGTCTTTTTTGCTAATTTTGAATTTTTTAAAATCTATCATGAAAGCAGATACTTCCCCTAATTATACTTTTGATTACGATCCTAAAACCCTCGATGCCGATACCTTAAAGTTTCTCTATCGAGGAATGCTCAAACCTCGAATGATCGAGGATAAGATGCTCATTTTATTGCGTCAGGGGAAAATTTCCAAATGGTTTAGCGGAATTGGCCAAGAAGCCATATCGGTAGGGGTGGCAGCCGTTTTGAAAAATGATGAATATATATTGCCCATGCACAGAAACCTGGGCATTTTTACCATGCGCGACATTCCCTTGCACCGACTTTTTTCGCAATGGCAAGGCAAGGCCAATGGATTTACCAAGGGGCGCGATCGCAGTTTCCACTTCGGTACCCAGGAATATCATATTGTTGGCATGATTTCGCACTTGGGTCCCCAATTTGGCGTGGCAGACGGAATTGCCCTGGCCAACAAGCTTAAAAAGAACAATAAGGTCTGCGCCGTATTTACAGGGGAAGGAGGCACAAGTGAAGGAGATATCCACGAAGCCCTAAACGTGGCTTCTGTGTGGCAACTGCCGGTTCTTTTTTGCGTGGAAAATAACGGATATGGTCTTTCCACACCCACAAACGAACAATACAATTGCGAGAATATTGCCGACCGTGGAGTAGGCTATGGAATGGAATCGCATATCATTGAAGGAAATAATATTTTGGAGGTCTACACCCAATTAAAGGCCATTGTTACGAGCATGCGGGAAAATCCACGTCCGGTTCTGGTAGAGTTCAAGACCTTCCGTATGCGCGGCCATGAGGAGGCCAGCGGCACCAAATATGTACCTGTGGAATTGATAGATGAATGGGGTCTACGGGATCCTTTGGTTAATTTTGAAAATTTTCTTTTGGGGGAAGGAATCCTTTCCGAAGCGGAAGTTGAAAATTATAAAAGCGAAATAAAAGAAGAAATTGACCATGGCCTGCAACTAGCCTTTGAAGAACCCAAAATTGAATCTACGCCGGAGAGAGAGTTGGCAGACGTCTATAAACCTTATGAATTTACTATGGTGGAGCCTTCCCGAAACAAGGAGGAATTGCGATTTATCGATGCGGTTTCCCAGGGTCTGCGGCAGGCCATGGAACGGCATGACAATTTGGTGATCATGGGTCAGGATGTGGCGGAATACGGAGGAGTCTTTAAAATTACGGAAGGCTTTGTCGAAGAATTCGGCAAGGAAAGGGTGAGAAACACCCCCATCTGCGAATCGGCCATTGTTTCAGCAGCCATGGGTCTGTCCATCAATGGGTATAAATCTGTTGTGGAAATGCAATTTGCAGATTTTGTCTCCTCAGGCTTTAATCCTATTGTAAACCATTTGGCCAAAAGCCATTACCGCTGGGGCCAAAATGCCGATGTGGTGGTGCGCATGCCCTGCGGAGCTGGGGTAGGGGCAGGGCCCTTTCACAGCCAGACCAATGAAGCCTGGTTTATGCACACGCCGGGGCTAAAGGTGGTATATCCCGCTTTTCCTTTTGATGCCAAGGGACTACTGGCCACAAGTATTGAAGATCCCAACCCCGTAATGTTTTTTGAGCACAAGGCTCTATACCGAAGCATTAGGCAGGATGTTCCCACAGATTATTATACTTTGCCATTGGGCAAGGCGTCAGTTTTACGGGAAGGCGAAGACGTTTCCATAATCACATACGGGGCAGGGGTACATTGGGCCCTGGAAACTTTAAATGAAGACATCACCATAAGTGCAGATTTGATAGACCTGCGCACCCTTGTGCCTTTGGATACGGAAGCTATATATAAATCTGTGAAGAAAACGGGCAAGGTCATTGTTCTTCAGGAGGATTCGCTTTTTGGGGGAATAGCTTCCGATATCTCCGCACTGATAACCGAGAATTGCTTTCGGTATTTGGATGCCCCAATCAAAAGAGTGGCCAGTTTGGAAACCCCAATCCCCTTTGCGGCAAGTTTGGAATCGGCCTATCTTTCCAAAGGAAAATTTAAAGAAACCCTTCTGGAATTGCTCTCTTACTAATTATTTAACATTCGCTGTTAAACTTAAGATAAAGACTTCCAGAACGTTAAAATTCTTATTTACATTAGTGCCATACTAATCATTAAAACTCAAATTATTATGGTACGTTGGATTATTATTTTTCTCGTAATTGCTATCATCGCGGCAATTTTTGGCTTTGGCGGTATCGCTGAAGGCGCCACCGACATTGCAATGATCATTTTTTGGATATTCTTGGTGCTTTTGGTACTATCCCTGCTATCCTCGCTTTTCAGAAGATAGAAAACTAGAAACAAGGATCACTAACACTTAAATTTAAAAAAAATCATTTTTATGAAAAGATTCCTCTTTTTGGCCCTAATAGCGGCCACAATCATCTCTTGCGGCACACCCAAGACCGTTCAAGAATCAAAGAAAGTAATTAAAGGTAATTGGACCCTGGACAATATCAGCTATGATACTTCCGGTACATTTAACGTTACGGTTTTTAACGATACTTCGGCCGAGTGTTTTGAAGGAAGCAACTGGCGGTTCATTCCCAACAACAACACGGGAAATTACAATATAGAAGACCCCAACTGTCCTACCGGAGAACGTAATTTTATTTTTACCATTCAAGAAATTGATCCTACCACCGGACTGTATGATTTTCTCTTAAAGCCTACCAATGCAAAAGGAAAATCCGATACCGATGTTGGATTTAGATTGCGTTTGGCACAATTGAGCGAAAATTCAATGCGTTGGGAACAAACGGTGAACTTAGAGGGTAAGCCATTTACCATAATCATGAATTTCTCTAAGATGTAGGCAATAGATTTTAGTCTCTTTGAACCAAATAACTTAAACTAATATAATATAAACAAGATGAAAAAAGTTTTTAAAAATTTTGCAGTAATATTCTTTGCCTTTGCCCTGGTTGCAAGTTTGGGTAGTTGTGAAGCCACGCGAAACGCCAACAACAAGCAAAAAGGTGCTGTTATTGGAGCCGGTAGTGGTGCCATCCTGGGTGCAATTATCGGTAACAACGTAGGAAAAGGCGGAAACGGAGCCCTTGGTGCCGTGGTAGGTGGAGTAGTAGGAGGTACTGCCGGAGTTCTTATTGGAAACCAAATGGACAAGCAGGCCCAAAAGATTGAAGAAGAAATACCTGGTGCCCAAGTGGAAAGAGTGGATGACGGGATTGTGGTAACCTTCGACGAAAACAGTGGGGTTTACTTCGATACCGCCAAATACAATATCAATGCTGCCTCGCAGGCCACTCTGGACAAATTGGCCAATGTACTTAAGGAATATCCCGATACCGATGTTCTGGTAGTAGGGCATACCGATAGCGTGGGCGCAGAAGATATGAACATGACGCTTTCAAAAAACAGGGCAATGGCCGTTACCAACTACTTTGTACAAAACAAAGGGTTGAGCCCCAGCAGGTTTACTACCAACTGGTTTGGTGAATCGGCTCCGGTAGCCGACAATAGCACTGCCGAAGGCCGGGCCAAAAACCGTAGGGTTAACCTTGCCATCATCCCTAATGAGAAAATGAAGCAAGATGCCAAAAAAGAAGCCGGCGAATAATTTGCTTTTCAATTAATACTCAATCCCGTTCTATTTGGACGGGATTTTTTTTTAGTTTTATCGCCAATGGAAGAAAACAATCTTTGGGATGTATTGATTATAGGCGGAGGGCTGGCCGGTCTAACAACGGCCCTGCACCTTTCGCAAAAAGGAGAGCGCGTTTGTCTCATTGAAAAGGAAACTTATCCCTTTCACAAGGTCTGTGGTGAATATGTCAGCAATGAAATCTTGCCCTATCTCAATTCTCTGGGAATAGATCCCTTAAAACAAGGAGCCAAAAAAATAACCCGTCTTCAGGTTTCCAATAAGCAGGGAAAAACCTTGGAGACCGCTCTACCGCTCGGAGGTTTCGGAATAAGCCGGTATGCCCTAGACCACCTTCTTTTCCAGAAGTTAAAAAACTCAGCCGCGATAGTGTGTGATACCGTGGAAGACCTTGATTTTCGCGATAATTTTTTCACGATAACCTCAAAAAAGAAAAGCAAAACCTACCGTGCACGTTATGTAGTGGGAGCCTTTGGAAAGCGTTCCAATCTGGATATAAAGTTGTCGCGGAATTTTATCGCCCAGAAATCGCCTTGGCTGGCCGTGAAGAACCACTTCAAGATTGGTGGCTTTGAGGAAAATACGGTTGCCCTTCACAATTTTCCGGGAGGCTACTGCGGCCTGAGCACGGTGGAAAACGGAAACATCAATGCTTGTTATCTCACCACCTTCAAATCTTTCAAACCCCTTTCCAATATCGAAAAGTTCCAGGAGATAGTAATGGGAGAAAATCCTTTCTTAAAAAATTTCTTTCGCAATGCCAGGCCCGTTTATGAGCGGCCTTTAACCATTAGTCAAATTTCATTTGAAAAAAAGTCGGCCGTCAAAGAACATGTTTTTATGGTTGGCGATAGCGCCGGCCTTATCCATCCCCTATGCGGAAATGGAATGGCCATGGCCATGAGGAGTGCCCAGATTTTCTGTGAAATCTATTTGGGATCTGATAAAAATAATCGCATTAAAATGGAGGAGGAATACACCGGGCAATGGAAACGGGAATTCCATCAGCGTTTAACCACGGGAAGATGGGTGCAAAGAATTCTGATGAATCCCATCAGTTCCGAAATAGGTTTTACGGCAGCACAATGGTTTCCGGGAATATTGCCCCAGATAATCAGGAAAACCCACGGCTAGAGCGAGATGATAACCTTTGACAACAAAAACCGATCCTCCCAACTGGAGATAATGGACAGCCTCGATTTTAAAGGCAAGGAAATGCAGAACCTCCTCCGCGACCTTAAAACCGTGAACAAATGGTTAGGTGGGAATGCCATAACCCTTAAAGGAATTGACAAGCTTTTGAGAGAGCACGACCGCAGTAAAACCCTGACAGTTATGGACATTGGCTGTGGCGATGGCGAGATGCTGCGGCAGTGCACTGATTATTTACATAGGAAAGGGTATCAAGTGCGAGGTGTGGGAATTGATTTTAATGAAAACATTCTGCATTACGCCCGTTCCCAAAGCAAGAAGTATAAAAATATAACCTTCGAAAAAATCGATGTTTTTTATGAGCCAAATTTAATCCCGAATTGCGATATTGCGCTATGTACGTTGTTCCTTCACCATTTTTCGGAAGAGGAAATCATAAGGCTTCTCAAGGTGCTATTGCCAAAAGTGCACAAGGGTCTTGTTATTAATGATTTGCATAGAAACAGAATGGCATTCAATCTATTTAAATTGGTTAGCCTTCTTTTTTTAAAAACATCCACCGCCTATCACGACGGATTGGTTTCTATTGCAAGAGGCTTTAAAAAATATGAATTGGCTGCCATGCAGAGACAACTTCCCAATCAAAATAGTGAAATTGGTTGGAAATGGGCCTTTCGGTTTCAGTGGCTAATTCATAAAAACCCAGGAGCCGATTCTGGAGATAACTAAAGCAAAAATATAGTTTTGGGTAAAGTTCCCAAACGAGCAAAAGAAATATGAGTGTAAAGATTTCAGCAGTTGCCAAAGAATTGCCGCCTTACAGCAAAGCAACGGAGGAAGTGATTCCGTTTGTGGAACAATGGATGGCAGAACAGGACACGCGATTTAAACGGAAAGTGATCAAAATCTTTGAGGGGGCGGGAGTGGACAAGCGCTATTCCATAATGGACCCCGTTGAGGTTTTTACCAATACCGGGTTTGGAGCCCGAAACGACGTTTACATTCGCGAAGTAAAGAAATTGAGCAAAACCAGTTTGGTAAAAGCACTTGAAAAAGCACGTTGGAAGGCAACCGACCTGGATTTTATCATCACCGTAAGCTGTACGGGAATCATGATTCCTTCCGTTGATGCCTATTTAATTAATGAAGTGGGGATGAGGCAGGACGTGGTTAGGTTGCCCGTTACGGAAATGGGATGTGCCGCGGGAATTTCAGGAATAATTTACGCCAAGAATTTTTTAAAGGCCCATCCGGGAAAACGGGCGGCTGTAATTGCCGTTGAAGCACCCACGGCCACTTTTCAGCTAGAGGATTTTTCTATGGTGAACGTGGTGAGCGCGGCTATCTTCGGCGATGGGGCCGCTTGCGTGCTCTTGTCATCAAAGGAAACAGATGCAGGACCGGAAATTGTGGACGAGGAAATGTATCATTTTTACGACGCGACCAATATGATGGGCTTTAAGCTGGTGGACAGTGGATTGCAGATGATCCTGAACAAAAATGTTCCGGAAAAGATTGCCGAACACTTTCCAGCGATTATCCATCCTTTCCTTGCCAAAAACAATCTGGAAATAGCCGACATTGACCATTTGATATTTCATCCCGGCGGGAAAAAAATCGTGCAGACAGTGGAAGATTTGTTTGGAGCATTGGGCAAAAACATTGACGACACCAAAGAAGTGCTTCGCCTGTACGGCAACATGAGCAGCGCAACCGTGCTTTATGTGCTGGAACGATTTATGGATAAAAACCTGGACAAAGGAGAACTGGGCCTGATGTTGAGTTTCGGACCCGGCTTTTCTGCCCAGCGAGTATTGTTGAAATTTTAAGCTATGGCCGCCGAAGAAAGAAATCGTTTTAAGGGAAAATGGGCCATAATCTTGGGAGGCAGCAGTGGCTTGGGATTGGCAAGTGCCAAAAAACTCGCTTCCCACGGAATGGATATCTGCATTGTACACCGCGATAGAAGATCCTTCCTTCCTGATTTTGAACGGGAAATGGAAATTCTCAAAAAACACGGGGTCAAGGTGAAAAATTTTAATGCCAACGCTCTTAGCGATGAGGTTCGGGAAAAGATCGTGGCCCAATTTGCTCCAGAAAGCGTGGGTCTCCTGCTTCATAGCATTGCCAAAGGAAGCTTAAAGAAAATGGAGGGGGACAAAGGCTCCACGTTGACAAAGGAGGACTTGGACATCACGTTGCACGCCATGGCCACCAGTTGGTATGAATGGACAAAGAGTTTATATGTGGATGGAAAATTTTCTTCCAAGGCCCGCAATATTGCCTTTACCAGTGAAGGAAATTCGCGGGTATGGCCTGGATATGCGGCTGTTTCCACGGCCAAGTCGGCATTGGAATCGCTGATGCGTTACATGGCCGCGGAGTGGGCCCCTTTTGGGATAAATTCCAATTGCATTCAAGCAGGTACCACCCCAACCGCTTCGTTTTTGGCAATTCCGCAAAGTGAACGGCTTTCACAATTGGCCTTGGAGCGAAATCCCATGAACAGGCTAACCACACCTCAGGATGTAGGCAATGCCGTATATTTGCTCTGTCTGCCAGAAGCCGATTGGATCAACGGAACGGTGCTAAAAGTGGATGGCGGGGAAAGTTTGAGATAAAAATTCACTAAAAAATAGCCAGTCTGTGCAGCTTCAGAATATTTTCGACATCCTTCCGTATTCAAAACCCTTTCTATTTGTGGACACTCTTTCCCAGGTTTCCGAAGAAGGAATCCAGGGAGAATACACCTTTAGGGCCGATGAATTTTTTTACAAGGGGCATTTTAAAGATAGGCCTGTTACTCCGGGTGTGATCCTTACCGAGTGTATGGCCCAGATAGGAGTGGTTTCCCTGGGAATTTTCCTTTTGGGTAAACAACAAGACCCAACGCTACAAATAGCCTTGAGCAGCACGGAAATAGACTTTTATCGTCCGGTTTTCCCTTTGGAGAAAGTGACCGTAATCTCAAAAAAAGTGTATTTTAGGTTCAATAAACTGAAATGCAAGGTACAAATGTCAAACCCCGAAGGAGAGCTGATCGCCAAAGGCACTATAAGTGGAATGATCGTGGATGGCTCCTCTAACCTTCGGAAACCAACAAATTAAAAATCCTTCTTCAACCCTTCCAAAACTAAATTGTGTAAATGCAAAATCGTGTGGTAATTACCGGAATAGGAGTGGCCTCGCCCATAGGGTGCGACATTCCCACCTTTGCCGAAGCGTTGAAAAAGGGGGTTGTGGGCCTGGAATTTTTTGAAGAGTTGGCCCATTTGAAATTCTCTTGCCAGATAGGAGGCAGGCCCTACATTTCAGAAGAAAGAAAACGGAAATACCTTTCAGAACTTCAACTGCGCAATTTCAACAGCAGCGGAATTTTATATGCCGTGGTGGCCGGAATGGATGCCTTTTACGATTCGGGATTAGAGCCCACCGCTTCCCGTGATTCCGCCTTGTGGGATCTGGGGATAATCTTTGGCGCCGGCACCAGTGGAGTGGAAAAATTCAGGGAAGCCATCCTCAAGATAGATGACGCAAATGTGAGAAGATTGGGCAGCACCTCGGTTGTGCAAACCATGACGAGTGGGGCCAGTGCGTATTTAGGAGGGATGTTGGGTGCTGGCAATATGGTCACCGCCAATTCTTCGGCATGCGCCACGGGAACAGAGGCCTTGCTGATGGGATATGAGCGAATTGCACACGGTGAGGCCACCTTTATGCTCTGTGGCAGTGCCAGTGACCACGGGCCTTATATTTGGGGAGGATTTGATGCCATGAGGGTTACCAACTATAAAAACAATGAAAACCCACAAGCGGTAGCCGGACCTATGAGTGCCGAAGCTGCTGGGTTTGTGCCGGGAAGTGGGGCTGGAGCCTACCTTTTGGAATCGTATGACAATGCCGTTCACCGAGGAGCGAAGATTTATGCCGAAATCTTGGGAGGGGCCATCAACAATGGGGGTCAAAGGGGCAATGGCAGTATGACTGCCCCTAATAGCGAGGCGATTCAAAGATGTATAAAACAGTCCCTGGAAAATGCGAGGATCGGTCCAGATGAAATAGATTATATCAATGGCCACCTTACGGCCACTTCAAAGGATCCGGATGAAATTAAAAACTGGAGCCTCGCACTGAACAGAAATGGGAAGGATTTTCCCTATGTAAACTCCTTAAAGGGGATGGTTGGCCATTGCCTGGCAGCGAGCGGCAGTATTGAAATTGTCGCTACCCTGCTGCAAATGGACCGCGGCTTTATTTTTCCCAATGTTAACTGCGATATAATCCATCCCGAAATAGCCGAGACTGTTGCAACAGAAAAAATTCCACGTACCAGCCTAAAACAGGAAATAAAAATTGCGGCCAAGGCCAGCTTTGGCTTTGGTGATGTAAATGCATGTGTTATCTTTAAAAAAAATTAATTTAATGACCGCCGATCAAATCTACTCTCGCTTGGAACCCATTGTAAAAGCCTATCTGCCCGAAGATGTTTCCGCAGATCAAATCAACGTTCACAGCGACCTTACCAGGGAATTGAACATCAATTCGGCCCACCTGGTTGATATTGTCCTGGATATAGAGGATGCCTTCGATATTGAATTTAAAAATGACGACATGGAAACCCTTCGCAGTATGGAGGATGCCATTACCTTGATACAGCAAAAAATATCGAAGTTATAAGGAGGAAGAGAAAGTCCATGTTAAAAAGTTCATGACCCGGTGGTTAAAATTCGTTAAAAACAAAGAGGAAGAGGCAAGTGTTTTTTAAATTCATAGACGATTGAAAAACACGCAGCGATGAAAAAAATCTTTCTCCTTACATTTTTACTGATGGGTATTTCCACCTTCGCACAGGACGTATTCCTACAAGAGTCCAACGCCCAGGCAAAAAAAGAAGCCGAGGCGATAACCGATAAATACATTCCCGAACTTGCCCTCACGGGAAAGCAACAGTTATTGTTCCAACAGAAAGTAGAGGAATTCTTGATTCGGCGTTACGAAATTGAAAGGCGTTATTCCGGAAAGGAAAAACTGGATCTGCTCTATAGCCTTCAGGAAGAAGAAACGGCCGAGATGAATGATATTCTCACCCGGCCGCAGTTAAAATTATATACCGAGATTAAGCCCGAAATCCAACCTCTGGAAGTGGTACAGAAGGAATGAGGCCGGTTATGAAATTACTCTATAAAGTTTTCATCATCGGTAGTCCTTTCTATATCTAAGGGTTTTCCTTCCATTGGGCTTTGTTCCAATCCCGCGGAATCTACTTCAAAGAATTCCATTATTTTGGGAGCATTGACAATTTGGGCTGTTCTATCGCCCATAATGGCAATGGGTTTTGAGATTACCGAATCGTTTTTTTGAATAATCTTTATCCAATCGGTCTCGTCAAAGTCTGATGTTTCCGACTCATTTAAATCCATTTCCCTTTTATCGACCAAATCGCCCACCGTCATGTTCAGTCTTCTTGCAATTTCCACCCATTGGGTATCGGGCACTTTTGTCTTTGCCAAGTCAATGGTCAATATTGGTTTGTCTATTCCTTCCAAGTAGCTCAAAGTCCATCTTCCCACTCGGGTATTGCTGCTATAGATTAGGGTAAGTTGGTTTTTGTCCGTTGCTATTTGTCCCATTTCTTTCATAATTAATGTGTTTTCATTTTTTCCTTACGCTTTTGCAATTGGCTCTTCAATTCGGTAGCCACTTTGGCCACAGCCGCCTCAAAGGAAACGGCAGCGGATTCGGCAAATATAGCCGGCCCCGGCGTATTGAGTCTAACACCGCACATTTTCCCATTCTCAGGGTTGCTCGTATTTTGGGTTTTGAAATAGACATCGGCATTGACGATAAAATCGTATTTATTTTCCAATTTTTCCAATTTTTCGGTCATAAAGGCTTCCAACCGTTGGCTTGCCGACACGTCGTGGTACTCAAAATTGATATTCATATCTTCGGTTGTTGATTACTGAAATAAAGATACAATAGCTAAAAAGGCAGAACAAACATTTAATAGGATTTTGTGAAATCACACCTCGGGCGCAGATTGCGACCGTGTATTTCCCAAGAATACCGATGCGAGGATACCACCAATCAAGGCGAGGCCTATCACCGCCAAGGAAAGCCACTCGGGAAGATCCACGTGTTCTGAAATAATCATCTTCACTCCCACGAAAGCGAGAATCACTACCAAACTGTAATTGATATAGCGAAATTTGTCCAACATTCGCGAGATGAGAAAGAACATAGAGCGAAGACCCAGAACAGCAAAGATATTGGAGGTAAAAACAATAAATGGATCTGCGGAAATGGCCAGGATTGCCGGTATGCTATCCAGGGCAAAGAGGATGTCCGTAAGTTCTATAATGATCAAGGCCACAAAGAGGGGAGTGGCGGCCTTTACCCCCATTCGTTTGATAAAAAATTTGTCCCCATCCATTTTATGGCTCACCGGAAATATTCTCTTTAAAAGGCGAAATAATCTGGAGGTCTTGGGATCAAACTGTTCCTCTTTGTGAACGAGCATTCTAAAAGCGGTAAAAAGAAGAAAAGCTCCAAATACATAGATAATCCACTCAAACTTATTGATCAGGGCCACGCCGAAAAAAATCATCAAGGCCCGGAAGACAATGGCTCCTATAATACCCCAAAACAACACTTCATGTTGATATTTTTTGGGAATGGCAAAGGAGGAAAATATCACCGCTATCACAAACACATTATCTATGCTCAACGATAGCTCAATCAGATATCCGGTAATATATTTCAACATTGCCCGATGGGGGGTGAGGTGGGTGGGGTTGGCAATCAATTCTTCAGAATAGAGCCAGAATATTATCCCGGAAAACGCCAGTGCCACACCCACCCAAATTGCCGTCCACATAGCCGCTTCCTTGGTTTTGATGATGTGGGGATTTCTATTGACTACCCCCAGATCGAAAGCGAGAAACAAAATAATTACGACAACGAATATTGCCCAGACCAGCATGAATGAAAATTTGCATAAAAATAAAATAAAAATGCAGCCATCGATTATAGGGAAATGTTAAATAAAACCCAGACGTTAAAACTGTTGTAAAAACTTTTTCACACCCTTTCTTCCTATTATTTTTAACCAGTATTGCTCGAGTAAAAACCAAGCCGCTGCGGCTACAAGAACCTAGACTACGTAAAACAAAGGCTTACCGACTTGTACTTTAATTTTGATCGGACAACACTGATTTTTAAAAAAACACAAATGGAAAATTTAAAGAGTGTAAATAAAATTACCAATACCGAATATCCCATTCTGGAGAGTATCAAATCGCGGTGGAGTCCGCGGGTTTTTGCCGACACACCTCTTACAGAAAAAGATGCGAAAATACTGCTGGAGGCGGGCCGATGGGCCCCGAGCTCGTCAAACATGCAACCGTGGTGCATTATCTGGGGTTTAAAAGGAAGCGAAACCTATAAAAGAATATTTGACTGTCTGGACAATTATAACCAAAAATGGGCAGGAAATGCTCAAATGCTATGGATCAATGCCTACAAAAAAAGCATGACCAACAAGGATAAGGAAAATTTCCACGCCCTTCACGACTTGGGTCTGTTTATGGGCAATGTTATCCACCAGGCCAATAGCATGGATATTGCCGTACATCAGATGGCAGGCGTAAACTTTTCCAAGGCCTTAAAGGAATTCAAATTTCCCGAGGACTATCATGTTGCCACCGCAGTGGCCTTTGGGTATTTTGGAGGCGATCCCCATCGTTTGCCCGAGGATTTGAAGAAACAGGAGATTGACGAGAAACGCCATAGAAACAAACAGGCGAGCTTTGCCTTTAACGGTGATTTTCAAAACAAATAAAACAACAGTGTTATGGAGCGAAAGAAAGATCATGCCGATTTTCAGGATCAATACCGAAAGTCGTCCAATTTTGGAAAATCGGCCGAAGACGACAAACTGAAAATAAAGGGAGATGGCGACCTCAAGCTTTCAAAAGACGAGAAGATGAAGGCCAAAGAGGAGAAACGGAAGATTTCCGAAGCACTGAAAAAAGCATCGGGCAGGGAAGAGGAATGACTCGTTTCCGAACATCATATCAATATTGCCTTAAAAATGTCCGATCCTTTCCCAACACGGGTGAAAATTAGTTTATCTTGGGCAGGAAAGCCAACTATAGCCAATCCACACTATGTCAGAATCAACAGATAGTAAGCGCCCGGAGCAAAAGGAAATCGATAAGGAAATCGAGTCGCAGACTTCCAAATACGACACACCCAAGACCCAAGGAGAGATTTTAAGGCAACAGATAGTCGAGGGCCAAAAGACCTTCGATAAAAATCCGCTGAGTATCCTTCTCAGTTCGTTCACTGCCGGATTGGAAATAGGTTTTAGCTATCTTTTGATTTGCGTGCTGTTTTTCTTCCTCACCGGAAAAGTGGAAGACGGTACCATCTTCAAGGCCATAGCGGTGGTATATCCCTTCGGTTTCTTAATGATCATCCTTGGGCAATCTATTCTTTTTACCGAGCAAACATCCTTGCTCGCACTCCCTGTGCTCAACAGAAAGAGGTCGTTGGGCAGTCTGCTGGGCCTTTGGGGATTGGTAATTGCCGGAAATTTATTGGGTGGTTTTCTTATTACCTTTCTCTTGGTATGGTGGGGGCCTGCCATGCACCTGTTCGACTTGGCTACCATTGAGAAAATTGCGGTACACGTAACCGATCACAATGAGCTCTTGATCTTTGTGAGCGCAATATTGGCCGGATGGTTGATGGGCTTGCTTTCTTGGCTCATGGCCGCCTCCAAGGACACCTTAAGCCGGATTGTCATTATTTTTCTTATCACCGGACTTCTGTCCTTTGCCGGTCTGCACCACAGTATAGTGGGAAATGTGGAGGTGTTTGCGGGCTTTTTGACCTCATCGCAAATATCACTGAGAACTTATCTTTCCTTTCTCTTGCTTGCGCTATTTGGCAATGCGGTTGGAGGAGCGGTGTTTGTGGCCCTCCTGAAGTATCGCGCCTTTGTTCATTCGGTGGGATAGGGGGCCTTATTTGATTTAGGACTGTCTGAATCACGACGGGAGGGAATCAGGAACCAGGACTGTTTGAACCACGACGGAAGGGAATCAGGAACCAGGACGGTTTGAACCACGACTGGTTGAATCAGGACTAAAGGGAATCAGGAACCAGGACTGTTTGAACTAGGACTGTTTGAAACAGGACTAAAGGGAATCAGGACTGTTTGAACCAGGACTGTTTGAATTACGACTTACGGGAATCACGATATAAACTTAAACCTGACAGGTCGGCGTGACCTGTTAAGTTTTTTCGGAGGACGGAAGGTAACCCAGAATTAGGACGGGGGATAAAGATAACCAAAAAGAAGCAGTCCCAAATGTATAAATCACTTTGTAGATTCCGTTAATATCTTTAAATTTTGGGAACATACCATTGAAAACGTTTCCCCATGGGAGAAAAACATTTTGCGACAATTTCAACTTTGAAACTACTTCTCTTAAATTTCCTTAAAGCAAATTCTATCGCTTCGGCCTGATATCCGCTCCAGGTTTAGAGGTGGCGCCCGATTTTTTTGCGGGGTTGTTCTTGCCATCCGATCCCTCGGATCCAGAGGCACTGTCTTTTTTTGGGTTTTTGCTCTTTTCTGCCATAATCTTTTGATATTTGGTTAAACACCAATAAATTTAGGTATAAATTCTTTCTGGTCGAAATAATAAGCGAAGAATATTTAACCGTTTCCCTTGAATTTCAGTAACTTAGTTTCCAGTTTAAGGGGTTTTATGAAGTTTCGTGAGTTTATTGGCGAATGCCATAAGAAAGATGTATTCAAAATACTTTCCATCTATGTGGTATCTTCATGGGTGCTTTTACAGGTGCTCGCGGTTACTTGGGAAGCTCTTGGCATCCCACAGATAACCATTACCTATCTGATAATTTTTCTTTTGGCGGGCTTTCCCGTCTATATTTTCTTGGTATGGAAATTTCATGTGGCTCCGATAAAGAAAAAAGAAATCTTGCGGTTGGAAAAGAATAACCACACCGTACGCACTTTTCACAAAATTTACTTTTCTGCCTTGGGCATTATCGCCACCCTATGCATTATCACCATCTTTATAATCGTGGGAAACACTTTTTCGGCAAATACGCTCCTGCCGCCAAAGGTGCAGACCGACAAAATTGCCGTGTTGAAATTTGGCAATAATACGGGAGACCCCAAATATGACGTGGTGGGAAAAATGGTCGCCGATTGGGTGATACACGGCATAACCCAAAACCATCTGGGGCAAGTGATTTCACAGGAAGTCATTTCGCAATACAGCGCGGCCCTAAAAGGAGAAAAAAAAATGCAGGACCAGGATCAGTTGGTGACCAACTATCTTCAGCCCTCAAAGATTATTTCGGGCAACTTTTATCTGGACAACGATACCTTGATCTTCCAAAGCAGCATTATTGACGGAAAAACTCAGAAAACGCTTATTTCCTTTAAACCTTCCTCATGCATGGTTACAAACAGCTTGGATTGCATTCGCGACGTGGCAGAGTCCGTTACCGGGTTTTTGGCCACTGCCTCCCACCGGCAATTGATGCTGCAGGACATGCCGCCAAAATACGATTCCTATCGTTATTTGCTCGAGGCCAAGAACATCAGCGATTCGGTGGAACACCTGGAGATGCTAAACAAGGCCTTGGAGGCAGATCCCGATTATTTCGAGCCCAAGGTGCTTAAGGTAGCGTTCTATTATAACGAGGGAGATTACCGCACAGCCGATTCGCTCTTGAAGTCGATCAAACCCGATACACAAGGCAATCAACGGCAATTAAACTTGCTCAATATGTACGATGCCACCCTTAGGGGCAACAACAAAAGAGCCTACGAAGCTATCCTAAGGGAATACCACATTGCCCCCTTCGACCTGTTGACCAACCGAACGGCCATGGTGGTGGCATTGCAGTTTGTCAATAGGCCCAAAGAGGTGGAGGCAATGTATTCCGCCATTAAACCGGACAGTATGGATTTTGAAAACTGCACGACCTGCATACAACGGGTATATGTAAAATGTCTGGCAGACGTAGAGTTGGGCAACTACAGTTCGGCAATTGAAAGCGCAAAGATGGTCTTGAGCGAAACAGATTCAGATATACTTGTCAATCCCATGCTTTCTGCCATGGTGAGGGATGAAAAATATGCGGCATTGGAAAAATTTTTCACCCATGCAGAAATAGCCTCCTTCCCAAAGCAACTGTGCGATTGGTACATCTTTGCAGGAAAGGAATTCCTTTTGACCGGAAAAAAGGGCCTGGCCCAAGAGTATTTCGAAAAGGCTCTTGATTTAGCTCCGCAATTTCCCGATTCCGATTATAAGGCCGAAGCTCTTTTCTTTTTGGATCGGTTTCAGGAGGCGGGGAAGGAGTATGCCGGGCGTTATGCCAACCTTCCTTCAAGCGCGGAATATCTGGGAAAATTGGCTATCTGCAATTTAAAGGACGGGAAAACATCGCAGGCCAGGACAAATCTGGAAAGTTTGGAAAAGCTTCGAGGCGATTTTCAATTTGGGGAAATAGACTATGTACTGGCAGAATATTTCGCCGTGGCAAACAAACCGGACGCCATGTATGAACATTTGCTAAAATCGGTAGCTGCGGGGCAGCTTTTCACTTCGCATACCTTTCAGAATGATCCGCTCTTCAGAAATTATATAAAATCCGACAAGTTTAAACAAGTTTTAAAATATTGGCACTGATAACCAAATTTTTATACCGCAATCCATGGATACAATCCTCGAACAAAAATCCACCTTTGAGCTGATAATAAAACTCATTGATGCCTTGATCTGGCCGGTGACCCTGCTGTGCATTCTTTTAATCTTTCGGCGCCATCTCTCAGAGGTGATTTTGCGCCTGGGAACCCTCAAGGCAGACAAAACGGGAATCGAGTTGAGTTTCGACAAAAAGATAGAGGCGACGAAACAGATGTTCAAACAAATACAGCCATCCAGCATTGCCAAGAGCGGGGGAGATATCAGGGTATTTCCTGAAGAAGACAGGTCGCCTTACGGAAGAATTCAAAAGGTAAGGACCCAACTGGTGAATTCCCTGATGCGAATTTCGGACAACAGCAAAATCCAGATGGAAGGATTGCGGCCCGAAAGCCTGGCAGAAGTGCTAAAGAGAAAGGGTGCCATTTCTCCTGAAAAAGCCCAGATGGTCAGTGCCATGCTCGAGGTAACCGCTTCGGCTACAGCCACGGCCACCGAGAAACAGGCAGAGGAAGTGGAAAACCTGATGAAACGTATATCAATCAATTGAAAATAGAGAAAAATTGTGGGGAATCTAAAAAATGCATACGCGCTCTTGGTGGGAGTGGGAAACGATCTTCCCGTAACGGTGATGGATGCCAAGGCCATCTACGAGTTTTTGGTTGACGATGCCGTTGCAGGTTATTTGCCCGAAAATGTATTTCTGCTCACCGAGGGGAAAGCCACCCGTAAAGGAATACTGGAGGCCTTTGATGCCCTGCAGGAAAAGGTGGATCGCAATGCGTCGGTAATGCTCTATTATTCCGGCCACGGCGGTACTTATAGCGATAATACGTTTCTAAGGGAAGAAAACTGGAAGCCAGAGGAGGAGAACAAAAAATACTTCCATCTTTGTCCTTACGATTACGATCCTGTAAATTACGAGAGTACCTGGATAAAAGCAGAGGAAGTTAAGGAAAAGCTGAGTCAGCTCAATTCGCGATGGCTTATTTTCTTTTTGGATTGTTGCCATGCTGCCGGTATTACCAAGGACAGCCCCATTATTGGATCACCTGCCCAGGCACCTTCGCTTTCCCGTGCCGATGGCTTGGCGCAGCATTTGGACGATGGTCGTGGCATGTCCATAATTTCCTCCTGTAGGGAAGACCAGCTAAGCTACATTATGGAGGGGGACAGCAACAGCCTCTATACCAAGTGTATGCTCGAAGTGCTAAGAGGGAAGGGAAAAACTGATTTTAACGATCCCTATATTCGCATTTCCGAGGTGGTGCAATATATATTCAAAAAAGTACCCGAAGCAAATCCAAAACAAAATCCCTATGCCAATCTTCAGATTTATGACGACTTTGTTTTAAGCCATATTCCTCAAAACAGAAAGGAAGGAAAGATGACCAGAGCTGAAAGTGATGCTTCCAAAGCAGATGCAAAAGATACTGATAAAGAATTGATTACAATATTCAGGGAGAGCGAGAAAGCCAATAGTGCCGTACTATTTATCCACAGTTTTTCCGGACAGGGAGCGGCAACCTTTGTCCAGATTCCCAACTTCCTGATGGAAGATAAACGTATGGACGGATGGGATATGTATCCGGTTGGGTACAGTGAAAATATTGTTCCTGAGCTGGGAAAAACGGTGTGGGGCTCTCTTACCGATATTAATAGAAATTCGGGATTTTTGTCCACATCCTTAAAAAATAAATACGCAAAATACAAGCGAATAGCTATTGTCGCCCATAGTTTGGGCGGATTGGTCGCCCAAGAAGCCATCTTGGATCTCGCCCCGGAGGAATTGAACAAAATAAGCCATGTTATTCTCTTTGGCACTCCGAGCGGGGGCCTTTCTGCCAAAACAATACAGACCATGAACCACGGGGAATTGGAATATTTAAGGAAGGATGGAGATTTTATTCAAAGTCTGCGCAGGCGTTGGAACGACCGTTTTTCGGAAGGTTATCCCTTCTATTTTAAAACAGTGGCCGCCACCAAGGATGATTTTATACCTGTTTCCTCAAGTTTAGAACCGTTTAAGGCCGCAGACCGCGCCTTTGTGGAAGGAAATCATTTTTCAATGGTGGGCGTAGAGCAAAAACACAGCGATAGCTATGGCCTGGTCATCAACGCTCTCACCGAAAATAAATTTTTTAATCTGTATTCTTCGAAAGAGGAAATCAATATTGCCATTGGAGATTACAATGAGGTAATCAGGAGCCTGCTTCCCCGATTGAAAAATCTGGACAACAAAGGCCTGGAACGGTTAATTTTTGCCCTAGAAGGAGCAGACAGGGGAGAAGAGGCGTTAAAAATAGTGGAGGACCATCCCTTGGCAAAGGAAAACAGCAACTTGATGGGGGTGATAGGGGGCAGGTACAAACGCGGATATCTCAACTCTTTTTCGGCTTCCGATGCACAAAATTCCATTGAGTATTATTCAAAGGGGCTTGCCATTGCCAAGAGCAAAAACGATATTAAACAAATTTATTATTTGGCCATTAACCTAGCTTTTTTGAGCTTTTTCTTTAAGGAGGACGAGGGGACGATGACTGTGTTCGCACAAGAAGCTCTGGAGGCTGCGGAAAAGGATCCTTTTAACAGTTTGTGGAAGTTGGCCACGATGGGGGAGGCCAATATCTATTTGGGAAATTTCGCGGAAGCCGAAAAGCATTACGCAGCGGCAGCCAAAATGGGCGGAATCAGGGAAAAAATTTCTATTTATAATAACTAAGCATTCGTGTGGTCGGCACGACCCAACATGAATGCCGTGTTGACTGAACCGGTGTATGTCGGTTTGCCCTTATGGGGATTGATCTAGTTTGGGATGGGTTTTCAGGAGTCGGTTTTCCCTGGTTTGGGATC